>Ga0194131_10000464_pt1 | contig 68448 bp, 61 predicted proteins | sample TA2KigO120mmetaG_FD_148631 | JGI IMG/M metagenome (GOLD analysis project Ga0194131, IMG submission 148631) | Freshwater microbial communities from Lake Tanganyika, Tanzania - TA2015053 Kigoma Offshore 120m | ecosystem: Environmental > Aquatic > Freshwater > Lake | place: Tanzania: Lake... | reverse complement strand
ATCCCACAGGTACTGCTTGGCCCGCTCCAGGTCGCGCGTGATGCGCAGGTGGTACCCGCTCGCTTCGAGCGCGGCGGCCCGCGCCTGCAGGCCATCTGGCGGCCGGCGCGCAGCCGACGGCGTCGACGCTGTTCGCCGTGCCGGCGCAGCCGGCGCTGGCCGGCCTGCACGTGTACGCGCAGGCGTTTTCGTTCGCGGCGACGGCCAATCCGTTCGGCGTCGTGCTGTCGAACGGCATGGATCTGACGATCGGCGCGCTGTGAGCGGGCTGGGGCGGGCGCGCGGCGCTCTGCGTTGACAGGCGGCGGGCGATCGCGTCCGCTGCCCGCCATGTCGCTCACCGCAGTCTTCGCTGGAGTCGGCGCCGCCGTCGCGGCCGACGTCAACAACGCCAAGGCCACGTTCAAGGTCAGCCAGCAACTCGCTGGCGTGACCGAGGTGCACGGCACGACCGGCACCGGCCACCGCATCGTTGTCGACGAGCCGCAGTCGCTCGGCGGCGGCAACGCCGGCGCCACGCCGCTCGAGTACGCGCTCGCCGCGCTCGGCTCGTGCCAGCTGATCACCTACCGCTTCTGGGCGGCCAAGCTCGGCGTGCGCTTCGACACCCTGTCGGTCGAGGTCGAAGGCGACCTCGACGTGCGCGGCTTCTTCGGCCTCGATCCCAAGGTGCGCCCCGGCTTCGGCGCGCTGCGCGTCAAGCTGCGCATCCAGGGCCCCGAGTCGCCGGCGAAGTACGAGGAGCTGCGGCGCGTCGTCGACGCGCACTGCCCGGTGTTCGACTTGTGCGCGAAGGCGGCGCCGGTGCAGGTCGAGCTGCGGGTGGGGTGAGGGGCGGGGGTCAGTCGGCGAAGCGATCTGTCACGTGTCGCTCGCGTGTCATCCCCGCCGCGATGACACCCGCGCGGCGACGAACGGCTCTGTCAGCGCGCTAGCAGTCGGGGCATGAACCCGCGACTGTCCGTCCTCACCGTCTACGACCCGGCCCATGCAGAGGCCTTCCGCCGTGCCAAGAAAGGCCGCTGGCCGCGCGAACTCGGCGGCTTCGTCGCCCACGCGACGCAGGTCGGTCGCGGCGATTCCTGGCTGTTCACGCTGCGCGCCGATGCGGCGGGCCGGCGCTGGGCGCTGACGACCGAGCGCGGTGGCCGGCGCGTCATCGCCGTCGTCGAGGCGGCGCGATCGACGTGCGCCGAGGAGGTGGCGGCGGAGGCGTTGGCGGCGATGCAGGCGGCAGGAGGGCCGGCGGCCGCGCGGGTCCTCGAGCGAGGTTGTCTCGACGTGGCGAGATTGCAGGTCTTTCGCGCGGCGATCGCGCGGCGGACGCAGGACGAGGCCGCGGCCATCGAGCCGGCGCAGGTGGATGCGCCTGTGGAGACCGATGCGCCGGTTGCGCCGCGCGCGCTCGCGGCGGTGCCGAAGTCTGGGTTGCCGCCGGATGCCGTGGCTCTGTACCAAGGCACCTACAACGAACTCGACGCGACGATCGTCGTGCGGATCTTCATGCAGCGCGTCGCCGGCGTGGACGTGCTCTGGATCGAGAAGGGCATCCAATTCGGGGAGCAGGAACAGCGCATCAAAGTCAGACCTTTTGGGGAGTTGCCCAGCGTCGGCGACCTCGCCGATGGCGCCAGCCGGCTCATCGACGCAGGCATGCGTGCGTCGGCACTGTGGGGCTTGGACAACGTGCGTCGCTGTGCCCCGTGGTTCGACGAGAAGCAGATCGAGGTCGCTTGGCGTCGCGCCAAAGCCGAGCGCGAACGCCTGCGCGCGATCGCCGCAGCGGACTGCGACTATCCGATCCTGCACGCGGCGCGCGAGCTTCGGCTGAACCCGGAGCCCAGCGGCACCAGCCCGGGGTCATGGCAGGCGGGGTGCCCGGGGACGCAGCACTACCTGATGATCCAGGCCCACAACGGCGAGTTCGGCTGCGGGTACTGCGGCTGGCGCGGCGGGGTGCACGAGTTGCGGAAGTTCGTGGCGTCGCGGCGGCGGTGAGTTGTGGTCCGGTGGATGCGCACGCGGGACTTCTTGGGTGCGTGTGTCATCAGCGACGAACGCTGGTGTCATCCATGTACACGTCCGGACCAATGGCAGGCCCGGGCGTGTCGCACAGGACATGGTTGCGCCGGGGTTACGAACCAGTCACGGACGATGAGGTCGCGAAGAACAATGGATGCACAGCAGCAGCACGATCAAGAACTCTTGAGCCAGCGACTCAAGCTGGTCCCATCAAGCGAATTGGACAAGATCCTTGCCGAAGCCGACGAGGCATCGAAGGTGAGGAGCGCAAGCAGTTCCTCCGGGGACCAGCCCTTTGTCAGGGGCCGCTGGCTGGCCGACGCGGCGACGAGGCTTGGAGTGTCAACGGCTCGCCTCGCTCAGTCCGCGGTGGATCTTGGGTTCCTGTGGGTCCGAGAAGACTCCAGTCCGTCGCAGAGTGGAAAGCCGGAAGGAAGCTGAAGGCTCTACTCGGTGACGTTGACGTTGACGTCAACGCCGAAGTGGTCGTTGGCGAGTCACGCGCTCGGCGCTTCCCGCCAGCGCGTCGGTGCGATGATGGGCTTGCGGGCCGCTCGTCGGCGACGACGTCTCGATCACGGCCGGCGATCGCCTGGGCCGTACGGCCGCTGTCCATGACGATCGAGCGCCCGCGATCGCCGCCTCGGCGGATGGTGATGTCCTTGTCGCGAAGCCGATGCATTGCCCGCACCGGTTCGTGCCGCGTCCGCGGCGTCGCCACGATCCTCGTGCGGCACGAGAACAGCGAGCGGGCGGGTCGCGGTGTGCGCGCCTTGGAGAGGCGACGCTCGCGCGGGATTCGGGACGGCTGGCGTGAAACTGGAGCGGGCGGCGGGGATCGAACCCGCGACATTCAGCTTGGGAAGCTGACGTTCTACCGCTGAACTACGCCCGCGGCCGAGCGAGCGAGCGTACCTGCGCGCGCGCGGCGATCAAGGTGAGCGCGACGCATCACGCCGCACGCATCACGCCGTACGCCGCGCAACGCGCGCATCACGCATCGTGCCGCGCCCCGCAGCGCCGCCACCCGCTCACGGGTTGACGAAGTGGTCGCTGCCGTTGGTGAAGGTGATGGTCTGCGTCGCGATGTCGAGCGCGACGCCCTGGTAGGCGATGAAGAAGCCGACCAGCGCCGGCGTCGTCGGGATGACGAAGCTGACGCCGTACTCGCCAGACAGGCCGAGCGCGCCGGACGCGAACGTCGCCGCGTTGGCGAGGCGCAGCGCGCCGGCCAAGCCGGGGATCGGCACATCCTGCGGCAGGTAGCCGGTGCCCGCCGCCATGACGTAGAGGTTGCCGGGCGTGCCTTGGAACGTGACGGTGACGCTGCCGCCGAGGTTGTACTGGTTGCCCGAGACGCCCGGATTGCCGCGATGGCGGATGGTCGGCGCGCTCGTCCACTCCAAGCGGTACGCGATGGAGTTGGCGAACTGCGTGCCGACGGCGGCCGTCGCCGCGCCGGAGCCCGGACCGCCGAACACGTAGGTCATCGGCGGCCGGTCGGTGCGCGGCGGCGACGAGCTGGTCGACATGGTGGCGGACGGGAAGCCCGCGGCGCCCGGCTGCACGACCTTGACGATCTCGATCAGCAGCGACGCCGTGCCGTCGTAGACGAACGGCGACGCGAAGGGGATGCGGGTCCAGCCGCCGGTGTAGGCGACCTGCAGGTTGCTCGCCAGCAGCGCCGGCCACGGCACGATCGAGTGGTTGGCGTTGAAGGTGAGGTTCAGCCCGGTCGCCGACGTCGGTCCGACGAGCACGTTGAGCGTCGCGTAGTCGATGTTGACGGCCGACTGGGCGTGCACGTAGAGGGCGCTGAGGCTCGCCGGCACGGGCGGCAGTTCCCGCCGCGGCACCAGGATCATCGTGCGCGCCTCGGCGAGGGCGCCGTTGCCGAGGACGCCGAGCGGCGCGATGTTGCCGGTGTTGTTCTGCAGCGTGTCCTGCGGATGCGCGGTGAACGCCGGCGCTTGCGCGGCGAGCGGGAGCGCGACGGCGACGGCGGCGGCGAAGTTGGCGAGACGTCGCATGATGCGGCACAGCCTAGCGCATCCGCCGCGCCGCGCGGCGGCGATGCGCCGCGCGGCGGCGATGCGCCGCGCCGCACGATCGCGCGCAGAAGACCCGTGCCAGCGCGCCGTTCGCGGCCGCCGTCAGCCGCGCGCTGGCGCGCGCCGGCCCCAGGCCTCGCAGTGGGCGAGCAGCCACTGCGCGCGCTGCTTCGCCGTGTCCATCTCACCGCACAAGTCGTCGGCGTCGAAGTCGAGCAGCACGCCCGCGTCCTCCATGGTCTCCAACTGCTCGGTGACGACGTTGGCGAGCACGAGATGGCGGCGTTCGTCGCGCAGATGTTGCTGCAGCAGCCGCAGCTCGCTCGCCGTGCGCGGCACCATGTCGACCATCGCGGCGACGTCCAGCACGACGACGTGCACGGCGCGCGGCAGTTGCGACGACCACGTGCTGACGTCGGGCAGATGGAACTGCTTGCAGCCCTTCGGCGGCTCGGCGTGGAACAGCGCCACCTCGTCGCCGAGTCCGCTGGCGTCCGGGCGCAGTGTCACGGTGGCGACCGGGGTCAGCACGGCGGTGACGACGACGCCGACCAGCGCGGCGCACGCCGGCGCCATCGCCCACTCGGCCCACCACGCGAACACGAGCGTGGCCAGCGCCGCGCCAGCGGCGAACGCCAGCGGGATCGTCGCCAGCAGCACACTGCGCCACTTCGCTTGCCGCGCGCGCACCGGATCCATGCGGCGACCGAGGCCGAGCCAGCCGAACGACAGACGCGCGAGGTCGAGGCCAAGGTCGGTCACTACACCGGTGACGTGCGTCGTGCGCACGACGCCGCCGCTGATGCGCGTGATTGCCGCGTTCTGCAGGCCCATCGCGAACGCCGGCAGCAGCGTCAGCCACGCCTGCGCGCGATCGGGCGGCAGCTCGCCAATCGCGTGCCAGTCGACGAGAACGGTGAAGACGAGCAGTAGCGCCGCCTCGACCGCCATCGGCAGCATGTAGATCGACTTGGCGCCGCGGACGCGACCGAACTCGAGCAGCATGCCGGCGACGAATGCGCCGGCGATGAACACCGTGACGAGGCCGACGAAGTAGCCGGCGACGCTCCAGTTGCCGCTCGCCGCCTCGACGCCGAGTTTGGCGACGGCCCCGGTCATGTGCGAGGTGACCTGACTGCACAGCAGCACGGTCAGCGCGTTGGTGTAGCCGGCGACCAACGACAGCCAGACGGCGAGGCGAGACTGCTGGGCGAACGACTGCGCGGGTCCGTGGAACATGCGGCGACGCGCAAGCTACGCCGGCGAGCCGGCGGCGACCAAGGGGACCCGCCACAACTCGCAGCGCCTGCTCGACGCCCGGCGCACACCGCGCTGCCGATGCAGCATTCGCCGTCGCTCGGCCCGCCGCTTAGCCTGCCGCGCCATGTCCAATGCTGCCTGCGAACCCGCGCCAGTGCGCCTGCTGCCGCCGCTGTGCGTCGGCGGCGCGGCGGCGACGGCGTTGGTGGCGGCCTGGGCGATGAGCGACGGCGACGGTCGGCAGACGCTGCTCGCGGCCGCGTTGTATTGGTTGATGCCGCTGGCGCTGGCGCTTTGGGTCGCGGCGGTCGCACGGGCGCGCGCCGCCGGCGGCGAGCCGTTCGGCGCGTGGCTGCGCGCGCGCGCCGGCACGATGACGCTGGCGGCCGTCGCCGTCGCCGTCGTGTTCGCGACGATGCCGCCGGCGATGCGTATGCAGTTCGACGAGACGAGCCTGCTCGGCACGTCGTTCGGAATGCACGCAGAGCGCGCGGCGCTGATGCCGATCGGCGCGCTGCCGGCGCCGGACGGCGCGCACGTCACCGGTTGGAACCTCGACAAGCGGCCGCCGCTGTGGTCGTTCCTGGTCAGCGTCGCGCACGACGTCGCTGGCGTCCGCGTCGGCAACGCCTACGCGGCCAACGCGGTCGTGCTGTGGTCGCTGCTGGTGCTGGTCGGTTGGCGGCTGCGCGCGGCGGCGGGCGGCGCCGGCGGCGCGCTCGCGATGGCGCTGCTCGCTGGATTGCCGCTGCTGGCGTCGTGCGCGACGAGCGCGGGCTTCGAGGCGCTGGCGCTGTCCTTGCTCGCCGCCGCCGTCGTCGCAGCCATCGACTTCGTGCGCGCGCCGACGGCCCCGCGCGCCAACGCGCTGCTGGCGACCGTGCTGCTCGGCGCGCAGGCGCGTTACGAGTCCCTGCCGGTGCTGCTCGCGCTGCTCGCCGTCGTCGCCGTCGTTGCGCGCCGTTGGCCGCGTGATCGCTTCGGCGCGTGGCTGCTTGCCGCTGCGCCGTTGTTGCTGGCGCCGCTCGCGCTGCTGTGGGTCCACGGCCGCGACGCGATGTTCTATCCCGAAGCGCAGGGCCAGCCGCTCGTGGCGCTGGCGCACTTCGCCGACCACGTCGGTCCGCTGCTCGCCGCGGTCTTCGCGTGGGGCCCGCAGCCGTTCGCCGCCTTGCCGACGCTGCTCGCCGTCGCCGTCGGCGCGCTGGCGCTGGCGCGGCCGGCGGGGCGCGTCGCGCTCGCGACGTTGGTCGTGGCGCCGGTCGGCGCCGCCACCGCGATCGCGCTGCTGTGGTTCTACGGCGACGTGCGCGAGAACACGGCGCAGCGGTTGTTCCTGCCGTTGGCGGCGCTGCTGGCGTTGCTGCCGCCGCTGGCGTGCGCGGCGTGGCGCGCGCGCAAGCTCGCCTTGGCGCTGCTCGTCGCCGCGCTCGCGGCGGGCGCGCACAACCTGACGGCGTTGCGCGCCGAGCGCGTGCTGCCGCGCCAAAACGCGGCCGTGATGCTCGACGCCGTCGACGTCGCGCTCGCTGGCCTGCGGCCCGCGCCGGATCGCACGCTGTTGGTCAGCGCCGTCGCGCAGTACCTGATCGTGCAGGGCCACGCCGCGATCACGCCGCAGCAATGGCTCGCCCGCCGGCCGCGGCTCGGCGACGCGATCGACGTCGTCGTGCTGGCGACGCCGCTCGACGCCGCCTGCCGCGCGCAGGCCGGCGATCCGCGCGACGTGCTGGCGGCGCTGCCGGCGCAGTTGCTCGGCGAGGTGCCATTCGGCGCCGACCGCGTCGCGGCCTGGCGTCTCGCGCGCTAGCGCCGGCAACTTGGCTGGTCCGCGCGGGCCCAGGAGCACAGCGGCATGTGCGCGTGCGCGGCGCGTGACATGGCGATGGCCGCTGCGGCGCGGCATGGCCGCGGCATCGCGGCTGCGGCGGCGAACACATCCAGCAGGTTCGGCAGGCCGCAACGCATCGTGGCGATATTCCAGCGAGGGTCGGCCGCCGACCCTTCACCGTTGGCCACGCCTTGCTACGTTGGCGTTGCCGTCACTCGTCGCTCCGACCCCAACACGTCTCATCATGCGCATCGCCGATTGCCTTCTCGCCGCTGCCGCCTTCGTCGGCGCCGCTTCGGCCCAGTCGATCCAGACCAGCTTCATCTCGAACGCCGGATCGTCGACGTGGCACCCGCTGCCCGGCTGCGCCTTCGACGTCAACGTCACCCACCCAGCCGGCCTGCAACTCAACCAGGTCATCGTCAATGCGCCGTGGCCCAACACCACCGGCGTGCTCGAGGTCTACACGACCAACGTCGGCGGCACGAACGTCGGCAACATCGTCGGCCCGGCGCCGGGCACTTGGCAGTTGCGCGCGATCACGCCATTCCTCTCGGGCGGCACGGACACGCAGACGGTGGTGACGCTCAGCAAGCCCGTGCACCTGCAGGCAGGCACGCAGGGCATGGCGATCGTGCACCGCGGCGCGGGCATGCGCTGGATCAGTCCGGGCGCGACCGGCACGCCGCTCGTCTACAGCAACGCCGACCTGACGCTGACCATGGGCTCGGCGCAGTCGACGACGTTCGTCAGCACGCCCAACACGCCGCGCGTCGCGAGCGTCGCCCTCAACTACGTCCCGGCGGTCGACCTCGTCGACTTCACGGCGGACGTGCGCAGCGGCCCGACGCCGCTGACGGTCAACTTCACCGACCGCAGCAAGATCACCACCGGCGTCGTCGCCGCGTGGGAATGGGACTTCAATGGCGACGGCGTCGTCGACTCGACGCTGCAGAATCCGTCGCACACGTACACCGCCTGCGGCGACTACTCGCCCAAGCTGCGCGTCGTCACCTCGGTGGGCGCGCAGGAGTACCAGTGGCCCAACCTGATCGCGGCTGACCCGCTGGTCGCCAACTTCACGCCGTCGGCGACGCTCGTCGCGCCGCAGACGGCGGTGACGTTCACCGACGCGAGCGTCGGCGCGACGACGTGGCAGTGGGACTTCGATGGCGACGGCGTGATCGACGACACCAACCAGAACCCGACCTGGACGCCCGGCGCCGGCAGCTACAACGTCGCGCTGACGGTGACCAACGGCTGCCGCTCGGCGACGATCCGCAAGCGCCTCGACGCGGTCACCAACAGCTACTCGACGGCGTACACCGGCACCGCCGGCCTCGCGTCCAAGCAGGCGCTGGCGTTCTTCGACGTCGTCGTGACCTCGCCGGAAGCGCTGATGGTCACCGGACTCGACGTGTGCAGCGCGACGCAGATCGGCAACACGGGCGGCGTGAAGGTCTGGCTGACCGACGGCACGGCCGCGGGCAAGCAGACCAACGCCGGCGCGTGGCGCGAGGCGGCGAACGGCACGGGCGCGACGACCGGCACCAACGCCGGCACGCGCATCGCGCTCGACCGGCCGATCCTGCTGCTCCCGGGTCGCACCTACGGCGTCGCGGTCAACTACCTCGACTTGCACGCGTACTACACGTCGCCGGGCGTGCCGACGATGGCGGGTCCCGACTTCACGCTCAACTTCCAGGGCGTCGCGACCGCGACCACGCCGTTCACCACGGCGCCGACGACGCGCCAGTTCAACGGCGCGTTCTTCTACACCAAGGCCAGCAGCTGGCCGGTCGGCGCGATCTCGCCGTTCGCGCAGGGCTGCGTCGGCGCGCTCGGCGTGCCGTCGCTCATGCCGGTGGGCACGACGCGGCCCAAGCTCGGCACGACGTTCGACGTCGAACTGGGCGGCATGCCGCTCGGCCTCGGCATCATGATCCTCGGCGTCAGCAACACGGTGGGCCCGCTCGGCCCGCTGCCGCTGGACCTGGGGTTCCTCGGCATGCCGGGCTGCCCGCTGCACGTCAGCCCGGACATCACGTCGACGATCTTCGTCGCTGGCAACGCCGGCACGTACACGCTGGGCTTCCCGGCGACGCCGGCGAACGCGGGCTTCCAGTTCTACCTTCAGGGCCTGACGATCGACCCGTTGGCCAACGCCTTCGGCGCGGCGATGTCCGACGCGGTGGCTCTGATCACCGGCCTCTACTGAGGCTGGGCCGGAAGATGTCGACGACGCGCATCGTGGCCGCCTTCGTCGCCCTCGCGGCGGCGGCGGCGGCCCAGTCGCTGCCCGTGGGCGCCACGCGTTGGAGCCCCGACGGCTACGTCGAGTACATCGTCGGCAACGCGCCGATCGTGCTGTCGTCGGGCCACGGCGGCGAACTGCTGCCGCCGGCGATCCCCGATCGCACGTACGGCACGTTCCTGCAGGACCTGCGCACGCTGGAGCTGACGCGCGAGTTCGGCGAGCAGTTGGCGACGCGCTTCCGGCTGCGGCCGCACGTCGTGTTGTTCCACCTCAGCCGCCGCAAGGTCGACGTCAACCGCGACATCGTCGAGGGCGCGCAGGGCAACGCGCTCGGCGAAGCGGCGTACACGGCGTTCCACCAGGCGGTCGCCGACGCGCGCGCGGCGGCGCTGGCGCAGTGGGGCTACGGCTTCTACTTCGACCTGCACGGCCACAGCCATCCGGAGGCTTGGATCGAACTCGGCTACTCGCTGACCAGCGCGCAGCTGGCGCTGCCCGACGGCACGCTGGCCGGCGCGACGTACGTCAACCAGAGCGCGATCCGCAGCGCCGGCAGCCTCGGCGCGACGAGCTTCCCGGCGCTGTTGCGCGGCGGCAACAGCCTCGGCAACTGGCTGCAGACCGGCGGCTACGACAGCGTGCCGAGCCCGGTCAATCCGAGCCCCGGCGCGGGCAACTACTTCAGCGGCGGCTTCAACGTCGACACCTACGGCTCGAGCAACGGCACGCCGGTCGACGGCGTGCAGGTCGAGGCGCCGATCACGGTGCGCAGCACGGTGACGGTGCGCCGGCCGTTCCTCGACCGCGTCGGCGGCTGGCTGGAGACTTTCTTCCAGACCTACCGCGGCGGCAATCCGGCGCTCGGCGGGCGCGTCACGATCGTGGCCAGCGATCGCGTCGCCAGCGAGACCGGCGGCGCGGCCGAGTTCGTGGTCACGCGCACCGGCAACCTCGCGCTGGCGCGGCTGGTGCCGCTGCAGTGGCGCGGCACGGCGACGGCGGGGACCGACTACCCGACGCCGCCGGCGTTCGCGGCGTTCGCACCGGGCGCCGCCGAGGCGCGCATCACGCTGCGCGCCAACGACGATGCGATCGCCGAGGGCGACGAGACCGTCGAGTGCTTCCTGTTCAGCGGCAACGACCTCGGCGTGCCCAACTCTGCGGGCGTCGTGATCCACGACGACGACCTCGCGCTGCCGCTCGCCGTGCAGCACGGCTTCGAAGCGATCCAGTCCGGCAGCGTGCTCGATGGCTCGGGCAACGCTCGCAACGCCTCGCTGCTGCCGACGACCGGCGCGCCGACGCTCGTGCCGGGCGTGGTCGGCAACGCGCTGCGGTGCGACGGCGTCGACGACCGCGCGCGCATGGCGGACTTCGCGTGGGGGACGAGCGGCGTGTTCAGCCTGGCGTTCTGGTTCAAGACCAGCGACACGGCGAGCACGGGCAGCCGCTACCTCGTCAGCCACGGCGGCACGGCGTCGACCAACCGGCTCGGCGTCTACTTCGATCAGGCGAGCGGCGCGCTGCGCACGGCCCTGCTGTACGCCAACGACCTCAGCGACATCGACGTGCTCGACGTCACGCGCGACCTGCGCGATGGCCAGTGGCACCACTACGCGCTGGTCGCGACGACGAGCCAACTCGTGCGCGTCTACATCGACGGCCAGCCGGAGGTCGCCGCGCAGATCCTCGGCGACACGATCAACCCGACCGGCGACTTCGTGCTCGGCGCGCGCAGCGACGCGGGTTCCGGCACGTTCGCGAACGTCGCGCTCGACGAGTTCGCGCTGTGGACCCGCGCGTTGTCGGCGGTCGAGGTGGCGCTGCTGCAGCAGCCGCTCGGCCAGGAGGCGATGGTCTATCCGGGCACTGGCGAGGACGTGCGGCTCGCGACCGGCTTCAGCGGCGCGCCGACCGAAGGGCCGCGCAACGACGTCAAGCGCGGGCTCGCCGGCACGACGCTGACGGCGACGTACCGCTCGCCGAACGGCACGTTCAACGGCGGGCTCGGCGTGCTCGCGGGCGAAGTGTTCGCGACCGGCGCGCCCTTTGGCACGCCGTTCCTGCCGTGGCTGCACATGGCGACGCCGATCATCGTCGCCGGCCCGGTCGTGCTCGCGCCGGGCGGCGGCGTGTGGACCATCGCGATTCCGCCCGGCCTCGGCGGCGTCAGCCTGATGCTGCAGCCGGCGGCGATCCACCCGGCGGTGCAAAACGGCGTCTTCGCGCTCGGCGACGGCCATGAAGTGCGGTTCTGACGCGGTCGGCGGCCCAGGGCGCCCTGGGGTTGCCATTTGCCGCCGAGCGGGCGAAAACCACGCCATGGCCCGCGCCCTGCTGTTCGCCCTGCTGCTCGCCCTGCCTGCGTGCTGGAGCCCGCGCGCGTTCACGCCGCGCGAGCGCGTCGACGCGGTCGGTCCGGGTGGCGTGCCGGCTGCGCTCTACCCGATCCCCGCCGCGGCCGCCGACCAGCCGTCGACCGCCGAGGTGCGCGTCTGGTCGGCCGGCGCGCGCGCGCGCTACGCCGACGACGACCGCGAGATCACCGAGTTGCACATCGGCTTCGAACTCGAGAACAACGGCGCGACGCCGCTGCAGCTCGACCTCGGCGCGATCGGCTGCGAAGAACTGATGATCGACGGCCTGCTGCAGGAGCCGCTCGCGCCGGTGCGCATGGACGGCGACGGCACGGCCGGTCCCGGCAAGACGGCGCGCGTCGACGTGCTGTTCGAGCCAGCGACGACGCACCCGCGCGACATCGAGACGTTTCGCGTCCGTTTCGCCGTCCGCGACGGCGCGCGCGAGGCGCTCAAGCAGGTGACGCCGTTCGGGCCGTGGGTGCGCCCGGTCGACGGCGATCCCTACTGGCAGGCGTCGTGGGGTTGGGGCTGGGGGCCGCACCCGGCGTACGGTCCCGGCTTCGGTTGGGGCTGGCGCGGGTATTGGTGAGCCCGGCGCGCCGGCCGCTGTGCGCGACCCGTTGCCGAACCACGGGTTGCGCGGAGTTTTTCGCGGTGGCCGTCGTCCCGCGCCGCTTGCAGCGCAGCCTTCGCAGCGCCCGCTGCGTCGAAGTGCAGTGCGCTGCATCGGTTGCATCGCACCGCCTTCATTGGTAAGGATTTCGCCCCCAAATCCGGCGGTCGCGACTTCGGGCGCGATCACGCCGGCCGCGGCGCTCCCCATACTCCCAACCCAGTTGCCATTCGAGCCATGACTGAACGCGAACCCATGATCGAGGCCGTCGACCTGAGCAAGCACTACGGGTCGTTCGTCGCCGTCGATCGCCTTTCGTTCACGATCTGCGGCGGCGAAGTCGTCGCCTTCCTGGGTCCCAACGGCGCTGGCAAGTCGACGACCATGAAGGTGCTGTCGGGCTATCTGTCGCCGACTTCGGGCAGCGCCCGGCTGTGCGGCGTCGACGTGGTCAAGGACCGCGTCCGCGCCGCCGAGAAGCTCGGCTACCTGCCGGAGAACGGTCCGCTGTACCCGGAGATGACGCCGCGCGAGCTGCTGACGTTCTTCGGTGAGGCGCGCGGCATGGCGCCGGCGAAGCTGGCCGAGCGGCTCGACTTCGTCACGCGCGAATGCAACCTCGGCGAGTTGCTCGACAAGCCGATCGGCACCTGCAGCAAGGGCCAGAAGCAGCGCGTCGGCATGGCGCAGGCGCTGTTGCACGACCCCGAAGTGCTGATCCTCGACGAACCGACCACCGGCCTCGATCCCAACCAGATCCGCCACATGCGCGAGCTGGTCAAGAAGCTGGGCGAGACGCGCACCGTGCTGCTGTCGACGCACCTCTTCCAGGAGGTCGAGGCGATGGCAGGGCGCGTCATCCTCGTCAACAACGGGCGGCTGGCCTTCGACGGCACGCCTGAGCAGTTCAAGGCCCGGGGCGCTGGCAAGATGGACCAGGCCTTCCACGCGCTCACCACCAACTGAATCGCACGACCATGAACAAGCACGTCGTCCTCGCCGTCGCCAAGCGCGACCTGCGCAGCTGGTTCGGCAACCCGACCAACTACGTCTTCATCATGTTGTTCGTCGCCGTGTCGGCGGGCTTCATGATGTGGTCGCCGCGGTTCTTCCTGAACAACCTCGCCAACCTCGACACGTGGTGTGAGTGCTTCCCGGCGATCGCGGTCGTCTTCGTGTCCGCCGCGACGATGGGCATGTGGACCAGCGAGCGCGCCAACGGCACGCAGGAGTTGCTGTTCACGCTGCCCGCGCGCGATAGCGACCTGCTGGCCGGCAAGTTCCTGGCCCAGGTCGCCGTCTGGACCGCATCGCTGGCGTTCACGCTGGCGATGCCGGTGGCGCTGTGCATGCTCGGCGCGCCGGACCTCGGCCAGGTGTTCGCCAACTACGTCGGCTTCTGGCTGTTCGGCGTGATGCTGGTCAGCGTGTCGATGATCGGCTCGCAGATGACGGCGAACGCGACGATCGCGTTCATCGTCTCGATGCTCGCGTGCGGCTTCGTCGTCTACCTCGGCTCGGTGCTCAACCTCGCCGGCTTCCGCAGTTGGGCGACCAACGGCACCGCCGGCCAGTTCGCCGAGTTCGCGCGCGGCATGATCCCGGTCTCGGGCGTCGTGCTGTTCCTCGGGCTGACGGCGACGTTCCTGTACCTGAGCCTCGCGCTGCTGGCGCGCCGCCACTGGCGCGCCACCAGCGAGGGCGGCCACGGCATCGCGCGCGCGTTGTCGTTCGCGGTCGGCACGCTGTCGCTGACGATCGTCGCGGTGCACGCGCTGCCGCGCTTCGACGCCACCAGCGAGGGCATCCACTCGCTCGGCGCCGAGAGCAGGAAGCTGCTCGCCGGCCTCGACGCCAACAAGCCGGTCGTGATCCGCGCCTACGTCAGCGACGAGGTGCCGGAGCAGTTGGTTCAGCAACGGCGCCTGCTGCTCAACCTCGTCGACCAGTTCGACGCGATGGGCGGCGACGCGGTGCAGAAGGATGTCGTCATCCCGCAGCCGTTCTCGCCCGAGGCGCGCGCCGCCGAAGGCAACTACGGCATCCGCGCGCAGACGATCCCGGCCGAGGTGCCCGGCGGCGGCTACACCGAGATGCAGGTCTTCCTCGGCGTCGTCGTCAGCAGCGGCACCGAGGAGGTCGTCACTCCGTTCGTCGAGCCCGGCCTGCCGCTCGAGTACGAGCTCGCCCGCAGCGTGCGCGTCGTCAGCAACCAGGCCCGCAAGAAGGTCGGCGTGCTGAAGACCGACGTCGAGATCGTCGGCGGCTTCGACTTCCAGAGCTTCCAGCAGAAGCAGCGCTGGCTGATCGCCGACGAGCTGCAGCAGCAGTACCAGGTCGAGAACGTCGACGCCGACAAGGACTACCCCGAGGGCATCGACTGCCTGCTCGTGCCGCAGCCCAGCTCGCTGGTGCAGGAGCAGATGGACCGCCTGCAGAAGTGGATCCTCGACGGCAAGCCGACGCTGCTGGTCGAGGACGCCCTGCCGATCCAGGCGCCCGGCACCGCCGCCGACGACCAGAAGGGCGGCATGCAGTCGCGCATGATGGGCGGCGGCGGCCCGCAGAAGGGCGACATGGAGTCGTTCTACGGCAGCTTCGGCCTGCGCGTGCCCAAGTCGGATCTGGTGTGGGACACGTCGTCGATCAGCCTGTTCGGCGGCCAGTTCCCGCGCACGTTCGTGTTCGCCGGCGCCGCCGGCATGGACCCGCAGAGCCCGCTGACCAAGGGCCTGCAGTCGGTTGTCATGATGATGGCCGGCCACGTTGAGGCGTCGGGCATGCAGGGCGTCAACGTCACGCCGCTGGTGCAGTCGGTCGCCGGCCCGGGCCGCAACGATCCGAAGAACGGCGTGCTGCCCAAGTACGAGAGCGCGCCGGGCCGTGGCGACGGCTTCCTGGTGTTCGACTTCTTCGGGCGCATGCAGCAGAACCCCAACGCGCGCCTGCGCCCGAGCAACAAGCCGTACACGCTGGTCGCCCGCGTGACCGGCAAGCCGGCCGGCGCCGAGAAGGAGCTCAACCTGATCCACTGGACCGACCTCGACGCGATCGGCAACCAGTTCTTCCAGATCCGCCGGCAGGTCAACGACCCCAACCTGCGCTTCGACAACGTGCCGCTCGTGCTCAACTGCATCGACAGCCTCGTCGGCGACGAGAGCCTGATCGAGCTGCGCAAGCGCCGGCCGATGCTGCGCCGCCTGACCGCGGTCGAGGCCGCGCAGGGCGACTTCGAGCGCGCGTGGACGGAGCAGAAGCAGAAGGCCGAGGAGGAGTCGGACGCAGCACTCAAGGACGCCCAGGCGCGCCTCGACGCCGCGGTCGCGAAGATCCGCGAGGACAAGACGCTCGACGAGCAGTCGCGCGAGAACAAGATCGTCGAGGTCCAGACCGTCGAGAACCGCAAGTTCGAGGCGGCGAAGGCCGACATCGAGGCCAAGCGCAAGGAGCGCATCGAGATGGCCCAGTACGACCGCGACGCGGCGCGCCGGGGCATCTACAACCGCTACCGCGTGCTCACCATGCTGCTGGCGCCGATCCCGGCGCTGGTGTTCGGGTTCTTGACCTTCTCGCGCCGCCGCTCGCGCGCGCAGTCGATCGTGCCGAAGAACCGTCAGGTTGGAGGTGCCGCATGAACGAGATGATGAAGACCGTCGCCATCGCCGGCGGCGCCGTCGCGCTCGCGATCCTCGCGTCGACGATGGGTCCCAAGGAGATCAAGAACGACCTGTTCTCCGACCAGGGGCAGGTGTTCTTCCCCCAGTTCAACGATCCGAACGCCGCGGTTGACCTCGAGGTGACGCAGTTCCTCGAAGGCTCGGCGGAGGCGCGCAAGTTCGCGGTGCGCCGCGACGCCGAGGGCCGCTGGACGATCCCGTCGCACGGCAACTACCCGGCGGACGCCAAGGACCGCATGGGCAAGGCTGCCGCGCTGCTGATCGGCCTGAAGAAGGACCAGTGCGTCGGTGAGCGCAAGGAGGACGAGGTCGCCTACGGCGTCGTCGATCCGCTCGACGGCGGCGCCGACACGAAGGGCCGCGGCACGCGCGTCACCATGAAGGACAGCGCCGGCAACGTCCTGGCCGACCTGATCGTCGGCAAGGAGGTCGAGAAGAAGACGCAGGTGCGATACCTGCGCGTGCCGGGCAAGAAGCGCGTCTACGCCGCCAAGCTCGACGGCGAGGTGTCGACGAAGTTCGCCGACTGGATCGAGACCGACCTGCTCAAGGCGCAGTCGTGGGACATCGCCAAGGTCACGATGGACAACTACTCCGTCGACGAGACCAACGGCACGATCAAGAAAGGCGATGTCTACGTCGCCACCAAGGACGACGCCGGCAAGTGGGCGTTCGACGGCGTCGACCCGGCCAAGGAGGAGGCCAACGAGGACAAGCTGCGCGAGGTCGGCGACACGCTCGGCCAGATCAAGATCGTCGGCGTGCGCAAGAAGCCCGAGGGCCTGACGGCCATGCTCGAGCAGGCGACCGGATTCGATCGCCAGATCCTGCGCCAGACGCTCGCCGAGAAGGGCTACTTCGTCGCCAACAACGGCAAGCTGGTCAGCAACGAAGGCGACCTGCTGTTCGAGACCAAGAAGGGCGTGCGCTACACGCTGCGCTTCGGCGAACTGGTCCCGGGCTCCGGCCTCGACGTGTCGTCGGGCGCCGAGGATCCCAAGAACAAGCCGAAGGAAGGCGAGGCGCCGAAGCCCGGCGACAGCCGCTACCTGATGGTCACCGCCGAGTTCGCCGAGTCGATCCTGCAGAAGCCGGCGGGCGTCCGTCTGGCGCCGGACCAGCTCGACAAGCGCGCCGCCGCGCGCCGCGACATCGAGGACATCCAGAAGGCGATCGAGGCCTTCCGCGCCAAGAACGGCAACAAGCTGCCCGAGTCGCTGGCCAAGCTGGCCGAGAAGCCTGCCGAGGGCGTAGCGCTGCTCGCCGAGCTGAAGAAGGACCCGTGGGGCAACGACTACATCCTGTCGGCCGCGGGCGACAGCTACGTGGCGCTCAGCTACGCCGATGGCAATGCCGAAGGCGGCGAAGGCGCCGCTGCGGACGTGCGCAGCGACCGCCTGCCGCTCGAGGACGAGTTGAAGAAGGCCGCCGACGAGTGGACCGAGCACGACCGCAAGGTCGACGAGGGCAAGAAGGAGGCCGAGAAGCTGACCAAGCGCTTCGGCGGCTGGTACTACGCCATCGACGGCGCGCTGTTCCAGAAGCTCAAGCCCAAGCGCGCGGATCTGGTCAAGCCGAAGGCGGCGGAGGCCGCCGCGCCGCCGACGACGGGCAACGAACCGCCGAAGTGATCGGTGGCTTGCCGGATGCGCGACAGCGCGGATGTGACGCGGGCCACCTGGGGTGGCCCGCGCGCGCAGCGTAGGATACTGGCCGTGTCCAGAACCCAAACCCCGAGGAGCACGATGATGACGAGTTTGCTCGCCACCCTGCTCTTGCTGCTCGCGCCGAGCGCCGCGTTCGCCCAAGGGCAGACGCCGCCGACGGCCGCCGCGCAGCAGGATCCCGAAGCGGCCTACAACGAGTTGGTCAAGGCCTTCAACAAGGCGATCAACGACTGGCAGACCGAGGCCCAGGTCGCGGTCGAGAAGGCGCAGGCCGAAGGCGGGCGCATGCCGGCCATCGCCATGCAGCCGCCTACCAAGCAGTTCATCGGTCAGGCGCAGGAATTGGCCGCCGAGCACGCCGGCAAGGACGCAGCGGTGCCGTTCCTCGGCTTCATCCTCAAGTACGCGAGCAACGAGCGCGCGGCGGTCAAGAAGGCGATCGCGACGCTCGTCGCCGACCATGCGACCAGCAAGGCAATCGGCGACGTGCTCCCGCACGTCGGCAACGCCATGCGCTTTGGCGCCAGGGGGCAGGTGATGGCGCTGCTCGACACGGTGGCGACCGGGCACCCGGACGCCGACGTCAAGGCGCAGGGCCTGCTGGTCCGCGGCGGCATGCGGCTACAGACGGCCCAGGACGACGCGCAGCGCAAGGCGGCCGAGGCCGATCTGCGCGCCGTCGCGACGACGACGAAGAACGAGGAGCTGCTCGCGCAGGCGAAGGATGCGCTGTTCGAGATCGAGCACCTGCAGGTCGGCTGCAAGGCGCCGGAGATCGCCGGCGTCGACACCGACGGCGTGCCGTTCAAGCTCAGCGACTACCGCGGCAAGGTCATCCTGCTCGACTTCTGGGGATTCTGGTGAGGCCCTTGCCGGGCCATGATCCCGCACGAGCGGTCGCTCGTGGAGAAGTGGAAGGACAAGCCGTTCGTCATCCTGGGCGTCAACAGCGACGGCACGGAGATCGAGGAAGGCCTCAAGAAGTTCCGTGAGATGGCGAAGGAAGAGGGCGTCACGTGGCGCAGCTTCCGCGACGAGGGCAGCACGCCGCGCATCAGCGAGACCTGGCGCGTCCAGGGCTGGCCGACGCTGTACTACATCGACCATGACGGCGTCATCCGGCACAAGGACGTGCGGGACGAGGCCGCGATGGAGCAGGCGCTCGAGGCGATGATCGTCGCCGCCGAAGCGGCCGCGAAGGCGCCGGCGAAGCCCAAGCCGGAGACGCCCGGCAAGTAGCTGAAAACGCGTGGCGGTGACCACCCAGCGACCAGACGGCGGCGAGCGTGCTCGCGAACAGCAGTGGCAGCGCGACGAGCCCGGTCACCAGCCCGCCGGCGGCGTGCTCGAGCGGCATCGGTTGCCACGTCGACGCGAGCGTCCAGGCGAGGCTGGCGGCGACAGCGGCGGCGACGAGGCCCGCGCGCATCGGGTAACCGTCGCCCGCCGGGACGGCCTGCGATGGCGGCAAGCCCTCGTTCGGGTGCGCCGAGGGCCGTTCTGCCGGCGACGATCGGTTCGCGGCGTTCGTGGCCGGCGCCGGCGAGCCATCAGCTGGCGGCAGCATGCGCGCGCGGCGAGGCGGAAGAGGAAGGACTGGTGGGCAGAGCCAGGGTTGAACTGGCGACCCCAGCATTTTCAGTGCTGTGCTCTACCAACTGAGCTATCTGCCCGACCAGTGCCGCTGCGCCTTGCGGCACAACGGGGGCGAGAAAAGGTAGCGACCCTCGCGGGGGCGCGCAAGCGCGAAGGCTCGCGCCGGGACGCGCGGACCGTGCCATCGGACCCGTCGCGCCGGCGCGTGCGGCCATCAGGACCGACGTTCGCGCCCGCAGCGCCGCGTTTGCGCGACTGATCACCCGACGTCGTCGCGGCGGCGCAGTCGGTAGTGCGACACCAGCCACTCGTTGCCGTTGGCGAAGCCCCACAGCTCCGCGCAGGCCATGAAGAACACTCGCCACAGGTTGGCCATCGTGTCGGCGCGTTCGCCGTAGCACTCGCGCAGGGCCGGTTGCAGCTCGGCGCGGGCGCGGTCGAAGTTGACGAGCCAGGCCTCGGCGGTCTTGGCGTAATGGACGCCGTTGACGCGCCAGTGGCTCTCAACCGCGAGGTGGTCCTGGAAGTGCAGCATCTGCGCGTCGGCGGGCATCTGGCCGCCGGTGAAGAAGTGCTTGGCCATCCAGTCGTCGTCGCCGTCGACCGCAAACGGGTAGCCGACGGTCGCGTGCGTGAAGACGTGCACGAACATCTTGCCGCCGGGCTGCAGCCAGCTGGCGCAACGCGCCAGCAGCGCGCGCCAGTTGCGCGCATGCTCCATCATCTCGACCGAGACGATGCGGTCGAAACGGCCGGGCGGCGTGAAGGCGTTGGCGTCGGCGGTCAGGATCTCGACGTTGCACAGACCCTCCTGCGCCGCGCGCGCCAGGATGTCGGCGCGCTGGCTGCGCGAGTTGCTGACGCCGACGACCTGGCACGTTGGGAAGTTGCGCGCGATCCACAGCGAGACCGAGCCCCAGCCGCAGCCGAGGTCGAGCACGCGCATGCCGTCCTGGATCTCGGCGCGCTCGCAGGTCAGCTTCAGCATTGCCGCTTCGGCCTCGTCGAGCGTGCGGCAATCGGGGCCCCACAGGCCCGAGCTGTACTTGCGGAAGCGGCCGAGGACGCGCGCGTAGAACGCCGCCGGGACTTCGTAGTGCTGCTCGTTGGCGGCCTTGGTCTCGACCGCGATCGGGCTGCGGTCGCACTCGGCGATCCAGGCCAGCAGGCGGCGCGAGGCCGCTTCCGGGTCGTGCGCCTGTTCGACCCGCAGGCGGTCGCGCAGCAGTCGCCGGATGCCGATGCGGATCAGCCAGTCGGGCAGCAATCCGCGCTCCAGCCATCGTTCGGCGCGAGTCGTCATGGTCCTTCGATCCGCCGCGGCAACCATGGCACGAACGCGTTGGTCTCCTGCTGGTAGCGACGGTAGTCGTCGCCGCGGCTCTTCAGCGCCTGCAGTTCGGTGTACGGCACGCCGCTGACGAAGCGCACCAGCACGAACATCGCCGCCGGCTGCACGACAGCCCACCAGCCTGCCGCGGGCGCCGCGAGCAGCGCGATGCCGCACCAGGTCAGCCACTCGAAGAAGTAGTTGGGGTGGCGGCTGTAGCGCCACAGCCCGCGGCGGCAAGCGCGGCCGCGCAGCGACGGATCGCGGCGATGGGCTTCGAGTTGGCGGTCGGCGAGCGCTTCGAGCGCCTGCGCGGCGACGATCACGGCCAGGCCAGCGAACTGTGCTGGGGCGAGCGCGGGCGCGTCGTGGCCGGCGACGAACCAGAACGGCAGCGCGAACAGGAACGCCGCCGCCGCCTGCAGTTGGTAGAACCAGAAGAAGCGCGCGTGCGCCCGCGTGCCCCAGTGTTGCCGCATCGCGCGGTAGCGGCCGTCCTCGCCGGCGTGGCTGAGCACGCGGTGCGCGATGAGATGCCAAGACAGCCGGCCGCTCCAGACGCCGGCGACCGCGGCGGCGGCGACCCGCTGGACCGCATGACCGTCACCGGCGGCGGCGGCGGCGAGCGCGAGCGCGCCGATCGCCGCGGCCCACGCGGCGTCCACCGAGGTCGCGTCGTTCGTGCGCGTCTGGCGGAACCAGAGCAGCGCGAACGTCACGCTGCATGCGATGGCGATGATGGCGAGCGGCGGAATCACGCGGTGGTTCTTTGTGGCGCCCGAATGTCGGATCCAAGGTTGCTTGCTTCGCCCGCTGACGGTTGCATCTTCTCTCCTGCTCCCGCAGCAACCTCTCGCATGACGTCGGCTGAACCGCTCGTAAACCCGGAAATTTCAGAAGTCGCGGATAGCACGGTTGGCGGCCTTGCAGGCGTGATCGACGGACGCATCGTCGAATTGCCTCGGCCATCGGCGCGCGGCGTCGGCGAGGAGATTGCCTGGGGCCGCGTTTGGCCGTTCCTCGTGCTGCAGGCGAGTTGCGCGCTCGTCTTCGTCGTCGGCTGGAGCCCGGTTGCCGTCATCGTCTGCGCCGCACTCTATCTGGTGCGGATGTTCGGCATCACCGCTTTCTACCACCGCTACTTCTCGCACCGGACCTTCACGGTCGGGCGCGGCATGCAGTTCATCGGCGCGCTGCTCGGCGCGGCGGCGACGCAGCGAGGGCCGCTGTGGTGGGCGGCGCACCACCGGCAGCACCATCGCCACAGCGACACCGACCAGGACGCGCACTCGCCGGTCGCCCACGGCTTCTGGTGGTCGCACATCGGCTGGATCGCCTCGCCGCGCCACCATGAGACCGACCTGCCGCAGGTGCCAGACCTCGCGCGCTTCCCCGAGTTGCGCTGGCTCGACCGCAACGACCTCGCCGTGCCGTTCGCTATGCTCGGCGGCTTGCTGCTGCTCGGCTGGGGCCTTGCGACCTGGGCGCCGTCGCTCGGCACCGACGCGCTGCAGATGGCGGTGTGGGGTTTCAGCGTCTCGACGACGATCCTGTTCCACGCCACCGCGTCGATCAACAGCCTCGCGCACCTGGTCGGCAAGCGCGTCTGGCCGACGACGGACAAGAGTCGCAACTCGCTGGTGCTGGCGCTGCTGACCCTCGGCGAGGGCTGGCACAACAATCATCACTGGTGCCCGGGCACGGTGCGCCAAGGCTTTCGCTGGTGGGAGATCGACATCTGCTACTACGTGCTGCGGATGCTGTCGTGGGTCGGGCTCGTGCGCGAGTTGCGGCCGATCCCGGCGCGCGCGCGCGACGAATCGCGCCGCATCCGCGGATGACGCGCGCGGCGGCCTTCCTCGGTCCCGGCAAGAAGCGCATCGCGGTCGTCGGCGCCGGCATTGCGGGCCTCGTCGCCGCCGAGCGGCTGGCGTGCGCGCACGACGTCACGGTCTTCGAGGCTGAACCGCGCCTCGGCGGCCACACGCACACGGTCGACGTGCCGACCATGGACGGCAGCAGCGTCGCCGTCGACACTGGCTTCATCGTCTGCAACGACCGGACATACCCAGGCTTCCTCGCGCTGATGGCGCGTCTCGGCGTGCCACTGCGGCCCTCCACGATGAGCTTCTCGCTGCGCTGCGAGCGCACCGGGTTCGAGTACAACGGCGCCGACCTCGACCGCCTGTTCGTGCAGCGCCGCAACCTGCTGCGGCCGTCGCACTGGGGGATGATCCGCGACATCCTGCGCTTCCACCGCGACGCGCTGGCGCGGCGCGGCAGCGAGATGCCGCTCGGCGACGTGCTGGTCCGCGGCGGCTACGGCCGTGCGTTCCGCGAGCGCTACCTTGTGCCGATGATGGCGGCGATCTGGTCGGCGGAGCCGCAGAAGCTCATGGCGATGCCGGCGCGCTTCTTCGTCACCTTCTTCGAGAACCACGGGATGTTGACGGTGAACGACCGGCCGCAGTGGTTCACGGTCGCCGGCGGCTCGCGCAGCTACCTCGCCCCGCTCGCTGCCAGCTTCCGCGACCGTGTTCGCCTCGGCGCGCCAGTCGCGCGGCTGCAGCGCACGGCGGACGGCGTGCTGGTGACGGTCCGCGGCCAACAGCCCGAGCGCTTCGACGGCGTCGTCGTCGCCGCGCACACCGACCAGGCGCTGGCGATGCTTGGCGACGCCGACGACGCCGAGCGCGCGACGCTCGGCGCGATCCCGTACCAGGAGAACGACGTCGTGCTGCACACCGACGCATCGCTGCTGCCGCGGCGCAAGAAGGCGTGGGCGGCGTGGAACTACCACCTGCCGGCGCAGCCGTCGGCGCGCGCGACCGTGACGTACTGCATGAACCTGCTGCAGGGCCTGCCAGGCGACGTGATCTACAACGTCACGCTCAACCGGACCGACGCCATCGATCCGGCGAAGGTCTTGCGCCGCTTCGTCTACCACCACCCGGTGTTCGACACAGCTGGCGTGCGGGCGCAGGAGCGTGTCGCCGACCTCAGCGGCCGCCGGCGCGTGTGGTGGTGCGGCGCGTGGTGCGGCTTCGGCTTCCACGAGGATGGCGTGCAGGCAGGTCGTCGCGTCGCCGCCGACTTCGGGCTCGGCGACGGCGCAATGGCCACTGGCAGCGCGGCGATGGCGGGGGCCTCGGCGTGACCGCCGCGGCCGCGCCGGCCATTGCCGCGGTTGTGACCGCCGCGGCGCGCCACTGCGCCGTCTACGTCGGCGAGGTGCGCCACCGCCGCCACGACGGCGTCGGCCATGCCTTCGCGGTGCGTCTGTACATGGCCTACCTCGACCTCGCCGAGCTCGACGCCGCGTTCGCCGGCCGCTGGCTGTGGTCGCATCGCCGGTGGTGGGCGCCGATGCGCTTCCGGCGCGCCGACTACTTTGGCGACCCGGCGCGACCGCTCGCCGAGTGCGTGCGCGCGGCCGTCGCCGCCGCGACCGGCGCGGCGCCCGACGGGCCGGTGCGCGTGCTGGCGCAGCTGCGGTGCTTCGGTTACGTGCTGAACCCAGTGACGTTTTACTACTGCTTCGATCGCTCCGAGCGGCTCCAGGCCGTGCTCGCCGAGATCACCAACACGCCGTGGGGTGAGCGGCATCACTACGTCGTCGCGCGCGGCGCGGCGACCGGCGACGCGCTGCACGGCGAGTTCGCCAAGGCCTTCCACGTGAGCCCGTTCCAGCCGATGAGCCACCGCTACCGCTGGACGTTCGGCACGCCCGGCGAGCGGCTGGGGGTGCACATGGACAACCTCGTCGACGGCCAGCCAGTGTTCGCCGCGACGCTGTCCTTGACGCGTCGGCCATGGTCAACCGGCAACCTGTTGCGCGCCTTGGCCAGACATCCTTGGATGACGGCCAAGGTCACTGTCATGATCTACACGCATGCCTTCTTGCTCTGGTGCAAGCGGGCCCCATTCCACGCCCACCCTAAGAAGGCGAGTCCAGCGCGATGAGTGGCTCGATCCTGATTGCCGACGCCCGCGACGACGGCCAGTCGGGCGCGCGCCGGCTGCCGACGATGACGCAACGGCTGTTCCGGGCCGGTATCCTGGCGCGGCTGCGCGGTCTGCGCGCGGGCGCGATTCGCCTGCGCGACGTGTTCGGCGAGACGGTCCTCGGCGATTCGGCCGGCCCGCTCGGCACGGTGGCGATGGACGTCGTCGACCCGGACTTCTGGTCGGCGGTGGCCACCGGCGGCGACGTTGGCGCTGGCGAAGCGTTCGTCGCCGGCCAGTGGCGTTCACAGGATCTCGTCCGCCTGATGCAGTTGTTCGTGCGCGATCGCGCCGTGCTGCTCGGAGTGCACGAGACCTTCTGGTCGCTGCCGCGCCGCTGGCTGCTGCGCGCCGGCCAGTGGCTGCGCCGCAACAACCGCGGCGGTAGCAAGCGCAACATCGCCGATCATTACGACCTCGGCGACGAGCTGTTCGCGCACTTCCTCGACCCGACGATGACCTACTCGTCGGCGTGGTTCGAGCGACCCGACCAATCGCTGCTCGAAGCGCAGCAGCACAAGCTGCGACGGCTCTGCCGGCTGGTCGACCTGCAGCCTGGCGACCGCCTGCTCGAGATCGGCACTGGCTGGGGCAGCCTGGCGATGTGCGCTGCCGGCGAGTTCGGCGCGCAGGTCACGACGACAACGATCTCGCAAAATCAGCACGACCGCGCCCGCCAGCGCATCGCCGACGCCAACCTCGCCGACCGCGTGACCGTCGTGCAGCAGGACTACCGTGACCTGCGAGGCACGCACGACAAACTGCTGTCGTGCGAGATGGTCGAAGCCGTCGGCGCGCGCTTCCTGCCGACCTACCTGAAGGTTTGCGCGCAGCGCCTGCGGCCGGGCGGCGTGCTCGGCCTGCAGGCAATCACCATCGCGCACCAGCACTACGCCGAAGCGCTACGGATGGTCGACTACATCCGCCGCCATGTGTTTCCAGGCAGCTTCATCCCGTCGATCCAGGCGATCGCCGCGGCTGCCAGCGAGCACACCGATCTGCGCCTCGAGTACTGCGAGGACTTCGGCCACCACTACGCGACGACGCTGCAGCGCTGGCGCGAGACCGTGCTCGGCTCGCCCGGGCCGTTCTTGCGGCGCGGTGGCGAAGGCCTCGTGCGCGCGTGGGAGTATTACTTCGCCTACTGCGAAGCCGGCTTCCGCGAGCGCCACATTGGCGTTTCGCACCTGCGCTTCCGCCGCGTGGGCGGGTACGGCTCGTCAGCGGCCGCTGGCGCCAGCTAGCCGCGCAGCGCCGCACGCGCGGCCGCCACGTCGACCGCGATCTGCGCCGTCAGCTCGGCCGCGTCGGCGAACTTCCGCTCCGGCCGCAGGAACTTGCGGAACGTGACTTCCAGCTCGCGGCCGTACAGGTCGCCGTGGAAGTCGAGCAGGTGCACCTCAAGCCGCGACTCGGTGGTCGTGCTGCCGGCAAACGTCGGCCGCACGCCGAGGTTGGCGACCGCCGGGTGCACGGCGCCGTCGACGATCGCATCGACGGCGTAGACGCCGGGCGGCGGCACCATGCCTGGCTGCGGCACGACGTTGGCGGTCGGAAAGCCGAGCGTGCGTCCGCGCGCCTCGCCGTGCACGACCGTGCCCATCGCGCCGGGGAAGCGGCCGAGAAACCGGTGGGCGGCAGCGAGGTCGCCGCGGGCGATGGCGTCGCGGATCGCGGTCGACGACACTGGTTCGCCGTCGAGCAGGAACGGCTCGCCGACGCGCACATCGAAGCCGAGCTCGGCGCCGAGTTCGCGAAAACGCGCCGGCGTGCCTTCGCGGTCCTTGCCGAGCGCGCTGTCGTAACCGAGCAGCAGGCCGCGGGCGCGCAGCCGGTTGACGAGCAGGTCCTGGGCGAAGGCGCGCGCCGTCATGTTCTGCAGCCGCGGCTCGAAGCGCAGCCGCACGAGGCGGCCGACGCCGGCGCGGCGCAGCAGGCGCAGGCGGTGCGGCACGCTGACCAGCTGCGGCGGCGCCTCGCCGCGCAGGATCTGGTCGGGGTGGTTGGCGAAGGTCACCACCGTCGGCATGCCCCGCAGCGCCGAGGCCATCTCCGTTAGTTGGTGCAGCAGCCGCTGGTGGCCGAGGTGCACGCCGTCGAACACGCCGACGGCGACGATGGAACGGCTCTGCGGCGCGTCGCCGTAGGCGCCGACGAGGTCCAGGGCCAGCAGCGCGTCGAGGCCGTCGATCAGCCGCATGGGCGGGCAGCCTACCGTCAGGTGCGGCGCGGCGAAGCGGTCGCTTGCGTGAAGTCAGCTGGTGACCGGGACCCGCTCACGCGCGGGCGCGGAACTCGGCTTCGAGGTCCTGCAGTTGCGCCTTGACGCGCAGCTTCTCCGACGCGGTCAGGCGGTCGACGAAGAGCAACCCGTCCAGGTGGTCCATCTCGTGCTGGATCACGCGGGCGAGGAAGCCGTCGGCGCTGAGCTTCTGCGGCCCGCCTTCGAGGTCCTGGTACTCGATCGTGATCTCAATCCAGCGTTCGACTTCGGCGTGCATGCCGGGGAACGACAGGCAGCCTTCCTCGCCGAACTCGCGCCCCTTCTTCTTGGTGATCTTGGGATTACAGAGGACCTTCTCACCGCCCTTGTCGTCGCGGTTGCCGCTGGGGTTGAGCACCAGCAGCTTGAGCTCGATGCCGACCTGGGGCGCGGCGAGGCCGCAGCCGACCTCCTCGTACATCGCCGCCATCATCTTCTCGGCGGTATTGCGCAGGTCCGCGTCGAAGGCGGTGATGGTCTTGCCGCCGCGGCGGAGCACGGGGTCGGGGTAGACGAGGACTTCCATGCGGGCGGGTTGGGGGAGGCGCGGGCCGGGCCAGGGGCGTCCGTCCGGCCGATCTGGCGGTTGCGGCCTCCCTGGGGGGCGAGTAGATTCTTCGCCCCTTTCGCCGCCGTCAAGCTCCCACGCGGGACGCGGCCTTCCGTCCCGCATGGACCTCAGCAAGTTCCTCGAGCAGGCTGCCGACGCCACCAAGCGCCGCAACTTCGCCATGGCAGTCAAGATCTACGGCCAGGTGCTGTCGATCCAGCCGGACTTCGGCGAGGCGCGCGCCGGCCTGCGCAAGGCGCTGTTCCAGAAGGCGGCGCAGAAGGCGCCGAGCAAGCCGGTCGCCCTGCTACTCGGCGGCCTCAGCCTGCTGACCGGCAACATGATGCGCCTCGCCGGCCAGCACGCGGCGGCGGCCAAGTCGTTCGAGGGCTACCTCGCGCACGATCCGCTGAACGAAAGCGTCAACCTCAAACTCGCCGCCGCGCTGCAGCGGGCCGGCCACGAGCGCTCGGCGCTCGCCGTCTACGCCGCGTACGCGCAGCACCAGCCGCGCTGCATCGATGCTTGCCGCGCCGCCGGCCAGTTGTACCAACGCCAGGGCAAGCACCAAGAAGCGCTGGCGATGTACGAGGCCGCGCTGAGGGTCGACCCGCGCGACCAGGAGTCGCTCAAGGCCCGCAAGGACCTCGCTGCCGAGGGCGCGCTGCGCAACACCGGCATCGACAAGGCCGGCAGCTCGCGCGACCTGATCAAGGACAAGGAGCAACAGCGCCAGCTCGAGCGCCAGGAGCGCCTGCAGTTGTCGGCCGAGGAGATCGAGGCCGAGCTGACCGACATCGAGGCCAAGCTGCAGGACAAGCCCGACGACCGCAAGCTGCTGCGCCGCGGCGCCAAGCTGCGCGAGATGGCCAAGGATCTCGCCGGCGCGCTCGACCTCGCCGAGCAGCTCCAGCGGCTCGATCCGTCGGACGCCGAACTGCAGGAGCTGGTCGGCGACCTGCGCATCCGTCTGCAGGAGCAAAAGGTGCAGAAAGCCGAGCGCAGCGGCGACGCCGGCGCCGCCGGCCGAGCCCGCGCGGCCCTCGCGACCCTGCGCGTCGCCGAGGCCAAGCGCCGCGTCGAGCGCAACCCGGCCGACCTCGCCGCCCGCTTCGACCTCGGCAATGGCCTGCTGGCCACCGGCGACGTCGACGGCGCGATCGCCGAGCTGCAGCAGGCCGTCAAGGATCCGCGCAAGAAGACCGAGGCGCTGTTCGCGCTCGGCCGCGCCTTCCAGCAGAAGAACCTTGCCGAACTCGCGCTCAGCCAATTCGACAAGGCGCTGCAGGCCGCCGGCTCCGGCGTGCTGGCCAAGGAGGCGCTCTACGAGATGGGCGCCATCTGTGCCACTCTCGGCAAGCGCGATGACGCGCTGCGCCACTACACCCGCATCCTCGAGCAGGACATCGGCTTCCGCGACGTCGCGAAGAAGGTGGAAGCGCTGAAGGGCTGAATCCCTTCCGCTTTCCTGCTCCTCGATCCCCGACACCAACCGATTTTCAGAAACCGAGAACGCAGCAATGGCCCACAGCAAGCAAGCGCTCAAGCGCGCCCGTCAGAGCGAGAAGAACCGCGTCGCCAACAAGACCAAGATGTCGCGCATGAAGAGCGCGGTGAAGAGCCTGATGGCGTTGGTCCAGGCCGGCGACAAGGCGAAGGCGGCGGCGCTCCTGACGACGGTCTGCAAGATCATCGACAAGGCGGCCCAGACGCACGTCATCCACGCCAACAAGGCCGCGCGCCACAAGAGCCAGGTCACCCGCGCCGTCGGCGCGATGAAGTGACCGGCTGAGCCTGCCGGCGCTTCGCGCGGCGCCAGGCGGGGATGGCGCGGGCGTCCGTCGGGCGGCCGCCCGTCCACGGCAGCGTCGATCAGCTTTGCAGGAGTTGCAGCGCCGCCTGCGGCTGCGTGTTCGCCTGCGCCAGGATCGAGATCGCAGCCTGCTGCAGGATCGAGTTGCGCGTCAGCGACGCCGTCTCGACCGCGACGTCGACGTCGCGGATGCGCGACTCGGCGGCGGACAGGTTCTCCGACTGGATCTGCAGGTTGGCGATCGTCGTGGTCAGGCGGTTTTGGGCCGCGCCGAACTGCCCGCGCACGCGGCTGACCGAGTTGACGGCGAGGTCGAGCGCCGCGATGGCGGTCGTCGGCGTGCCGGTCGAGCCGATGTCGAGCGTCGACAGGCCGAGCGTCGAGGCCAGCGTGTCCGAAGTGCTCAGGTGGATCGTGTCGATGCCGTCGGCGGTGCCGACGCCCACCTGGAAGGTGATCGTCGAACCGGTGCCATCGAGCAGGCTGACGCCGTTGAACGTCGTCGACTTGGCGATGCGGTCGATCTCGTCGATCAGGTCGCTGAACTCCTCGTTCAGCGTCGAACGGTCGGCGGCGCTGACCGTGCCGTTGTTCGCCTGGATCGCCAGTTCGCGCATGCGGATGAGGATCGAACTGACCTCGTTGAGGGCGCCTTCGCCCGTCTGCGTCAGCGAGATGCCGTCCTGCGCGTTGCGAATCGCCTGACCCGTCGAGCGGATCTGGCCACGGAAACGCTCCGAGATCGCGAGGCCGGCCGCGTCATCCGACGCCGTCGAGATGCGAAGGCCCGTCGACAGGCGACGGTAGTTCGCCTGCAGTCTCTCGGTGGTCTGCGACAGCGAGCGCTGCGCGTTGAGGGAAGCGATGTTCGAATTGACTCGAAGACCCATGGTAGTGCTCGATCCTGTTGGCCTGAGACGTCGGAACGGGTCCGACGTCGATGCCTGCAGCAGATCGGCAGCCGCTTGAGGACTTCTTCAGGAAATCTCGCGATTGGACACCCTCTCGCTGTGCGTCCCATGGCATAGGCGGGGGTTGCGGCCGCAGACCGGCGTGAAGATCGCGGTCGCGGTCCTGCATCGGGATGCCGGCCGCCGTCCTCGCCCTGAGCGCACGCCGGGCCCCACGCGCCGAAGCGGTTGCCGTCCTTCGGGTCGCGTCGCGGTTTGCCTAGCAGCGTCGGCTCGAGCTGCATCACCGGTGTTTTCGCCGGGCCCTGGCCGAGGAAGCAGCGCGCGAACAGCCCTGCCGCGGTCATTGCCTCGGTTCGTTCCGTCGGGGAGCGGCTACCGTGCCCCCCGGGCTTGCGCGAGCTGCGCTGGCCGGCGGCGGTGTAGCCGTGGCGATTGCTCGTGTCGGTGACGCCGTCGAACTGCGATTGCGCGCTGCCGGCGCTGCGGCACAGCCGACTGGGAACACAACGGCCCGCGCTTCCTGCGCGGAGGCGCGGGCCGTCGCCTGCGGCCGGAGGACCGCCAGTTCGTCAGCGGACGAGCTTGCTGTAGCGGTAGTAGGCCTCGAGCGTCAGCACCAGCGACGCGGTGCTGTAGACGCGGCCGCCGTCCTCGCCCCAGGCGCACTTCGGGTCCCAGGAGCCATAGAGGTTCTTCTTGGCCTTGTCCCTGTGCTGGTTCTTCACGACGGCGGTCTCGAGCTTCTTCTGCCATTCGGTCCAGTGCTTGCCACCCATCTGGAACAGCGCGTACGTCGCGTAGTACCAGTAGTAGTGGTCGATCGTGCCGGCCTTCTCGTCCCAGATCGGCGGCTTCTCCAGGATGCGATCGGCGGCGGCCTTCATGACCGGCTTCTCCTTCGGATCCTGGTTCATGAAGAAGCGGCAGAAGAGGCCGACGGCGGTCATCGCCGCGCCCTTTTCGACCGGGAAGTCCGTCCCGTGGCTGCCCGGCTTGCGGGAGCTCGGCTCGCCCTGCTTGCTGTAGCCGTGGATGCCCGTCGGGTCGCTGACCTGATCGAGCCACACGCCGCAGAGCTTCAGGGCCTCCTTGTTGATCGTCAGGCCGAAGAACTCGCCCGACTCGTAGGCCATGATGCACCAGCCCGTGACCGACGTGTCGTTGTCGTTGTCGCGCGGCTGATAGCGCCAGACCGAGTACGGGTTGCGGTGCGACTCGAGGTAGTTGATGCCCTTCTGCGCGACCGGCTTCAGCAGCGTGTAGTTGGACAGGCCGAAGGCCTCGCACATGGCGTACGCCGCGATGGCGTGGTCGTAGACGAAGTCGTGCGACGCGGCGGTGCCGAACAGGCCCGTCGACGCGTCCTGCTGGTCACGCAGCCACAGCACGCCCCTCTTGACCTGGTCCTTGTAGGCGCCGCTGCGCATCGTGTTGCCGTCGCCCAGGTAGGCGAGCAGCGCAAGGCCGGTGACGCCGACGTCGTGGACCGCGTTGCCAGGACCGTCGCAGACGTCGCCCGACGCGTCGTCGTGCTTCATGAACTGGTCGCAGTCCCACTTGCCGTCGTCGTCCTGGTGGTTCTTCAACCACTGCAGGCCGGCGTCGATGTTCTCGGCGTAGCTCTTGCCGCCGGCCCTCTTGCCGCCACCGCCACGGCCGCCGTAACGGCCACCGGCGCCGCCGCCGAGGCCGACCGCGGAGTTCCACTGGTTGCTGTCGAACGCCGACTCCTTCGTCGTGTTCTCGGTGACGGTTTCGAACACCTCGGTCTCCGTGACCGTGTTCTCGGTGACCACGACCTCCTCGACGACCTCTTCCGGCTTGGTCTCCGGCGGCGGCGGCGGCGGCGGTTCCTCGACCTTGGTCTCATCCTGCTGGGTCATCTCGACCTTGTTGGCATTCTTGTTGTCCTGCTTCGGCGGAATGAGGATCCACAGCAGCAGCACCGCGACGATGTGCAAGCCGGCGGAGAGCATGAACCACGGCGCCGCACGCAGGCGCTCGGCCATCAGGTCCTGGAAGGTGACCTCGGTCTCCCAGACCGGAAGGGCGTTGGATTGGACTTTGATCTTGGTCGGGTCGAGTTGGGCCATGGTGGCTCCTGAGGCGAACGCTGCTGCAAACTGCCGGCGGCAATGCCGCGAGGTCCGCGTCGCGGCCGTCGCCGCAGACAACGGAGCCGACCGCAGTTGGGTTCAGAGAGGGGCCGCGAAGTAAAGCCGGACCGGGCGGTGCCCGCAACCGTGCGGACAGCCGTCGACAGCGAGCGCGGCAGCGCCCGGCGGCGGGTGGCGACGCCTGCGCCGGTTGGCCGGCGGCAGCGTCGGACGGCTGGTCGCAGCGCCAGCCGGATGCCTCAAGTCACTGTGAGCGCCAGACTTCAGTCCGCTGCTTGGCGCGTTCGGCTGCCTGTTCGCGGAACTCGACGATGATCTTGTGGGCGCAGAGGTCGCGCAGTTGCTCTTGCACGGTCGGGTCGGCGAACGCGTCGTTCCGCGCTGGCGCGAACTGCGCCACCTTGGCGATGACGATGGCGCCGCGGTGCGGCGTCGGGTTCGACACCGCGCCCGCCGGGCCGGCGAGCGCGAACTCCCTCACCGACGCGAGTTCGGCCGCGAGTTTGTCGACCGCGATCTCGGCGCTGACGCCGACCGCGTCCGGGTAGCGCTCGGCGAGCGCGCGGGCCGAGACATCCTCATTGCGCCACGCCGCGGCGGCAGCAGCCGCGTTCTTCTCGGCGTCGGGGCCGGAGAAGCGCGCCTGCACGATTGTCGCCATGCTGGGCCGCACGAACAGGTCGCGGTTGGCCTCGTACTCCTTCTGTAGCATGCCCGGCGTCAGGAAGTGGCGGGTCTGGCCCATCAGGCGGCGTCCGATCGCGAACTCCTCGGCGAGTTCGTAGAGCTTCTGGATGCGCTGCTCGCGCTGGTGCATCGGCCAAGTGCGGCCGACGCGCTTCAACTCGTCGCTGAACAGACTAAGGCTGCCGAGGTCGCGCACTTGCTCCTGACGGTCGCGCTCGAACTCGCGGCGCAGGATCTCGTCGAGTTGCTCCGGCGGCAACGGGCTCATCGTCTTCGCCGCCAGCGCAAGGCGGTAGCGATCGATCTCGCCGTCGAGCGTGCGCTCGAGCACGGCGAGTTCGTCCTCCGGCCGCACGCCGCCCTGCGCGCGCAGGGCGCGCAGGCGCGAGGCGGCGAGTGTGCGGATCTGGCTGGTCAGCAGGCCGCTGTCGTTGACGGTGGCGACCACGCCATCGACGGGCGCGCCGAGCGGTCGCTTCGGCGCCGGTTGCGGTGATTGCTGCGGCGCGGTCCCGGCGCCCGGATCCTGCGCCGACGCGGCCCCGATCAGGGTGACGAAGCCGAGCCAGAGTCCCGCCGTGACGCTGAACATGCTGCGATGATGCGCGCGCGACCCGCCGCTGGCAACGGTCGGATCCGGCGCAGCCGGGACGCGCCGCGCGTCGCGGTTTGCTTTCCGCCGTGCGGCGGAGTTTCCTTCGCTCATGGGACCCAACGCCGGAACGTGCGTCGTCGTCGGCGCCAGCTCGGGCATCGGCCTCGCCGTCGCCCGCCGCCTCGCCCAGTCTGGGCGCAAGGTGGCGATGCTGGCGCGTCGCGAGCGCGAGCTGATGGGGCAGGTCGCGACGACCAACGACGTGCTCGGCTTGCAGGCGGCTTGGGGCTACGTGCACGACGTCGCCGACTTCGCCGCCGTCGAGCCGCTGTTCGCCCGCATCGAACAGGAACTCGGCCCGGTCGACGAGGTGCACTTCGTCGCCGGCGTGATGCCCGACGTCGCCATCGACGAGTTCGACCTCGGCAAGGACCGCCAGCAAGTCGAGGTCAACATGCTCGGCTGCATCGCCTGGGGCAACGCCGCGGCGCGGCGCTTCCGCGAGCGCAAGCGCGGATGCTTTGTCGGCGTGTCGTCGGTGGCTGGCGACCGCGGCCGCGTCGGCCGACCGGTCTACAACGCGAGCAAGGCCGGCATGGACTGCTATCTCGAGGCGCTGCGCAACCGGCTGTGGCGGCACGGGGTGCAGGTCACGACCATCCGCCCGGGCTTCGTCGAGACGCCGATGACGGCTGGGCTGCGGCTCAAGGGCGCGATCCCGGCCGACAAGGCCGCTGCGTTGATTCTGCGGGCGCGCGACCGTCGCAAGGCCGTTGCCTATGTGCCCGGCAAGTGGTGGCTGATCATGACGGTGATCAAGCTGATCCCTTCGTTCCTGTTCCGCCGCCTGTCGATCTGAGGCCCGACGATGACCGACACGCCGGTGATCTCCTGGCGCGACGAGGACGTGCGCGGCTTTGGCATGGCAGTTGGCGGCCGCGCGCAGGTGCTGCGGCCGACGACGGCTGAGCAGGTGGCGGCGGCGTTTGCCGACGCGCGCGCGCGCGGCAAGGCGGTGGCGCTGCGCGGGGCTGGTTGCAGCTACGGCGACGCGGCGACAAACAACGGCGGGCTCGTGCTCGACCTGTCGCACATGAACCGGCTGCTCGACTTCGATCCGGCGACCGGCGTCGCGGTCTGCGAGCCGGGCGTCACGGTGCGCGATCTCTGGCGGCGCAGCGTCGCGCACGGCTTCTGGCCGCGCGTCGTCAGCGGCACCATGGCGGTGTCGATGGGCGGCGCTGCGGCGATGAACATCCACGGCAAGAACAACTTCGCGCTCGGCTCGTTCGGCGAGTGCGTGCGGTCGTTCGACCTGCTGACGCCGCGCGGCGAACTGGTGCATTGCACGCGCGCGTCGGCCCCGGATCTGTTCCACGCCGCGATTGGCGGCTTCGGCATGCTTGGCTGCATGACGCGGCTCGAGATCGAGACCAAGCGCGTGCACTCGGGCCGCCTGCGCGTGTCGGCGATCGTCGCCAAGGACATCGAACACAACCTGCAGATCCTCGAGGACATGCGCGGCGAGGCCGACTATCTCGTGTCGTGGCTCGACCTGCACGGCAAGGGCGCTGAGCTCGGCCGCGGCCTGATGCATCGCGCCGACCAGCTGCGGCCCGGCGAGGATCCCGACGGCCTGCGCTTCCTCGATCCGACGCTGCAGGACGTGCCGCCCAATCTCTTCGGCGTGGTGCCCAAGGGCTGGCTGTGGCCGGGCATGTGGGCGGCGGTGCACGTCGGGCAGGTGGGGCTGGTCAACTGGCTGAAGTTCCGGGCCGGCTTCACCGAGGCGCGCAACTCGCCGTACCTGCAGACGCACGGCGCGTTCCACTTCCTGCTCGACTACGTGCCGCGCTGGCAGTGGATGACCAAGCCCGGCGGCCTGATCCAGTTCCAACCGTTCGTGCCCAAAGCCGAGGGCGCGCGCGTGCTGCGCGCGGTGATCGAGAAGAGCCAGGCCGCCGGCCACGTGCCGTACCTCGGTGTGCTCAAGCGCCACCGGCCAGACCCGTTCCTGATGACGCACGCGGTCGACGGCTACTCGCTGGCGATGGACTTTGCGGTCAGCGCGCGCAAGTCGCGCCGCGACTCGCTGTGGCGTCTGTGTCAGGAACTCGCCGAGATCGTGCTCGCCGCCGGCGGCCGCTTCTACTACGCCAAGGACGCGACGCTGCTGGCATCATCGTTCCCGCGCGTGCACGGCGAGGGCGCGGTCGCGGCCTTCCGCGCGCAGAAGGCCAAGTGGGATCCGGATCGCTTGCTGCAGACTGATTTGTCGCGCCGGCTCGGCGTTTGAGCGGTTGCGCCGACGGCCCTTGAGGATGAGGCGATTCGCCCGTATTCTCCGCCCGTCGATGGGTGCCCCGGGCGCCCTGTGCATCGGCCGGCCCTCGTTGGGCCGTCCTCAAGTCGAGGCGCCAAGACGCCGATGCCAGGGAAGCCGTGCCAAGCACGGTGTCCGGCGAATGCCACGCCCGTCCGCCGCGCGCCGACCATGCCGGTCGCCGCGGGCCGCGCGACGCGGCACGACCGTCGCATTGACTTCCCTAGGCGCTGACCGGCCCCCTGCCGGCCCGCGCGAACGAGAACTGACTACGTGAGTTTTGCTTCCCTCGGGCTCAAGGAGCCCATCCTCCGCGGCGTGCGCGCTGCGGGCTACGAGACACCGACCGAGATCCAGGCGCACGCGATCCCCAAGATCCTTGCCGGCGCCGAACTGATTGGCCTGGGCCAGACGGGCAGCGGCAAGACCGCCGCCTTCGGCCTGCCGATGCTCGACAAGCTTTGCGGCGGCGAGCCCGGCCTGCGCGGTGTGATCATCGTTCCGACGCGCGAACTGTGCGTCCAGGTGGCCGAGAACCTGCGCGTCTACGCGCAGTTCGCCGGCCTGCACGTCTGCACTGCCTTCGGCGGCGTCGACATGTCGATCCAGGAGTCCGCGTTCAAGCGCGGCCTTGACGTGGTGGTCGCCTGCCCGGGCCGGCTGATCGACCACCTCGAGCGTCGCAACATCTCGCTCGAGCGCGTGCAGATGGTCGTCCTCGACGAGGCCGACCGCATGCTCGACATGGGCTTCATGCCGCAGATCCGGCGCATCTTCGTGCGCCTACCGCAGGAACGGCAGAACCTGCTGTTCTCGGCGACGATGCCAAAGGAGGTCGAAGGCCTCGTCGGCGACTTCTTGCCCAACGCCGAGCGCGTGCAGATCGGCAAGCGCAGCCAGTCGGCGCAGACCATCTCGCACCGCTTCGTCGCCTGCCCCGCCGCCGACAAGCAGCGCGCGCTCGAGCGCGTGCTGGAGCGCGAGGGCGGCCGCGTGCTGATCTTCGTCAACAAGAAGCTCGGCTGCGAGCGGCTGGGCAACGCGCTCAAGCGCGCCGGCTTCCCCGCCGACGCGATCCACGGCGACAAGAGCGCCGAGGCGCGCTACGCCTGCCTACAGGCGTTCTCGCGCGGCAAGACGCGCTTCCTCGTCGCCACCGACGTCGCCGCGCGCGGCATCGACGTCGACGACATCGAACTGGTCGTCAACTACGACTTCCCGCTCGCGCTCGAGGACTACGTCCACCGCTGCGGTCGCACCGGCCGCGCCGGCAAGGCCGGCCGCGCGCTGTCGCTGGTCGCGCCGATGGAGAACAGGCTGTTCGCCGTCGTGAAGGCGCACCTGCAGGGCCGCGAGGTCAGCAGCGTGCCGCAGGCAGGCCGCGGCTACGGCATGCCCAAGCGCCGCGGAGGCGCCCGCGGCGAACGTGCCGGTGGCAGGTCGGGCGGGCGCAGCGGCGGCGGGCGCTCAGGCCGTGGCCGTCGCCACGCCGCCGCCGAGGGCTGACGTCCAGGGTCTGGCGCTCCTCGCGCTCCGGTCCGCGTCTGGCCATGACCGCGGCCGCCGACGAGACGAAGCCGCGCGCGAACGTCGTCGCGGCGTTCGGATCGAGCAGCTTGCTGCGCCGTCACGGCAGGCAACGCCCCGCGGCGCGTAAGCGCGCATCACCGCAGGAATGGCTACTTTCGCTGGCGCAGCGACTCAGCCGAGGATCGCGCGCGCCTGCGCCGCCGGGTCGCTGGCTTGCACCAGCGAGCGGAACACCGCGTCGAGCCGCGCATCGGCGGCAGCGCCGGCGTGGCTGCGCAGCTCGGCGGCCGTGCCGCACGCGAGCAGCTTGCCTTTGTCGAGCACGGCGATGCGGTCGGCGCTCTGTTCGACGACGTCGAGCAGGTGGCTGCAGTGCAGCACTGCGCCGCCGCGGTCGGCGAAGGCGCGCATCAGCTCCTTGACGACCAGCGTCGTGGTGACGTCGAGGCCGGACAGCGGCTCGTCGAACACCAGGAGCTTTGGCTCGGTCAGCAGCGCGCCGGCGATCGAGACCTTCTGCAGCATGCCCTTGCTGAAGCCGACCATCGGGTCGTCGCCGCGCGCCAGCAGGCCGAAGCCGTCGAGCAGCCGCTTGCCGCGCGTGCGGATCGCCGCTTCGTCGACGTCGAACAGCTGGCCCTTGAGCCGCAGAAACTCCCACGGCGTCAGCGTCTCGTGCAGCCGCGCGACCTCGGGCAGGTAGCCGATGCGGCGGCGCGCTTGCGTCGGATCGGCGAGCGCGTCGACGCCGTCGACGGTGACCGCGCCGGCGTCCGGGCGCAGCAGGCCGACGAGGCACTTCACCGTCGTCGACTTGCCAGCGCCGTTGGGGCCGAGCAACGCCAGGATCTCGCCCGGCGCGATGGCGAGGTCGAGCCCGTGCAGGGCGACGAACGCGCCGTAGGTCTTGCGCAGGCCGGAGAGGCGCAGCATCGCGGCCATCTTGACCGCGCACTCGGGCCTACGCCAGCCGCTGACCGCCGCTATCCTGCCCCCCAGATGCGCGTCCTCACGACCCCGGTCCTTCTCCTCGCCGTCGCGGCGCCGCTCGTCGCGCAGGACGACGCCCCGCAGCTTGCTGCCGGCCCGGCGATCGCCTTCGTCGACGCGTTCCCCGGTCATCCCGGCTTCGATCGGCCGCTGTACGTCGCGTTCACTTCGACCGATCCGGCGCACGCCTACGTGTGCACGCAGCCGGGTCGCGTGTTCGCGGTGCCGCGCGCGGGCGAGCAGCAGGGCGCGGGCCGGTTGTTCCTCGACATGAGTAAGGTCGTGTTCACCGACAACTGGGAGGAGGGTCTGCTCGGTTTCCAGTTCGATCCCAAGTACGCCGACAACGGCCACGTCTGGGTCTGCTGGTCGGAGCAGAAGGACGGCCTGACCGGGACGATGGGCAACGGCAAGGTCGCCAAGTCCAACCGCCAGTCGATCGTCGCGCGCTACACCGCGCGCAAGACCGACGCCGGCCCCGTCGTCGACCTCGCCAGCGAACTGCGCGTGCTCGAGGTCTTCCAGCCGTTCGGCAACCACAACGGCGGCACCATCGAGTTCGGCCCCGACGGCATGCTGTACATCGCGTTCGGCGACGGCGGCGCTGCCAACGATCCGTTCCTCAACGCGCAGAGCCGCGCCAACCTGCTCGGCAAGGTGCTGCGCCTCGACGTGCGCGCGGCGACTGCCGAGAAGCCGTACGCGATTCCGGCCGACAACCCGTGGCCGCAGACCGAGGGCGTGCGGCCGGAGATCTGGTGCTACGGCCTGCGCAATCCGTGGCGCATCAGCTTCGACCGCGCCAACGGCGACCTGTGGTGCGGCGATGTCGGCCAGAACCGGCTCGAGGAGGTAGATCGGCTGGTGAAGGGCGGCAACTACGGCTGGAACGCCTACGAAGCCGACGAGGTGTTCAAGCTGCGCAAGGGCCGGGACGTGCCTGCCGACGCCATCGCGGCGGTCGCTAGCTACTCGCACAGCGAGGGCCTGTCGATCACCGGCGGCTACGTCTACCGCGGCACGAAGATCGCCGGGCTCGACGGCTGGTTCGTCTACGGCGACTTCATGACGCTGCGCATGTGGGCGTGCAAGGAGGACCGGCAGGGCGGCAAGCACCAGGTCGTGCGGCTGGCCGGGGCGCCGCAGCAGATCGCCAGTTTCGGGGAAGAGCCCGACGGCGAACTGCTGGTCGCCGGCTTCGACGGCAAGAAGGGGCGGGTCTGGCGCATCGCGTCGGCCAGCAAGCAGGATGGTGGCGACTGAACCGCCCCGGATCGGTTAGCGTTTCCGCCCCCCCGATCGTGCGTCCTGCTGCCTATCTGTACCTGTCATGCGTCATGCATGGCGCCGCCGTCACGGCGGCGCTGGGGTTCAGCGCGTATGTGGGCAGCCGGACGACGTTGACGCCGCCGTTGGTGCAGGTGCATCCGTCCGAGCCGAGCGCGCCGAGCGCCGCCGCGGCGATGGTGCAGCCCCCCGTCGTCGTCGAGGCGGTGATGGACGAGCCGGTCGCCGAAGTGTGCGAGGCCGGCGAGTTGGCGCGCGAGTTCGCGGCTCCGGTCGCCGAGACCGAGATCAGGATGCCAGCGCCGCCGCCGACCATGCAGCGCATCGCGAAGGCGTCGCCGCCACCGCCCGCTGAGGCGCCGGCCGCCGCGCCCGCCGCGCCGCAGCCGTGGGTCGAGGCCATTCCGGTCGCCGCCAACGAGCCGCCGCGATTCCCCGAGTCGGAGCGCGTCGCCGGCCGCGAAGACGCGGTCGTTGTCGCGATCACCGTCGACGATCGCGGCGCGGTGCTCGACGTCGCACTGCGGCAGGCATCGCGCTTCGCCGCGTTCAATCGCGAGGCCCTGCGCGCTGCGCGCGGCTGGCGCTTCGAGCCGGCGCGCCATCACGGCGTGGCGGTGATGACGACGTTCGACAAGCGCATCGAGTTCCGCCTCGAACCCGCCAGACGAGGCTGATCCCTCGGTCGGCCCGCAGCTAGAAGTGCGCTCAGCCGGGGAAGCGCACGCCGAGACCGGCGAGCAGCTGCTCGCAGCGCTCGTACATGCGTTCCCAGCGCCACGTCGCGCGCACCCAGTCGGCTGCCAGTTGGCCGCCGGCGCGCGCCGCCGCCGGGTCGGCGAACCAGCGCGCGACCGCTGCGACCGTGGCCGCGGCGCCGTCGGCGATCGCGATGGCCGCAGCCGGCGCTGGCCCAAGGCCTTGTGCCGCCTGCGGCATCGACACCACCGGCAGTCCCATGCTCATCGCTTCGAGCACCTTGTTCTGCACGCCGCGCGCCAGCCGCAGCGGCGCGATACCGACCGCGGCGCGGTCGAACCACGGCGGCGTCTCCGGCACGCGGCCGGTGACCGTCACGCCCGGCGTCGCCGCCAGCGCCAACACGCGCGGCGTTGGCCGGCTGCCGACGACCAGCAACCGGGCGTCGGGGAAGCGCTCGCGCAGAGCAGGCCAGCACTGGGCCACGAACCAGCACACGCCATCGACGTTGGGTTCGTAGTCCATCACGCCGGTGAAGATCGCCGTGCGCGGATGGCGCTCGCCGTCGCCGCGGCTCGTGAAGTGCGCGACGTCGACGCCGTTGGGCAACACGTCCGGCACGACGCCGGGGATGCGAGCCTTGAACAGTTCGCGCTCGACGTCGCTGACGACGAGCGAACGGTCAAAGGCGCGCGCGACGCGGTCCTCGAAGGTCAGCAAGCGCCGCGCCTCGCGCGCGTAGACCCAGTGACCGAGTCCCGAGGACGCGGCCGCGTACTGCGCCCACTTGTCGGAGTCGAGTTCGGCGAACTGCATCACCTTGGCGCGCGCAGGCGCCGCGAGCGCGTACTGCGCCATCGACGACGAGTAGACCCAGACGAGGTCGGGCGGCGTCGGCTTGCACCAGCCGCGCATCGCCGCGCGCAGCACGCCGCTGCGGAAGAACGGCAGCGTCAGCGCTTCGCCGGTCAGCAGGCCGCGCAGGCTCAGCGCCTTGGCCAGCGATCGCGACAATCGCGGCGCCACGACGTCGCGGCAGCGTTCGCGCAGGAAGGCGACTCCGTCGGCGTCGCGCGCCTCTTCCTGGAAACACCCTACGGACACGGACGCGCCGCGCTGGAGGAAGCGCTGCAGGAAGTGCCAGGTCGTGATCCGGTCGCCGCGGTCCGGCGGGTACGGAACGCGCTGGCACAGGAACACGATGCGCGGGCTCTGGGCGGGCTCGGTCACGCGGCGGTCCATCAAGCTTCGGCCCCTTTGCGCCCGATACAAGCCTCGCATGGCGCCCCCGATCGAGGCCGCGACGAGCGACGTCGTCAGGCTCGTGCAGAACACCGTCGAATTGCCGACGATGCCGATCGTCCTGGCGCGACTCGGCCACCTGCTGGCGCACGAGGGCGCGTCGGCCGGGGACGTCGCCAAGGTGCTGCAATCGGACCCGGCGATCGCCGCCAACATGCTGCGCATCGTCAACTCGGCCTACTACGGCCTGCGGGTCCGGGTGTCGTCGATACCACTCGCCGTCTCGGTGCTCGGCTTCACGACCACGCGGCGCGTTGCGCTGCGCGCCGCGGTGTTCACGGTGTTCGCGCAGCGCCGCGAGCCGATCGCGCAGTTCGACCCGATCGCGTTCTGGAAGCACGCGGTGTTCACCGGCGTCGCCGCTCGCGCGCTGGCCAGCGTCGCGCACCCGTCCACCGAGACGCACCCGGAGGACGCCTACATGGCGGGCCTGCTGCACGACCTCGGCAAGATCGTGCTGCTGGAGAAGCGCACCGCGCACTACCTCGAGGCCCTGCGCCACGCCGTGGCGACAGGATGCCCGGACGCCGAGGCCGAGACGGCCGTTTTCGGCTTCACGCATGCCGATGTTGGCGCGGTTTTGGCCCAGAAGTGGTCGCTCGCAGAAGAACTGACAGCGGCCATCCGGTATCACCACGCGCCTAGCTGCGATAACGTCCACCACTCGCTCAACTCCCTTGTCCATCTCGCCGACCGTCTCGCGTGGCAGGCGAATCTGCCGTCGACCGTCGGCACCAAACCGGCGCCACTCGACGAGTCCGTGCACGCGTCGACCGGCCTGTCTGCTGACGTGGTCGCCGCGACGTTGCCGACGCTGCTGGGCGAGTTCGCCGAAGCCGAGATGCCGTGGTGAGCGTCGCCTGACCCGGCCGGAGGCGGCGGCGTGAACTTCCGCCGCGGGGTCGTCTTCACGTTCCTGATCCACGCCCTCGTCGTGCTCATCGACAAGGGCGGCGGGCTGGTGCTCTACCTGCTGACCGCCGAGCAGCCGGACCAGCACGGCGGCGCTGGCATCGTCGGGTCGCTGCCGTTCGTGCTCGGCGCCGTCGCCAACCTTGGCCTCGCCACGGCGCTGGTCTGGTTCGTGCGCCGCAAGCGCTTCACCGCGCAGCAGTGCTTCGAGACCTCGATGGCGGTCGCGCTCGGCTGGGGCGCGTTCGTCGCCGCCTTGGCCTGGTGCGTGGTGGTGTACGCGCTGCCGCTGATCGACCCGGATTGGCGCATCGACCCGTGGCTGTTGTTGCCGATCTGCCTCGCCGTGCCGCTGCTGCTGGTCGCCAGCTACGCCAACAGCACGCAGCTCGCGACCGACCGCGTTCGGGACTACGGCGTCGTGCACCTCGTCACCTCGCTGGCCTTCCTGCCGGCGTTCTTCGGGGTGTTCTTCTGGCTCGGTGGCGACGTCGCCAAGCAGCAGGTGCCGCTCGGCGTGGCGTGGGGTCGGTTGCTCTCGACGCTGGCCGTAGCGGCGTTGGCGCTGTGGCTCGTGCGCAAGGTCGTGCAGGTGCGCGTCCGCGTCCATCGGCCGTTCCTCGGCGCGGCGCTGCGCTTTGGCTGGCGGGCCAACCTGACGTCGACGCTCAACTACCTGAACCACCGCCTCGACCTGATCGTGCTCGGCTTGCTGGTGTTCCGCGCGCGGCGCCTAGAGGGACTGGAACCGGCGGACGCCAAAGTCGCCGCCAACGTGCAGGTCGCCTTCTACTCGATGGCGGTGACCTGGGCCGAGTTGGTCTGGCACTTCCCCGAGGCGATGCGCGACCTGTTCTTCTCGAAGGTCGCCGGCGGCACCGAAGAAGAGGCGCGGGCGCGCACGCCGGTGCTGGCGCGGCTGGGCCTGTTCGTGTCGCTGGTCGGCGCCGCGGCCGTGCTGTTCCTGGTCGATCCGGTGATGGGCCTCGTCACCGAGTTGGCGCGCGGCAGCGACGCTGTCTGGTACCGCAGTTGGAGCCTCACGGTCGGCCAGTGCCTGCTCGTGCTGGCGCCTGGCACCGTTGCCTACACCGTTTCCAAGGTGCTGCAAGCCGACCTCGCTGCTCGCAACCACCTCAACACCTGCGTGTGGGCGCAAGGGATCGTCTTCGTCGTCATGCTCGCGCTCGACGCGTTGTTGATCCCCAGCGACGGTGCGCCCGGCGCAGCGTGGGCGTCGACGGTCGCCTACCTCGCCGGCACGGTCTTCACCGTCGTGGCGTACGCGCAGCAGACCGGCACGCCGACGTGGCGCTGCCTCGTCGTGCATCCCGCTGACTTCCGCTACATTGCCGAGGTGTTCACCGCCGTGGTGGGAAAGCTGCGGCGCCGCTCCGCATGAGCCGCAACGCCCGGGTCACGGTTGTCATCCCCGCCTGGCAGGCGGCCGAGTTTCTGGCCCAAACGCTGGAATCGCTGCGCACGCAGACGACGCCGCCGGAGTCCGTCATCGTCGTCGACGACGGCTCGACCGACGACACGCCGCGAATCGCCATCGAGGGCGGCGCGACGCTGCTGCGCCAGGATCGGCGCGGCCCCGGCGCGGCGCGCAACCGTGGCGTCGCGCACGCGACCACCGAATTCGTTGCCTTCCTCGACGCCGATGACTGGTACGCGCCCGACAAGCTCGAGCGCTCGATCGGCCTGCTGGACAAGTTGTCGGCGGCGTGCCTTGCGACCGACGCCTGGGTCGTGCGCGGCGACCGCATCCACGGGCGCAAGAACCAGCGTCGCCACGTGCCGTCGGTGCTGACCACCGAGCGGCTGCTCAAGGCCAGCCCGGTGATCTGTAGTTCCGTCATCGCGCGCCGCTCCGCCGTGCTGGCGGTCGGTGGCTTCGACGAGCACCCGGACCTGATCGCAACCGAGGACTTCGACCTCTGGCTACGCATGAGCGAGCGCGAGCCGCTGGCCTACCTCGGCGAGCCGCTGACGTTCTACCGCGCGCATCAGGGCAGCCTGTCGAACAACGATCGCTTCGTGCGCGGCATCGACCGCATCCTCGCGCGCGTCGCCACGCAACACGTCGGCGAGGCGCACTTCCAGAACCTCATCCGCCGCCGGCGCGCCGACGTCCGCCTGGACCTGGCGTGGGACCTGATCACGACCGGCCGGCGGCGTGAAGGCGTGGCGATGATCCGCGAGGCGCAGGGACTGGCGTGCACATGGAAGGCCGTGCGCATGCGACTGCGCAGCTTGTTCCGGGCATGATGCGGCGATGAGTGGCCCGTTGCTCGGCGTCGTCCACCTGCCGCCCCTGCCGTCAGCGCGCGGTCATCGCTCGATGGCCGAAGTGATCGCCAGCGCCGTCGCCGACGCGCGTGCGTTTGCCGCCGCCGGTTTCGACGGCCTCGTGATCGAGAACTTTGGCGATGCGCCGTTCCACAAGGGCACCATCGGCGATCCCGTGCCGCCCGACGCCACGGCCGGCCTCGCCGTCGCGGCCGCGCAGGTCGCTGCGGCCACCGGCCTGCCGGTCGGCGTCAACTGCCTGCGCAACGACGGCATGGCCGCGCTCGGCGTCGCCGCCGTGGTCGGCGCGCGGTGGGTGCGCGTCAATGTGCTGGCCGGCGCATACGTCACCGACCAGGGCGTGATCGAAGGCGAGGCGGCGCGACTCGCTGGCTACCGGCGGCGGCTCGGTTGGAACGGCATGCTGCTCGCCGACTACCTGGTGAAGCACGCTGCGCCGTTGGCGCCGATCGACGTCGCCACTGGCGCCAAGGACATCGCCGAGCGCAGCGGCGCCGACGGCCTCGTGCTGTCGGGCGCGCGCACCGGCCAGCCGGTCGACGCCGGCCTGCTCGACGCCGTGCGCGCGGCGGTGGGGGCGTTCCCGATCTGGCTCGGTTCGGGCCTGACCGCCGACAATGCGGCGACGCTGTGGCCCAGATGCGATGGCGCGATCGTTGGCACGTGGTGCAAGCGCGACGGGCGGCTCGCCGAACCGGTCGACGTCGGGCGCGCGCGGACGCTGCGCGCCGCCTGCCCGCCGCGGCGCGCCTGAAGCCGGGGCCGTCGGGATGCCGAAGAACGCCCGGTGAAGGTCTTGCTAATGACCCCTGCGCCGACCCATCTGCATCTCGGCAGCATCGCCACGGTCGCGCGCTGGCGGGACGGTCTGCAGGGACGTGGGCATCTGTGCGAGCTGTTTGGCAGCACCAACGAGGGCGGGCTCAAGCAATCGCTCGAAGGCACGCTCGGCCGCTTCCGGCCCGACATCGTGCACGCCCACGACGCCCTGCGCACTGGCGTGCGGCTGCTCGGCCTCCGCACGCCCTGGGTCGTGTCGCTGAGCGGCGAGGATCTGCACGCCGACATGCTCGACGAGTGGCAGGGCGGGTTCGTCTGCGAGGTCGTGCGCCGCGCGCATCGTGTGCTGGCGCCGTCGCCCGAGGCCGCTGCGCTGGTCGAACAGCGCGTGCCCGAGGCCGTCGGCAAGATCGACGTCGTGCCGCGCGCCGCCGTGCGCCTGCCGACCGACGGCACCGACCTGCGCCGGTCGCTCGGCATTCCGCGGCAGCGCTTCCTCGTGTTCCTGCCCGGCGGCCTGCGGCCCATCAAGGGCCAGCACCGCGCCATGGCCATGGTCGGCGTGCTGCGCAACGCCGGCGCCGACGTCGAGATGATCGTCGCCGGACCCGACCAGGATCCGGTCTACGCCGCTGAGGTGCGCGCGCTCGCCGCGCAGCACGCCGGCGTGAGGGTGCTGCCGGCGCTGGCGCACGACCGCATGGGCGCGGCCTACGCCGACGCCGACGTCGTGCTCAACACCTCGCTCGGCGAAGGCGCGGCGCCGACGCTGCTCGAAGCCGGCATCCTCGGCCGCCCGATCGTCGCCAGCGACGTGCCGGGCAACCGCGACCTGCTGCGCCACAAGGAGACCGGGTTGCTGTTCGCCGACGAGCAGCAGATGGCCCAGCAGATCCACGCGCTCTATCGCAACCGCGCCGCTGCCGGCGCGCTCGGCGTGCGCGTGCGCGAGGACTTCCAGCGGCGCTTCGCGGCCGACCGCGAGATGGGCGCGCTGCTGTCGGCCTACGCCGCTGCCTGAGCCGCGGCAGGGGGTGTTCAGCTCTCCCCGGGCAGAGGCCTCGGCAGCGGCTTCGCCGCCTTGCGCACGGCCGGCGCCTTGGGCTTTTGCTCCGGCGGCGCCTCTTCGGCGTACCTGGCGAATAGCTGGCGGATGCGTTCGCAGCTCCACTGCAGGGTCGCGACCAGCTCGGCGCCGATCTTGTCGCGCGTCGTGGCCCGCACGCGTAGCGCCTGCGCCCTTTGCAGCGCGCCGAAGAACGCGTCCTCGCCCCACGGCTCGATCTGTGCGCCGCTGGCGTCGCCGACCAACGTGTTCGCGCTCGCGCGCAGGTCGGCGTGCGAGCGCAACTGCGGGTGGAAGACGCCGGAGTCGAGCAGCTGCATCAGGTCGAGGTGCGGCATCGAAGTGATCGCGCGCACCTGCGCTTTCATCGGCACGAGGTCCTCGAGCAACGAGTCGAGCTCCTCGAGGCCTTCGTCGTCCCAGCAGACGATCGAACCGCCGATCTCCAGGTGCTTGGCGAGGCTGTCGACGAAGCCCGGCCGCGGATCGGTGCGGTCGGTGTGCACGAACGACGACGTCTCGACGCGGCCACCGTCGTGCACCGTCGTGCAGGCCCACGCGTACGGCAGGTGTCGCCATGGCCGCTGGCCCTCGAAGCGCGGCAGCGATTCGGTGATCGAGACGAGCGCCAGGAAGTGCAGCGGCTTCTTGCACTGGCGCAACTCGTCGCGCACGAACGCCTCGACGATCGGATCGCCCTGCTTGACGCAGGCGAGCGTGCGCCGCTGGCGGAAGGTCAGACCCTCACGCGCTGGGTCGAGGCCGGCGAGGTCCTCGACGCCCTCCTTGTGCAGCTCGAGTTCCAACTCGCGCGTCAGCTCCGGCAACTCGCGCAGCGGCAGCGCCGGCGCCTCCTTGCTGCAGCGGGCGAGGTGCGGGCATGGGAACGGGCTGGCGCAGAAGGTGCCCATCGGCAGGCCGAGCACGGCCTCGTCGGCGATCGCGGCGCGGTACTGCTGTAGCCGGCGCTTCGTCGGATCGAGCTGCTTCATCACCTTGGCGGTGATGTCGCTGCTGCGCAGCAGCGACATCGCCGGGTAGTCAGCGCCTTCCTTGTGCACGTACTTGGGGTTGATGTGCAGCAGATACGCGGCGCGCATCTTGAGCCCGCACTGGCTGAGCACGTGCGCTTGCATGGCGAGGTCGTTCACGTAGCGGTGCTTCACCTTCGTGCCCGACTTGATCTCGAACAGGTCGCAATGGCCGTCGCGGTGCAGCACCAGCACGTCGCAGCGCACCTCGACGCCATCGGCGACGAAGGCGGCGTCGAACAGCGCGGTGGCGCCGGCGGCGATCTTCTCCTTGGTCTCGGCGGCGGCGGATGCGATGTCGTTCGCAGCGATCGTCACGCCCTTGGGAAACGCCGAGCGCGCGAGCGACCGCAGTTGCGCGCCGACCGCCGACATCGCCTCGCGCATCGGTCCGACCGGCTCGGCCGCCGGCTCGTGGTAGTCGAGCCACAGGCGCTTGTGGCACTGCTGACCGGCCTCGAACAAGAACTTGTCGAGATTGCGCGCGGACTTCGGCTGAGAGGACGTCTTCAAGTGGGCGGGGGGGCGAGTGCGGCCCGTGCCCACGTGCCGCGGCGGACCGCCAACGGCATCGGGTCCCGTACCGCGAAGGGTCTCAGTCTAGGGCGGCCGGCGCGGCGGCTCAACGGCGGCCGCGAGTCTGCTTGTAGATCAGCAGCAGCACGATCGCGACGCCGCCGCCGGTGAGCAGTGGTGTCCACAGCCGGTCGCCAAGCGTGGCCTGCGCCTTGGCGGCGCGCGCGAACGTCAGTGTCGCCACCGCCGCGCGGAACGCCGGCAGTTCGGCCTCGAAGCGCTCCGATAGGCACGTGAACGACAGGGAAAGCTGCTTGCCGCCCGCCGGCGCGTAGACGTCGAAGCTCGTCGTCGGCTGGCGACCGTCGGCGGGCACGGTGACGCGCACCGCGGTCAGCGCATCGACCTCCTGGCTGCCGACCTTGGCGCGCTCGAGCCGCTCGAGCCGGTGCGAGCAGCCGCTGGCCTTGCCCTCGGCGTCCCACATGGCACGCAGGTCGTCCTGCCACGCGTCGGCGACGAACCACTCGGCATCCTGCTCGACGACGTACAGCCAGCTGTTGGCGAAGTCGCCGGCGAGCCAGCGCTCGATCGGGCCGACGGCGTAGAAGTGATTGGGCTGCGCCAGTCCGAGCTTCGTCGGCGACTGCGGCAGTTCGCCAACCTTGCGTGCTTCGTTCGGGGCGATCTGGCGCCAGTCCGCCGGCAGCTTGATGTGGAACGACCCGTTGCGGTTGACGAAGGGCTGCGCCGGCAGGTCGGCCTGCGCTGGCGCGGTCGCGGCGAGGACACAGGCGATCAGGGACGGAAGGCAGCGGCGGCCGCGCATCGCCGCATCATCGAACGGCGACCGGGGCCGGCGCAACGACGGTCTCGCCCTCGGCGGCGGGAAGTCCCGCAGGCTCACGCGGCGATGGCCAACGGGACGGGCAGATCCCAGATGGCTGCCAAGGCGCGCAGCAGGTCGGTCTCGTCGCTGGACAGCACGCCATCGCTCGCAGCAGCGACTGCGCACGCGGCCAGCAGGTTGCGCTTGCCGAGCGGCGAGACGTCGGCGAGCGCGTCCATGGCGGCGTCGAGCGCTGTCGTCGTGCACGCGGTCGCGGGCCGCAACTGCAAGCGCAGCGTCGGGCCGAGCGCGGTCGCGCCGCGCGTGAACGCGTCGGCCGCCACGAGGTTGTCGCCGTGCGCGCCGGCGCGCGCGAGCGTCGACAACACGGTCGCGGTCGCGTCGGCGCGCGCGAGCAGCGCGACCGGCCGAGCGTGCGGCCGGCGCGCCGTGCCGCCGACGGCCAGCGCGCGATCGGCGAGGCGCAGCAGCGCCCACTCGAACGGTTGCACGACGCCGTCGGCGTCGGCGAGGCCACGCAGCGTCGCGCGCAGCGGCGATCGCTCGGCGGCCGGCAGGGCGCGCAGCGCCGGCAGCGCCAGTTCCAGCAGCGGCAGGCGGACGGCGTGGTCGAGGCCGGCGAGCGGACGCCAGAGCGCCTGCGCGTCGTGGCGCAGCGTGGCGTCCGCCGGCAGCCGCGCCACCTGCCCGGCGCGCCGCGACGGCTCGGCGTCGAGCAACAACGCGCACGCCAGCGCCTTCGCCGCCTGCGACTCGTGCGCCGCCTGCGCGAGGTCCATCGGCAGCGTCGCGAGCAGCGAGCGCGCCGCCGCGAGGTCGGCCGCGCGTGGTTCGCCGATGGCCGCGACCAGCGCTGCGGGGGCAGCGCGCAGCGCCGCGCCGTCGGCAGCCGCGGCGGGCGACGCCAGCGCCGCGACGCCGTCCTGCAGCGAGCGGCGCGACCTCGCCGCGACCTCGAAGCCCGGCAGCACGCGGGCGATGCGGGCCGTGAGTGGCGGGTGTGACGCGAACAACCCGCCGAGGAACCGGCTCATGCCGTCGGCGAACAGCATGTGGCTCGCTTCCTCGGCGCGCGGGTGGCGAACCCGCGCCGACAGGTCGCCGATGCGCGCCAGCGCCATGCCGATGCCGAGCGGATTGCGCGTGTACTGCACGGCGCTGGCGTCGGCGAGGAACTCGCGTTGCCGTGAGATCGCCGACTGGATCAACCGCGCGAACAGCACGCCGATCCAGCCGATCGCGACCAGCAGCGCGCCGAGCGCCAGGAGCGCGGCGCCGTTGTTCTTGCGGTTGCCACCGCCACCGCCGCCGCGGCTGCCCACGCGCACGAGCACGCGGCCGACCGTCGCGATGCAGACGATGCCCGCGAGCGTGCCCATCAGCCTGATGTTGAGCCGCATGTCGCCGTGGAAGACGTGGCTGAACTCGTGCGCGACGACGCCCTGCAGTTCGTCGCGGCCCAGTTCGTCTAGGCAGCCGCGCGTGACGGCGATGGCGGCGTCGTCGGGCGTCCAGCCGGCGGCGAAGGCGTTGAGGCCGCGCTCGTCGTCGAGCACGAAGACCGCCGGCGTCGGCGTGCCCGACGCGATCGCTATCTCCTCGACGAGGTTGCGCAGCATGCGCTCCTTGTCGTCGGCCGGCGCGAGCGCGATCTCGCGGCCGCCGAGCAGCGCTGCGACCGCAGCGCCGCCGCGGCGTAGTTCGGCGACGCGCATGGCGGCGCCGACGCCGACCACCGCCAGCGTGCCGATCGTCGCAGCGGCGAGGACCGCTGCGTGGTCCGGCACGCTGCCCGTCGCCACCGTGCAGGCGAAGAAGGCGGCGAAGTGGACGCAGGCGACGATGCCGAGCACTGCCAGCGCGTACAGCGTCACCAGCCGTCGCGAGGCGCGGCGCGCCGCTTCCTGATGCGCGAAGAAGTCCATGCTCAGCCGGTCTCCAGCTCGAAGAACGGGAAGCCGGCGCGGCGCGCGGCGAAGACGCCGCCGCCGAGCAGCACGAAGTCGCGGTCGAGCCGCCGGCGATGCCACGCGGCGGTGCGCAGGCGCACGTCGCCGTCGGTGCGTTCGCGGTCGCAGCGTTCGCGCCAGTCCACTTCGGTCAACGCCTCGAGGAACAGCAACCCGCCGGTCCAGCGCGCGAGGTTGCGCAGCGCCACAGCCGCCGCGCGGTCGTCGAGGTACTGCAGCACGCCCTGGCAGACGACGAGGTCAAAGCGTTCGCTACCGAACGCGCGCCGCGGGTCGAAGTCGACGATCGAGCCGTGCGTCCAGCCGTGGTCGGCGCACAGGCGCTGCGAGAACTCGACGCCGTGGTAGCTGGCGCGCGGCCACCTGCGGCGCGCCGCTGTGCGCCAATGGCCCAACCCGCAGCCGATGTCGAGAATCGTGCGTACCTCGAGTCCCACGCCGTCGGACCACGCCTTGGTCAGTGCGGCGAGCTTGCCCACCGCCCGCGCGTCGCTGACGCGCGTGCGTGGATCGCGGTAGAAGCGGTCGTAGTAGGCGCGGTCGAAGCGGTCGGACGCATCGCCGCGGCGGCGGGGCTTGCCGGCCATGCACAGCATCCTGGCGGCTGCATGCCCGCGGCGCCACGGCGACCGGAGGGGAATGGCGGCTTGATCAGCATGCCGTCGGAACCGTAGACTCGTCGCCCCGCTGTGTGGCCTGGATCCCAACGGCCCGGCCCGAACGCCCGTGGCGGCGTGCGCGCCGGCCGATCCTGGTCATCACTGGAGTCCTTGTGCCCAAAGAAGAAGCCATTGTCCTAGAAGGCACGGTCGTCGAGACCCTCGCCAACACCAAGTTCCGCATCCAGGTGGATGGCGGACACATCGTGCTCGCGCACATCTCCGGCAAGATGCGCAAGAACTACATCCGCATCATCCCGGGCGACCGCGTCACGGTGGAGCTGTCGCCGTACGACCTGAGCCGCGGCCGTATCACCTACCGCGCCTGACGCAGCAGGCCGCGCCGCGCGTCGCCACGCCATGACCGCTGCCGCGCGCCTCGCCGTCCAGCCCGCCGCGCCCGGCGACGAAACCTTGATCGCGCGCTTCATCCGCGACCTCGCGCGCTACGAGAAGCTCGAGAACCGGCTCGACGTCAGCGAGGCGCGGTTGCGCCGCGACCTGTTCGGGCCAGCGCCCGCGTGCGGCGCGCTGCTCGCGCGCTGGGACGGCGCGCCCGCCGGCTTCGCGCTGTTCTTCCCGACGTACTCGACGTTCCGCACCGAGCCATGTCTGCACCTCGAGGACCTCTTCGTCGTGCCCGAATTGCGCGGCCAGGGCATCGGCCTTGCGCTGCTTCGCGCCGTCGCCGACGTCGCCGTGCAGCGCGGCTGCCCGCGCCTCGACTGGCAGGTGCTCGACTGGAATGCGCCGGCGATCGGCTTCTACGAGAAGCAGGGCGCGCGCGTGCTGACGGACTGGCGCGTCTGCCGGTTGGACGGCGAGGCGCTGGCGCGCTGCGCGGCCGCCGCGCGCGCCTGACGACGGCGCGATCGAGCGTTCGGCCGCGTCGCCGGCAGGCGCCCGACCACGCCTCGCCGTCGCGGGCCTAACCCCTCAGCGCCGGCGCGGGGTAATCTGCCCGCATGCTGCTCCGCACGGTGTTTGCGACCGTTCTGCTCGTCGCCGCGGCGACCGCTCAGATCGCCGTCTCGGCGCAGCTGTGGCCGACCGGCGGCGGCACGGCGCGCGGATTCACGGCGGTGATCGACTTGACCGACCCGCGGCTCGAGATCCGCGTCACCGCGCAGCTGTCGCCGTTGCAGACCTACGAGGCGCAGCTGCGCACGACGTCCAGCTGGCACACGCAGCAGGGCAATCAGTTGTCGATCAACGCCAACTACTATGGCGCGCTGTCGTCGACCACCGCCGACATTGTTGGGCTGAGCAAGAGCAATGGCGTGCTGGTCTCGCCTGTGCGCCAGTTCGGCGCCGCGCCAGATCCGGCGATCGTGTTTGCGCCGAATCGTCTTGCTACGATCGGCAACATCACGACCACGCAGGCGGCGGCGGCGCAGTGGGCGGTCGCTGGCGTCGGGCCGAGCAGCTCGGACACCGTGCCTGGCACGCTACTGGTGACCAACGGCGCCAACACCGGATCGACCGCGCGCGTCGAGCCGCTGGTCCGCAACCCGCGCACCGCGGTCGGCACGAACCAGGCCGGCACGACCCTCTACGTCGTCGTCGTCGACGGCCGCCAGCCCGGCTGGTCGGTCGGCATGACGCTGCCCGAGCTCGCCAACGTGCTCCTCGGTCTCGGCGCGTGGCGCGCGATCAACCTCGACGGCGGCGGCTCGTCGTCGTTCCTCCATTCGCCGCCGGGCGCCGCCCTGGTGCAGAACCGCCCGAGCGACGGCAGCCATCGCGCGGTCGCCAACCACCTCGGCTTCGCCATCTCGCAGTCGGTCGTCGTCGGCAGCGCGTGCGGCAACGGCGGCACGATCAGCAGCACGGGCGACTTCGACGTCGGCAGCGCCAACTTCGTGCTGCGGCTGCAGGGCGCGCCGGCCGGCGCTTACGCCTTCGCCGGCATCGGCTTCCCCGGCAACGAGATCAGTTGCGGCGCGTGTACGTTCCTCGACGCCGTCAGCTGGACCTTCGTGCTGCAGGCCGGCGGCAGCGCCATCTGGCCGTGGGCGGTGCCCAACCAGCCGTCGTTCGTCGGCAGCGTGATCGGCATGCAGTGGTTGCTGCTCAATGCGCCGAGCACGCCGTGTCCGCTGCTCGCCGGCCTCGCCTCGACGCCACGGCTGCACTTGACGCTCGGGCCCTGAGGGGTTGCGTCACGGCGCGACGGCGGCGGCGCGCTCATCACGCTTCGTCGTCGGCGAACACCGCCGTCACCGGCACGTGGTCGCTCGGCTGCTTCTTGCCGCGCTCGTCCTTGTGCACGATCACCTCGGTGCAGCGCTGCGCCGCCGGCGACGAGCACAGCGCGTAGTCGATGCGCAAGCCGTCATCCTTGGCGGCGGCGCCGGCGCGGTAGTGCCACCACGTGTAGATGCCGCCTTCCTGGCGGTGCAGACGCAGGCCGTCGGCGAGGCCGAACGCCATCACGTTGCGCATGGCCTGGCGTTCGGGCGTCGAGCACAGGATCTTCTCGTGCCACCACGCCGGGTCGTGCACGTCGCGGTCGTCGAGCGCAACGTTGAAGTCGCCGACGACGACGACGCGTTGGTCGGCGGCGTAGTCGCGGTCGAGGAAGGCGCGCAGCCGGCGGAACCAGTCGAGCTTGTAGCGGTACTTGTCGGTGCCGACGTCCTGGCCGTTGGGGCAGTACAGGTTGAGCACGCGCCAGCTACCGACGTCGCAGCCGATCAAGCGCTTGTCGGCGTCGGGGCCGTCGTCGGGGAAGCTCTTGACCACCGCCGTCGGCGAGGCGGCGGCGACGATGGCGACGCCGTTGTAGGCCTTCTGGCCGGTGAACACGACCTCGTAGCCCTCGTCCTCGAGCGGTTCGCGCGGAAACTGCTCGTCCTGCACCTTGGTCTCCTGCAGGCACAGCACGTCGGGCCGATGCTCGCGCAGGAAGTCGACGACGTGCGTCATGCGCATGCGCAGGCTGTTGACGTTCCAGGTGGTGATCTTCATGCGGGCGTCGACGGCGCATTCGACACCCCGATGCGCCGTCGCGGAAGGGCGCGGCCGTTCGAACCGGGGCGGTCGCCTTGCCGCGCGCGCGTCGGCCCGTTCTCATGCGGCGATGCGTCCGATCTGGATCGTCGCCCTTCTCGCCATGTTCGCCGCCGCTTGCGCGGCGCCGGCCCGCATCGTCCGCACCACTGATGGCGCGGCCGTGTCCGTCGTCGTGGTCGCCGACGATCTCGCCGCCGCCGACGTCGTCGCGCTCGGCGAACTGCATCAGACGCCGGCGGTGCACGAGACGCACCTCGCGATCGTCAAGGCGCTGCACGCGCGGCGGCCGCAAATGGTCGTCGCCATGGAGATGTTCGAGCGCGACGCGCAGGCGCCGCTGCGGGAGTATCTCGCCGGCAAGATCGACGAAGACGACTTCCTCGCCGCGTCGCGGCCGTGGCCCGACTACAAGCGCGACTACCGTCCGGTGATCGAGTTTGCGCGCAAGAACGGCATCCCGGTGCTGGCGGCCAACGCGCCGCGCAAGCTCGCCAGCAAGGTCGCGCGCGAAGGCGCGGCTGCCGTCAAGGGCGATCCGCTGGTCGCGCGCGACACGACTGCGCCCGAGGACGCGTACTTCACCGAGTTCGTCAAGGCGATGGACGGCCACCCCGGCGTCACCAAGGACTTCCTCGGTCGCATGTACGCGGCCCAGTGCATCAAGGACGACACGATGGCGGAGTCGATCACCGACTACCTCGCGGGCCAGCGCGTCGACGAGCCCAAGCCCTTGATCGTGCTGATCTGCGGTCGCATGCACTCCGACCACGGCCGCGGGACCGTGCAGCGCATCAAGAATCGCCGACCCGACCTCGACTGCCGCGTGCTGTCGGCCGAGTCGGTGAAGGATCCGTCGTCGGACCCGTTCACGTCGCCGAAGGACGTCGGCAGCTACGTCGTCGTCACCGCCGAGGTCGAGCGGCCGCCGATGATGGTGGGGCCGGCGATCGACGCCGAGAAGGACAAGGCCGCCGCCAAGGCGCCAGCGGCGAAGACGGGCGAAGACAAGGCAGTCGAGGTGAAGCCGGTCGCGCCGGTCGCGCCAGCGGTCGCTGCGCACGACGAGAACGTGCGCCCGGCGCTCGGTCTGATGCCGGAGTACGGCGGCGACGAGGGCGGCGTGAAGGTCGGTTCGGTCCGCGAAGGCGGCGCCGCCGAGAAGGCCGGCATCGAGGCCGGCGACGTGCTGGTCGCGCTCAACGGTGTCGCGATCAAGGACATCGAGCACTACACCGAACTGCTCGACGCGCTGGCGATCGGCGCGTCGGCCAAGGTCCGCGTCCGCCGCGAGGGAGCCGAGGTCGAACTCGCGGTCGTCGTCGGCTCGCGTCCTCGCAACAGATGACGCTGTAAATGTTTGCGGCGATCCGTCGCCGCGCGCTAGGGCCGGCGTCAGTGCGCGCACGCATCGGGCGCCGGCCGTCCCAGCGGTGGCATGGCGGCGGCGCGTCGCTATCCTCTTCGCCCCGCAAGTTCAGGGCTCCTGCGCGACCCCGCCCCCCCAGTGACCAACACCCTCCAGATCACCGATATCCCCGTTGCCGGCTATGAACGCGTCGTCCGCGGCGTCGACGCATCGTGCGGCCTGCACGCGATCATCGCCGTGCACGACACGACGCTCGGCCCTGCGCTCGGCGGCTTGCGCATGTGGCCCTACGCCTCGGAGGACGAGGCGCTGTTCGACGTCAATCGACTGAGTCGCGGCATGACCTTCAAGTCAGCCGTCGCGCAGACCGGCCTCGGCGGCGGCAAGGCTGTGATCATCGGCGACCCCAGGAAGGTGAAGTCCGAGGCGCTGTACCTGGCGATGGGCCGCCTCATCGATTCGCTCGGTGGCAAGTACATCACCGCCGAGGACGTCAACACGTCGGTCGGCGACCTCGAGATCATCCGCCGCGCGACGCGGCACGTCGCCGGCCTCGAGCGCAAGGATGGCGGCAGCGGCAACCCGTCGCCGTACACCGCCTACGGCGTGTTCCTCGGCGTCAAGGCGGCGCTTGGCTGGACGTTCGGCGATGACTCGCCAAAAGGCCGCACGGTCGCCATCCAGGGCGTCGGCGCGGTCGGCAGCGCGCTGGCCAAGCGCCTCGTCGACGCCGGCGCCAAGGTCTACGGCGCCGACCGCAACATCGAGCGGCTCAAGCAGCTCGAAAAGGAGATCGGCCTGATCCCGACGAGCGAGTCGGAGATCCTGACGGTGAAGTGCGACGTGATCGCGCCCTGCGCGCTCGGCGCCATCCTGCACGACCAGTCGATCCCCAAGCTCAACACGCCGATCATCGCGGGCGCCGCCAACAACCTGCTGCTCGAGCCCCGCCACGGCAAAATGCTCGCCGACCGCGGCGTGCTGTACGCGCCGGACTACGTCATCAACGCCGGCGGCATCGTCAACGTCTCGGTCGAGTTCCACCCTGGTGGTTACGACGAGAAGGTCGCGCTCGGCAAGATCGAGCGCATCCCGCAGGCGCTGAAGGAACTGTGGACCATCAGCAAGCAGGAGCGCATCCCGCCGAGCGACGCTGCCGACCGGCTGGCCGAGCGCATCGTCGCGGACGCCCGCGGCGCCAAGAAGTCGGCCTCCTGCGCGGTCCCACCGCGCAGCCGCTCCGGCGGCGGCTGATAGTGGTCGCGGCCCGCGCGTGACGCGGGCCGGATGCAGCGAGCCGCTCCGTTCAGGCGTCGCGTGCGCCGCGACCCTTCGACGGCGCGCGCATCGGCTGCCGCTCCCGCGGCTGCGGGCCGCGGAACTGCTGGCCGCCGCGGAACTGTTGCGCCCGCTGGCGCAGTTGCTGGAGCTGCTGCAAGCGCATCAGCCCGTCCTGCATGCGGCCATCACCGTCGAAGCCGTGCGGCGGCCCCTGGCGCAGCGCCTGCGCGCGCAGACGCTGTAACTGCGGCAGGCGCTCCAGCAGCGGCGCGCGCATCGGCGGCGCGCTGCGGTGGTCGCCGCCGCGCTGCGCGTCGTTTCGGCCGCGCGCTTCGTCATGACGACGGTCGCCGCGTTCGCGCCGTTCGTCCCCCTTGCGATTGTCGCGCTGGCCGTCGTCGCGCGGGCGATTGTCGCCCTTGCGATTGTCGCGCTGGCCGTCGTCGCGCGGGCGATTGTCGCCCTTGCGATTGTCGCGCTGGCCGTCGTCGCGCGGGCGATTGTCCCCCTTGCGATTGTCGCGTTGGCCGTCGTCGCGCGGGCGATTGTCGCCCTTGCGATTGTCGCGCTGGCCGTCGTCGCGCGGGCGATTGTCCCCCTTGCGATTGTCGCGCTGGCCGTCGTCGCGCGGGCGATTGTCCCCCTTGCGATTGTCGCGCTGGCCGTCGTCGCGCGGGCCGTCGTCCCGTCGCCCCATGCCGCCGTCGCGCAGCAGGTTGTCCTGCGGCGTCGGCTGCCGGCGTGGGTCCTGCTGCATCGGCTGCGGCGCGCCGTCTGCCTGGCGCTGGCCGCCGCGCTCCTGCATCAGGCGCTGCAACTGCTCGCGCGCCTGCCGCAGTTCTTGCTGCGCCTCGTCGAGTCGTTGGCGCCACTCTTCTGGGGCGCGTTCGCCGCCTTGCGGCGCAGGTTGGCCCTGTGCAGCGAGGGGGGAGAGGGACAATAAAAACGCGATCTGCCAGTGCTTCATGGTTCGTTTGTCGTTGCGGTTGTGGCAGGCAACGGGCGGCCGCGCGCGTTCCCCACTGCGGCGCGCACGGCGGGCGAACGGTATGCCGAATCACCGCATCAGCGCATCGCCGCGGCGTCGCGGTAGGCCGCGAGCACGCTCTCGGCCGCGGCGCGCCACGTCATGCGTCGCGCCCGTGCCATGGCGGCGTCGCGCCGCGCCGGCCACTGCGGCAGCCAGCGTTCCACCGCGTCGACCAGCGCGTCGGCCATCGCGTCCTTCGAATCGGGGTCGAAGTAGCGCGCGTCCTCGCCGCCTGCCTCGGGCATCGCGGAGGTGTCGCTGGTCACCACCGGCGTGCCGATCGCGAGCGACTCGCTGACCGGGAGGCCCCAGCCCTCGACGAGGCTCGGGTAGACGGACAACTCGGCGCCGGCGTAGACGGCGACCAGGTCCTGCTGGCGCAGGTACGGCAGGAAGCGCACGTGGTCGAGCACGCCGGCCTGCATCGCGTGCTCGCGGAAGCGGTCGACCGCCTTGCCGAGTCCCGAGACCAGCAGCAGGTGCGGCCAGTCGGGGCGACGCGCCCGCGCCAACGCCCATGCCTCGATCAGGCGGCCGGTGTTCTTGCGTTCGAGCGCGCCGCCGATGGCGAACAGGTACGGCCGGCCCTCGGCGAAGCGCGCGCGCGCGGCGGCGCCGGCGCCGGACGGCGCGCCGGCGACGACCTCCGGGTGAAGGCCGTTGTAGGACAGCCGCACCTTCGCCGGATCGCAGCCAAAGCGCGTGCAGATGTCGCGACGGCTCCACTCGCTGACCGTCAGGATCACCGCCGCGTCGCGCAGGACCCGCGGCGTCACCGCGCGCGCGTAGCGCACGAACGGGTCGCCGAGGTCGTCGGGCCAGTAGGTGACGATGACGTCGTGCAGCGTCACGACCATCGGCGCGCCGCGCCACAGCGGCCAGCGCGGCGGCAGCGTGTTGTACGTGCCGTGGTAGACGTCGAGGCGGTCGCGTCGGATGCGCCACGGCATCTGCAGCCGCTCCCATGCGTGGAAGCGGTCACCGGGCATGTCGGCGTGGACCGGCCGCTGATTGCCCGCCAGCGTCAGGCCGGGCAGCGGCGGCAGCTGGTGGTAGAGGCGGAAGTCGTCGGCTGGCGCCAGCGCGGCGAACTCGCGCAGCAGGTGGCGCACGTAGAGGCCGATGCCGCGGGGTTCGGCACGGAACGCCTCGCGCGCATCGACGCCGACGCGCATCGCTTCACTCCGGCAGCCGGGTCAGGACCTCGGCGCCGGTCTCGCTGATGTGGATCGTGTGCTCGAACTGCGCGACGCGCACGCCTGGCTTCTCGCACAGCGGCGGGTACTCGTCGACGAGCCCCTTGCGGCGCAGCAGCTTGAGCGTCTCCTCGCCGGCCTGCTGCGCGCCGAGCCAGCGCGCGAGGTCGCGCCGCGCGAACGGCAGGCCCTGGCTCTGCGCCAGCGCCTTCTCGACGACAGCGGAGAGACCGTCCTTCGGCCGCACGTCGCGCGTGAGCATGAACACTTCGGGATCGCCGTCGACGTCGATCATGCCTTTGCCATCGCTGGCGAACGGTTCGCAGGCGATCGTCATGTTGGGTTTGAGCTTGCCGGCGCGCGGGTCGGGGTAGTTGGGCACCGATGGCGCGCAGTGGATCGTGTAGCGCGCGACGCCGTGGCCGCAGAGGTTGCGCACCGGCTGGAAGCCCATCGACGTGATCGTGGCCTCGACCTGTCGGCCGACCTCGGTCAGCGACGCGCCGGGGCCCATGACCGCGATCGCGTTTTCCAGCGCCATGCGGCTCGCAGCGCACAGCAGCGAGCCGTCGCCGTCGCGCAGGTCGACGGTGGTGGCGTTGTCGGTGACGTAGCCGTCGACGTGCGTGCCGCAGTCGAGCTTGACGATGTCGCTGGCCGTCACGACCGTCGCGTCACCCGGCGGCGAGCAGTAGTGCGCGGCGATGTGGTTGCGCGAGACCTGGGCGGGGAACGCCGGATCGCCGCCGAGCTCGCGGATCTTCGCTTCGACGGCGCGTTGCACGTCCTCGATGCGCGCGCCGGGGACGATCATGGCGCGGCCATGGGCCAGCGCGCGCGCCGAGATGCGGCCCGACTGGCGCAGCTTGTCGAGGTCGAACTTCACGCGATCACGCCCAGCTGCTTGCCGACCTTGGTGAACGCGGCGACGGCGTGGTCGAGCTCCGCCTTCTCGTGCGCGGCGCTGATCTGCACGCGGATGCGCGCCTTGCCCTTGGGCACGACGGGGAAGCAGAAGCCGATCACGTAGACGCCTTCCTCGAGCATGCGCGCGGCCATGTCGACGGCCAGCTTAGCGTCGCCGAGCATGATCGGGCAGATCGGGTGGTCGCCCGGCACGATCGCGAAGCCGGCCTTGGTCATCGCGTCGCGGAAGTATTTGGTGTTCGCAGCCAGCTTGTCGCGCAGCGCCGTCGTCGCCGACAGGCGGTCGATGCACGCGATCGTCGCGCCGACGATGGCGGGAGCCAGCGTGTTGGAGAAGAGGTACGGCCGCGCGCGGTTGCGCAGCAAGTCGATGACCTCTTTCTTGCCGCTGGTGAAGCCGCCAGACGCGCCGCCGAGCGCCTTGCCGAACGTCGAATCGACGATGTCGACGCGGTCCTGCACGCCGAAGTACTCAGCCGTGCCGCGGCCGGTCGGGCCGAAGAAGCCGGTGGCGTGGCTGTCGTCGACGACGACCATCGCCTTGTGCTTGTCGGCGAGTTCGCAGATGTCCGGCAGCTTCGCGATGTAGCCATCCATCGAGAACACGCCGTCGGTGACGATCATGCGGCTGCGCGCGCCGGCGGCGGCCTTGAGGTGCTGCTCCAACTCGGCCATGTCGCCGTTCTGGTAGCGAAAGCGCTGCGCCTTGCTCAGCCGGACGCCGTCGATGATCGAGGCGTGGTTGAGGCTGTCGCTGATGATCGCGTCCTGTTCGCCCATCAGGATCTCGAACAGGCCGCCGTTGGCGTCCCAGCACGAGCTGTAGAGGATCGTGTCCTCGGTGCCGAGGAAGCCGCTGATCTTGGACTCGAGGACCTTGTGCTGGTCCTGCGTGCCGCAGATGAAGCGCACGCTGGCGAGGCCGAGGCCATGGCTGTCGATCGCCGACTTGGCCGCCGCCTTGAGCCCGGCGTCGTTGGCGAGGCCGAGGTAGTTGTTGGCGCAAAGACACAGCACCTTCTTGCCGTTGACGGCGACCCATGAGCCCTGGGGGCTCTCGATCACGCGTTCGTGCTTCCACAGGCCGGCGGCGCGAATCTCCTCGAGCTCTTTCTGGAAGCGGGCGCGGTCGTTCTCGTACATGGCGTTGGTGGTTTTGAGCGGGCGGTCAGGGAGCCGTCACGGGTGGCCGGAGGGGTACAGTACGACCTTTTGCTCGAGGCCCTTGCCGAAGCGCTCGACGCCCTTGCCGAACTGCTCCAGCGGCATCTCGGCGGTGACGAAGTGACGGATGTCCATGCCGCGCTTGAGCAGGTCGAGCATCTGGTCCCAGGTGCGGAACATCTCGCGGCCGATGACGGCGTGCATCGTCAGGCCCTTGAAGATGAAGTTCTTGCTGAACTTCTCGATGCCGACGGTGTCGGCCTTGGGCAGGCCGAGGTTGACGACGTGGCCAGCAGGCCGCGTCATCGCGATCGCGTTGTTGATGCCGGCCGGGTGGCCGGAGATCTCCAGCGACACGTCAACGCCGCCCTTGGTCATGTCGACGATTGTTTCGACCGGCTTCTCGCGCGCGTCGAGCACGGTGACCTTGTCCTTGAGGCCGCGGCGCGCGACCCATTCGCGAGCGCGGGCTAGCGCCTGCTCGGCGACGTCGAGGATGAAGATGTGGCTGGCGCCGACGAAGGTCGCGACCTCGCCGCAGAACGCGCCGATCGGGCCGTAGCCGATGATCGCGACGGTGCGGTCCTTGACGTCGGTCTTCATCACCGTGTGCACGGCGTTGCCGAGCGGGTCGAGGATCGCGCCGACCTGCACCGGCAGGTCCTTCGGCAGCGGCACGACGTTGCTCGCCGAGACCACGACGAACTCGGCGAAGGCGCCGTTGAGGTTGATGCCGCGGATGCGCGCCGTCGCGCAGGCGTGGAAGGCGCCGGTCCTGCACGCCGGACAGACGCCGCAGATCTCGTGCATTTCGGCGCTGACGTATGTGCCGAGCTGCAGGCGCTTTTCGTCGATGCCGGCGCCGAGCTTGTCGACGACGCCGCAGAACTCGTGACCGAGCGTCACCGGCGGCGCGATCAGGCCGTTCATCGACGGGTCGCCGGCGCAGATGTGCACGTCGGTGCCGCAGATGCCGCAGGCGGTGACGCGCAGGCGCACCTCCCTGGGGCCCGGTTCGGGCACGGCGAGGTCCGTTCGCAGTCGGAACTGGCCGGGGGCGGTGAGTTGCACGCCTTTCATCGACGTCATCGTGGGATTGGCCGCGGTAGCGGGGCGAACATTCTGCGGATAGAACCGGCGCGACGCCACAGATGAACTTCGCCGCCGCCCTGCCTTGGATGCTGCTCGCTGTCCTGGCGGCCTGCGGCAGCCCGCCGCCGGCCGTGCCGCAGGTGCTGGCGCGCGAGGTGGTGGCCGGCACGGTTCTCGAGGCCTATGCGGGCGCGGAACTGGTGGCGATCATCCGGCGGCTGGAGGTCCGCGACCCGTCCGGCCCGATCGCGTTCTACCGCATTGAGGACCCGCGCGGCCGCTGGCTCGGCCACGCCACGGCGCAGGGGCGTTTCAGCCGCCGCGTGCCGTTCCGCGACGAGGAAGAGGACCTCGGCGTGCTGGCGATGGCGCGCGGCGTCGCCGAGCTGACTGGCCAGAAGGACTTGGTGCGGCTCGTCGCGCGGCCCGCGCCGGACGCGGCGCCGCGCTGACCGCCGGGCGCGCACCGGCAGCGCCGTCGCGGTCAATCCGGCGATTGCGTCGGCGCTGCGGCCGCCGGCGCTGCGGCCGCCTTGTCCGCCGCCTTCGGCGTGCGCTCGCCGTAGCGCGTGTCCGTGCGGCCGAACAGCAGCAGCGCGCGCCAATGCGTGTATTCGCGCATGCCGTGCCTCGTGGCGATGTCGTGCTCGCGCGCGTCGTGCAGCAGGCCCCAACCGAACCAACTGGCGGTGATCGACTCGACCAGCGCGCCGGTGGCGTCGACGATGCGGTCGTCGTTCCGCGCGGTGAACAGCAGCGGTCCCGAAGCGCTCACCGTCGTCAGTATGTAGCCGTCGGGGTACGACGCCGCCGACGGCTTGAACTCGACGTGCTCCAGATGGATCAACGGAAACCACGAGCCGCCCTGCAACCGGTCCTCGCCCGACGCCTTGAGGTCGGCGATCAGCTTGTCCACGTCGTAGCCGCCGCCGGACAGGCGGGCCTGGGCGAAGTCGTAGTTGTTGGCGCAGGCGGCGAACGGCAGCGCCATGACGGCGGCGAAGAGGGGATACTTCATGGCGGAAGCGTGGGGCGCGCCCTTTTACGCGGGCAGCGACGTTCTACAGTCTTCGGTGAATGACCGCACCTGCCGAGACGTTGCCGCCGCGCCCCGTGGCTGCGAGCAAGGTCGAGATGACCGAGATCGTCTTCCCCAACGACGCCAACCCGCTCGGCAACTGCATGGGCGGCCGCGTCATGCACTGGATCGACATCGCCGCCGCCGTCTGCGCCGGCCGCCACGCCCGCACGCCGGTCGTCACCGCCAACGTCGACAACATCAACTTCGTCAACCCGGTGCCGGTGGGCGCCGTCGTGGTACTGCTGGCGTCGGTCAACTTCGCCGGCCGCACGTCGATGGAGATCGGCGTCAAGGTCTGGCAGGAGCAGCGCTCGACCGGCGAGCGCAAGCACGTGGCGTCGGCGTACTTGACGTTCGTGTCGCTCGATCCGGAATCGCGCGCGCCGCGGCCGGTGTCGCCCGTCCTGCCCGAAACCGACGACGAGAAGCGTCGCTTCGCGGCCGCCCAGCAGCGCCGGACTCACCGGCTGCAGGCGCGCAAGTGAGCCGTTCCGGTCACGGCGCGGCGGTCCCGGGTGGCGGGCGGGCGTCGGGGTCGGTAGAGTCCTCGCCCCCTATGTTCGAGGACTTCGCCGAGAAGACCGTCGTGGCCGTCAAGAAGGCCGAAGAGCTGGCGCAGCAGCTCCAGGACGAATCGGTCGCTACGGGCCACATCATCTACGGCCTGACCGCGGACCGCAGCGTCTGCCTGCACCACATCTTCCAGGACCTCAACGTCGACCCGGACATGTTCTCGCAGTACGTCGGCACCCTGCCGCGCGAGGCGAGCGTGATGAACGGCCCGTTCAATCGCCACGTGCGCACCGCCTTCGAGCGCGCCAAGGACGCGGCACAGCAGCTCGGCAGCAAGAAGGTCGAGCCCGAACACCTCGCGCTCGCGCTACTGTCGGTCAAGGCCGGCAGTTGCTACGAAACGCTGAAGGAGTTCGCGATCGACCCGGTGTACGTGCAAACGCTGATCATGCAGGCGATGGGGCTCGACCCCGAGCTCGTGCCGGAGTGGTTCTGAGTCAGCGGGTCGCCGTCGCAACGCGGGGTCGGCCGCGTCGCGGCGCTAGACTGCCGCGGTGAGCGCGCTGCGCACGATCCTGCACGCCGACATGGACGCGTTCTACGCGGCCATCGAGCAGCGCGATCATCCGGAGTGGCGCGGCAAGCCCGTGATCGTCGGCGGCGCCGGACCGCGGCAGGTGGTCAGCACCGCCAGCTACGAGGCCCGCACGTTCGGCGTGCGCTCGGCGATGCCTGGCGTGCGCGCCAAGCAGCTGTGTCCGCACGGCATCTTCGTCGCGCCGCGCATGGACGCCTATGAAGCGGTGTCGGCGCAGGTGCGCGCGGTGTTCGACCGCTACACCGACCTCGTCGAGCCGCTGTCGCTCGACGAAGCGTTCCTCGACGTCACCGGCAGCCGCGCGCTGTTCGGTGACGGCCCGACGATCGCAGCGCGCATCAAGGCCGAAGTGCTCTCGGCGACGCAGTTGACCGTCTCGGTCGGCGTCGCGTCGTCGAAGTACGTCGCCAAGGTCGCCAGCGATCTCGACAAGCCAGATGGCCTCGTCGTCGTCGCGCCCGGCGACGAGCGCGCGTTCCTGGCGCCGCTGCCGGTCGCGCGCCTGTGGGGCGTCGGCCCGGCTTTGCAGCAGCAACTCGAGCGCGCTGGCTTGCGCACGATCGGCGACGTGCAGTCGCGCAGCGAACGCGACCTCGTCGCGGCGTTTGGCGCGCGCCTCGGCGAGCACCTGCACGTGCTCGCCAACGGCCTCGACGCGCGGCCGGTGGAGTCGGAGCGCGACGCGAAATCGCTCGGCCACGAGCTGACGTTCGCCGAGGATCTGACCACCGCGGACGAGGTCCACGGCGTGCTGCTGCAGCTCGCCGAGATGGTGGGCCGCCGCCTGCGCCGGCAGGGCGTGCGCGGCGGCGTGGTGCGGCTCAAGCTGCGCTACGGCGACTTCACGACCTTCACGCGGCAGCGCACCGTGCCGGCGACCGACGACGACTTGGTGATCGCCGGCGTCGCGCGCGAGTTGCTCGCCGAGAGCTGGGATCGCGCGCGCGGCGTGCGGTTGCTCGGCGTGATCGCGGCGAGCCTCGCGCCCGCTGGCGCGCCGGCGCAGCGCACGCTGTTCGACGGCGATCCGCGCAAACGCGGCTCGCTGCTGCAGGCGATGGACGCGATTCGCGATCGGCACGGCGACGAGGCGGTGCGGCGGGCTGGGGAACGGCGGCTGACGACGCCGTTCGGCCCGGATGGCGCCCCAGAAGCGCCAGCGGGCGGAAATGCCGCGCCGTAGCTGGCGTTGCGGGACATTCCGCATGAGCCCGCGCGGATTGCGCCCTTCGGCGTCGTGCCGAAGTCGCATCCGTGGGCAACGGCAGTCGCCGACCGTCGGCGAACGGGCTGCGCCGGTCGCCGTCAGCGGCGGCAGGCTTCCAGCCAGCCCATGCCGAAGCGCGCGTCCGGCTCGAGGTAGTGGCCTTCGCTCCACTCGTTGAGCGACGCCACCAGCACGAGCGGATCGTCGACGCCGCCGACCGGCGACTGGAAGGCGCGGGCGCGCGCCAGCGCCTGCGCGAAGCGCTCGGGGTGTTCGCCGGTGACCACCGGCCACCACGGATACTTGTCTGGCCGCGCGTCGCCGAAGTCGGCGCCGCGCGCGCTCGCGTCCCAGCCGGTCGCGACGGCGGGCATGTACGGCAGGCCCGTGCGCTCGGCGAACGACGACCACTGCTGCGCGCGCAGCGCCGCCATCGCCGCGTAGTCCTGCTCGAACGGACCCTTCCAGTCCGGCAGGAAGACGTAGTGCGTCACGCTGTCGAAGCCGATGGCGCGCACGAGCGGCAGCGCGTCGGCGTTCGGCTCGATCGCCGCTAGGTGCAGGTCGCGATGGCCGTGGTCGGCGAGCCAGCGCCGCGCCGCCGTCACCGCCGCGCGCGCGCCGTCTTGACCGAGTTCCTTGACGAAGAACGTCGAGTCGAAGATCGACAGGTAGCTGCGGCCGCCGACGGTCAGGTAGTTGGGCCGCGCGAAGTAGCAGGTCGCCAGCATCGCGACGAAGCGCACGAAGTCGTCGACGTCGCTTGGCACGAAGCGGCTCGGGTCGAGCACCGGTAGGTCGACGCGCGTCACTGGCAGCACGCGCCGCGGCATGCGGTTGGCCCACATGCACGCGAACGGCGCGGTGCCGCCGACCGCCGAACGCAAGAAGCCCTCGTCGAGCCCTTGCTCGAACACGCGCTTGCCGCGGCACCAGAACACGCCGAACACGAACGCGTCGATGCCGTGCGCCAACGCGAGTTGCAGGCGCTGGCCGAGCGCTTCCGGGTCGCGGTCGTCGTACGCGCCGAGCAGCGGCACCTTCGGCTGCCGGTGGCCCGGGAAACGCGGTCGACAGCCGGCGACCAGTTCCCACTCGGTGAAGCCCGAGTGGAACGCGGCGTCGCGCTCGGGGATCGGGTGCCACCCGGAGTAGACGTAGGCCGCCGTACGCATTTGCGTGGTCAGGGATAGCGGATGCGGCGGGTCCGCGCACGTCGAGCAGGCGTCGCATACTGTTCGAGAGGCGGCAGTTGTGGCGGTGGCGCTGCGGCTGTTCCAGCCCTGGCGCACGGGCAACGCTGGGGCTGAGACTGTCCCCGCCGGCCGTGCGGGCGGACAATCTGGTTGCCGTGCAGCCCCGCGACCTGTTCGAGATCCTGATGCGCGAGCACATCGACTCGGTGCGCGCGTTCCTGCTCTCGTCGCTGCGTGACGCGGTCGCCGCCGAGGACGTGCTGCAGGAGACCTTCCTGGTCGCCTGGCGGATCCTCGACCGCTACGACCGCAAGCTGCCGTTCGGGCCGTGGGTGCGCGGCATCGCCGCCAAGCTGCTGCTGAACCACCAGCGCAAGCTCGGCCGCAGCCGGCTGCACTTCTGCGACGCCGAGATGCTGGGTCGCATCGACGAAGACTTCCGCGACCTCGCGCGCATCCCGGCGGACACGTTCGACGAGAGCCTGGACGCGCTGCGCGACTGCTTGAGCCGGCTGACCGGTCCGCAGCGCGAGTCGATCGTGCTGCACTACGAACACGGGCTGCACTGCAAGCAGATCGCCGAGCGGCTCGGCATCGGCTTCGAGGCGGTCAAGAAGCACCTGCAGCGCGGCCGCGCGCATCTGCACCGGTGCCTGCAAGGCAAGCTGCCGAACGAGGACGTGGCATGAACGCGCACGACGGCAGCGACGACCACGACGGCCACCGCGCCGGTGGGGAGATGCGGGGCGACAAGGGCCGCGAACTCGTGCCCGACGCATGGCGCGCCCACGACGAGACGCTCGCCGACGACCGGCCGGCTGGCGCCCCGCCGGTCGAAGCCAAGGACTGGCTCGCCGACCAGCGCGCCATGCACGGCCTGTTGCGCGCGCTGCACTCGCAGGACGCCGCCGCGCGCGAAGGCCGCGTCGCCGCGATCCTCGCCCGC
>Ga0194131_10000463_pt1 | contig 68450 bp, 67 predicted proteins | sample TA2KigO120mmetaG_FD_148631 | JGI IMG/M metagenome (GOLD analysis project Ga0194131, IMG submission 148631) | Freshwater microbial communities from Lake Tanganyika, Tanzania - TA2015053 Kigoma Offshore 120m | ecosystem: Environmental > Aquatic > Freshwater > Lake | place: Tanzania: Lake... | reverse complement strand
TAAATCAAGAATAGTTGAAATTGCAGCTTTGATTGGATCCATATGAGTAACCAACAAAACATTTTCGTTTGTATGTTGTTTTATAACATAATCAACCATGTCTAGTATTCGTTTTTTAACTTCAGTAAAAGTTTCGACGCCATTATGAGCAATTTCTGTTTCTCCTTCATAAAATTTCAAAAACACATTTCCATGAGTAGCAAAAATTTCATTGTATGGCATGCCTGTAAATTTCCCCATATCGATCTCAATCAGTCTATTATCAATTTTATACTCAATTGAATTATTTTTTGCAATTATACCAGCAGTTGTTAATGCGCGTTCGATGGGACTAGTATAGATTGTATTAATTTTAAGTGGCTTGAGATATCTTGCGATACTTTTAGCTTGTTTTATGCCAATTTCTGTCAATGGAATCCCGGGAGTTCTTCCAGCTAGGATTCGTTCGGTATTGTTTTTAGCTTGTCCATGTCGTAGAAATATAATCAATTTTGAATTCTTTTTGAGCTCTCAAATAGAGATAATAATAACATTACCAGAACCAAGTCGATGAAAATAGGAATTGTTGGTGGAACTGGTGGCATGGGAAAAGGTTTTGCGTTGAGATGGTGTATCAATCATGATATTTTAATTGGTTCAAGAGATGCAGTGAGAGCAGCAAGTGTTGCAGAGGAATACACAAATCTTGCAAGAGAAATCTATGGAAAAATCAAGGGATCTATAAAAGGAAATGATAATGTTTCTATTGCAAAAGAAGTCGATGTTTTGATTTTATCGATCCCTTATGAAAATATTGATTCAACTTGTTCTCAAATACTTTCACAAATAAGAGATAGTTGTGTTGTAGTATCGCCAATAGTACCCATGGTAAAAACAGAATTAGGTTTTGAATTTGTTCCATTAAAAGAGAATAAACCATTTTCATATCAATTGGTATCAAAATATATGAAAAATAGAACAAAACTTGTTTCAGCATTTCATGTAATTTCAGAGAAAAAATTAGTTGATCCGAATCTTTCATTAGATTATGATATTTTTGTTTGTGGAGATGATACTAACTCTATAAAAATTGTAAGTGATTTAATTAATGAAATTAAAGGCCTTCGTCCAATTTACTTAGGATCTGGATCATTGTCATATTTTGCAGAAATGGCAACTCCACTGTTGCTTAACGCAATGATAAAAAACAAGCTAAAGAATCCTGGCATCAAGATAGTTTAAAGTCCATAACTTAAAAATAAGATTATGAATTATGCACATCGTAGTGCAAGAAACTGGTATACAGCTATGGGCATATTGTTCATAATTATGGCACTAATAGTTTTGACTAGAAATCTTGTCATTTGGGGACCTAGTTTTGTCTTTGATTTTTTGGTAAGTTCAGAAATTACGAATGAAAAAGTATCTTTAGGTATGATTGCATTTGGTAGTTTTTTGATTATTGTTGGATTCAAAAAAAGTAGAATGAGAAATTAGTCTTTGCAATTTGTAATTGAATTATTGATTTACAAATTCTTCAATGTGGTTCAAAGCTAAATCTAGTGTTTGTATGTCAGGTAAAAACACTAATCTAAAATGCCCACTACCATACTTTATTCCAAAGCCAGAACCATGTACCGTAAGTACTCCCTTTGTTCGTAAAAGAGCCAATACGAAATCTCTGTCTGATTTGTATTTGTTGTGTTCAATTTTTGGAAATGCGTAGAAGGCACCTTTTGGGTTAGAACATGAAAGTCCCGAAATTGAGTTTAATCTTTTTATTACAAAATCTCTACGTTTTTTTAGTTCAGAGACAAATTCTGAAATGTATCCTTGTGGTCCACGTAATGATTCTAGTGCACCATATTGTACTGGCAAGTTAGTGGAAATTCGAACACGTGCAAGCTTCGGTAAATTTTCTCTTATCATATCTAGTTTTGAAGAGTTGTTAAATGCAATGTAACCTATTCGCCAACCAGACATTAAGTGAACTTTGGAAAAACCATTTAAGACTATAATTGGTGAATCATGAGCTACCTTTCCAATACCTACAAATTTTTCATCAAACACGATTTGATCGTAAATTTCATCACAGATTATGTAGAGCTCATTTTCATTTGCGATATCGACTAATTCTTTTAATGATTTTTCGTTGAATACAACTCCTGTTGGATTATTTGGACTTATTAGACAAATTGCTACAGTTTTTGAAGTAATTTTTGATTTAATGTCATCAAGATCAGGTCGTGAATTATTCAAATCAACTGCAAATTCTACGGGTATTCCACCATGTAGCCTAACATATGATGCATAAGGAGGATAGTAAGGACCTGGAAGTAATACTTCATCGCCTTCTTCTATTATAGAAGATATGACCATGTCAAGACCTTCTGATATTCCATTAGTGATCAGTATATCATCAGAGTTCACGGAAAGACCTTTTTTATGTTCTTTTTTTGCTATTTCTTCACGTAGTTCTGGTAAACCTTCTGATGGGGCATAATAGTTTTCTCCGTTTCTGATTGCCTTAATCATTGCCTCTTTTACGTTATCAGGTGTCTGAAAACCAAACTGAACAGGATCACCTATGTTAAGATAAGTAACTTTTTTTCCTTGTTTTTGTAATTTTCGTGCTTCAGTTACAATATCTCGAATTGCATACTCTACACCTACAACTTTTTTTGAAACTTTCAAGTATCTAGACAAATATTTAGCCTCGTTAAAGTCTTACTTGCTTTGGACTCGTAGCACAGTCAGGATAGTGCGGGTGGCTTCGGACCACCAGGTCGAGGGATCGAAGCCCTCCGAGCCCTTTCAAACCAAAATTTTATCAAACAATTTATTTGTGTATCAATATCAAATTTGTTAATATGACACCGGGTATAGGATTAATGAAACGAAGACTAGAAAAGGAAAAAGATGCTATAGCATTAGCAATTTCTGGAATCATAAAAAACTATAATGTTAAAGATGCACAAATCCAAACACTTGAAACAAAATACGACTACAATGCAGGAGATTGGTATGTAGCACTAGGTTTTAATGACAAAAAAGCAATTGTTAAAATGGATTCAGTACATGCTACCATTATGGAAATAAAGGAAATTTAATTTAATTTTTTAAATTCTACGTTTGGTGTTTCTTGGTTTGGGATGGTAATTAATCCACCATCCAATAATTGCCGCACTAATTGTGTAACCTCTTTTTCTACTTGTGTTCTTTGCAAACCTGTCTGTTGAGCAAATATATCAACAAGCTCTGTTATCTTTCTCTTTCCATTGCATGACTTCCAAAAATTAACAATTGCCTGATTTACCATAAATCCTTGATTATGTTCGTTTGCAATAACTAGTGAGCCGTCCTCTTGTTTAATTAAAGAACCAACTCCTTGAGGCATTGCTGTCTCATAATCTATTGGGGCAGGCGTGGTTCTAGATCCCATATTCTTAATCATTGATCTTGCTTCATCAGACATTTTATCGATAGACCATGGAGGATCCCATACAATATTGACTTGAACTTTATTTACACCTGGCACCTTTTTTGCATATCTTGTTACGTCACTAACAAGAGTCTCATGTAAAGGACATCCTTGTGTAGTCATTGTCATTTTGATATTAACATCATTATTATCAGAAACATCAATTCCATAAATCAAGCCCATATCGACTATATTGATTGGTACTTCAGGATCCATACATTGTTTTAATGAATTACGGATTTGTTCTGGATTAACTGTGTTCATATTTGTAAAAATCGTATTAAAATCAATAAAAACTTTCTATTTATTAGCTTCAAATAATTTTTTGATAGATTCTTCAAAAGGCGGTTTTGCAATACCGACCTCAGTAATTATGCTCGTTATTAATTCAGGTGGCGTCATATCAAACGCCGGATTTATTACGTTTATCTTTTCTGGAGCAGTTTTTCTATCTCCCACCTGAGTAACTTCTTCTGCTTTTCTTTGTTCAATTATTACATCTTCAGGATTACTTTTTAAATCAAAAGATGACAATGGAGCGGCAACATAAAAGGGAATTCCATGTTGTTTTGCAATTAACGCCACTTGATACGTTCCAATTTTATTGAATACATGACCTGCTCGTAAAATTCTGTCTGCGCCTACAATAACTTTGTTCACTAACCCCTTAGCCATGGTATAGCCTACAGCTGTATCTGGGATCAAGCTAACATCAAATCCATCATGTTTTAATTCAAATACTGTAAGTCGCGAACCTTGTTGCACAGGTCTAGTTTCGGTTGCAATGATTTTGATATTTTTTCCATTTTCTTTAGTAGCACGTATTACACCCAAAGCAGTTCCATATGCTACAGTTGCCAAAGCGCCTGCATTACAGTGTGTCATTACAGTATCATTGTTTTCGAATAATTTAGAACCGTGTTTACCCATCTTCATATTAATTTGAATGTCTTCTTCTGCCATCCGTTTTGCAGTGTTTATTATAATATTTTTAGTATCAGAAATATCTTTACCTTGTTTTGCTGTTTTCATAATTCTTTCAAGTGCCCATCCTAAATTGATGGCTGTTGGTCGTGTTTCATACAAAATTTTTTTTGCCTTTTCTAGGTCAAAAATTAACTCTTCTTTAGTTTGTCCTCTACTTTGCAATGCTGCTAATGCTAGACCAAATGCTCCAGCCATGCCTATAGCGGGAGCCCCTCGAACTACTAATTTTTTTATTGCATCAGCTACAGCAGTGTATTCTGTAAGTTTAACATAGACTAATTTTGTAGGAAGTTTGGTTTGATCTATCATTATGACAGAATTATCTTTCCAGTCTATTGTTCGAAGCATCAAAGTTCTATGTGTTATTTCTTGTAAGGTATAATATTTCTTAGTATATAACAAAATTTCGTATATTTTTCAGCAGTTAATATTTTATTTTAGTCAATTATCCCCTCAACAGGTTGCTCGATTTAAAGACATTGCAAAAGTATGATTCACTAAAAATGTATGAAATTTATGATAGGTGGCCAAAACTTGCTTCTGAATATTACAACAAAAAACTACCACAGGTTGACACAAAACAGCTAGAACACATAGTATTTACAGGAATGGGAGGATCCGGTGTTATTGGAGATATATTTTCTGCAATATTTTCTAAAACAGGGATTCATGTATCTATAGTAAAGGGATACCACCTTCCAAATACGGTCAACTCCAATACTTTGGTTATAGCAACAAGCGTCTCTGGTAACACTATTGAAACACTGACTGTTTTGGATTCTGCAAAAAAATTAAACACTAAAATTATTGCCTTTTCTGGCGGAGGTAAATTAGAAGAGTATTGTAAAAAATATAACATTGAATATCAGAAAATTCCGTTGCTGCATTCACCTAGAGCTTCATTAACCGCTTATCTATACACCGCCTTGAATGTACTAATGCCTATTTTGCCAATAACAAAATCTGATGTAATCGAATCTATTACAAAGTTAGAAGAGACAAAAAAAATAATTTTTTCTTTAAATTTGACTGAATCAAATCCATCATTAAATTTAGCAAAGTGGTTAAAGGGTATTTCTTTAATTTATTATCCATATGGATTACAGGCTGCCGCAATACGGTTTAAAAATTCACTTCAAGAAAATGCCAAGGTTCATGCTATTGCAGAAGATATTATAGAAGCATGTCATAATGGCATTGTAGCATGGGAAAAATCGTCTACTGTAAATCCTATTCTATTACAAGGACAAGATGATCATGAAAACACAAAAGAACGATGGAAAATCATAAAAGAATATTTTCAAACAAATAATATCAAGTATAAAGAAATCTTTTCAATTAAAGGAAATATTCTTTCTAAGCTAATTAATCTGATTTATCTTTTAGATTATTCCACAATATACTTGGCAATCATGTCTAAAACTAATCCTTCTCCCATAAAATCAATTGATTTTATAAAAAGTAAGTTAAAATGATAGAGAGAATATAAATAGAAATTGGTGAGCTAAGATTATTTATTACAGTTATAATTTGATTTAATTGTGTTTAAAATAACTTTATACTAATCGAAGAAATTTTTTGAATTCACAATTATCATGTATTTATTACTATAAAGTCGGGGATATTTTTTGTTTCAACAATTTTAGATGGGGGTTAGAATTATTTCTTTTTAGTAGAGGATATATTCATAGTCCAAATGGTTTTCGGCATTTTTCCCTCTATGAGATCCTCATAATTATCATTGTTTACTTTTTGGTTTATTTCGTTGCAAACTTTTTCAAAGATTTCTAATGTGTATTCTATGTCTTTTGAAGAATGTGAGTAAGATATCCCACACCAGCCAGGTGACATGAAAATTCCGTTTTTTACCAATTCCTGAAGAACTAGAGCCTTTAATTCGGGAGAATGTAATTTATTTTTATTAAAACACTCCATATGCATCCTAACAGGATATCCCACCATTTTCGAATCAATTTCATTTTCTTTGGAAATTTTATTCCATCCATCAAAAAGATTTTTTCCTTGTTTCCAACAATATTCTATTGTATTTTTTTCTTTCATTTCATTAATCACTGCAATAGTTCCTGCCATTGATAGAGACTCACTATTATTAGTAGATGAAACCCATAATTCATCAAAAACTTTCATAAATTCCGATGGTCCAGATAAAGCTGAAATTGGAAGACCGTTTCCCAATCCTTTGCCAAAACAAGTAATATCACCTTTTATATCAAAATATTTTTGTCCTCCTTGAAGATCTAATCTGAATCCTGTAATTATTTCGTCTAGTATTAAAAGACTATTATTGTCATCAGCGATTTTTCTTATTTTTTTAAGAAAATTATTTTTTGGTGGTTCATAGATTGTTGGTTCCATCACAATAGCTGCAATTTCATTTTTATTATCCTCAAAAATTTGTTCTAATCCTTCAAAATCATTGTAATCAAAGATCTTTATCAAGTCTCTATTGAATTTTGGAACTCCTCCATCATGACTAACCATTGCAGCCTGCCAGTCATGCCAAACACCACCAGAACCACAATAGGCAATCTTGTCTCTTTTTGTAAAAGCGCGAGCCCCACGTACTGCAGCAGTAACTGCATTTGAGCCAGATTTTTCAAATTTTACCATTTCAGCATGAGGGATGGTTTGGCAAAACAATTCAGCTAATTCAACCTCAATTCTATGAGGTAACGAAAATAAAATCCCTTTTTTTAGTTGTTCAATAATTGCGGTATTAACAGCAGGGTAATTGTAACCTAATGTGATTGGACCTAAGGCACAAAGATAATCTAAGTACTCGTTACCATCTACATCAATAAATCTGGATCCATTAGCTGATTCGATGTAAACTGGATAAACCCCTTCAACAAAATTTTGTGCTGCTCTGCTAAAGGTGCCAGTTTGATGTGGGATTATCTTTTTGGCTCTTTCTTTTAATGAGTTTGAATTCGTTATTTTTAATGTCACGGTATGAATTACCAGTTGATTTCGTAATTAACAGTTTTGTTTTATACTGGAGATTTGTTAAACATCACTATGTTAAAAGATCGAAGAACATTATGGAAATTTTGCAGGAATAATTTATGTTTGTTAAGAGATTTTTTTGTATAAAACTCCATCTCTATCCGATTTTTAATTATGAATTTATTGTAGTTAATAACACGCGTATTTTACTTCTACCAAAATAAGTATAATGAGTTATTACTTCAAGCGCGTTGAGTCTAGAGTATGATTAGTAAAGTTGTGTTAAGGGAGACTAAATGAGATAAATTACATAAACTTTAAAACAAGATAAGAGCAAGAAAATATTCGTTAAAAATGGATATAAGTCATGAAGGTACCGGTATGAAAAATATATTTCATAATTTCCTAGATTAGATTGATTGCCACTATTATTCAAGCACGAATGGGTTCGACAAGACTTCCAGGAAAAGTTATGAAGCAGGTGAGAGGAAAGCCTCTACTTTACTATCTCATAAAACAGGTCCAGAGTTGTAAGGAGTTATCCAAAATAATAATTGCCACAACTATTTTAAAAGAGGATGATCAAATAGTACACTATGTAAGATCGTTTGGTGGTAATATTTATCGTGGCAGTGCAGAGGATGTTTTAAGTAGATATTATTTTTGTGCCAAAGAACATGATGTAGACATTATCGTAAGAATTACTTCTGACAATCCGTTAATTGATCCACAGATAATTGGAAGATGTATTAGAGAATTTGAGCGTGGTGATCTAGATTATCTAAGTAATACTATAAAAAAAGAGCATAATGTATGGATTCGTAGTATTAATAAATTTCCTAACGGCTTTGCTGTGGAAGTTTTTAGTTTTGATGCATTAGAAAAGGCATATCAAAATGCAAAAAAACCCTCAGAAAGAGAACATGTCACTCCATACATGATTAATAATCCAAAACAGTTTAAACTTGGCAATATCGAAAATTCAGAAGATTTTTCTATTATTAGAGTAACAGTAGACTATCAGATAGACTTTGATGTTGTAAAGAATATAATAGAACATTTTCCAGAAGATAAAATTTTTTCAATGAGTAAAATTGTATCATATCTAAAACAAAATTCAAAATTGATGTTAATGAATTCAAAATTGACTCCATGGGAAGGTTATCTAAAATCTCTTAAAGATGATGAAGTATTTGAAAAACATGATTCACAAATGTAATTAAGGGATGATCTTACAAAATATATGAATTAATGTAGTGTCTTTTTGATCAAACGATGATTTGAAAAGGGGGTAATTACATCCAATAGAAAATCTAACATTATTGTATGAAAAATTTTGCTCAATCTTTTTATATGCTTACTTAAGAACGAGAAGCGTTGAAAGTACTTTTAATACAACCTCCAGTTAGAGTTGACCAAGATCCAGTAGATATCCCCTCAGGTATAGCAATTTTAGCTAATATTGCAATAGAAGAGGGACACAAAGTTGCTTTAATGGACTTGAATTCAAATCGACCAATACCTACATGGAATAATGTAGCAAAACAGATGGCAGAAGAAAAGTGGGATGTTATAGCAATGGGAGGATTAAGTAGCATGTACAAAGATCTCAAAAAACTTATTTATATTTCAAGAAAGCTAAATCCTGATTCACTAATTGTATGTGGTGGTGGATTCATTACGTATATGCCTGATAAAATTATGAAGTTCAATCCTGAAATAGACATAGGATGTATTGGTGAAGGTGAGGTTACATGGAAAGAAATTTTACAAATGTTTGGAAAAGCAAATTGGAAAAATGTTAGAGGAATATGCTATAGAGAAGACAACACTATCATGTATAGCGAACCACGACCCTTAATTCCAAATTTAGATGATTTTCCATATCCTGCATATGATCTGTTGGACATGGACTCTTATTTCAAATATTCAGGTTCAATGTGGCATCCAGGCGCATGGAAAAGTAAACGAAGAGTAAATTTTGTAACTGAACGAGGTTGCCCACGACAATGTACATTTTGTACACATAATGGTATGAATAGATGGGATCAAGAAATGATTCTAGGAAAAGAACGTCTTAGATTACTTGACAAAGAAGCTGGTTTTCAGGCAGTTATGCGATTCTATTCGCCAAAATATGTTGTTGAGCATTCGATATATTTGTTGGAAAAATATAATATTGATTATATTTGCCTCCTTGACGAAAATCTTACTTCTAATAGAAAACGTGTTCATGAATTTTGTGATCTGTGGATTCAAGAAGGTCTTCATAAAAAAATAAAACTTGGAACATCAGGTGATGCACCAAGTATAACTCCAGATGTAGTGAAACACATGAAGGATGCTGGATTTGTCTATATTTCAGTAGGTGGAGAAAGTGGGAGCGATAAGGTTCTCAAAGAAGATATTGGAAAAGGAGTTACCGTTGCCCATAACCAACAAGCCATAGATATAATGCAAAATCAAGGTATTGTTCCTCACATGACTTTTATGGTTGGTAATCCAAATGAAGACATCAACGATGTACTTGAAACTGTATCATTTTTCATAAAAAATAATGCAATGGTAGACCCATTCATCTGTACACCATATCCTGGAACAAAAATATTCATGGATAATCAAGACTTTATTTTATCACAATATGATGAAAGACTTGAAATGATAAGAAAAAATATTATAACAAATATCCCACAAGAAAAAATTGATAAAATAAAAGATGAAACACTAGAAAAGTTTCTTTTATCATTAAATAATGCTACTGACTATAGTTGTACAGTTAGCAAACATTTTGATTTCGCTGATCTTATTGCTATAAAATATTTTATGCGTAATCATGATACTAGTAAACTTTTGAAATTATCACATTTGCGTGGGTGGAATCATAATAAAAAATGGGATGATATATGCCCAGTTTGCTTAGCAGAAAAAGAATTAATGCTAAAACCAATTCTTTAATATTAAGAAAATTTGTTAACAACAAAATCTATAAATAATAATACTAAGGTACCAAGTTTGTGTTAAAAAGTAATTTTAATGTTAAGAAAATTGAAGTTACAAAAGATGAAATCAAAGAATTCGAAGAATTAATTGCAAAAGCGGGTGTAGGTTCACACATGGTCTTTCGAAATAAAGATGATGATGATCTATTTGTAGACGAACTCTAAGTCGTTTTTTGAACTATCATTTTCAAAATAATAAAATAAAAATAGATTAATTTATTACATTAGCAACTGTTTGGTATGGTATTGAGCAAAACATTTTCCAAAAATAAAATAGAAACTTCAAAAATAATCGAGTATATCATGGAGAAAAATGTATATGAAAAATATTATGATAGGTGGATACAAAACTTTTCATTAAATTTACATAATATCTGGGAAGGAAAATCTGCAAAAGAACTTGCTATTGGGGATAATAATTCACAAAATTCTGCCATTGTGATTGGTCGTGGACCATCTTTATTTAAAAATAACCATTTAAAATTACTAGCAAAAAGTAATTTTAAAGGAGTCATTATTTGCACTGATGCTATTCTCAAGGAGGTTCTAGAATCTGGAATAACACCGAATAAATTTGACAAGTTTTTTGTAGTAAGTATAGACTCTCAGGATCGTCAAAAAAAGTTTTACGAGGGCGATTTGGTTTTAAAGTATGGAAAAAAAATAAAATGTATACTTTCTACAACTATTGCTCCAATAACATACGAAAAGGCAAAAAAAGCTGGTATGGAAGTTTTTTGGTTACATACCCTGTTTGATTATAACAAAGGTAAATCTTCTTTTAATTATATATCATCTGTAATGACAAGAACTAAAAATCATAAAAATGGTCTACCAGCTATTCAAACTGGAGGTAATGTATCTACATCCTCATGGGTAATTGGTTGGTCAATTTTCAAATGTTCTCAAATTGCTTTAATTGGCGTTGATCATAGTTTTTCACCAGAAACTAAATTGAAGGAAATTGGAGACTATCACCCTTCAAGTAAAGCAGCATTGGATTACGATAAAGATGGTGATCTGTTTAAGAAAGCTTTTCCAAAAATCTATAACCCTGATTTTAATTGTTATTGTATTCAAGATCCAATTTCGCAATATTATAGCACAGCCTTAAAAAAATTTATTCCAAAAGCAGCAAAATTTGTTAAAACAATTAACGCAACCGAGGGAGGAGCAATTTTCGGTAAAGGAATAGCATGTATGGCTTTTAAAGATTTTTTGCGACAATACAATTTATGAATTAAAATTCCTTTTTTTTTGTTTGATTCGATTAAATTGATTTAAATGATAACAAACTCACATCAAAACAATCATCGCTAATACACAATTATTTTGTTTATTTGAGTTTGTTATTTTTAATACCATGGTAGAATAATTGTAAATCTAATTGTTAATATTAAATTAATTACTAAAGATTGGTTATGTTTTCTGAAAAGACTACCATTATGATTCAGGCAAGAACCGGTTCTACAAGACTTCCAGGAAAAGTTCTTAAAAAAATTGAGAAAAAGCCAATGATTTGGCATGTTATAAACAGAGTCAAGAGAATAAAGTCTGTACAACAGATAGCACTTATCACAACAAAAGAAAAATCAGATAAAGTTTTGCTCAAAGTGGCAAAAGAAAATGGTATCATCGGCTTTGTAGGAGAGACATTAGATGTCCTTGACAGGCATTATAAATGTGCAAAAGAAATCAATGCAAATCCCATTATTAGAATTACAAGTGATTGTCCATTGGTGGATCCCAAGCTAGTTGAAGAGATGCTACAATTCTATCTCAAGAACAATTACGATTATGTAACAAATACAATCATCCCTACATATCCAGATGGTTTAGATACGGAAATCTTTTCTTTTACTGCATTAAAAAAAGCTGCAAAAGAAGCAACGAAAAGCTATGACAGGGAACATGTGACACCTTTTTTTGCTAGTCATCCAGATAAATTCAAAATTTACAATTATCAAAATGAAAACGATCTTTCTGATTTAAGGTGGACTGTAGACAGAGCTCAAGACTTGAAGTTTGTAAGAAAAATTTATTCTCAAATGAGGCCAAAAAGAGTATTTTATATGAATGAAACTATAAGATTGCTAAAAAAGGAACCCAAGCTTTTGGAAATAAACAAAGGCATCATGAGAAATGAGGGATCAAAGCAACTAAAAAAATCATCAGTGGACTAGATAATAATGCCTAAACTAATAACTAATTATAAATTTAAAAGGAATGTCATAAAACGAAAATTCTTGTTACAGGTGGATTAGGTTTTATAGAAAGTAATTTTATCAATTCCGGATTTTGACGGTTTAATGAAAATTTGGATTAAAGCAGCTCACCATTACTCTATCTTGATATTTTTCTTTAAGCATATAATGGTCCTTTAAAGTTCCTTCAATTATGAAGCCTGCATTTGTATAAGCTTTAATGCTCCCTACATTATCTGAATAAATTCCTGCTGAGAGCTTTCTTATGTTAAATTTTTCAAAGGCAAGGTTTATTCCTAATCTAATTGCTTCTGATGCTAATCCTTTTCCCCATTGTGTCCTATCCCAAATAACTGTTACGAGATCAGAAATTCCGTGTTTATAATCAATGGGTCCAATTTTTAAGTTTCCTATGTGCTTATTATTTTCTTTAAGACAGATTGCATGCATAAAATAGGATTTGGAATTTTTTCCTTCATTGATATATCGGATAACTTCTTCTTTGGTGAGCGATTTTCCATCAACCCCTAGAAATTTTGTTACTTCTTCATCTTTAAATCCAGACAAGTAGTTTTCATTAATGTCAGTTGTTTCAAGTGGTCTGAGAAAAACCCTTTCCATAGATGTAATTTTTTATTTTTATAAGCTTAAAACGCTTTCTTTTAAAGTTAAGCACATCATTCTATTTCTTTTTCAAGTCACAACACATTGTAAGTTGTAATTATTAAGAAAAATCTATTGCTACTTTCATTATTGAGCTTTACTATTCCTATCAGTTTTTTAGATAATAGTGTTCACTTTGGAATAATTTTGCAAGTTATACATCAGTTAACTACTGCAAAAGCAATTTATTACAAAACATTGATGGAAAAATACCCTTGTCTTCAATAAAACCAAATATTTTATTTCTGGTCATTGATCCATTAAACTCAAATAAATGTTTCAGAGACAGTAAAACTTCGAAAACATCCAACATTGATTCATTAATTAAAAATGGAATTTATTTTTCAATGCCTCGTTATTTAGTAGAATTTTCAGAGAAAATAAGTTCTATTATCTATAATGCTGAAATGGTAAGATTTGCAAAAACTGGTTCTGATGCTAGAACTGCATCTGTGAGAGTCGTAAAAACGAGTACTGTAAAACAATCATTAAAAGGCAATATAATGAAAACTGTTATGACTTTTTAGAAAATATGGAAAAAAAATCTAAAAGATTAAAAGGATTAATAATTGGGTTTGGCTCTATCGGACAGAGACATTTTCACAATTTAAAAAAACTTGGCATCGAGATGGCAGTTTGTGATGTAAATAAAAATCAACTTAAGAAAGTTCCAGAAAAATTAACATCGAAAAAATTTCATGATCTAGATTCAGCTCTTTTATTTACGCCTGACTTCTCAGTTATTTGCACTTTTCCAGATACCCACATAGATATAGCTAATAAATGCTTGAAAGCGAATTCTCATGTTTTTATTGAAAAACCAATTTCAAATAGTTTGATTGATGTTGAAAAAACACTTCAATACGCAAACCACAGGAGATTGAAGGTAGCTATTGGTTACAACATGAGGTTTGATCCCGGATTAAATTTGATGAAAAAATTACTTCAATCTAACAATTCGATACCTCTTTCAGTACAATCCCAATGGGGTCTTCACATTTCAAAATGGCAACCTAGAAAAAGTTTTGAACATCACTATGCATTAAAAAAAGGAAATGAAATTATTTTAGATGATTCACATGAGTACGATTATTTGAGATGGATGTTAGAAGATGAAGTAACTCATGTATATTGTCAGACTAACAAAATGAAATTAATAAAAACAGAAACTGAGAGTGTTGCAATAATTAATCTTAGATTTCGCAAAGGAACAATTGGTACTATAATGATGGATTATGTTAGACCAAACTATGAAAGAAGTTGTTACATAATAACAAAAAAAAGCGCTCTCAAATGGAAATTTATTCTTGATTCAGCAAAAGAAAATTATCAGACTAGATGTGAATCAATCATCAAAAAAACTAATATTACTTCAAAATCACAAATACTTGAAAAATTTAAAATAAAACTTAATGATATGTATACTAAAGAAATTATACATTTTTTACATTGTATAACAAATAATAATAAACCAATAATAGATGGTTATGAAGGTCTAAAGACATTAAGAATTGGCCTAGCTGCTATAAAATCTTCCAGAGAAAATAGAATGATACGATTATGAAATACAAATTAAATTATAGAAAATTAAGACTCGTTTATTTTGGATGACTGGATATTTTTCAAAAATTTTGCTAGATTTGTTCTGATAAAATTGATGCTCCAGTTATTCCTATTCTCCTTTAAACACATCTCTAAGAGTTCTGTTATCAATCTATTTTTGTTTTAGTAAACATGTTTCTCAAATAAAACTAAAATTCACTTGTAGTTTTTTATAATATAGTTAATAAATATGAGGTTCAGCTAAAAATTGATTGTTTATGAAAGATAAAATAATTTTTTGGTTTGGTGCAGATTTACTTCGTTTTGGACTAGCAAAATCTTTTAGTGAGAAATATGATTGTGATCTTTTTGCAATTATTGATATTACAGATAAACCGAAAAAATTTTTTGAAGAACAAAAGATAGTTAAATTTGAAAAGCAGTGGCTTTACCATGATCATATAACTACAACAAAAAAGCCAGACTTGAATTACTTAAAAAACTTTGAAGATAAATACAAAATAAATTTATGGTTGTTGGCTTTTAATGAAAGAGTATTTCAGTACAATGATTATTATCGTTTTACCTCAGATGAAATTCTTTCAATTCTAGAACATGAATGTAAATTGTTTGAAAAAATATTAGAAGTAAATCCAGACTTCGTAATTTTGTCAACTAGTACATTTCATCATGGTCATCTTTTTTTTGAATTATGCAAAGCTAAAAACCTTAAGAGACTAATATTAATACCCACCAGATTTGGCAATAGAGCAATGGTAACAAGTGAGAATGAACCATTAGATTACGAAATAAAAGGAATTAAACAAAACCCTAGAACGTTCAATGAATTGCAAGATTATTTAAATGAATATAGTTTTTCCAACCAACTCTTGAATTATCAAGGTAGATTTTTAAATTCAAGATCAGCTATGATAAAAGCAGCTTTACAATATTTTATTTTTTCAAATAATACTAATATTAAAACGCATTATACTTATTATGGAAGAACCAAATTTAAAGTTCTTCTAAAATCAGTAATAAATATCCTCAAAACAAAATATAGAAAAAGATTCATAGACAAAAATTTCTCTTATGAACTCAACAATGATAAACCATTCATTTTCTTCCCATTACATGCAGAACCAGAGCGCGCCCTACTTATCACGGCTCCATTTTATTTAAATCAAGTTGAAATAATAAAAAATATTGTAAAATCATTACCACCAGGTTACAAATTACTAGTAAAAGAACACAGTGCCATGATATTCAGAGAATGGAGAAAAATTTCGGTTTATAAAGAGATTATGTCCATTCCTGAAGTCAAATTACTACATCCAAAAGTAGATACTCATAAAATTGTAAAGAATAGTTCTTTAGTAATAACCATATCAGGAACTACATCTTTGGATGCCGCATTTTATGAAAAACCATCCATTGTTTTATCTGATACTACATTTTCGAAATTACCATCTGTTTACAGATTAAAATCCATAGAAGATTTACCTAACGCAATAAGAATCTCGTTGAAAAAGAAAGTTGAATCTATTGATATTGATGAATATGTAGACTATATTGAAAAAAACTCATTTGAGTTTGCTTACCCTTTAGCTGTGCAAGATTATCAGGATTTTTTTCATTATGGGGGTTATTTGGTTGACGTAGAAATTACCGAAGAGAAAATGAAAGAATATATCAAACAATACAAAACAATGTTTGATTTATTAGCTGATGAACACATTAAAAAAATTAAGCAATATAAAAATGACTAGTAAAATAAGTAAGCAAAATCTAAAAGTTCAACTTTTTTTGCATAAATATTATGTTATCTATTGATATGAACGGAGATTAAAAATGTTGAAAGGCAAAAAAGTCCTGATTACTGGAGGTACTGGTTCACTTGGACAGGAACTAACCAAACGCCTTCTTAAATCTGGTGTTGATACAATTCGAATTTTTAGTAGAAATGAACACAAACAAATTGAGATGGAGTCTCGATTTCATGACAATAGATTAAGATTTTTTATTGGAGATATAAGAGATTTTAGTAGATTAACTCGTGCTTTTGAGGATGTAGACATTGTCTTTCATGCAGCAGCTTTAAAACACGTTCCTGTTGTTGAATACAACCCTTTTGAAGCTATCAAGACAAATGTAATAGGTTCACAAAATGTGATTGATGCGTGTCTACATGAAAATGTTGAAAAAGCAGTTTGTGTGGGAACTGATAAAGCTGTATCACCCCTGAATACTTATGGGGCAACTAAATTACTAATGGAGAAACTTTTCGTTACTGCTGGAAATTATTTGAATAAAAAAAGACATAAAACAAAATTCATTGCATTAAGGTATGGAAATGTATTAGGTAGTAGTGGATCAGTGGTGCCTCTTTTTATAAAACAAATTCGTAACGGACAGAAGATAACAATAACTGACTCAAAAATGACTAGGTTTAACATTACAATGAATGAAGCACTTGATTTTATATTAGAATCAACTATGTTGGGCAGAGGTTCTGAAGTTTTTATTCCAAAGCTAAAAGCTTATTCCATTATGGATCTAAAACACGCTCTATTTGAGTTATTAGGTAAGACAGGTGAAATAAATTCAGGCACTCGTTTCGGTGAAAAACTTCACGAGAGTTTAATTAATCAAGATGAACTTCGATATACTTGGGAATTAGATAACAAGTTTGTTATACTACAATCATCTGATGTAAAAAATCGAGAAAAGAAAATTTACACTAAAATAAAGAAAACAAAATTAGTTCATGCTTACTCATCTGATAATGTTGAAAAGATATCAAAGGAACAGTTAAAAGAAATAATCTCTTTGGAAATTTTACCAAAATTAAAATCATTAATCATTGATTAATTAGACTCACTATTGTTTGAACCTTGGTTCTAGCCAAAAAAGTATTTTGTCTTTCATTATGATATACTTGTTACAAAAATCAATGATTTTTATCGTTTTCTAGCATTAATCTACAAGAATTAAGAATAGTTTACAGATTGTTTATTTAATAAATTAAGGGTTTTAAAGGCAAGTTTTGAAAAGAGTGGTGTAATTTCATCTCTCAATATTTGAATATTTTCTTCAAACGTTTTTGTTTGATCATAATTTATGGGGTGGGATATCGTAGCTATTGTTTTACCCTTATCAATTATATTGTCTAGGTAGTGTGCTGAGATGATAATTTCTTTTTCCCTTTTTAGAAGAGACTGTTTAATTGGTTCAAGCCCAGCATAATCTGGTAATTTGCCTCGATGTATCCCAAATGCAGCGATTTTAGCTTGTTTAGTGATATCAGTTGGAATGAGATATTTCCATGATACTTCTATAATAAAATCGCAACTGGGAAAATTTGTAATTTTTTCTTTATTTGAATCTATAGCAAAGAGTGGAATGTTATTTCGAGCACATATTTCAACAAATAGAGAATAGTCATATCTTTGGGAACGAGTGGGATCTTGTGATTGTGGATTTAAAGCGTGAGTGTACACTGTTTTCAGTTCATATTCATCTGACTGAGTCAATGCAGTAAGTACGTTATATCCATGCGGCCTTGACAAAAACCCAACTACTGTTTTCATTATTCTTTAATTGATTATTGCAATAATAATCGATTCGGTTAATTGGTCATTAATAAAAGTGAATTAGATATGACTGTTAGGTTTAGTGTTATTGTAAAGAATTATTCAAACTCTGTTATTCCATCTCCAATCTCGATGTTGTGTTTGGCTTTCTTACCATTTAAAAGTTCAAGAAATCTAGCCTCCAGTCCTCTCACCCGATTACCTGGCCTTAGCACATCGAAGTTGACTCCCTCACGCAAGGTGTCACCTTTTGATAGTGGTTTTATTGCTTGAATAGATCTTGTTGCAAATCTTCTAAGCTCTAATTCTTCTTTTAAAATTTCTTTTTTTCCTGAACCTTTTGCTAATTCTACATTTCTTATAGAGTTTACCATTAATTCCAGTTCACTTGGAATCAAAGCAAATGGATGATCCGGCCCTGGTAATTGTCTGTCTAAAGTAAAATGTTTTTCAACTACAGAAGCTCCAAATGCTACAGCCATGATTGGTGCAATCACAGGATCAATACTATGATCTGATAACCCCACTGGGAGATTATATCTTGATTTAATTTGTGGTATTGCGGATAGATTTAGCGCATCGATTGGGCACGGGTACTTTGAGGTACATTGAAGTAGTCTAATGTTAGCATTACCATTTTTCTTCACTAAATCTACTGCAAAATCAATTTCTTCATAGGTACTTGCACCTGTTGAAATGAAAATTGGTTTTTTAGTCTTTGCAAGGAATTCTAAAAGTCTTACATGGTTGATTTCAAAAGATGCAACTTTATGAATTGGAACATAAGGATCAACTTCTTTTGCATCACGGATTGAGAAAGGTGTAGACATGAAAATAATGTTATGCTTCTTTGCATAATTTACAAGTTCAGGAATCATTTCATATGACATCGAAAGGTGTTCAAAAATATCATTGATGTTTTGATTTATGCCATGTTTTAATAGATAATCACTTTTCCCAGCATTTGGAACGTAGATAGTTTCTGGTCTATATGTTTGGAATTTTACAGCGTCTGCACCACTTTTTGCGGCAACTTGTATTAGTTGCTTTGCTTGATTCAGATCTTCTTCAAAAGTACCACATTTCCAGTTTGAACCAGCTTCAGCTATCACAAAAACGTGATTTGAATCATCTAGTTTTTTCAAGATGTCTTTCAGCATTATCAGGAACCTTGTAATTAGTTATTTTAATAGATTTTAATGTTCTTTTTGTGTAAAAGAATATCTTTTACGGGCTTTTTTAGATTGTTAATGATGTATCTATTTTGTGCATATCGTGATTGGTCAAAAAAATTGTACCAGAAATTGGCAAAAAGGTATAAAACCATGGTGTTTCTAGATAAACGAAGAAAACTTACGTATTCATACGTATCTAAGATTAATCCTAAATTCATTTTCTTTCCCGATTGGTCATGGAAAGTGGATGAAAAGATTATTCGTGATTTTAAGTGTGTGTGTTTTCATGTAGCAGATCTTCCTAAATTCAGGGGAGGTAGTCCAATCCAAAACCAGATAATAAGAGGTATTGTAAAAACAAAAACTAGTGCATTTTTTATGACGGAAAAACTAGATGCTGGGGATATTTTACTAAAAAAAGATTTATCATTAAAGGGTTCAACTGATGAAATCTTTGAACGAATGATAAAAAATGATTATGATATGATCGTACAAATTATTAACAATAAATTCAAGATACAGAAACAGAAAGGAAAGCCAAGTTTCTATAGAAGGAGAAAACCTGAAGAAAGCGAGTTGCCTCACCTTAACTATTCAAAAAAATATCTTTATAATTTTATCAGAATGCTTGCTGATCCTTATCCTAATGCATTTATTAAAATTGGAAAGAAAAAAATAATTTTTAAATCTACAAAATTTAATGGGAGGAAATTGGAATTTAAGGGAGAAATAGAATGAGAATACTTGTTATAGCAGCACATCCAGATGATGAAATTTTAGGTATGGGTGGTACAATTAAAAAATATACAAAGAAAGGTCACAAAGTAAAAGTTGTTTTTATGGCTACTGGAATAGCAGCTAGACGTTCATACTCTTATACTAATTCTTCTAGTTACGAGACAGATATAAAAACAAAAAAAATCATGGAAGTTCAAATAACTTCCTTACAAAAGGATGCTAAAAAAGCAACAAAAGTTGTTGGGGTAACAGATGTTGAATTTGTAGATTTTCCTGATAATGAAATGGATACCGTATCAAATTTAGAAATAACAAAAAAAATTGAAGAGATTATTGACAGGTTTAATCCATCGTTAGTATTTACACACTCACCTCACGACATAAACATTGATCATCGGATCTTGTATAATGCAACTCTTACCGGTACAAGACCAATTAGTAACACAAATGTTAATGAGGTAATTTCATATGAAGTACCATCATCAACAGAATGGAATTTTCTTTCCAATTTTTCACCAAATATTTTTGTAGATATAACTAAAGAATTGCCATTCAAATTAAGAGCTATGTCTGCATATAAAAATGAAATAAGAGAATTTCCACATCCACGATCTTTTGAAGCCTTGGAATCTATTTCAAAGAGGTGGGGTTCTGTAGCAGGGTTTAAAGCTGCAGAAGCTTTTTCATTGGTTAGGCGACTAAAACAAGTATAATCAATATCAATTAGTAGATAGTAAGATACCATTTTGTTTTTAACGATTAAGGAATTCTCCTAAATATACTGAGTATTTCTTAATTTTATAGTTAGAAAATTAAAGCTAATTAGAGTAACTAAAAAAATGTGCTCATAACTTGACAGCACCGTAATGAACGATCATAACTATTCATCACAAAGGGAAAATCAAATTTTTGTTTTACACTTTTATTTTAAGAGCTATCGCTTCTTTTGCTTTACAGACTGGACAATCATTAGCCCATTTTCTATCATATGAAAAGTATCTAACTTTCTGATTTTTTCTTTATCATTTTCAAAATTCCCTCTTCTAAAGAAATTTTTGGATTATAACCAAGTAGCTTTTTAGCTTTTTCAATACTAGGAGATCGCGTCATGATTTCACTCCTATCTCTGTCTGATTTTTCAAAAGGTATCGAGTTAATAGTACTTTTAGAATTAGATAACAAAATTATTTTCTTTGCTAATTCTTTAATAGATATGGGCTCCTTATCATTACCAATGTTAAAAATTTCTCCATCGCCTTTTTCCAAAACAATCCTAAATGCATCACAAACGTCGGAAACATAACAAAATGCACGTACTTGTAAACCAGCGTTGTGAATAGTAATATCTTGGTTCTTAATTGCTTGGCTAACAAATTCAGGAACTACCCATTGAGTTCCTTGTCCGTCTCCATAAACGTTAAATAATCTCAATATAGTGTACCTAAAGCCATAACTCTTTGAATATGCTTTGATGTATTCTTCAGCTGCAAGCTTACTAATTCCATAGTTAGTAATTGGAATGGGCTTATCTATTTCGCTTATTGGAACTTTTAATGGCTCGCCATAAACTTCAGATGAGGATGAGAAAATTATTTTTCGGACATTATTGAGCCTACAAGATTCCAAAACATTCTTTGTTCCTATAATGTTAGTATCAAGAGTTTTAATTGGATTTTTTTCTGTATATACAACACCAAGTGTCGCGGCTAAATGTATTACAACATCACAGCCTTTTATTGAATCTGTAACAAGTTTAGAGTCGTTTATGTCGCCTTGAATAAATTCATAATCCTCATTTATCGGTTTTTTATGATCGAAAATTGTTACCTTATGATCCTTTTTCAATAGTTGTGCAACACTTGAACCAATAAAACCGGTTCCACCAGTTATTACAATTTTCATTAACTTTGTTCGCCTTTCCTTTGAATTATAAAAATTATGGGTGACATTAAAAGTTTGATCTTTTGTCTAGTTCGTAAGTATGTTGAAGTAGTTTAAAGCCAAATTTTTTGAAAAACTGGATATATTTTTTGTTTCTAGGGCTAACATTTGAAAGAAATTTTTTTCTTGGATTTTTTGTCATCAATTCTTTAATTGTTTGTAAGTAGATGTATTTTTTTTCATATTTTCTCATAAGATGGATTCCAATCTCATTTTGTTTTGAAAGGTAAGCTGCTCCTACTTTTCTAGTTTCAAGTATAATTATATACCACTTTGAGTATGGTTTAGATTTTACAAACTTGACATGTTCTTCATAGGCAGGTATTTTTCTATGTGAAATATTCACAATTGGGTGTCTTTGGACAAGAAGTTGATATAAGAAAAGATAATCTGGTTTTGTTACTGGTTTTAGCCTAACAAGCTTTTTTTGTTCTTTCATAAACATGCTCAACTAAATTTGTTTATTGATTCTATTACTTTGGTGACATCGTCTTCTGTTAGATTAGGATGTGTTGGTATTGAAACTATTTCTTTACCTATATTTTCTGTAAATGGTAACTGTGACTTGAATTTTTTGTACATTGACATAGTATGGATTGGTCTATAATGAACGCCAGTTTCTATACCATATTCAGCCATTTTTTTCATAAAACTGACTTTATTTTTGACACAAATCCAATAGAAATGATATGAACATTCATTGTTGAAAGGCATCTTTTTCTCAAGTTTTAGTTCTTTAGAATATCTTTTCGCTATTTTTTTCCTCTTCTTGTTGTGGGAGTCTAGTTTTTTTAGCTGCTTTATTCCTATAGCAGCTGAAAATTCATTCAAATAAGAATTCCAACCAAGTTGAGTTATGTCATATGTTGCACCTTGTCGATTCGAAATCCCACACCATCTTCGAATTTTTAAAATATTTTCATATTCATTGCTGTTTTTGTCATTTAATGTTATTGCTCCGCCAGTTGGCATAGCCAAATTTTTTACTGGGTGAAAACTAAAACAAACCGCTGTTCCATGAGTTCCTATTTTCTTATTTTCATATGTTGTACCTGCAGCATGTGCTGCATCTTCTATCAAAATAATTTCTTGTTTTCTACATATTCTCTGTATGTTGGTGAGATTACAAGCAAGGCCTGCAAAATGAACTGGCAGTATAATCTTTGTTTTATCACTTATTGCATTTTCTATTAATGTGGGATCTATGCAAAGTGTTTTTGGATCTACATCTACAAAAACAGGTATTCCACCATTGTAAATAACTGCATGTGCCGTTGAAACAAACGAAAGAGAGGGAAGTATGACCTCTGATCCTTTCAGATCAATTAATGATAAAGCTAAATGAAGCGCAGAGGTGCCACTGTTAACAGCAACACAGGCTTTTGCTTTTATATAATTACGAAACTTCTCTTCAAATTCTTTAACTCTGCCAGTACCCGATCCAGAAGCCCAAGAATGACTTCTTAAAGTTTTGATTAATGCAACCTCCTCTTCTTTTCCAAAAATAGGATCAAATAATTTTATTATTTTTTTCATTGAATTAAATGGATTCTCAATTAATTAATTCATAAGTGTATTGAATTAATTTAAACTCATTTTTTTCAAAAAAACTTATTGATTCACGATTTTTAGGATTAATGTTTGCAAGATAACGTAATCCTGGATTCTTTTTCATTAATATTTTTAAGGCTTGGGTGCCAATTCCTTTATAATGCATATCTTTTTTTATCCATATGCCAATTTCGTTTTCATGTGTTAATGAAATAGAACCAACACTTTTGTTTCCTAATTTTATAATATACCATTTTGAATATGGTTTAGATTTTACAAACTTGACATGTTTTTCATAAGTAGGCATTTTTTTATGAATAATGAATGCTTTTGGTTCTCTTTCAGCTAGTAGTTCATATAGGAATTTTGCATCTGAATTTTTTACTTTCTTTAAAATAATTGTAGGGCTACTCATATCGCTTACACATGTTTTGATAATGAAAGTATTCTTGTATTTTAGTATCTTTCTGAAACCTAAATATTGTTTTATTATATTTATAAATTGTGAATATTGCTATGATTATTCAAGCTCGTACTGGTTTAACAAGATTGCCAAAAAAAGTTTTAACGAAATTAATGGAAAAAGAGCAATACGTAATATTCCTATCGGGCAAGGACTTACCAAAGACTATTATGAATAATAATTTGGATTTAATTGGTTCCAAGTGTTACTCATGTTTGAAGACAAATTTGAAAATTATCCCCCTTTGAAGAAATAGACAGAAACAACATACTTAAATTAAGAAATAAGAATCTAAAAGAAAATTTAATGAATTATAGATTATTTGATTTTTTGGATACAAACAAGGATTTAGCTCAATCACCAATAAACATTTTTTTTAGTATTTTAAATAAACAAAAAAAAATATTTGGATATTGTGGTTTAGTTAACATAGATTGGAACCCAGAAATGCAGAAATTTTTATATTACTACCTAAAAATTGGCAAAAAAGGAAGGAATCTAGAGAAATTTTGGATCTACTAACTGATTATGGATTTAATGAATTAAATTTACACAGACTGTGGCTTGAGATCTCACAGAACACAAAAAATACCAAATTTTTCAAAAAAATGAAATTCATAGAAGAAGCAAAATTAAGACAAAATGAAAACGATTAATGCAACAGAAGGAGGAGCACTTTTTGGGGACGGAATAAGATGTATGAATTTCAAAGATTTTCTTTCTGAATACAAGTCATAGTAATTGGAAATAAAGCGGAACTAGATAGAGTTCAAAAATTCGAAAAGCTTTTCTGATGAATGATTAAGATTTGAAAGATATTCTGTTACATACTTGTTACCTCTTTCAATTAATTCTTTTTTGTAATTTTCATTATACATTATTTTGAGTACTGTGTCTTCAAGGTTATCAATGGTGGCTATGGCACATGAGTTAGATCTTAGTGGTTCAGGTATTCCAAAATTGAAATCTATTGCTGGCACACAAATAAGTGGTTTCTGAAGCATTAAACATTCTAACATTGATGTTGAAAGGCCCATCATGATCATTAAAGAACATGAACCTATCATTGGCAGGATATCTCCAGTAGTTACGACTTGGATTTCTGGATTAACCTCACGTACAATTTTTCTTATGTCTATATCATCAGCATCTGTATGGGGTTTAATGATTAACTTTTTTTTGTGTTTTGTAGTAATTTCACAAATTTTTCTAATAGACATAAGATAGTTTTCTATATTCTTTATAATTTGACCGCGTACAACCATATTTCCAGGCCCAGGTGTTGCGAGTAAGATGAAATCATCATCTGAGATAGTATAATCTGAAAGAATGTTGTCATATCTAGGGCTACCCAAATTTATAATCATTGATCGAGAAATTTTCCCGTTTGTTAATGCGTCTCTCTCTGTGATATTACCCCAAACTACAAATTTTGTAGCATCAGTTGGATAGACCGAGGCCGAGACATTGTATGCCTTAGCTTCTGGAGTATCAAAATGATGCCCTATTTGTAAAAGAATTACAGGTATGTTTCTTTTTTTGGCTTGACCAATAACGACTTGCTCAGTCATGCCGATTTCATGCAAGACTAGTACAGAGTTAAAATTGTATTTATTGAATAGATTTTTTGCAAGTTCTACTTCTAAAGCTATTTCAGGAATTCTATTTTGAATTAACGCTTTGAATTTTGGTTGTAGAATTTTCCATAATGAAATTCCGTTTTGGATGAAATAATTTCTAAAAAAATCTTCTTTTTGCCATAATTTGGTGATTTTATCTTCAAGATGTGCGATGGTTTTTGGTGATGAGTTTTTCCAATTGGAGTTTATTAGTGAATGTTGTGTAGCAATTTTACAATTTGAGTTTTTTATTATATTATATGATTTATAATCCCAAATTGCGGGTCTGCGCCTACCATAGAAAATAAGGTTAAGTGTGAATTTTTTTGATTTCAAAAAAAAATATTTGAATCTGTTTGTCGGTAACTCAACTAAAAGAACTGTTTTTTGAGAATTGTTAATTTTTGGACTAAAAAGTAAATTAATTACCATCTCAGACAAGCTTTTTAATTTCAAATACCAAGAACGTGAAATAAGAAACATAAAGTAACGATTACCTATTTTCATGTTAATTCTCACTTTATCATGAACAAAAGCATGTTCCTCTCTCTTTGATTGTGTTATTTCGATTGTTGAGTTTGTAAGATTTTTAATAAGCTGATAGAGGATTCCGTCAGCGATGAACATTGCTTGCTTATTTTTATTAAAAATTTGAAACACTTCGTGTGATTTTTTAAGAAATTTTATTAAATAATGGACGGTTTGTTCATGGAATAATCTTCCTATGTTAATTCCTTCATATTGAATCTCATTTAGAACAGATTCATTTTCATACCAACGAGTGAGTTTGTAAACTTGGTTTTGGAGATTGTCTGGATCGAATTCTGTTAAAAAATCATCTGAAGTCTTGTGATCAATGTTATTTTCAAGTAGTTTAGTGTGTGATGCATAATCAAAAGTAATTATTAGTGATGGTGGTTTTTGATTAAGATATTCTTTAATTGAGTAAAAGTCAGTCTCCAAATCAACAAGAATAACTTGCTTGTTAGTATTTTGTGTTAATTGTCCATTTACTCCAGTCATAATCATCAAAAACGACGTTTTTCATTTCATTGTCATTTGGTTTCCAAGCTGGATTAGCTAAGGCTAACACGGTTGCCAACTTATCTGTGTTATTAATATGAGCTGAGGAATGGTTTTTCGGTATCTGAACTAAAATAGGATTATCTTCGCTAGATTCTATTTCATGGTATTTCCCTTGCAAATCTTTTGCAATAAATACTACTTTTCCACGTATACATACAAAGTAGCTATCTCTTTTAGTATGTAAATGGGGACCCTTAACTTCACCGGGTTTGACTGAAGAAACATAAACCATTTTTGGTGAAACTTCCAAAATATTATCCAAATCTCTCCAGATAACGGTTAATGATCCATTGATGTGCCCATCTATTATGTCTCTTGTAGGATGAATTTCCAATCTTATACTACTGATTGTATCATTTTTCATATCTTGACGTTCTATGCGATAATAATAAAAATATTAGGTATGATTAAGTAATTTAAATTAAGTTTCCAATTTTGTATATATTATAAGTTGCTTTTTTTCACTATGACAAAATTGATCATACACCATAAATATTGATGAGCGTGTTGAATGTTGATTTGTTTAGCTTATTTAGGTTGGGGGTAGAGTGTTGAAATTACTAGTAACAGGCGGACTGGGTTTTATTGGAAGCAATTTCATTTTACAAATTCTGCAAAATCATGATGATTATAGTATAGTTAATGTTGATGCAGGATTCTATGGTTCAAATCACATGAATTTGGTAGATATACAAGACTTTGCAAATTATAAATTTGTAAAAGGAAACATCACAGATTCATATTTAATGAATAAGCTAATTTCTGATTCTGACGCTGTTATTAATTTTGCTGCAGAGTCTTTTGTTGATAGAAGTATTTCTAACGCAAAACCATTTTTAGAATCTAATATTAGAGGTGTTTTTACTATCCTTGAAATTTTAAAAGAGCAAAAAAAGAAGTTAGTCCACATTTCAACCGATGAAGTGTATGGAAGTCTAAAGTCCGAATCTGCTTCTGAAAACTTTAGATATAATCCATCTAGTCCATATGCTGCATCTAAAGCATCTGCTGAACTTTTGATTAATTCATATGTAATTACTTATGGTTGTGATTGTATAATCACAAGATGTACAAATAATTATGGACCAAGGCAATTTCCTGAAAAGTTAATTCCTAAAGCAATACTTTTAGCTAATCAAGGAAAAAAAATACCAGTTTATGGAAACGGAAAAAATATACGTGACTGGATTTATGTAGACGAGCATTGTGATGCGATATACAACGTTTTAATGAATGGAAAATCAGGTGAATCATATAATATTTCTGCAAATAATGAGTTAGATAACTTAACCATTGTAAAAAAAATTCTATCGTTAATGAATAAATCTGAAGATTTGATTGATTTTGGTGAAGATAGGCCTGGGCACGACTTTAGATATAGCATGAATTCTTCAAAAATTAGAAATGAATTAGGTTGGTTGCCAAAAACTAGTTGGCAACAAGGACTTGATACTACAATCAAGTGGTATTTGTCTCGTATAGAACAATGGAAAGATCTCCCTTCACAGACTTTGAGTTCTACTCCTTGGAAAAATTAGATTTAATTTATTAGTATAACCAAAGGTCGTAGTCAATATGAAAGGAATTTTATTACATGGAGGTCATGGAACTAGACTAAGACCGTTAACTCACACAGGTCCAAAACAATTACTTCCAATTGCTAATAAGCCAATGTCACAATATTGTATAGAATCACTAAAAGACGCTGGTGTAAATGATATTACAATAATAATAGGAGGAATAGGTGCACATAAAGTTAAAGAGTATTATGGAACAGGGAAAAATTTTGGTGTTAATATTACCTATATTGAACAGGATTATCCAAAAGGAATAGCACATGCAATAAGACTTTGTAAAGATTTTGTTGGAAATGAAAAATTCTTGGTTTTTTTAGGTGACAATATTATTCAAAAAAGTATAAAGAATATGGCTGATGAGTTTTATCGATCTGATTCTAAAGCAACAATTTTGTTATGTGAGGTAGATAATCCTACCAGATTTGGAATTGCTGATGTAAAAGACGGAAAAATTAAAAAAATCATGGAAAAGCCAAAAAACCCTCCAACAAATCTTGCAGTAACTGGCATCTATTTTCTTACTCCAGTAATCTTTGACGTGATTGATAGGTTAGAACCTTCTTGGAGAAATGAGTTAGAAATAACAGATGCACTACAGAAATTGTTAGAGGAAGGGCATAAGATAACTTATAACATGATAACAGATTATTGGAAGGACACGGGAACGCCACAAGACATCATAAATGCAAACAAAGCAGTCTTAGAAAACATGAAACCATATTCCAGAGGCATAATAGAAGAGGGTGTATTAATTAATGGTAAAGTTATGATTAACGAAAATACTATAATAAAAAAAGGCGCGCAGATAGAAGGACCTGTAATAATAGGAAAAAATTGTGTTATCGAGTCAGATACACGTATTGGACCTAATACAAGTGTTGGTGATAATTCTAAAATATCGAAATGTGAAATTAGCGATTCCATTATAATGGATAATTGTAATATAGATTCAGAAATAAAAATAATGAAAAGTATTATTGCGTATAATTCAGAAATAATATCTAATCAAAAAAACACAAATGAAAAGATCTTGTTAGTGGGAGAAGGAACAAAAATAATCCTTTAAAGATTATTCTGTTTTTATAACCAGGTATTGAGAACTAGCTAATTCTATTATATGGAACAACTAAATTGAAAAACTATGACTGAGTCTAAACCATTAATGAAAGAACCACTTGTTACAATTATTATTTTAAATTATAACGCAGGAGATTTACTACTTGCCTGTATAGATTCAATATTCAAATCTAACTACAAAAATTTTGAAATTATACTAGTAGATAATGCATCAAAAGATAATAGCCATAGAAAATGTCAAGAAAAATTCAAAAATATAAGACTGATAGAAAATGTAACAAATTTAGGATATTGTGAAGGTAACAATGTTGGTATTAGGGCCGCAAAAGGCGAATTCATAGTTATTTTAAATCCTGATACAATAGTTGATTCAGAATGGTTACATGAATTAATTTTGGCATATGATAAATTTGGCGATGGACTATACCAACCAAAATTTCTAACCACAACAGATCACAACGTCCTAATGAGTACAGGTAACATGATTCAACTTTTTGGGTTTGGTTACTCTAGAAGTAAAGGCGAGATAAACAAAAATCAATTTGAAAATCATGAACTAATAGGATATGCTTCTGGAACTTGCTTATTCACATCATCTAAAATCATAAATAAAATTGGAATGTTTGATCCTTTTCTATTTGCGTATCATGATGATCTTGATTTAGGATGGAGAGCTATTATGATTGGACTTGCTTCTCGTTATGTTCCAAAATCAATTGTTTATCATCCACCAGAAGGTTTTTCTTTTAAATGGACTCAGTTCAAATATTATCTTCTAGAACGAAATAGGTTGTATTGTATTCTAACACATTACTCTAGAACAACTTTATTCAAAATGTTACCAGCCTTATTTCTAGTGGAAATAGCTGTTTCCTTTTTTTACTTAAAAAAAGGCATGCCCACATCAAAAATCAAGGCTTCATTTAACATAATTAGAAACATTAAAAGAATAAATGAACGGTATAAGGAAATACAAAAATTTAGAAAATTAACAGACAAAGAAGTAATAAAAAATTTTCAAGATGAAATTGTAGTCCCTATAGCAGTCGCGAACAAACAAAGAAACCAGACATTCAATAATTTTCTAAGTTATCTGAGCAAAACAACAAGGCACTTCATTTAAGTTCGTAGTTAAACTATCACTTCAGAAATTACTATCGCAATAGTATATGATTTTTCATGACTTACAGACACTAAAAACTTGTAATTTAATTTTTGATTAATCATCACTATAGGTTTTTTATCTTTGTAGCTTGTAATTATGTCAAGAAGGTTCATATCTTTTGAAATAGATTTTTTTACAGCTTCTTTAATTGCAAATTTTGCGGCAAAATGTCTATACGGATCGTTAAATTTCAAACAGTATTCAATTTCAATTGGATTAAAAATTTTTTTATAGAATGACTCCTTTTCGGTATATAATAATTTCTTAAATCTACTAATTTCTACAATATCAATTCCAACTCCAAAATTTTCTATCATTAAATTGTGTTAATATAATTTGTTAAATATAGATTTCAATTTCATTTTTTTTCTTCTACAAATTCTATTAAGTTACACTTGGTGGTTTTCATGTTTAAGAATACAAACGAAATTAATCTATTTTCAAAACCAATTACTGGTCCAACAACAACACGGGCACCGTTTTGCACCATTTCTCCTATTTTTTTATGAAGATCGTTTACTTCAAAACATAAATGATGAAATCCTCCTCCATTTCTTACAAAAGTTGATACAGGAGAATCTTCTTCGGCAGGTTCAATTAATTCCAGAAATGGTTCTCCGATTTTAAGAAAACAAACATTTACTTTTTGTGTACCAATTAAGGACGGAACACTGATAGTTTCAAACTGAAAAAACTTTGTTAATTCTCCAAGCGCGTCTTCTATCTTAGGTACGACTATTCCAATATGATGCAACTTCAACTATTTCTTCACCTTGAATTTCACTTGGATGATCATAAAGCTATGCCTTGTTTTTGAAGTAGTTTTTTAAAGTCACCAACATTTTTGATTTCCAAGGTTTCATCCAATGTAAATTTTACATTAAATTCTGATTCTATTTCGTCTAATAATATATAACCACTAAAAGAATCCCACTTTTCTATTGTTTCTGGACTTGATTGATCATTAATTTCAGATACTGGTATATTCATAACACGTGATATGATAGAATAAAGTTTTTGTGACATTATTCTGTTCTTATGGTTAAATGTGAAGGAATTCTTATGGGATTAGTTAATGAAAAAATCCAATAATCCTCCTCTTTTTTAAAACCATAATTTTTTAGGAAATTTTCTGATGGTTTATTTTTTTTAGTTGGTATAAATTTGCCTTTCAATGTAGATGCATCTTCCTCCTTAGCTTTTTGAAGAATATAACTTAGGATTCCTTCTTCAATTCCTCTACCCATAACTCTACAACTTAACAAGAATGTATCTAAGAACCAATTTTTGTTTTCTTTTTTTACAATAAACACACCAGTTATACCATTATCACCAAATTTATCTTCTACTTGGGCACAACCAACAAACCAATTATCGTCTTCAGCAATTTGCTTAATTTCTTCCTCTTGATATCTTTTAGTAGTAAGATTAAACTGATTGGTTTTTAGCGTTAACTGCGATATTCTTGGAATTGTAAATGTATCTGCATTTTTTATTTTTATTTTTATATTCAGTTGTTTGAGAAATTCTTCTAAATTGGTAGCAGAGCCCTGAAGGTCTTTTCTTTTTCTTTCTTGTAGATACATTTTACCTCTGTTAATATCATCTTGTGTGATTTTTAATAAATTAAAATCGTTTAGAGCCATCAAAGTTTGGGTATATTGGGAAGGATCTTTTGGTAAATCAATTACCAAAACCCCTGGTAAATTTTTAGAAACCATTTCCCTATTAACTGGATCATCATCTATGAATACCATACTGTCAAGACCAATATTTAGCTCTGCTGCAATTTCTTCCATATTCGTAACTTTGTTGTTCCAATTAATTTTTAGACAAGCGAAATTTTCTTCTTTTAAGATCATATTTGGGTGCTCATTAATTACTTTCATTGCATCATCAAAATTATTACTGCTGTTTATTGCAAGAATAACTCCACGTTGATTTAGAGAAAGTAATAATTGTTGAAATTCGGTATATGGTTTTCCTGCAGCATTCTGTCCAATTTTTATTCCTTCAAATTCATCTTCCCCCACAATACCACCCCATAACGTGTTGTCTAGATCCAACACTATACATTTTTTTGTTAATCCTATCATTGGTTTAACATATCCCATAAAATCATACGCTAAATATGGAATGTAAGCTATGGATACTTTTACATCACCGAAGAAAAACTCTCTAAAATTAAACACGTTGTGTTCGCCAAAACGTGTAACAAAACCATTCATATCAAAACAATATATGGATTCAAGATTTTGAGTAAGCATTTCAAGTTTAGCATTAAGATCTTTTATCATTTCCTTCAATCCATATTCTATTTTATTTTCATAAATCCCATATGGTGAATAGGTAGGAATTACAAAATTTGTTAAAATCAATTTTGATTTAGCGTTTTTATTAAAAGTAACAATAAGCTCGCTCAAGTCGGACAATTTCTTTTTAATGAATTCTTGTCTTTCTAAAGTTGATATTGAATATGGAAAATAAAACAAGTCTGATAAAATTTCTCTAGAATCCAACATTAGAAATGTTATTTCCGGTTTAAAGCTATAAAGACCACTATTTTCATTTAGAATTTCTTGATTATATTGATTATAGCCAGCTACATATGTTTGACATCCAACATCGATCTCATGACATTTTACTCTTACTGTTTCTTCCAATCCATTGATCGTAAAGCTACTTAAAAATGCAATACGAATTTTTTTTTCATGCAACTTTGAATCTAACATTTTTGCCTCATTAAGATAATAAGACAGTTTATGCTCACTAGCCATAATTAATAAAAAAATAACAGACTTGGGATAAATATTACGGATTATTATTGTATAATCAATTAATTAATCAAATCTTTTATGCCAAAAAGTTATAGCAATGCATCATTTTTCTTGGTTATTATCATGAAAGAGGAAAAAGACGCTTTTTCTTTAAATGAAGCAGAGTTAATGGAATACTATCATCTTGGAAAATTACGACTAAGGACAAAACTACTTTGTTCGTGGATTTTACATTCATTTGCATATTTTTCTGTTCATTCAGGATTTGCTATTAGAATGCAACGCGCACGAGGAGTAAAAATTGGAAAGAATTGTCATTTCTGTCCATATGTTCAGATTGATCTGATTTATCCTCATTTGGTTACTATTAATGATAATGTCACATTAGGTTCAAATACAATGATTTTTGCTCACATGAATCCAACTGCCAATTTATTCTTAAAACAAGGAGAATATCCTAGAAAAGTTGAACCTGTTAATATAAAGTCTGGAGCTGTTTTAACTCCAGGTTCTATTGTTATAGCTGGAATTACTGTTGGAGAGAACTCTATAGTGTCTCCAGGAAGTGTCGTTACACAAGATGTGCCTGATTATTGTGTTGTTGTTGGCAATCCTGCACGTGTAGTAAAAAAAATCAATCATTGAATCCATAAATTAACAATAATTGTGATAATATTATTTACTTTAAATCTTAATGGTGTTATGTTGAATATCTTAGGTATTGATTTTGAGGATTGGTATCACCCAGAACTAATTAAACGAAATTTAAAAACAAAAAAAAGAGAACCGATGGTCATAAACGGAATTGACAAGATCCTTGATTTTTTAAGGGTTAATGACATCTATGCAACTTTTTTCGTAGTAGGCGAGCTTCTAGAATTTAAACCTAATTTACTTGACAAAATCTTGAATGAAGGACATGAGGTTGGATTTCATACAATGCATCATGATAGACTCGACAACATTCTCAAAGAAGAATTTGTTAATGAAATTGATCGTTTTTCAGAATTGACAGACAACAAGTCAAAAGGATTTAGAGCACCGACTTTTTCTCTTAACCATTATAGTTCTTGGGTTATAGAAGTGTTAGAGAAAAAAAATTACATATACGATAGCAGTGTTGTACCAGCAAAAACGAATATGTATGGCATACCTAACGCAGAATCAAAACCTTATTTCATTTCAAGTACTTCCTTGGAAAAAAACGATCCTAATGGAAAAATAATTGAATTTCCATTAATGACAACAAAATTTTTATGGAAAAAAATTCCTGCAGGCGGTGGTTTTTATCTAAGAACACTTCCTATGAAAATAATAAAAAACGCGATTAAAAATTATGAGAAAAAGAACATTCCTGCCACTTTTTACATTCATTCGTGGGAACTGACTCCTGAATTTATGCCCAAAATACCCATGTCAAAATCTGATAGTTTCATAACATATCATAACCTGGACAAAGCTATGACTAGAATGGCTGAACTTTTGCAAAGTTTTGATTTCACTTCATTTTCTAGATACTTATCTACAAAGAACTTTTGAAATACTCTAGTGTTTGTTCTATGCCATCTTTAATTGATACCTTAGGTTTCCAACCAAGTGATTTTAATTTTAAATTATCAACAACAAAATTTCCTACATCAACTTTTTTTGTATATATAGATGGTTTTACATATTTTACTTTAGCATCAGTTAGTTCTTCTAACCAAGAACCTAGCTGATAGAACCATGTTTTCTTTTTAGATGATATCCAATACAAATTTCCAGATATACCCTTTTTTAATATTGTATCAATGCCAGAAATTACATCAGATATATAGATTAGATCTCTGAAAAATTGTCCGTTATTAAAAATTGTAATATCTTTGCCTTTAAAAGCCCTATAAATTAAATAATTAATTGCATTTTTATTGGCCACAAATTGTTCTCTTGGGCCAAATGAATTAGTTATTCTAAAAATTACAGTATCTAGTCCATATACATTATGATAAATTTTGCAAAAGTTTTCACTTGATAATCTATTTACTCCATAAATTGTGGTTGGATTACATGGGGTTTCTTCATTTACTGGTAATCTTTGAGGTTTTCCTACTACAATAAATGTACTACCTAAAATAAAACGACATTTCAAATTTTCTTTTCTAATTTTCTCTAGTATAAACAACGTAGATTTTGCGTTTGAATCTACATTTGCTAACGGTGATTCAAATGATTTTGAATGTGATGTTTCTCCAGCCAAATGAATAATTATCCTAGGTTTGTTTTTTTCAATACATTTACCTAAATGATTAAAATCAGTAACATCAACAGTTTCGATTTTTACTTGTTTTGATATATGTGATACATTATTCTTTTTATTCCTACTTTTAGTTAATAATACAAGTTCGTGATTTCTCATTAATTTATCAGCTAGATGACTTCCAACAAAACCCATTCCTCCTGTAATCATGATTTTCATAATTGTAGGCAACCTAATGGTCAGTTAAAAATTCATACTGTCTGACGCTATCTATTTAATGAAATGTTGAATATGGTGCTTTAGTTGAGTGCAAGCTTACTAGAAAAGACAAGAATTTTGTTCAAATCCATCAGGGCAATTAAAAATTGGCATCTATATGTTGCGCTGTACTTTGATCGAGTCAAAAAGGAGTACATTGTTTTAGAATTACGAAATGGTATTAAAATAAAGCTTAGAGTAAATTCGACAGATCTAATGGCATTTACGCATGTATGGCTTCTGCGAGAATATTACAGGCGCGGTTTTGAAATAAAAGATGATGATGTAATCATTGACATAGGTGCTCATGTTGGCTTGTTTGCCTTATTTGCGTCTCAATTTTGTAAAAATGGAAGGATCTACTGCTTTGAACCAGTAAAAGAAAACTTTGATTTGTTAAAATCAAATTTGGAGCTTAATGATATTGAAAATGTTATTGTTGTAAATACGGCTGTTTCATTTAACACTGGTACTGTCACTATCTACATAAATGAGGATGAAGCAGGTCATAGTATGCATATACCAAGCCAAAAGCAGATACAGGTAGAATCATTTTCCTTACAAGACATTTTTGATTCACATGAATTGGAAAAATGTAATTTTTTAAAAATAGATTGTGAGGGTGAAGAATATGAAATAATTAATTCGTTGCCAACATCATATTTTGATAAAATAGAAAAGATGTGTATTGAATATCATTTTGTAGATACCAAACCGCATCTTCTGGAAAACATGATTAAAAAATTGCAAATGTTATCGTATACAATTAATACAAGAAAGATTTTACCAAGTATTGGTTTTCTCTATGCAAAAAAAGGTTAGGATGGTTTTTTGAGTATTCCTAAAAGTGACTTGTCATTCCTCGACAATATGAAGGGTTTCACATTCATCTTTGAATAAAAATCGTAGAATGCATTATTGCCTGAAATATCATCTGATAGGAGGAACCCATCATTAACTATGTAAGGCCAAGCAGTTTCAAATTCAAAGATCATGTTTTTGTATGTGTGCATGCTGTCATGGAAAAATATATCCACAGAGCCAAGAGAAGACATGAGTTCTTTTAATTTTTCTGATGATGAACCAAGTATAAAATTCCAGTTATTGTGCAGATATTTTGGAATTGCAGATCCGATCATCTCTTTTGATTCCCAAGGAGAGAATACGGAGTCTATTGAGTAGAGTATGCCTTTTTTGTTCTCAAATAGTGCTTGTAAAATATACATGCTGCTAAGCCCATACGCAACTCCTGTTTCTACCACTTTCTCTGGTTTTACGATTTTACACAAGGTGTAAAGAAAAAGGCCATTTTGGTTGTCAAGTGTGTATTCTAATGGATATGGTTTTTTCTTGGAAGGATAACTTTTAGTTTTTAACTGGTCAAAAAACTTGTCACTATTATTTTGTAATTTGTTTGTATTTTCCTTAAACTCATCAATTAAATATTGGAATTCGGGGAAAAGTGCTTTTATTATATAATTAAGATTGGATTTTTTTTCAGCATAATTGAACACAGAATATTTTGAATCTTGCCATGACTGATATTTTGCAGTAAATATCTGTCTTCCTGCTTTTTGGTTTGCTAACGCATATATCAGAAGCCTGACTAAAAAATACAGCTTATTCATATCTGATTTATTTTCCAAATTTGCAGTTTAGATAAAGTTGTTGGTGTCGAACCAAAGAAGATATTGATAAAAAGCAATTAAAACCAACACTATAAACAAAATCGTATTCAAATGAAAATAGCACTTGTGTGTCCAGCATCATTACCAGCCACCCAGTTTGGTGGGATAATGTTTCTTTGCATTGATATTGCTAAAGAACTTGCAAGAATTGGTCATGATGTTACCATATATACTACTGATTTGGATTTTGCTAATAATGCAAACACGTTCAACAAAAATCTACCAAGAATAGAACTTCATGATGGTTTCACCATAAACCGAAGCCATGTTTGGTTTTCATACAAGCTGTTCTATGTAAATGCTGGAATGTATTCTCAAATGATGAAAGATGATTTCGATATAATTCATACTATTGGAATACGTGGTTTTCAATCATTAATTGCTACAATGATTTCAAAAAAGAAAAAGATACCTCTGGTGATATCTGACCAAGGTGGTTTAACAACGCATCCAGATCTACAAAGAGGTATTGCTAGAAAATTTCTTTACAAATTACAAAAGCCGATGCTTAATTTTATCATTAATCAAGCAACAAAAATCATCGTAGCAAATGAATATGAAAAAGAAATATTTTCTAATTTTACCATGAATTCAAAAATTGAAGTAATTAGAAATGGAGTTGATCTTGAGGAATTAAAAATAGAGAAAAGATATTTTAAAGAAAAAAATAACATCAAAAATAACTTTATCTTATTTGTAGGTCGTTTTAGTAAAGTTAAAGGAATTGATATTTTACTTAATGCTATTAGTTTAATCAAAGATACAGAAGCTATGCAAAATACAAAAATGATAATCATGGGAGTAGATTTTGGTTTTGAAAAAGAAATGTTACATATGATTAATGATTTAAAAATAACTCATGAGGTTCTGGTTATAAAAAATCCTTCAAGACAGGATGTTATCGCGGCATACAGTGAGTGTGATTTTCTAGTTTTACCATCAAGATGGGAATTATCCCCCCTTACACCTCTAGAAGGTTTTGCATTTAAAAAAACAGTGGTTAGCACTAAAGCTCATGGCATCCCACATACAATAAAAGATAGAGAAAATTGCATCCTTGTAGCACCAGAAAATAATAAGGAATTAGCTAATGCAATCTTAGAGTTATTATCTGATGATAAAAGGTGTGAGAAGTATGGTCTTGTTGGCTATAAATTGGTACAAGATATATGTAATTCGAAAAAGATGGCTGAAAATATATTTAAAATCTATCAAGGGATAGTCAAAAGATAAATTATTTATGACTAATTTAACTAGATTGAAAACTAAAACCCGAGATCCATTTGCAGATTCAATAAGGGTTCCTTTTGTTCTTCCACATATAACTAAGGATGATAAAAGATTTGTAAACGACGCATTAAATTCTGCATTATTAACTGATGGACCAAAACTGCGTCAGTTTGAATATGCTTTTGCAAAATTTACTGGCACGAATTTTGCAATAGGTGTTTCTAATGCAACCTCAGCACTACATTTAGCGTTAAAATCAACTGGAATAGGAAAAGGCGATGAAGTAATCATACCTGATATGACTTTTGTCGCTACCGCAAGTGCAGTTCTAATTACAGGTGCAACGCCAGTTCTTGCTGACATCAATAGTGAAGATATGAACATCTCTGTTGATTCAATACAGAAATATATAACCAAGAAGACAAAAGCAATTTTGCCAGTACATTTTGCTGGAAAGATATGTGATATAAATAGAATTAAAAAAATTGCAAAATCAAATAACTTGATTATAATCGAAGATTGCGCTCATGCTATTGGAGCAAGAAGTGAAAATAAACATGTAGGAAGTTTTGGCGTAGCTGGATGTTTTAGTTTTTACCCTACAAAAAATATAACAACAATTGAAGGTGGCATGGTAATTACTAATTCAAAAAAAATAGATCAATATGTAAGAAGTGCAAGAAATCATGGAATAACAAAATCATTAAAACAAAGATTTTCTCACGGTAAACCATGGGATTATGATGTAATGGAGCCAGGATATAACTATAGGTTAGATGAAATTAGATCTGCGTTAGGAATAAGCCAGTTAAAGAGAATTAAAAAAATTAATTTGCAGAGAAAAAAGGCTTGTCAATACTATAATTCAAAATTAAAGAATGTTAAAGGAATAATAACTCCGTCTATATCTAGTAATAATGACAATGCATTTCATCTATACATAATAAGAATTCAAAAAAACTTTGGTTTGTCAAGAGACAGCTTGTTTCACAAATTATTAAAACATGGAATTAGAACATCGGTGCATTACAAACCTTTACATGAGTTTACTATATTTAGAAAAAAGGCAAAAATCTACGATAAGTTAGATAATACTAAACAGGCATACAAGGAGATTATTTCTCTTCCTCTTTATCCACAAATTTCAAGAATGGAGCAAGATAAAGTAATTGATTGCATAATTAACTAAAACTAAATTTTTATTCATAGTATATTTTATACGTCTATATTATAATCCCTAATTCGTATTGTGAGTAACTTGGATATTGTAATAGGAATACCAGCGTATAATGAGGAAAAAAATATTGCAGCAATAATTTTGAAATTAAAAAAAATAACAGAAAAAATCATAGTATGTAACGATGGATCAACAGACTTGACAGAAGATATAGCAAGTAAATTAGGAGCAATTGTGATCAATCATGAAACGAATATGGGTTATGGTTCTGCAATTAGAAGCTTGTTCCAAAAAGCCAAAGAGTTAGGAGCAGAAATTCTAGTAACTTTTGATGCAGATGGGCAACATAGAACTAATGATATAAAAACAGTTATCGAGCCTATTTTAAAAAATCAAACTGATATTGTAATTGGTTCTAGATTTCTAGACATAGATGATAAAGTTCCTGAATATCGAAAATTTGGGATTAAGGTTATAACAAAGGTCACCAATGCGTCAATAAATCAAAAATTAACTGATTCCCAAAGTGGTTTTAGAGCGTATACCAAAAAAGTACTAAGCGAGATAAATCCATCCGAATATGGTATGGGGGTATCAACTGAGATTCTAATTAAAGCGAGTAGTAAGGGTTTCAAAATAGTTGAAGTGCCTATAAAAGTACTATACGATGGTAAAACTTCTACTCATAATCCTGTATCTCACGGCACATCGGTGCTGTTTAGTACCATGAAATTTACATCCATTGAACATCCCTTACAATTTTATGGCATTCCTGGTATTGTTCTATCAGGAATTGGTTTATTTTTTATAGTTTGGATAATTCAATATTTTGCAGATTTTGGAAACTTTCCGCCTGTTCTTGCATTAATTGCAATAGGAACTACAATTCTAGGCGCAGTTTTTCTAGTTACAGCCATTATTCTTTATTCATTGGTTAATGTAGTAAGAGAAGGCAGTAGAAAATAATTTTTTAATAAAGATTAACGATGGATAACGACTGGGATCAATTTAGAGAAAAATTAATTGGTTTAAAGGGATTAGCCTCTATTGGCTTTGCCGATATTATCGGAGCTGGCCTATCATCAATTTTTTGGTTATACATTGCAGCTACAATAGAACCTGAAAGTTATGGCGAAATTCATTATTTTCTTGGTATTGCTGGAATTACTTCCTACATTGCATTGTTTGGTACACAAAATACCATTACAGTTTATACAACAAAAAATGTCAAAATCCAATCTACATTTTATTTAATATCTCTCATAGTAGGAACAATTTCTTCTTTGATTATTATTTTAGTTTTTTATAGAATTGATGTTGGTGTAGTTATTTTTGGCTATATAATCAACACATTAGCTATTGGGGATTTACTAGGAAGAAAACTATATTCAAGTTATTCAAAATATATCTTAACACAAAAAATTTTAACATTAGTATTAGGAATTGGTTTTTTTTATGTGTTTGGTGTTAATGGCATAATTTATGCACTAGCACTTTCTTATGGTGCATATATTATACGACTTTATAGGGTATTTAGTGAAATAAAAATAGATTTTTCGCTTTTAAAACCTCGTTTAGGTTTTATAATAAATAATTACACGCTGCTGATAGTTGGAGGATTTGGTAGCCAATTAGATAAATTAATTATAGCACCTTTGCTTGGTTTTATGCTTTTAGGAAACTATAGTTTGGCTTTACAAGTGATAGGAATATTAATGGTTTTTCCACAGATAATGTTCAAATATTTACTTCCACATGATTCTAGCGGTAATCAGAATAAAAAATTAAAAAAAATAACTGTGATAGTTTCAATTTGTGTTACAATAGCAAGTGTAACTTTATCTCCATATATTATTCCAACAATGTTTCCAAAATACCTTGATGTAGTTGTTGCAATACAAATTATGAGTGTAGGTGTAATTCCAGATACCATATCTATTCTTTATACTTCCAAATTTTTAGGATTAGAAAAAAGCAAGTTTGTCTTGTTAGGGAGTTTATTATCATTAATAACTATTACATTAGGTATTATTACATTAGGTAATATTCTAGGCATTGTTGGAATTGCGCTTTCATTTCTTCTAGCAACCTCATTTAAGGTAATTTTTTTAGCTAGTGCTGATAGGGTGATTACCAAACAGGTGACATAAAATGTTTGAAAATGACAGCTCACAAAATGAAAACAAATCATTGGCTAGACCGTTTATAAATAAATTAAATTTGTTGTCTAAAAATTCCATTATTGTACTTGTTGTAATTGGTTTACTTGGTTTATCCATAAGACTGTATTATTTACCTTATAATCTGCCCGTTTCTCTTGATGGTTCAGGCTATTTTTGGTATGCAATGGATCTAAGCATTTTAGGACATTTCCCAACCACGTATACTTTTCCTAATAATGGATGGTCAATGTTCCTTTCTGTTTTCTTTTATTTTTTTCATTCAGAAAATTTTTTGGATTATATGAATTTACAACGTTTGTTATCAGTTATAATTTCTACTTTAACAATAATTCCAACGTATCTATTATGTAGCAGATTTTTCAAGAATTATTATGCAATAGTAGGAGCTGCCATAATTGCATTTGAACCACGACTTGTACAAAATTCATTATTAGGACTACCAGAAAGTTTGTTTATATTACTAGGCACTACAGCGCTGTTCCTATTTCTTAGTAAGAGCTATAAACTTATCTATATCTCATTTGCGGTAGCAGCTTTATTTGCATTAATACGATATGAAGGTATTCTTTTGATAATTTCCTTTTCTCTCATATTTTTTATGAGATTTAGAAAGGAAAAAAATGTCATGTTAAAGTATTTGCTAGCTATAAGTATTTTCATCATAATTTTATTACCTATGATGTACATAAGAACAGAAACAATAGGCCATGATGGATTAGTTAGTAATGTTGTAGCAGTACCACAATATTATCAAACAATTTCTCAACAAAGTGAAAATAGCTATAATACGTTATTCAATTTTATTAAAACTGGTTTTATTAATTTAGTAAAATATCTAGGATGGGTTATGATACCATCGTTTTTGATTTTTGTTCCATATGGCGCAATTATGATTTTCAAAAATAGAGATTACAAAAACATAACAATAATCCTCACAGTAATAATTTTCTTACTACCAGCATTTTATGCATACTCACGTGATGTTCAGGAAACCAAGTATCTTTATGTCTTGTTTCCCATGTTTTGTATATTATCATGCTTTACCGTAGAAAAATTAAGTAAAAAAATCAACAAACCAAACATGCTCGTAGGTATATTATTTAGCGGAATCATTCTTAGTTCCTTAGTTTTTCTTGATTTTAAAAAAATTGATTATGAATTAGAAATGGAAGTTTTCAATATTTCAGAAGAGGTTGTAAAAAAAGTAAGCGTAGTTAATGACTACTATCTCGAAACGAGATATTTTGATAGTGCGATTATGGTGGATGTGCCATTTCCAATTTTAAGGGCAGAGGGTCCAAAAGATGTAAAAATTATAGAAACAACAAATTTTAATTCTTTAGGAGATTTTCTAGATTTTGGTAAAGAAAAAAATCTAACACATATATTGATTGGCGAAAATGGAAACAGTCCTCTATTCCTACGTGATATTTTTTATAATGAATCAAAATATCCGTATTTAACTAAAATATATGATTCAAGAGAAAATGGTTTCTCCTACCATCTTAAAGTGTTCAAAATTGATTATGAAGAATTCTATTCATTCAAAAATAAATAATTTCATTCAAATTACATCTTCAACAACATTTTAGCTTATTTTGATAGTATTTATCATAATCAATTTTGTAAATTCTATATTTTATTATTTTATATGTGCTACTAGTATCAAATACTTTTGTTAAATAGGGATATTTCTCTTCGTTTTCATATATTTCTTCTAAGTATGGATACCAGGTTGAAGTGAATTTTTGATTAACTACAAGATATTTCAGATCTAGTGTTTTACTGCTTGAAATAAATTCATCCATCGATTTTGCATATATCGTGGTATGAACTAAATTTTTTTCTGGATCAGACAACCAGTTTTTCTGACTAATACTATACGATTTGAAGTTTTGTTTATCCATGGTAATCTTTGCATAATTGAAATGTCTCAAATCAGCATCAGCAAATAAAATTTTTCCTTGGTAGTTATTCACGAGGAATTTTGCAAAATCGATTTTTTCTTTTTCTAAATCTTCATCAAGTACTTCGTATCGTAAGGTGAATAGTCCTGAAAGAATTATTGCTATACTAACAACAATTACTAAAAATATATTTTTTTGTTTTCCTGAAAATGAAAAAGTGCTTAATCCGTATTCTGTAACACGTTGTATTGGTATAGTCGCAAATATTATCAAAAATGGATACAGGAAGAAAAGAAATCGTTTTTCTGGTATTACTGCAAATGTAACTATGGACAGACTCAAAATTACTATAATCAAAATCCAGTTTGCATTTATGAATTGTTTATTTTGATCAAATGCTCTAAATGAAAAAAGAATTCCAAATGGAATTAAAATGATTAAATATGGAAATAACATTAGGAATAGTCGTTCTGCAATATTTAATGTTCCCGTAAGTATGAACTTGTCAAAAAATTTTCCTATTCCGTTATCTCGAATATAATCAATTGCGGAATAATCTAATTGTTGTGTATTGGAAGCACGAATTGAAGCATAGTCTCCAGTAAAGATATTTTTTGTTATTGAAAAATAAAGAGGATCTCCATACTGTTCGTATCTTTGTATCATCATTGGCGATATAATAATTAAAAAAATTGTAACACATAATCCATAACGTATGAATTTTTTTGTTAAATGTCTGTAATTAATAAAGAAAATTATTGATAATACAATAAACATGACTGCCCCTGACCAGTGTACCCACCACAATACAGCAGCTATAAAAAATGACAAGTAAACATGTTTGTCATTTCGATTTAGAATAAAATAAAACGACAACATAAAAACTAAAATGTATAATGGCTCTGAAAGACCTTGTACAGAATTATAATTGAGGTGAGGTTCAAATGCAAATAAACTTGCTGCGACTAAGGAATATTTTTCTGGGAAAAACTTTCTGGCTAATACGTACATAATGTAAATTGAACTTAAAGAAACTATTATGCTCGAAATACGTGCAATATTAACATAATCAAGAAAAGTGTCAGAATGAATTAGTTGAAAGATCGGATATAAAAAAAGTGACCAACCAAGGGTTTTGCTGTCTGGTTGAGAAAAATCACCATTTACGATAGAAATTCCACGTAACACATACCCATTAACATCCTCTGATGGTGGATTAGTAAGATCTAAAAAATATAATTTAAAGCATAATGAAATTACTATTAAAAATAAGAATAAACCAAGAAAAAATTTAAAAGAATTCAAGTCAATATTACCAAAAAATAAACTCTTTAATGATTTGCTTCGAAAGTTGTAAACCAACTTTTATTGGTTTCATTTTTCTTTTACCGCCTATTCTTTCTCCTTCATTTCCTATAATTTCATAAATCTTTTGTCGTTTTTTTAATCCTTGAATACTCATCTGCTGTGTTGAATCTAAATATATAGCATCAAAATCTAGTTGTTTCATTGCATTTCTGGTTATTATTCTACTTTCATTTAGACAATCAGTGAAATGACCCCCAAAGAAAACATTAACTAAAAAAGTAAACATTTTGTTTCCAAATTTATCAACTATTCCAGCATCTAGATTTATAGAAGTTTTACCAAATCTTGATACTATTACTTGGTCGTACCCTTCTTTGGCTTTTTCAATCAATTTAGGAATTTCGGTTGGATCATGATTTCCATCAGGACCAAAGATTACAATATAGTCTGAATTAGTAGATTCTACACCGATTCGGATTGCGTCTCCATGTCCTTTTCTTTTTTGTTTAATTACCTCAAAACCCTGTTTTTTTGATTCTTCAATTGTGCCATCTGTAGAACCGCCATCAATAATTATGATATGATCAACCCATTTTTGATCTATTTGAGGCATGATTTTTCTAATTCCATCTACTTCATTTAGTGTTAAAACAAGTAAATCAACCGACATATAATGGAAAGTTTTTAATTATTTGTATATTAATTATTTTCACGTACCTATAAATGATCAAAATATTCTTTTTTCATAGTAGATCAAATCTTATTATCACGTGATGACAAATACTATGATTAAACTTTGATTGTTTGTTAAAATATTTTCTGAAATTCTGTTGTATTATATAATATCATAAAATCAATGACTCATACTCAAATATCACAATAGTTCGATTCAGCAATGTTTGGTAGTTATCTGATATATTAACATAAGAGTCCTTTTATAATATTTATTAACGATTTTAATGATGACTGAGTTTACTACTATTGGAAAATGCAGAATATGTTATTCCAACACAATTATTGAAGTTTTAAAATTAGGTGAACAGTATGTGGGTACGATTTTTGTAGAAAGTAATGAAAATGATTCGATATTAAGAGTTAAAATTCCATTAACTCTAATGTTATGCAAAAATTGTGGTTTAGTACAATTAAAAGAAACCGTAAAATCTGATTTGCTATTTACGAACTATTTTTATCGAACAGGCGTTAATAATACGATGAGAAGAGATCTGCGTGATGTCGTAGATTATGCCTTGAAAAATATCAAAGTAGAACCTAGTGATTATGTATTAGACATAGGAGCAAATGATTGTACTATGATAAGCATGTTTCCTCAGAATTTGAATAGAATAGCAGTAGAACCTGCTAGAAATATTGATTGGAGTTATGTAGATAAATCCATAACTATTGTGAATGATTATTTTTCTAAGGAGATAGTACTGAAAGCAACTAATGGAAAAAAAATAAAAATTATTACAGCAACAGCTATGTTTTATGATCTTGATGATCCGAATATGGTAGTAAAAGACATTAAATCTATTTTAGATGAAAGTGGTATTTGTATTATTCAAGTTAGTTATTTACTAGACACGATAAGAGATATGAATTTTTATGATGTTGTACATGAACATTTAGAATATTATTCTTTAAAGTCAATTAATTATTTAATGGAGAATAATGGTTTAAAAATTATAGATGCATCAACAAATTTTACTAATGGTGGTAGTTTGCGAATTTTAGTAACTCATAAAGAAAATAAAATATCTAGCTCTAAACGATATGAAGATATTCTAGCTGAAGAAAAAAAATTGAAGTTGGAGGATCCTCAAACATATATTCAATATGGGAATAAAATTCAGATTGTAATTAAAAAATTAAAAAATTTTATTTTAAATGAAATAAAGAATGGTGGATCAGTAATAGGATTAGGAGCATCCACAAAAGGAAATATGTTGTTACAGATTTGTGAAATAGATAAAAAATTGTTGCCATATATTAGTGAACGAAATAAGGAGAAAGTTGGATTACGTACTTTAGGCACAGATATTGAAGTAATTTCGGAAGAAAAAGCAAGGAAAATGGGTCCAAGTTGCATGTTGGTGATACCATGGAATTTTAAAGAAGAGATTTTGGAACGTGAAAAAGACTATATTCAAAATGGTGGCAAGATGCTATTCTTAATACCATATCTTCATATTATTGATAAAAACGGAGAGAAAAATATGAACTAGTTTTTTCGTGTAGCGTGATTTAAGTAATACCAATCTATGGTTCTTCTCAGACCTTCCTTAAGATATACTTCAGGTTTAAACCCAAATTTTTCTTCTGCACGTTTATTGCTTACTTTTCTCCTTGCTTGACCATTAGGTTTGGAAATATCCCACTTTATATCACCTTTAAATTCCATTAGCTCAGAAATTAAAGAAGCTAGATCCTTAATTGATACTTCTTCATCTGAACTTAAATTAACTGGTGGATCATCATCATATATTTCGGCAGCTAGGATCAATCCACGAGCAGCATCTTGTACATAAAGAAAATCTCGAGTAGGAGTTCCATCGCCCCAAAGCGTGACTATCGTATCATTATTTTTTTTAGCTTGAAAGATTTTGTTGATTAATGACGGGATTACATTTGCGTACATAGGATCGAAATTATCTCTTGGACCATAAAGATTTGTAGGAAACAACACAATCGATTTGAAATTATATTGTTGCCTATAAGCTTGAGATTGAACAAGTAACATTTTTTTTGCCAAACCATACGTTGCGTTTGTTTCGTCTGGATAACCATCCCAAAGATTTTCTTCAGTGAATGGAATGGGTGCAAATTTTGGATAACTGCAGATAGTTCCCAAAGTAATTAATTTTTCAACACCGGCTTCTTTTGCTTCATGAATTAAGTTGGTTCCCATCATAATATTATCATAAAACACCTCTGCAGGTTTTTCCTTCAGAAATCCGATTCCCCCTGAAGTTCCAGCTAGATGAAATACAATGTCAATATCTTTTAGAATTTTTTTACAATCATTTTTATTTCTTAAATCATATTTTTGTGAGGAAGGAGCTGAGATATTTTTTGCGTCTCTTTTAATTAATTCTTCAACTAAAAATGAACCTAAGAATCCACTGCCCCCAGTTACAAGAATTTTTTTATTCCAATTCATTATATAACATTGATGATTTACTATTGATTATTTCTATAAGTCGACACCCATCCTTTAAACGGAATCTTAAGGTCTGTGCCATTCTTTTTTATCCAATCTATTGTTATTTTTAAACCATCTTTTATACTAGTTTCTGGTTTCCAACCCATTAAACGAAAAGATCTTCCAAAATCACAAACTAAGGTATCTACATCATAAGGTCTGAACCTTGACGGATCTATAGAAATTGTTATATCCTTGTTTAAAATCTCGGCAATAATATTAACAATATCTTTGATTGAATTAGAACGCTCACTGCCGACGTTAAGAGTTTCTCCCACAACACCTTCTGTTATTAATGATAAAATAATTGCAGTTGCAGTATCTGAAACAAAAGTGAAATCTCTTTTGCTATTTATGTTTCCAAGAATAACTTCGTTTCCTCTTAATGCTTGACTTATTATTTCTGGTATAATATACGGTTGTGTTATGTTTGGTCCAAATGAATTGAACGGTCTGATTATTACGGATGGTAAATTGTGTTCCTTATGCATTGTGAAGACTACTCGCTCTCCTGCCAATTTGCTTACTGCATATGTAGATTGCGGTGTGGTGGGATGATTTTCGTCCATTGGTATGTATCTAGCATTCCCATAGATCTCACTTGAAGAAATGTGTATAAACCTCTTAGCTTTTTTTTCTTTGATGACTGCAAGAGCTAATGCTATTGTAGCATTTACGTTTACTTCAAAGAATTCTTTTGGATAATGATAAGAATCAGGAATGAATGGAAGCGCAGCTAAATTTATTATATAATCTTTATTTTTAACGGATGATTTTATTTGTTCTTCATTTAATAGGTCTGCTTTTATTAGATTAACATTAGGTAATCCAGCTATGTATTGTTCCTTTCCAGATGATAGATTATCTAATACAGTAATTTTAGCGTCTAATTTTGATAATTGTTTTGTGACTTCAGAACCTATAAAACCAGCACCACCTGTAACCAAAATTTCCTTGTTTTGTAAATCGGATAGTTTTTCTTTGATTGACATTATTGACTACTCACTTTTCCATTATAAATAGAGTAAAAGATCCAATTTGGGGTTACAGCCAAAGATTATTCTAATAATATGTATATATTATATTCTCTAAATAGCTCTGAATACGAAAAGTCAAAATCACATGTAATTTAAGAACATTATATTGAATTATAAAATGAATTAAAAAAATCGTGAATAAAGATGTATGAAAGTATTTTTTATGAATCTTTGTTGTTTATTCTAAATTTTCCAGATAGTTTCAACGCTACAAAACCTACTGCCACAGTGTACCATAATGTTAGTAACCTTATTACGATTGAAATTATGATTGCAGTAGAAGTTGCAATTCCTTGAAAGCTAAATAGTCCAACAAGACTTCCTTCGGCAACACCAATACCACCTGGAATGAATGATAGTGCGCCCAAAATTAACGATGCTGTGTAAGTAACTAGGGTGTTTAGGTATCCTATATCCGTTATAGAAAATGCCAGTAAGATGTAATAAATTGCAAGGGAAATAACAAGCCAGTAAGATATTGACAGTAATAATGAATAAAGAGTAATTTTACCCCATAATGAATTTCTTATTACGTCATATGAATCTGAAATATTTAGTGTATATTTAGCGATAAACTTTGATTTACTGCAAAAATTGTTGAGTTTATTGAACAGCTTTTTTGAAGATATTATCAAAAACAGCGTGATTAACAATATAGCACCAGCAATTATTACGTATCCAGCTTCAGAAAATATCCAAAGTGCAGATATTGAGATAATGATTGCACCGCCTAGATCATAAAGTTTTTCAACTAGCACTAATGGAGCGGTTTTTGTTCTTGATACACCAAAATTTGCTTTTAATAATTGTGATCTTATCAATTCACCAACTTTAGCTGGTGTAATAGTTAATGCAAATCCTGCCAAATAAATTTCAAAGTTCTTTTTTATAGGTATGTGTATACCTAAATTCTTTAGAAGTAAGATCCATCTTATATAAATGGGAAGCCACGAAAGAGTAACGAGTCCAACAACTATGGGAACATAAATGGTTTTAAAGTCTAAAATTTTATTTGATAGCGCATTAAAATCAGAAAAGATTAGAAAAATACCGTACAAGCCTACAGTAACAACGATAATTAGTAAAAATTGGTTAGTGAATTTCATGATAATTATAATTATTTTTCAAGGTGTGATTATCAATTCAAAATATCTTTTTTCAACGAATCCCAATTCCTATTGTCATTAAGCAATTATGATTAAATTTGTTTTTATTCAAAATATTTCTACCATCAAATATCAAAAGAGGTTTTTTTGCTTTAATAAAATTTTTTTTATTTAATTTTGAGTATTTTTTATGCTCAGTCGAAATAAAAATAAGATTTGCATCTGCTACAACAGTATTAAGATCATTTGATAATTTTACTGATTTTGGGAGAGAGTTATCTTCTAGAATATAAGGATCATGCACTGAAACTTTACAGCCATTTTTTAAAAATTCGTTGACTACACTATAAGTTGGAGAAAGTCGAGAATCTACAACTTCTCCACGAAAACCCAATCCTAGAATAGCTATTTTGGATCCCTTTAAACGAATTTTATTTTTTGTAAGTAAATTAATAGCTGAATTGACACATTTTTTTGGCATGAGATCGTTAATTTTTCTAGCAAATTCAATCATTTTGACTGATTTGCCTAATGCTGATGCAGTTTCTATAATGAATTTAGGATATACAGGAATGCATAATCCACCTACACCAGTACCAGGATAATGTAAATGGCAAAAGGGTTGTGAATTAGCTGCACTTCTTGCTTCCCAGTAATCTACGCCAGCACCCTCACAAAAATTTGCTAATTCATTTGCCAATGCAATATTAACATCACGATATACTCCTTCAAACAGTTTTTCAGCTTCTGCTGTAGCAATTGTTGATAGTACTATAACACCTTTTTTAGAAATTAAACTCATTAATTGTTCAGCAAATTTTAAGCTCTTACTACCTAATCCTGCAACGATAGCAGGATAGTTTTCTTCAATATCTTGAAGTGCTCGCCCTTCATAAATTCTTTCTGGATTATAAATAAGATAAAAATCGTGTTCTGCTTTTAATTTGCTATTTTTTTCAAGTATAGGTAAAATAATTTTTTCAGTTGTACCTGGTGGAATAGATGGACATATAATAACCGCATCGCCTTTCTTTAACCCTTTAGAGATATCAGTAGCTACTAAAATTAAATTTCGTAAATCAATTTTATTTTGTTTTAAGCCAACAGAAACTGCGATTATTTTTATATTAGATTTTTTAGATGCGCTAACACCATCTGATGTTAAAAAAAATCTTTTTGTTTGAATACCGTATGATAATATTTTAGAAACATACAGTTCTTTTTTGTGAGATGTGCCTTTTTTTATTTCAGTTAATAATTTTTTTGAGATATCAACTCCTATTACCGTGAAATCTGCTTTAATCCACGCTGCAGCTATTGGACCTCCTACATTACCGAGTCCATAAACTGAAATCGTTTTAGAGCCTATTTTTGTTGATTTTAATCTAAATTTTGACAATTTTATCTTTGTTGAATTTTATAACTAATTTAACTTAGTGTTATAAGATTATCTAAGAGTTGCTACTTATAGAATCTATTTAAGAATTCTTTTTTATTCAAATATTTGTAATTGCTAGAATAATCTTCCACTTTTAACCTATTATCCGAATCAAAAAAATAATAATTGTTGTCAACATCACCAATTAATATAATTTGAATTATATGTTGATATCGATCACGGAGGGTTTGTTCAGTAGAAATTATGCTCTCGGAAAAAAATGCAAATTCATAACCATTTTTGCCTAAAAAATTTGAGATGTCTAGTTTTACATCACCTGCTATATAATTAATTTCATAGTCATTTTCTTTTACATGTTCGGCAAATTCGATTAATGAGAGAGGGTTACTTTCATTAGAAAAATAGGCATTATTATCCAAATCGTACAGAATCCATTTGTTAAAATCTTCTCTATAAACTTCAATCATTGTATGACCATTATCATAAGTATTCCATTCATCTAAGGTTAATGTTTGTACAACTCTAGATTTTATACCTTGATTTTGTAATATAGCTTGAATCCAATGTGATATTGTAGCGCATGTTCCAAAAATTTTAGAATTAAGAGCTTTTGTATTTATTTCATTAATACTTTTATTATCGTCAGAATTTCCATGTGAATAAATCCACGCTACAGAGGATAAAAGTGCATCCACATTGCCATTATAAACAATTCTTTGTTGGTTTTCAATTTCTGGATAAACGAATCTATAAAGTCCCTCATTTTTTAGATCATAAATATTTTCAAATACCGTATATATTCCTGGTTTGATTACAAGAGTATTAGGTAACGGTTTAGATTCAAAATTTTCTTTTGATGGAAAAATTCTTGTTATGTCATTTAAATTTGCATAATATGCAAAAGGTTTGTTATCTAATTCTGAATATGGTCTAATTGGTTTCTCCTTCAAACCGGTTTCAAAAAGAAGATTTCTGGTTTGGCTACGAAAATCGGAATTATTCTCTATAAGAAAAAATAATGATGTAACTACTATTACTATCACAATAATTGAGATAATTGTAATGGTTTTTCTCAACAATAGACCTTTTCTAATTTAATATATAATGCGTTTACTCATAATTGCTATTTAGCCAGGAAACTGTATCACGCAGACCATCTTGTAATGTGGTTTTTGGGATATCCCTAAATTTTGAATGTAATAATTTTGTATCTGCAACAAAATTTCCAATTTCACCTAGTCTTTCTGGTTTATTTTCAATCGTGGGTTCAATATTCATGATTTTAGAAAGTGTTTTTATCACCTCAAGAATTGTGGCTCCATTTCCTGTCCCCATATTAAATACCAAATTATCTCCAATGTTTGTTGATATTGCTTTATCAAAAAAAGGTATTACATCTTTAATGTATACATAATCCCTTATTTGATCTCCTTTTCCAAAAACCGTCAAAGGTGTTCTATTAACAAATCTGTTATATAATGAAGGAATCAATCCGTTTTTTTGGTATGGACCATATATGTTGAAAAATCTAAAAACAACATAATTTAATCCATATAGCTCATTATACAACCGTAAATAATGTTCAGATATTAATTTAGTTATACCATATGCTGTTTTAGGAGTGGGCATATGAGTTTCAGAAACTTTGAATGTTTTAGGTTCTCCTATTAACGATGATGCTGAAGTAAAAATTATTTTTTTAACATTATTTTTTCTACATGTTTCTAATACATTAAGTAGCCCTATAATATTGATCTCAGCATTCTTTATTGTGTCTTCAATTGAAGAAATAAGAGTATGTGCAACAAGATTAATTACAACATCTACATCGTGAACAATTTTCATAACACTTTCCAAATTTGTTATATTAAACTGAATGTAATTGGAATGAATGCTACTATCAGTTTGATCAGCCGCTATAACTTGATGTGTTCTTTTTAGGCCTTCAACTAGATTATGGCCTACGAATCCTTCAGAGCCTAAAATGAGCACTTTCAATAAGCGTATCAAGAATCGTATTGTAAAAAATCTTACTTCTGTAATACCTTAATATGCAATCTAAAAACTTCATTATGAATGACAAATAAATTGATTCCTTTAGCGGTACCAGATGTTGGAGAAGAGGAATTAAAAAAGATCAAAGAGGTTTTTGAAACAAAGTTTTTGACAGAAGGTACTACAACAAAGGAGTTTGAAAAAACAGTAGCAGAGTATGTAGGAGTAAAACACGCAATAGCGGTAACATCGTGTACAGCTGCGCTTCATACCGTACTAGAGTGTTTAGACATAAAAGGACAAGAAATAGTAATTCCAGATTATACTTATCCGGCTACTGCAGAGGCAGTAATATTAGCAGGAGGAAAACCAGTTCTAGCAGATGTTGATTTACATAGTATGAATATGACTAGTCAAATTCTAGAAGATGCTCATGATGATAAAATGTATGTTTTTATTCCTGTGTCATGGGCAGGAGTTCCACTAGATATAGAGATCTACAAGAAAGCAAAAAAATTAGGACTAAAATGTTTAGAAGATGCAGCGTGTAGTCTCGGAGCTAAAATAGGAGACCAGTTTGTTGGTAAGATTGCAGACTATTCATGTTTTAGTTTTCATCCTAGAAAGGTCATAACAACTGGCGAGGGAGGTATGATAACCACAGATGATGATGAAATAGCGGAAAAATGTTATTCGTTTAAACATTTCGGCGCGATTGGCAATTCGTTTGAATTTATCGGTACAAACTATAAACTTTCTAACATATTAAGCGCAATTGGGTTAGTACAGATGAAAAAAATTGAGAAAATTATTCAAGTACGAATTGAAAAGGCAAAAATATATGGAGAATTACTATCAAAAATAGATAAAATTAAACCAGCACATGTAAAAAAAGGTGTACGACAAACATTTCAATCTTATACTTGTTATGTAGAAAAAGAAAATCATAGAGATAAAATCAGAAAAGCTTTGGATGAACACAATATTCAGAGTCAGATAGGCACATATGCTCTTCATTTAGAACCTGCTTACAAAAATTTGAAAAGAATTGGCACTCTCAAAAACTCAGAACTTTTGTATAAGAATGCGTTAACTTTGCCATTACATAAGGATCTAACAGAAGATGATCAAGAGTTAATATGTAAAATAATTAAAGAAACCTAAAACGAGGTTTTTATTATTGGATATAGACATAGAAAATACAATTGATCCTATCGAGTATGAAAAAAATCAGCAAATCACTTTTTTTCACTCAAAAAAACATTTAGATTTTCTTTCGAATTTATTAAATTCAAAACCATTTTTTATTACAGCAAGACAAAAAAATCAAATTGTTGGAACAATCCCATTTTTTATTAAAAATTCCATGTATGGGAAAGTCATAAATTCACTTCCATTCTTTAGTAGTCATGGTGGAGTTATCTCAGCAGATAATCAAGTTAAAAAATTATTGTTAGAAAGAATGAATATTTTTAATAAAGAAAATGATGTTTTGTCGTCTTCTATAGTAACTAACCCTTTTGAATCAGATTCTGATATATATGAAAAATATTTTACGTTCAATTCTAAAGAAGATAGATTAACTCAATGTACTGTACTACAAGGATTGTCAAAAGATGTTTTGTGGAAAGAAATGGAAAAACGCACAAGATATTCAATTAAAAAAGGACAAAAAGATGGGGTAGAAGTTATTAGTGCAGACATTAATGAAGTTGCTGAAAGATTTTATCACACATATGAAGCTGGAATGAAATTGAAAAGTTCCAATCTCAAACCTGTACAATTTTTTGATTTTGTTAGGAAAAATTTTGAACAAAATAAAGATTATGAAATATTTGTTGCTATAAAAGATAAAGAAGAAATTGCTTACCTCTTGGTTTTTTACTATCGAAAATTTACTGAATATTATATGCCTGCGTTTGTGTTAAATAAAAAACATCTAAACGGTGTAAGTCAATTAATTTGGGAATCTATGAAAAATTCTATAGATAGAGGTATGTACTACTACAATTTTGGCGGTACCCTCAAAAATCAAAATTCACTATATTTATTTAAACGTGGTTGGTTTGCTAAAGATTTTCATTATAATTATTACATATTTGGCGATATACAACGAATAATCAAGGTGGGTATAAGTGAACTAAAAAAACATTATCCATATTTCTATGTTTTTTCATATGATGAAATATTAGCGCTGTATTCATAATTCTGATTTGAATTTATCTTGTGGAATAGCTTTTACGTTTCCGTTATAAATAACCAAAATAGTTTCCTTAAAAAGTTCGAACATAAAATAATGCGAGAGTGCCATCATTTCGTCAGTTGATTTTGGAGGTTCATGAAGGTCAAAATATTTTATTTTAATTATATCACCCGTATCGTATTCCTCATCCATATAATGTACAGTTACTCCCCATCTCATAACTTGATTTTTTATTGCATCACACATAGCAAATCTACCTCTATATTCTGGTAATGGAGCAGGATGATAATTTACAAATCCTAACTTTGGTTGTAAAAGTAGATCTTTTGTTATTTTTTTATCAAAACCATATGAAACTCCTAAAACAAAAGGTTTGTTTGATGGTGTAGAATCAATAGTATAAATTTCATTTTCTAAATTTAGAGAATTTAAGTACAGTTTAATTTTTCTTACATGGCGTTCTTTTGCAAAAACCTTTATCACAAAAATCTTTGCACAGAATCAATGTTTTAAATTTTTAGGATCATTTAAGAATGATCTAATTAAAGATGATAAAATATTATTGTGTTTATTTAAGATATTGTTTGTTAGCCATATCTTTAGTTATAAAAATCCTACAAAAAAGTTCCAATGCGAGTATAGATATAATTCTATTCAGATATCTTATGTCATTATCATTATCAATTCGTTCAAAGGCTCGTATTACCCAATTATAGTTAATTAGCCTATTTTTGTAAATATAGCTATTCTTTTCCAGCAAAAATGATTTTGAGATATCTCGTCCTTGTATATTCCAATCCATTAACAAGCTAGGACTAAATCCACGTTTTTCATCTATGTGAGCAACTCCTAATCGTTTTGCTATTTTACGTAAAATTAGTTTGCCTTGATTATTTTCTATATTATATTTTTGTGCAATTGGTAAACGGTTTGCAAAATTTATTAATTCAGAGTCTAAAAAAATTGAATTCCCAAATATTCCATAATAATTGTATATAGAGTAATTAGTTGGTAAGAAATCAAAAAGAAATTTTCCATTAAAATCTGCCAGCATTACCTGTTGCAAAGGTTTCAATGGATTTGAAAAATATTTTTTAAAAAAATCGTAGATAACATTCCAATTAAACTTAATTGAAGGGCCAAAGAGATATTCTTGATCTGGGACCCAATCGCGGTTGTGACATTCTAAGTAATTAATAGTTTTTATTTTCCAATTATCTTTTGGTCTATGAAGTGTAAGAAATTTTTTATATCTAAATGTATATCCACCAAATAATTCATCTGCACCGTCACCAGTGACAAGAATTTTACTCACTTTTCCTGCTGCTTTAGCTACAAAATGAGTATAGGTATTCCATCTAGGTTTTCCGGCAATAGAAATTAATTCAGGCATATTTCTAAACATAGAACCTATGTGGATTATTTTAAAATCAGCATCAAATTTGCTTGCAATTTTTTTGGCTTGTTTTGATTCATCAAAACCAGTATCAAAAACAGCACATATACCAACAATCTTTCTATTTGGAAATACTTTTCTTAGTAATGCTAATGATAAAGTGGAATCAATACCACTGCTTAGAGAGACACATATAGTCCCTTTCTTGTCTGAAAGAGATTTTTGAATGGATTTTTCAAGTAATAATTCTGTTTTGTGCCCGTTAGAATCTGAGTTAATTATTCTAAAATCTCGCCAGGTTTTCTTCTTAAACATGGTTTTTTCAAGTGGATTGTATCTAATTGTCAGAGTGTTTCGAATTGATTCTTTATTCTGTTTTAGGTTCAATAAAAGATTAAGATATAATCATCATTTAAACAGTGTTTTGTAAGAAGATTCAATAGAATTAAATAAAAACAAATTATTTTTAAAAAATATAATTTTGACTTTAAATATATTAGCCATAGGCGATACTGCCGATACAATTTATACATTTAAAAAATTTGCAAAGGAAGTACAGATACGCCTAATTGCTTTTCCAAGAAAACAAGACGCTTTGCTAACTACTTCTGAAGAAGGAATTGAATTTTTTGATTCACTTTTAATTTCAAAACAAGTAAAACGAATAAAGAAAATCAAAGATAATTTTGATATATGCCTAGTTATGAGTTGGGCTGCAGCTAGAGTTGCTTATCTTGCTGGCTTAAATTACGTTATGTATTTTACGGGTAATGATATAATGACACCTCCATTTATAAAAAACCCTCATGAATCATATCTTGATAAGTCTCTTCAATCATTGAATTTTTTTGAAAGAATATTTTACAAAAAAGTTCTAGACTCTGCAGCTAAATGTGTGACTACTACTGTTCCATATTATAATAATTTAAAAAAATACAGAAGTGATGCTGTAAGAATAGATCGAGCTTGGTCAGATACAGAGTTATTTAATGAACGTGTTAAACCAATCAATTTACCTAAAAGCAAATTTACATTTTTATCTGCACAAAAAATTGGATTGGAAAAAGGTTTTGATATTATTTGGGAAGCGTTAAGGCTTTGTAAATCTGATTTTGAATTACTACAAGTAAAATGGTTTACTGAAAGAACTGAAGAGGAGAAAAAGATCAATCAAAAACTCCTAGAGGATGCACCACCCCAGGTTAAGTTTATTCCTCTGATTAAAAGAAATAAAATTCCTAACTACATTATATTTGCAGATGCTATTTTAGGTCAAATGCGTTCTGGCATTCAAGGGTCTATTGAGCGAGATTCTGCATTATGTAAAAAACCAATATTATGTTATACTAATCCTAATATGCCATTAGTTATAGATGGTAAAGAGATCATTCCTCCTTTTTTGCCTAAAACTAGAGATCCTCAAGATTTGGCAGAATTAATAGACAAAATAGTAGAGTTCAAAGAGTTTAGAGAAAAATTAGCTAAGGAAGAACATAATTTTGTAATGGAAATTGTAAACCACGAAAAAACTATGAAAGAATGGATAAATATCTTTAATGATATTTTAAAGGATAAGACAATTGATAGAAATATACAATCAATAAAAAATAAAATTGAAAATCTTATTGTTAATTTAATAGAAAAATTGTTTTATGTGAGAAAGATGAGAGAGAAAAACATTAATGCTTGGGGAAAAGCAGAGTATGAACGTTTAACTAAATAATTCAAACTATCAAAATGTCTGGTGGATTTGTAGAAATTCCTTTAAGGTAAACCTTAAAGTATGTTTTTAAAAAAGTCTAAATCTTTTTTGTTTTTAAATGTTCGTTCATTGATTAAGTTTTCGTATTCTTTTTGAAGTCTTGAAATTTCTTCTAATTCATCATTAGTTAATTTTTCATTATTTGCCAACTTTGTTAAATTATTAATTAATTTAAGATTTAATTTTATTAACATTTCAGTGTTGTTTAACGTCCGCAGTGCAAATGGATTAGATTCATAATAAATATCAGCTTCTGCTTTATAAGCTGAAGTTCTTTTAAAGTGAATATATCCAATGAAGATTAGTAATGGCACACCTATGGTTGAAATTATAGTTAAGTAAATTGGAAAAGAGGGAAAAATTTCTTTAAGGGCGGAAAGATTTTCTATTGCAAGATAATATGTTACAACCATTGTATTTACTGCTGCAAAAATAAAAGCAAAGTAGGTACTCCAACCATTTCTAAAATAAAACCAAGCCCTAAATCCTAGATTATTTCCCATAAATCATCTTGACTAGTCAAGAGTATATCAATAATTCTATCTAAAAATTAGTTTTTGCTGAAAGAAATTTGTTTTTATTGATTGAAAGATCAGTATATCTTAATATTAGTATGAAAGTCTGTTTAAAAAATAATCTTGCGATTGTTAATAGGCGGCTCTCCATCGAAACTTTTTCATTTAAGAGAATTTAGTGAAACCCTAACAAAACTTGGTTGTGAAACTTTACTTGTAAAAGATGTTGAATATTGTGATGGCTTTCCAAGCAGAGATATTTTGAGCTGGTTTAAGAAAAATGATAAATTTCAAAATCTGATAAAAAATTTCAAACCGGATGCTATTTTTGTGGACAGACAAAGGCATTTTGCACTTAATACAATTGATGCAAAAATACCACTCTTAGTACACTTAAGAGGTGATTTTTGGAGGGAGATCATATGGGCAAAAGAAACAACTTACAAATCATTCCCAAAAAATTTTGTTATTAAGCAGTGGGAAGAAATCGGAAATAAATGTTTTGAAAATTCGAAAGTTATTTTTCCGATTTGTAAGTTCTTAGAAGAAAGAACAAAAGAGATGTTTCCAGATAAGAAAACCAAGGTCTTGTATCAAGGAATCTCTGCAGAACATTGGTATCACACAAAAGGAATGAAGTTGAAACATCCTTGTGTAGGTTTGCTACAAGATGCTAAGATCTGGGGAAAAACAAAAGAGATGCTTATTTTAAAAAAAGTTTTAAAATTAATGCCTGATGTAACTTTTTATTGGGTTGGGGATGGTCCCTACAAGGATAGAATTCTTGATGAATTAAAAAAATTTGAGAATTTTCAATGGCTTGGCCATTTAGAATATCCAGATAAAGTAAGAGAGTACCTCTCAGAGATTGATGTTTATGGTCTTCTGAGTGGAATAGACATGGCTCCTTTAACCTTACAGGAGGCTCAATTGATGCAAAAACCAGTGGTAGCAACAAATGTTGGTGGCATTCCAGAATTGATGCAAGATAAAGTAACAGGATTTCTAGTACAAAAAGGGGATGCAGAAAAATGGGTAGAAAATCTTACTTTTCTTATCAATGATGAAAAAAAATCAAAACAGATGGGAATGGAAGGAAGAAAGTTTGTTGAGGATAATTTTAACTGGTCAAAGGTAGCAAATGATTTTCTAAGATCTACAAAATCATTAATCAATTAAACTGTCAAATTAAGAGCTTTTCGTCCTCCCGCATTTCTCTAGTATAAAATAATCTATACCATATTTCAAATGCTAAAATTCCTAAAAATTTATTCACGTATCTTGCATCCAAGTTTTCACTTCCAATGTACTTATCAATCCATTCTTTATTTATCCAGCCATCCCGAATTACTCTGGAATCAGTTAGATAATATTCTGATAATTTTTTACCATAAGATTTCCATAGGTTGATTGTGTTTACTGAAAAACCTAATTTCTGATTGCCTAAATGTTCATAGGCATCCTCTTTTTTTAAAATATTTCGTAATGGAATTTTACCTATATTTGAAAATGAATTGTATTTCTCAGAGGGTGATAAGTGCGATGCATATGAAATTAATTCGCAGGATAAAAGAGGGGTTATAGATTTTATTTGAAAATAGGAATTTATTAAGAAATTAATAGGCGCAAAATTGTATAATAATTTTCCGTTAAAATCGGCAAGAAATATTTGCTGTATGGGGCTTAATGAATTATCAAAGTATGGTTCAATGATTGAATAGATAGATTCCCAAGAAAAGGAAAATTTTTTTCCAAATAAAGTGGTTTGATCTGGTACATGGTCTCTTTCATGACATTGCAAATATGCTTTGGTCTTTTCAATAGGTGTTGATTTTTCATTAATTAATGATAAGAATCTTGAATATCGAAATGTATATCCACCAAATAATTCGTCGCCACCATCACCGGAAGCCAGATATTGAGAAAGAGACTTGGCCTTTTTAACAACATAAAACCAATGTAAATCCCAAAAAGGCTGTTTTACTATAGAAATTGCTTTTGGTAGTTCTACTAGATAATTTTCTATATTGATAAAGTGATAATTTACATCAAACTTTTCTGCTATTTTTTCTGCCACTTTAGTTTCATCTGTACTTTCACCGAATTTTATTGAAATTGCATTAATTTCTGATTTTGGTAGAATCTTCTTAATCATTAATAAGATCAGAGTAGAATCAACTCCACCACTTAAGGCCAAGGAAATTTTCTTAGGTGAATTCGGCAATTTTTCCTTAATGTATTTTGTTATAGAATTTTCAATAAAATCTAAAGATGTCTTTTGATCTGCTACAAAATCCTTCCATGTTAATTTTTGTAAGGGGGTTTTAGTTGTTGGATTATATCTTAGAGTTAGGATATATTTTGCTGCAGAGGTATTAACAACATTGGAGTTAGGATGTTCCACGCCCCAATCCTCTAAATACAAGACCTGATTTTTTCGCGGCGTAAATATCTATAACGCCTCTTGCATCAACTACTACTGGTTTTTTCATTTTTGAGGATAATAGGGTTGGATCTATACTGTAGAATTCTTTGTGTGCTGTATTTATTATAATTGCGTCGGTTTGGGGTAGAACTTTGATCAAATCTGCTTCAGTATCAATTCCAAACATTTTTTGGTTTTTATAATAAGGATCGTAGATTTTTACGATACAACCTAATTGGATTAGATTATTTATTATTGATTCTGCAGGGCTTAGTTGAACATCTTTAACATCTGGTTTGTATGTAATACCTAAAACCATGATTGTACATTTCTCTATTTTTTCATTTATTTGTTCAAAACAATCACGAAGTAACCTTACCACATGCACAGGCATATTTTCATTAACTTCACGGCTTGCCTTCACAATTTTAAGCAAGTTATTTCCAATAATTTTTGATGTATTTAACAGCTGATAAGAATTGACTGGCAAACATGGACCTCCCACTCCAGAACCAGGATAATGAACTTGAAAATTATATTTCCTTTTTGCTGCGTCCAACACAGTAAAAATATCTATTCCTAATTTTTCAAATAATAATGCTAATTCATTAACAAAGGCAATATTTACATCACGAAAAACATTTGTTGTTAGTTTTACCGCATTTGCAGTTCTACAGTTGGGCATTTTTAAAATTTCAACATCAAATATGTGCTTATAAATTTCGGAAACGATTTCGGTAGTGATCTTATCTATTCCACCTATTACTCTTGGTAATTTTTTAAAGTCATTTAGTATTTCGCCAGGATTAGCGGTTTCAGGACAAGCTGCAATTGAAAAGTCTTTGCCACATTTAATTCGTGAATCGTCACCTTCAATTATAGGAATTAGTTTATTTTCTATAAAGCCGGGTTCGACCGTACTTTCTACAACTATTATAGTACCAGCTTTCATGAAATTATTTAAGGAATTTGCTACAGTGAGAAGCGCTGAATAATCTGGGATATTCTTATTGTCCATAGGAGTTGGTAAAGACAGTATTATGAGTTCGGATTTAGATAATGCTTGTTGTATATCTTTTGTTGCATTTAGTTTTTTATTTTTTCTAACGTTATCAAATATAGTATCAAATCCAGGTTCGTCTTTTAGTGGATAGTTTCCTGTGTTAATCATCTCGATCAATTTATCATTAACATCAACACCTATTGTCTCTAGACCATAATTTGCAAATGATAATGCAGTTGGCAATCCAATTCTGCCTATTCCAATCACACAGGCATGAATACTTTTTGATGCTAGTGATTGTCTAGTATTTTCCACATTAGCTAACATAGATGATTTTGTGCTCAATTTCTTCTCCTAATAGTTTCTTTTTACTAACAAATGGGTTGCGTATAATTGAATTTATATAAATTGTGTCAGATTGGTTTCCAAAACTTAAAGATATCATAAATTGTGCGTATTTTATGAATCTAGTTGTTACAGGCGGAGCAGGATTTGTTGGAAATCATTTAGTAAAATATTTAGTCAAAAAAGGACATAATGTTATTGTAATAGATAATCTCCATAAGGGCAAAAAAGAAAATTTAGAAGATGTTTTTGATAAAATTAAATTTTTTGAGATCGATATTCGTGACTATGCTCAATTAAAAAATTGTTTAAAAGATGCTGATGGTGTCTTTCATGAAGCTGCACTTACTGCTGTTCCAGAGTCATTTTTGATGCCGCAAGAATATTACGATGTTAATGTATATGGTACTGAAAATATTCTTAAATTAGCAAAAGAAATTGGTTTCAAATTAGTATATGCTAGTAGTTCTAGTGTTTATGGAGATACAACAAAAATTCCAATCAAGGAAAATTTTGAACGAAACCCCATTAATCCATATGGTCAAACAAAATTAGAGGCTGAATTTCTTGCTGAAAAGTATTCTAAGTTTGGAGTCAAAGTTATTGGATTACGATACTTCAATATTTTTGGAATAGGACAAACTGGTTCTTATGCTGGTGTAATTACTAAATTCATGAAAAATCTTAATAAAAAAAAACCTTTGATTATAAATGGAGATGGTACGCAGGTAAGAGATTTCGTTTATGTTGAAGACGTCGCAAAAGCAAATCTTGTAGCAATGGAAAGTAAAATAGATAATGGATTTTTTAATATTGGAACAGGCATTGTTACATCCATCAAACAGTTAGCTCAAATTATGATTGAATTATCAACTTCATCAGTTGACTTAATCTTTTCAGAATCGCTAAAAGGCGATATTAAAAAAAGTCAAGCAGACACTAACCTAACTGAAAAAATGTTAGAATGGAAATTTACTACGGATTTAAAATCGGGTTTGAAAAAAATAATGGCTAAATAGCTTGATTCAGAACTTCTTCATAAAATTTAATATATTTAGGCAAAACAACATCCCACGTCATGTTTTTTATTACAAAATCAAAAGCAGCGTCAGCAAGTTTTTGTGAAAGTTCCTTATTTCCTAGTAGTTGATTTATTGCCTTACAAAGCTTAGTTGGATCGTTTGGTGGAACTAGTAATCCCGTAATTTCATTTGTTATTAATTCTGGAATACCTCCAACGTTTGTACCTACTACTGGAACATGAAGGTAAAATGCTTCTTTAACCGTTGTAGGTAAGCTTTCTATTCTAGATGGAGTTACTACTACACTAGATGCTTTCATAGTTTTCATGGCATCTTCCCATGATACATTAGTACAATAAACTACTTTTCCGTTGATTTGTGATTCTATATTCCTTAGTATATCGATACCTTTTTCGTAACTATTCCGTCCAACATATACAACCTGTTTTTCTGCTTTCTTGATATCAGGAATTTTTGAAAATTTGCTTACGTCTAATGGGGATGGTAAATATTCAAAGTCTAATCCTAGTTTTTTCTTGTATTCATTTTGAATTGCTTTTGAGTCAGTTGTAAGTGCATCTGGCCATTTTAAAATTTTAGACTCTGTAGCATTTGCTAATGCACTTATTGTACTTGAATGTAGAGCTTTTACCTGTTCACTATAAACTCCATGAATTGATAGGACCTTCTTTTTTCCTTTTGCAAAACGCATAGCAAATGCTGATGGAAGATTAAATGCATGAATAATGTCGTAGTTTCTTTTACTAAACATTCCTTTCAATGTGCTAAGAACAGCAAAGCTAGGATTTTTCAAATTTTTGATTGGGATGTGAGGTACATGCATCATTTCTACTTCAAATCCATAATCACGTAACTTGCTGGCAAGCATTGCGGCATGGCCTCCAATACCTCCTGTGTATCTAGGCGAAATGAAAAGTAGCTTCAATTATTAAAAAAGTAAATTCTGTTCTATTAAGGTCTTAGATTAAATGATTTGTATAATATCTACATCAATGCTTGTTGTGCTTGGTGCATCATCTGGCTTTTTGCGCAGCCAACTGCCAGTTCATCGCCTGCACCTCTTCGCATAAGACCTCGGTAAAGGCCATCTTCTAGTTTAACTCCTTCTCTTTGTTCCCACTCTTCAACAGTGATAGAATACTTCTTTTGAATTCTATCCCTATACCATTCTGGAATTACATTAAATGCGCAGAATGGAACAATTCTAAGATCTGGTGTGAGATAGTGAATATCACATCTTTGTAATCTTTCAAGATCCTCATTGTATTTGTCTTGGAAATGCATCATGCCAAGGAATAGTCCTTTAACATGCCATGAACCTACTGCATCAAAGGATCTCTTCATTAAGATGTTTCCAAACATCTTTGCTAAATCTAGTCCAGCAGGTTGTTTTTTCTTATCAATAAAGCTAGATAATTTTCTTACAACTTCAAGCATTGTAAAGTATTTATTTTTACCAGAACGAATTTCTTCTGCTTTATCTTCAAAGAGCTCTAACATTCCTTGAATATCACAGAATCGTGGCATTGGAACAAGTTCTTTTGTTTCTTCATCTTGGAATACATATGTTCCTGCACCACATGCAAAGTGAATTGATAACTCGTATTTTGGTTTGCTTGAAAATGCTTCAATTACATTAGTCAATGGCATGCAGCTTGGAACTGGGAACCAATCATCAACTGTAACTTGACCACTTGATTGTTCTTCAATTCTTTGGATACAGTCTGGAATTGTAATTCTATACTTTTCACGCTCTGTTTTACCCATTCTACCAGTCAGAGAAACTGGTTGAAAGTTTACTGCATGGACAACATCCATGTTCTTTTGAGCATATCGAATAATTCCACCAAGCTCATGATCATTAATTGATTTGATAACAGTTGGAACAAAAACTACAGTTGTACCTGTCTTTCTGCAACTATCAAGTGCGTATGGGATCTCCCAGTGATTCTTTGGATTTGTTCTTGGGGTTACACCGTCAAAACTAAGATAAAGATTGTTACATCCAGCAAGCCTTACCTCACGTGCAGCTTCTGGATCCATTGCATGCCTGATGCCGTTAGTATTCATTTGAACATGATCCACGCCTTCTTCTTTCATTATTTTGATAACTTTGGATATATCTTCTCTTAACATTGGTTCACCGCCTGTAATTTGAATAGAGTTTCCTGGGATTGGTCTTTCTGCTTTTAGTGTCTTCATCATTGCTCTAACTTGGTCAAGTGATGGTTCATACATGTAAGCACCTTCTAGTCCCTTCTTAACATAGAAGAAACAATACCAACAAGTAAGATCACATCTATTTGTGACTATCATGTTTGCAAGACCACTATGCGACAAATGATTAGAACATAGTCCACAATTATTAGGACAGGAACATTTGTCAACCATCATAACATTTGGAGCATGGGCGCCTTTTCCATCCGCCCAATAAGTGCTAAATTTCTTGTACATCTCGTATGAGCCAAAGTAGAGCTCTTCACATTCGCCGTGAGTTGGACATGTCTTTGTCATGTAAACTCTACCATCTCTTTCAAAGACTTCTGCATCAAGGATCATATTACAATCTGGACAAATGCTTTGAGTAAATCTAATAGTTGATTTCTTACCTATCTTCTTTGTAGACTGGTTAGTAATCTGAATTAGTGCCATTCCTAGTAATTGGCACTTGGAAAATAGTATTTAATTGATTTCATACTTACCCCCGTTGTATTCAGTAGAGATATTCGTATGGGGTTTAAATATCAAAAAGCGTCGAGTAGATCGAATGAGTATTTCTGACAAGACACGAAAGGCCCTAGAGCAAATTGGGCTTACTAGTTATGAGATCAAAACTTTTACTTCATTATTAAAATCAGGTGAGCTTACTGCATCTGATCTTAGTCAGAAATCAGGTGTGCCATACTCAAAAATTTATGAGGTTTTAGGCTCTTTAGAAGAAAAAGGATGGATAGGTTCTGATGATTCAAGACCTACCAAATATTTTGCTAAATCACCTACAACTGCACTTGAGGTTACAAAGCAAAAGTCAGATACTGAATTTAAAGAGAATCAGAATGTGATTTTAAACGAACTTATTCCGCTATACGAAAAAAGTGGTTCTAGCGAACGCCCAGACATATGGGTTTTATCAGGTGCCGTTAATATTGTTGCAAAAATTTTGGAAATAATTGAATCCTGTAGGAATGAAGTACTCATAGCAGTTCCAACAGCCAGCGAGGAATTAGTAAAACAAGCTTTACCAAAGCTTCGATCCCTTCATGATAGAGGAGTTGATGTTACAATATTGACATCAGACAAGATTAACAAAGATTCTTTAACTGCGATTTCAAGAGTTGCAAAAGTAAAGCTCAAAAAAGGATTATTTGGTGGTGGAATAATTTCCGATAAACGTTATGTGATTATTTTACTTGGACCAGAAATTGGGGATTCATCTTCTGATATG
>Ga0194131_10000460_pt1 | contig 68558 bp, 63 predicted proteins | sample TA2KigO120mmetaG_FD_148631 | JGI IMG/M metagenome (GOLD analysis project Ga0194131, IMG submission 148631) | Freshwater microbial communities from Lake Tanganyika, Tanzania - TA2015053 Kigoma Offshore 120m | ecosystem: Environmental > Aquatic > Freshwater > Lake | place: Tanzania: Lake... | reverse complement strand
GCGCGAATCGCCAGCTCCGCTACGCTACGCCGGCGATTCGCCCTGCGCATTGGATGCAATCGCAGGACATGGAAATCTGTAACCCATGTCCCACGACGTTTCTGTTACCTATCTCCCCGGCCGCTCAGATCACGCGAATCTTACCGCCTGCTGCTTGACCCAACGCAGCCGTGGAACTGGTAATGGCTATCGGGATCTGCCCCCCCTATTAGATCGGTCAGCGCCGGCGCCGCACCTTTATAGGGCACGTGCGTCATCACAATACCCATTTGCTTCTTTATGAGTTCTGCGCTGAGATGATGAAGCGTGCCGATCCCCGGGGAGCCGTAGCTGTATTTTCCTGGATTTGCTTTTAGGAGCGCGATCAGCTCCGCGGGAGTACTCGCAGGGACCGATGGATGGGTGGAGTAGGCAAGAGGCAGCCAGGCGACATTGGCTACGGGAGCGAAATCCTTGCTCGGCTCATAGGGTAGTGACTTGAAGATGCCTGGCGCCGTAACAAAGCTTGCATCGGAGAAATAGAAGGTGTATCCGTCTGCGGGCGCTTTCGCGAGCGTTGCTGCAGCTATAGTTCCGCCAGCGCCGGGGCGGTTGTCCACGATGATTGGTTGACGTAGCGCCTCCGATAGTCTTGGCTGAAGTAGACGGGCCAATACGTCTGCTCCGCCACCAGCTACGTAGCCCACCAGGATTCGGATGGGTTTGTCCGTGCCCTGCGCGGACGCGAAGCCAGCCGCGACAAAGAGCAGCACACTCGCAATTGCCTTCACTGCACAAGTCATCACTCCTCCTTCAGGTGACCGTTACTCTTCTCGCTCGATACCGAAAAACACGATCATGCGGCCAAGGCCGATGAACATTGCGATCGCCCAAACAAGTTCCAGCAGCTGTGCATCCGTGAAATGCTGTCGCATGCAGTCGCGCAAACTCACGTCCTGTCCGGCGGCCGAGGCGTTTGTCCACAGTGCCTCCGCGAGATCAAACGCGGCCAGTTCTTGTTCCGTAAATAACCCTGCAGGGCGATGCTCAAGCTCCGCAATGTGTCTATCAGTTACGCCCTCCTTTTCTGCGAGGGGAGAAAGCGAGCCTAGGCAATACCTACAGGTATTGAGACGCGCTATCCGCAATCGGACGAGTTCCTTGAGCTTCGCCGGAAGCAAGCCGGCACCACGCAGGCGTATATAGAAATCGAAGAAAGCCGGCACGAGATCTGCGCGGTGGTTCAACATCCGCAGGAAGGTCGTGTCGCTACCCATCGCCTTCCAGCTCTTTGCCAAGTGAGCGATCTCGCCCGTGAGCTCGTCTAAAGGTGATAACTCTATGCGCGCGTTCACGCGATCCTCCTTTCGAGTGTGGTGGACTCATTCGGACGTGCCATGCTGGTCCGTAGGGAATATACCATCGAGGTCCTAGCCTGAGGCGCGTAGCCTGCGAATAGAAGGAAATTCAAACAACCTTTTTCACTGTCCGCGAATATATCGCCGGCCCGGCAAGCGGTCAATCGCACGGTGTTTGGTGAAAATTTCCCGCTCGCGTGGATTCTTCGGGGCCCTAAATCAGCCCGAATCGCCTCACGCCAACGCAGTTTGACCGCTTCACGCGAGCGCGGGCCGAGCGGGGGCATCGGCCTGGGTCGCAGAACCGTTGTGGCGCTTTCGGATCAGGCCGCCTCGATGAGTTCGGGCAACCGCGCCGGGGCGCGTGGCGGCGCACGCGCGGGCAGCCCCGGATGCGAGAGGATCCTCACAATCAAGCGATTCGGCGACATGGTCATTCTCGTTCCGATGCGCTACAGCTATCGGGGACTGATGGCCCAACTCCGCGAGATGGGTCCGATCGGGCTGAGGCGCCGCGCTCAATCTCGCCGGCGCGACAAACGCGATTTCTGATCCCGCGTGCGAACGTAGCGCTTCCGGTCTCGGGCTCCGAATCGGGGGAATTTCCGCCGGTGATTTTCATTTCTGTTGTTCCGGATAAAAAATGCCGCTGTTAAGCGGCATTTTTTGGCGCGCCCGGCAGGATTTGAACCCACGACCCCCTGGTTCGTAGCCAGGTACTCTATCCAACTGAGCTACGGGCGCGTGCGCGAAATTATACCAAAACGCCTCGCGCGGCCGTGATCCGCGGACCCTTCGATGAACCCCGTGGCAGGCGGTATGATTACGCCTTTTTTGGCATCGCTGCGCCGCCCGCATCACGATCCCGATGAAGCCAATCTCGATCCGCTTCGGCGGCTACCAGAAGCCGTCCTCGATCCACAACCGCGCCGCTTCGCGGTTCGGAGAAATCCTCGGGCAGAAGCTCGGGGGCCGCATCGCATTCGAACTGGTCGGCGACGTGCTCGCGCTTGGGCGCAATTCCGGCGAGTTGCCCGAGATGGTAAAACGCGGCGAGCTGTCCCTGTGCTACATGTCCACGGTGCGCTTCACGAAGGCGGTGCCCGAGTTCAGGATCTTCGAGCTTCCGTTCCTGGTCGAGGATCGCCGGATCGCCTACCGCGCGCTCGATGGCGAATTCGGACGCTCGCTAGAACGCCGCATGCGCGAGGCCACGCCACTGCGCGTGCTCGGCTTCTGGGACAACGGATTCCGCCAACTCACGAACAGCGTGCGGCCGATCCGCGCGCCCTCGGACTGCCGGGGTCTGCGTATCCGCACGCAAATGAGCGCGCTGCACGGCGAGGCGCTTCGCGCGCTGGGCTTCGAGCCGATCGCGGTCGACATCAAGGAGTTCACGGAAAAGATCGCAACCGACCGCTTCCAGGCGCAGGACAACCCGCTCACCAATATCTACAGCTTCGGCGTTCACAAGTACCATCGCCACATCACGCTCACCGGACATTTCTTCGGTGCGAGCGCACTGATCTGCAACGAGGCCCACTACCGGAGCTGGCCGCAGGACGTGCAGTTGACGGTGGAAGAGGCCGCGCTCGAAGCGACGGCGCTCCAACGCAAGCTTGCCGCCGCAGAGGACACGGAAGCCCTCGGCAGATTCGATCCCCGTGAGAACGAGATCGTCAGGCTGACGGATGCCGAGCGCGCGGCCTTCGTCAATGCGGTCGAGCCGGTACTCGCGAAGTACCGGAAGGAGCTCGACCCGCAGCTCTTTGCCTATCTTGAAAAGGCGTGACTGGTGCAGCGTGACTGGTATTGCGTGACTGATGATTCGTGACTGGTAAGTGCGCTCCTACGAGTCACGCCGTATCAGTCACCCTTCATCAGTCACGTTTTATGAGTCACGCGGTTCCGGCTACTGGGGCTCGATCTTCGCGATGCGCGCGATATCCGCGAAACGCTTGATGTCCGAGCGGTACATCTTCGCCCACTCGGCCGGCGGATTCGCCTGGGGCTGGTAGCCATTGGACACGAAATGATCCCTCACCTCCGGCACCCGCAGCGCTTTCTGGATCGCCGCGTGCACCCTGTTGACGACCGCGGCGGGCGTCTTCGCCGGAGCGAATACCGCGTGCCAACCCGCATCGGCCACGTAGCCGGGCACGCTCTCGCCGACGGTCGGCACGTCCGGCAGGGATACCAGGCGTTTCTCGCCGGTGAAGCCTAGCGCCCGCACGCGACCCGCCTTGACCTGGGGCGCGCCGACGGAAGCCGCCGGGTAGTGGATCTGGACTTCCCCGCCGATCACCGCCGTCAACGCCGGACCGCCGCCTTTGTAGGGGACGTGCAGCATTTCCACTCCCGCTTTCTGCTCGAAAAGCGCCCCGGCCAGATGCTGGCCGTTGCCGATGCCCGCCGTGCTGTAACGCACCTGCTGCTTCTTTGCGAGCGCGATGAGTTCCTTCACGTTCTTCGCCGGCAGGGTGGGATTCGCCACCATCAGGTAGCCCAGGCCCAATGCCACGTCCGTCACCGGCACGAAATCCTTCACGATGTCGAAGGGCATTTTCTTGACGATGGACGGGTTGACCGCAAAGGCAAAGGAGGTATTGAGCAGCGTATAGCCGTCGGGGGTCGCATTTGCAACCACGTCCGCGCCGAGGATGCCGTTCGCTCCACCGCGATTGTCGAGCACGATCGGTTGCCCGAGCTCGATTTCCACTTGCCGGTACAACACCCGCGCGAACGTGTCCACGTTGCCGCCGGGCGGGAACGGAATGACGACACGGATTGGACGGCTGGGGTACGCCTGTGCCCAGGCGTTGGACCAGGCGACGAGAGCGCTTGCCGCAAACAGTAAAGCGATGAGCCGGCGCATGGGTATCCTCCTCGTTGTTCGGGCCATTACGGCTCGTGCAGAGACCCCCTATAGGATGCCACCCGGCGCCCGGGGAATCCAGTGTTTCCCGTACCGCGCGCTCAGAACCCAAACAACCGCTGCGGATTCTCAACCAGGATCTTGCGTCGCGTCGCATCGTCCGGCGCCCATTTTCCGAGCAGGTTGAACAGTTCGACCGAGCCCACCTTGTCCGCGAACGAGAGGTGCGGATAGTCGCTGCCCCAGATGACGCGGTCGGGAGCGGCTTCGATCAACGCGCGCGTCATGGGCGCGGCATCGGCAAAGCCCGGCGCAACCGCCATGCGGTAGACGCCCGTCAATTTCACCCGGCAGCGCCGCTCGCCGTGTTTCAGCAGCTCGAGCAGTTGCTGGAATCCCGGCTGGGCAACCCCCTCGCGCGCAAGGAACATGCCCATGTGTGCCAGCGTGAAGTCCACCTTGAGTTGCTTCAGCGTGCCCATCAGCTCGCTCGTCAGCCATCCCGGTGTGAGGAAGTCGAGGTGCCAGCCGATTTCCGCGCAGCGCGCGTTCAGGCGCTCGATGCGCGGGAGCAGCTTCGCCGCGAAACCGGATTCGGGCGGCTTGACCGGAGATACGTTGATCCGAACGCCGCGCACGCCCAGCTGGTGCAGCCGCTCGAGCTCGGCATCGGGCACGTCCTCGTCCACGTCCACGATCCCGCGGCATTTCGCTCCGACCACGCGCATCGCGTCAAGCATGCAGGCGTTGTCCCGCCCGTATGCGCTCGGTTGCACGAACACGAAGCGCTCGAACCCGAGCTTGCGCGCGAGCGCGAGGTATTCGTCAAGGGGCGCAAGTGGTGGCGCGTAGCGCAGACCGGTTCCGTGAGGATAGCGATCGGCGGGACCGAACACGTGGAAGTGAGCGTCACAGCCCAGCGGCGGCGCCTGGAAGTCCAGCGTCCCCTCGTCATGTAGCGACAAGATTTCCTCCGTTGCGATCGGAATCGGCTGCAACGCACGGACGCCCTGCGAGCTTACGATTCAGCGCGCCGGGGCGAGTCTGATCGACCCTAGGGCGCGCGATTCTGGCGGAGAGAGAGGGATTCGAACCCTCGATGGGATTTTGTCCCATACGCCCTTAGCAGGGGCGCGCCTTCGACCACTCGGCCATCTCTCCGGTTACCGCCGTGCCAATCTATTAGATATTCGTTCCTTTGACCACCTTACCGCCGAGTGGTCTTGGCGCGCTCGAGGCGCCGGATCACGAACGGCTTGCGCCGTAGCGACCACTCAACCATCTCTCCGTTTGCCACTGTGCCAACTGTTACAACATCGTCCTTATATCAATCTCACTGCCGAGTGATCGAACGCGCGCCAGGCGCCAGAAATTACGAACGGCTCACGCCGTTGCGACCACTCGGCCATCTCTCCGTAACCCATGCTCAGGGTTCAGGGTTCAATGTCAAGCCCTAAAGGCGCAGATTAGCCCAGAACGGCAGCCGCCACCACCTGACTTACGGACGAACGCATCGGTGTTTATCGGCGTTCATCGGCGGTTGCATTCTAACCCGGCTGTTCGAGACCGAAGGACTTGTGCAGCACGCGCACCGCCAGCTCCAGGTACTTCTCGTCGATCACCACCGAGATCTTGATCTCGGAAGTCGAGATCATCTCGATGTTGATCCCCTCCTCCGCGAGGGTGCGGAACATGGCGCTCGCGATCCCGGCATGCGAGCGCATGCCCACGCCAACCACCGAGACCTTGGCGATCTTGTCCCCGCTCTCGACCCCGCGCGCCTTGATGTGCTTCACCACCGGCTCGAGGATCTTCAACGTCTTCTTGAAATCGTTGCGATGCACCGTGAACGAGAAGTCCGTCATCCCATCGTGGCTCACGTTCTGCACGATCATGTCCACGTCGATGTTGGCGTCGCCGATCGGCCCGAGGATCTGGTACGCAATCCCCGGCCGGTCCGGCACGCCCAGTATGGTGATCTTGGCTTCGTCACGGTTGAACGCGATGCCTGAGATGGTCGCCTGTTCCATGTCCTCGTCTTCCTCGAACGTAATCAGCGTGCCTTCGCTCTCCTCCTCGAAACTGGAGAGCACCCGCATCCTCACCCGGTATCTGCCGGCGAACTCGACCGAACGGATCTGGAGCACTTTCGAGCCCAGGCTCGCCAGCTCCAGCATCTCCTCGAACGTGACGGTCTTCAGCCGCCGCGCCTCGGGCACGATGCGCGGATCTGCGGTGTAGACGCCGTCCACGTCGGTGTAGATCTGGCATTCCTCGGCCTTCAGTGCCGCCGCGAGCGCAACACCGGTGGTGTCGGAGCCTCCGCGGCCCAGCGTCGTGATGTTTCCGCGCGCGTCCACGCCCTGAAACCCGGCGATCACCACCACGCAGCCTTCGTCGAGGTCGGCCCGGATGCGCGTCTCGTCTATGCTCACGATGCGCGCCTTGGTGTGCGCGCTGTCGGTGAGTATCTTCACCTGCGCCCCGGTATAGCTGCGCGCCTTGAGCCCCAGCTCCACCAGGGCCATCGAGAGCAGCGCGATGGTCACCTGTTCCCCGGTAGACACCATCACATCGAGTTCCCGGGGATCGGGATGCGCCTGCACCTCTTTTGCAAGTGCAATCAGGCGGTTCGTCTCGCCGGCCATGGCCGAAACCACGACCACCAGCTGGTGTCCGCGCGACTTCCAGTCGGCAACCCGCCGCGCGACGTTCTTGATGCGCTCGGCGCTGCCGACCGAGGTTCCGCCGTATTTCTGGACGATGAGGGCCATGCGTAGCGCTGAAGGTCGAAAAAACTGCGTATTCTAGTTGATTTTGCACGTGAAAACGAGCCTGCGCCCGGCCGCGGCGGAACCGGGGCGCCCGCGAAAACCATGCTGCCGGCATAAACAGCCGCCGGTTTGCATTTGGCGTGAACCTATTGGCGCGCCGCGGGTCAATCGATACAGACAAGCTTACAGGTTGCAGGGACCATGAAACCGTTCGAGCGAATTTCCAATCCGCGTGAAATACGGCGCCGGTTGCGCCTGAACCAGCAGGAATTCTGGTCGCGCATCGGGGTCACCCAGAGCGGCGGCTCGCGCTACGAGAGCGGACGCAGCATGCCGAAGCCCGTGCGTGAACTGCTGCGGCTCGTGCACATCGAGGGCGTCGAGCTTGCCAAGGCCAAGGGCAAGGACCTCGAAGTCGTTTCCTACCTCAAGGAATCCAATCCGCGGCTCTACCACCGCCTGAAAAAAGCGGCCAGAAGGAACGGCGGCAGGAAAAACTAGGCGCCGCCCGCCGCCGCCCGGGCGGGGCGCGGGCCTGTCCTTCTCGAATAAAGGGCTTCAGTGCGCGCGGGTCCGCGGCGCTGCATTCCGTGTATGGCCCGCGTCGAGCGAAGCTCTCTACTTCACTTCTTCGCAGCCCGTTTTTTTCCCCGCTTCGCCGCGCCGCGCCGCTTCTTTGCCGGCGCCGCCTTTTTCTTCCGGCGCGCCGGGCTGGCCCGCTTGACGGTGCCCTTCTTCTTCGCCGCCGCGCCGCCGTGGAAGAGGTTCAGCGCAGAGCCCTTGCGGAACCACTCGAGCTGAGGCCCGCTGAACGTGTGGTTGAGGCGCAGGGTCTCGGTGCTGCCGTCGGCGTGTTTCACGCGGCATTCGACCGGCTTGCCCGGCGCCATGGCCTTCAGCCCGACGAGGCTCACGCGGTCATCCTCCCGTATCCGGTCGTAGTCCGCCGGATTCTGGAACGTCAACGCGAGCAGCCCCTGCTTCTTCAGGTTGGACTCGTGGATGCGCGCGAAGCTGCGCACGATGACCGCCGCGCCGCCGAGCAGCCGCGGCGAGAGCGCCGCGTGCTCGCGGCTGCTGCCCTCGCCGTAGTTGCTGTCGCCGACCACGACCCACTTCACGCCCTTGGACTTGTAGTGCCGCGCGATATTGGCGATCGGCTGGCTCTTCTCGCCCGTGAGCACGTTCGTGCCCTTGCCTGCCTCGCCGCTGTACGCGTTGGTCGCTCCCATGAACATGTTGTCGCTGAACTTGTCGAGGTGCCCGCGGTAGCGCAGCCACGGTCCGGCGGGAGAAATATGGTCGGTCGTGGTCTTGCCCTTGGTCTTCATCAGCACGGGCATGTCGACGAAATCCTTGCCGTCCCACGCGGGCCACGGCTGCATGAGCTGGATGCGCTCGCTCCTGGGATCCACCTTGAGCTCGACGCGGCCGCCGTCCTTGGGCGGCGCGATGTAGGTCGCCTGCCCGGGGTCGAAATTCTTCGCGGGAACTTCGGGCGCCACTTTCGGCGGCTCGAGCCGGAACGGGCTTCCGTCGGCGCCTTCGAGCGTGTCGGTGAGCGGATTGAACGAGAGACGCCCCGCGAGCGCGAACGCCGTGACGATTTCCGGACTGCCGATGAAGTTCATCGTCGTGCGCTGTCCGTCGTTGCGCGCCGGGAAATTGCGGTTATAGGAGGTGACGATGGTGTTGGGCACGGTGGCGACGTCCTTCGACCTGCGCCACTGTCCGATGCACGGCCCGCAGGCGTTCGCCAGCACCGTGCCTTTGATTTCGAGCAGCGACTGCATCTGCCCGTCACGCTCGATCGTCGCGCGCACCTGCTCCGATCCCGGCGTCACCATGAAGGGCACCGCCGCCTTCACCCCGTGCGCCTTCGCCTGCTCGGCGACATCTGCCGCGCGGCTCATGTCTTCGTACGAGGAGTTGGTGCAGCTGCCGATCAGCGCAGCGGAGATCTTGTCGATGAAGCCGTTCTTCTCGTCCTGCAGCTCGGCGGCGAGCTTGGAGATCGGACGCGCGCGATCCGGGGAATGCGGCCCCACCACGTACGGCTCGAGCTTGGACAGGTCGAGCCGCACCACGCGATCGTAGTGTTTCTCGGGTTCCGCCTCGACTTCGGGGTCCGGCTCCAGCATGTGCTTGTACTTTTGCATCAGCGGCACCAGACCGCCACGGTTGGTCGCGCGCAAGTACGAGGCCATCCGGTCGTCCGCGGGGAACATCGAGGTGGTCGCGCCCAGCTCCGCGCCCATGTTGGTGATCGTTGCCTTTCCCGTCGCGCTGATGGTGCGCGCGCCGGGACCGATGTATTCGACGATCGCGTTCGTGCCGCCGGAAACCGTGAGCGCCCCGGCCACGTAGAGAATCACGTCCTTCGGAGCCGTCCAGCCGCTCATCTTGCCGGTCAGGTACACCGCGATGTGCTTCGGATACAGCACCTCCCAGGGCAGCCCCGCGATCGTCTCGACCGCGTCCGCGCCGCCGACCCCGACCGCGCAGGCGCCGAGGCCGCCGGCATTCGGAGTGTGCGAGTCGGTGCCGATGAGCAGCTCGCCCGGAAACGCGTAATGCTCCAGGACGACCTGGTGGATGATCCCTGCTCCCGGCCCCCAGAACCCGGCGCCGTACCTGGCGGCCGCCGAGCGCAGGAAGTCATAGACCTCCTTGTTCTCCGCGAGCGATTCCTGCAGGTCTTTCCTGCCCTCCACGCGCGCCTGGATCAGGTGGTCGCAGTGGATGGTGGTGGGAACGGCGACCTGGTCGCGCCGGGTCTGCATGAACTGGAGCATCCCGGTCTGTCCGAGCACGTCCTGGAAGACGACGCGATCGGGCCGCAGAAACAAATAGCTCTTGCCGGGCTCCATGTCCTGCTTTTCCGGGTCGTCGAGGTGCCCCAGCAGGACCTTGTCCGCGAGGGTAAGGGGTTTGCCCAAGCGACGGCGGACCACCTTGAGATTGCGCGCCATGGTCTCGTAGACCTTGGCTGCCATTTCAGGGGTGGATTCGATCGTAACCATATCTAGGCCTCCTGATCCTTTTTCAGCGCGCGACAATGCGCGCGCACTTTCAAACATACACGGACGGATCGGCTTCGGTGCAACCGGGGGAAACCACGCCGCGCGGGGACTTCACGGAATGCCCAATGTTATTTCATGCGAGGGTTTGCGTCCATGTCGTGTTTGACCAACGCCGATTCGCAAGATGGTCTCGGCGCGCCGCTCGTGTCTCGTTTGTGTCGCGAAAAATAGTTGGCGGAAGGGGTGGGATTCGAACCCACGATGCCCTTTCGGACATTCCGGTTTTCAAGACCGGTGCGTTCAACCACTCCGCCACCCTTCCGCGTACGGGCACGCCGCGCTTGGGCCCCCGGCGCGCCGCAAGCGAGCCCGCCACCCTGGATAGGGCGGACAGCGCTCCACGGAAAATAAGTTTAACACGCTAGATCAAGCGCTTGCGCGACCGCGCTCCCTTTCAGATCGCCCGCGCGGGTCGTTGAAACTTTGCGCCGACTTGGGTAGTCTTACGCGCAGTCGAAGAACTTAACCGGAGGAGAACTGAATGCAACCTCGTCTGCAACCGCAACAGGCAGCGTATCGCGTCGGCGCGGGGGAAATCGCCCTCGAGCAACAACGCGTCCTGCGCAACACCTACATGCTGCTCGCGGTAACCATGATACCGACGGTGATCGGCGCCTTCATCGGGATGGCCACCGGCGGCATCATCATGAAGCACCCTTTCCTTAGCTTTTTCCTCGTGCTCGGCGCGGTAATTGGTCTGCAGTTCGCGATCGCCGCGAACCGCAACAGCGGGCTCGGCGTCGTGCTGCTGCTGGGCATGACCTTCCTGCTCGGCTGGTTTCTGGGGCCCCTGCTCGCGGTGGCGCTCACGCTAAAGAACGGCCCGCAGCTGGTCGGCCTCGCGGCCGCGGGTACCGGCGCGATCTTCTTCATCATGGCCGGCATTGCCACGACCGTGCGCAAGGACTTCAGCTTCATGGGCAAGTTCCTGTTCGTCGGCATGATCGTGCTTCTCCTCGCGCTCGTCGCCAACATGTTCCTGCAGATCCCGGCGCTGGCGCTCACGATCTCCTCGCTCGTGATCGTGGTCTTTTCGCTGTTCCTGCTGCACGATGTCAGCCGCATCGTCAACGGAGGCGAGACCAACTACATCATGGCCGCCACGGGCTGCTACATGAGCCTGTTCAACATCTTCGCCAACCTGCTGCACCTGCTGATGGCGCTGTTCGGCGACCGAGACTAGAACAACGCACCGCAGACCCACTCCAAGACAAGATGGCCGGGGCAGCAGCCCGGTCATTTTTTTGTACGGCACCGACGCCGCCGCGATCGCGGCGGCGCTCCACCCGTCAGTCGTCACTCGAACCTATCCCCTCAACCGCGGTCAAAGACCGCGATGGACTCCACGTGCGAGGTGTGCGGGAACATGTTGACGATGCCCGCCGCGCGCAGCGCGTAGCCCCGCGCGTGTACCAGCACCGCCGCGTCTCTCGCCAGCGTCGCCGGGCCGCATGAGACATAGACGATGCGCCGCGGCGCATCGTCGGCGAGCGCCTTGACGAGCTCGACGGCACCGTCGCGCGGGGGATCGACCAGCATGCGGTCGAAACGGCCCAGTTCCGCGAGCCTCGCGCCATCCATCCGGTAGAGATCCATTTCGAGGAAGCGCGCCACCTCCGAAAGACCGTTCGCCGCGGCGTTGGCCGTGGCCCGGGCGACCAGCTCCGGGCTGCTTTCGAAGCCCACCACCGCGGCGCCGCGCCGCGCGATCGCCAGTGTGAAGTTACCGAGCCCGCAATACATGTCGGCCACCCGCTCCCCCGGCTGCGGGTCGAGCAGCGACAGGGTCCGCCGCACCAGAACCTGGTTGACCGCGTGGTTCACCTGCGTGAAATCGGTCGGAGAGAACCCGATCTTGAGGTTGAATTCGGGCAGCGCGTAGTACAGGTCCGCGGCTCGCGGCGGGTGAAACGGATATGCCGATTCGGGGCCGCGCGGCTGCAGGTAGAGGTGCACGCGATGCGCGTCGGCAAACTCGCGCAGCAATGCGGCGTCGGCCTCGCTCAGAGCCTCGAGCACGCGCAGCACCAGCACGTCGGCTTCCTCGCCGACAGCAACTTCGATCTGCGGCAAGCGCGCACGGATCGAGAGCCGGTTGATCAGCTCGCGCAGGGGCCGGATCAGCCGCGAGATGCGCGGCGGCATGACCTCGCAGCTCGCCATATCGGTGACGTAGCTGCTGCGTCGCTCGTGAAACCCGACCAGCGAGCCGCCCTTCTTGGGAACATACCTCGCCGTCAGCCGTGCGCGATGCCGGTAACCCCAAGGCAGACCGTGGATCGCCGGGAGCATCTGCTCGGGCCGCACCTTGCCGATATGCCGGAGGGCGTCCTCCAGCACGCGCTGCTTGATCGCAACCTGCGCGCGCGCTTCCAGGTGCTGCATGCTGCAGCCTCCGCACCGGCCGAAGCAGGGGCAGCGCGGCGCAACGCGCAACGCGCTCGGCCGCAGGATCGCCTCGAGGGAAGCGAGCTCGTAGGTGGGCTTGCTGCGGTAGGTCGAGCAGGACACGAGCTCGCCCGGCAACGCGCCTTCGACGAAGACAGCCTTGCCGTCGCGGCGCGCGACGCCGCGTCCTTCCTGGTCCAGGGATTCGACTGTCAACGTGTACATGCTCACCGCGGCGGCGGAGCCTAAATTAGCCGCGAGCGCGGGTGCAATAGTTTAGCGCAGAGGCTTCAACTCCAAAAGCTGTACCGCGAAGGACACAAAGAACACCAAGGAAGAACCGGTTCGAACGCGCGGAGTTAAACCGGCGCTTTGCCTCCGGATTTAACTTCGCTTGGCGGTCTTTCAGGTTTAAACGGATTCCGTGACGACGTGACGCAGCGAGGAGGTGACGGCTTCAATCCGAATGACCGGCGCCTTGTTTCTCCTTCGTGTCCTTCGGGGTTGAGCTTTACGACTTTTTCAGCTGGTCCAGCGATTGAGAAATTCTTTCCAGTGAGGTTCCTCGGACTTCTTGAGGGTCGAGCGGATGAGCTCGCATTCGCCGCGGACCTGCTCTGCGCTCAGCGCCGCCCGCATCTGCTGGAAGCGCAGGAAGACGAGATAGGTGTTGACGACGTCCGCCTCGCAGTAACGCCGGATCTCTTCGAGGCCCCCGGCGAGATAGGTTTCCCACACGCGCGCGCCCTCGAGCCCGAGCTTGCCCGGAAAGCCCAGCAGCTGCGCGATCGCGTCGAGCGCCACGCTGTTGCGGGGCTGGAACATGCCGAGGACATCCATCAAGTCGAGGTGACGCGTATGGTAGCGGTTCACGTAATTGTTGTACCGGAAATCGCGGTTCTCGTCGCCCCACTCCCAGTAGCGCGCGGCCCGGACGCCGTGCAGCGCACCGCGGTAGTTGAGCACCGGAAGGTCGAACCCGCTGCCGTTCCAGGAAACGAGCTGCGGGGTGTACTTGTCGATGCCGTCGAAGAAGCGCTGGATCAGCTCGCCCTCGGCGTCATCCGCTCCGCCGAGGGACCATACCTTGAAGCTGTCGCGCTCGCGCAGCGCGCAAGAGATCGCGACGACACGGTGCAGGTGCGGAGCGAGAAAGTCGCTGCCGGTCGCCTGCCGGCGCAGCTGGAACGCCATTTCCGCGACTTCCTTGTCGGGAATCGTCGCGTCGAGCCCGTGCAGCCGGCGCAATCCCTCGACATCGGGGACGGTTTCGATATCAAACGCGAGGACGGGAACCATTTTTCTCGGATTGGACAGGACCTACGTGCTCATAGGCAAACGCGGATTGACCGAGCAACGAAAGCGGTAAGCGGTAAGCGTGGACGTACAAACACAAATTCCCGCTCACCGCTAACCGCTCGCCGCTTGCCGATCCGTTCCTACTTGCGCACCCAGCTCCCGCCCGCGCTCTGGTAGTACCACCCCGGCTGCGCCCGCTCGATCCAGCGCTGCGCGAAAGTGGCGCGGATGTCGTTTTCCCATCCGGGCTGGCCGTTGGCGCGCGCGATCTCGCGATAGAGCGCCGCACGGTCCTGGTTCTCCCCGGCAATCAGCGCGTTCACCTGCTGGCGCTGGGCAAGCGGCACGGCGTTGGCGTCCCGCAGAGCGACGTTGCCATCCCGGGTGAAGCCCACCGCGCCGTTTCCGTAGAGCGGAGCGAGCTGCGCGTGCCGGTTCTGCATGCTCGACTTCAGGCTCGCGATCGCGGGCGTGTTGATCTCGAGGTTGGCCTGCGCGATCGCCGCTCCCGCCCACGTCGTCACCGCAACCATCAGTACGATGCGCCAAAGGGCTGCTTTGCTCATTTGCGTTCTCCCGGCGCGCCCGCGGGCCCATCGGGCTTGGGCGGATTCTCGCCTTTTTTCAGTTGCCACACTTCGTCGATGATCCGGTCCGCCGCGCGCTCGGCCGCCGCCGCCGGAAAATAGATGTTGATGGTCACGCAGCCGCCGAGCGCAAGCGCTCCCGCGAAGAGCATCACCCGATATCCATATCTCTCCATCACGTTCCCGTGCCCCTCAACGCACGGTCGCCCGCACGTTGTCCTGTGTGACGCGCTTCAACCGGTCCACCAGCTCCTGCCAGTCCACCGCGCGATTGTAGCCCACCACCGTGAGCGACGGGATACCCGCGCCCTTGACGATGACGTAGCCCTGCGGCGCGGTCTCCACGCCGCCCATCCGGCACACGCCGCCTTGCAGCCGGCAGCTCAAGCCGAGCTTCTCGTAGCTGAACTGATCGAAAAACCGCAGGAACGTGCGCTGGATCGCGGCCGATGCGCCCGCTCCGCCCAGCGCGGCGATGTTCTCCACCGCCGCCTGGCTGATTCTGCGCGGATACTCGCCCGGGCTGCTCGCGATCCACGCATCGAATCTGACCGGCTGCCAGTTCACGAGTTCAAGCTCCTTTACGGCCGCGTCCACGCGGCCGGTGATGCTGCCGAACGAAAACGCGCGCGTGAGCAGATCGAGGTCGAGCCCCCGCACGTCGAGGTCCGCTCGAAACCGCGGCCCCCTGCCGAGCGGCTCGACGAGCGCGACGTTGCGGGCCGCGATCGTTCCGTCGAACACCTTGAATATCAACGCGCCGTCCACCTCGAGCGTTGACCGCGCGTACCGGACCTCGGGAACCACGGCGGAAACCGTACCGTGCATCGTAGGCCAGCGCAGGTAGTGGGTGAACTGCGTCATCGAGACCGGCGCGATCGCGCCCTTGAACCGCCAGCGCCAGCCGCCGGGCTCCGACGACGCCATGAAATCGCTCATGGTGAGCGTCCCGTCGAGCAGCGGCACTTTCAGGCTGTCGAGGCTGAAGCTCCACCCCTCCATGACGACCGGCGCCGAGAATTTTCCGAAAGGGATCCGCAGCAGCTCTCCGCCGGCGATTGCGAGCTCGGCCCGGGTGCGCCCGGCGCGCTGCCACGGAATGCGCCCGGTCGCCCCGAAGACACCGAAGCGCCGGCCGAGGTCCTCGAACGACACCCGCTCCAGGCTCAGATCGAGCGCCTCGATCCGCGCATCGCGCATCTGTGCCGAGAAACCCACCGTGCCGTCCGCACGCAGGTTGCCAAGCGCCGTGCCGAACAGATAGGGCTTGAGCAACCGTTCATAGAGAGCAGCCGCAACGAGCTTGCTCGAGCGCGCGTTCAGGCTTCTCGCAACACCGGTGCGCCGGTCCCAGGTCCCGTCGAATTCGACCGACCCCACGCCGTCCAGCGACAACGATGCGCGCGCGACCCCGACGTGCGCCGCGTCGAGCACGCCCTGCGCGGAGAGCGAATGGCCGCCGCCGCGCAGGTAAAGGGGCTGCCAGAACACTTCCCCGCCGTGCCACACCACCGCGGCACTCCACTGCCACGCCGCGGCGCGCTGCTCGGCTTTCACATGCAAGCTCGCTTCGACTTTGTCACCGGCGTGCAGTCCGCTGGCATCGCTGAACGCGACCCCGCGCAGCTTCAGTTCGGCGGACAGCGCCGCCGCATCGCCACCCGTGTAGCGCGCGGCGCCCGACACCGTTCCCGCCGAGAGCCGCGGCAGCGCGCGCAACTGCGGCTCGGGCAGCCATTCCACAACGCGGCCGAGCAGCCCGTTCTCCACCGTCACGTCGAGCACCGCACCGCGCGGACCGGGAGCTGCGCGCAAGCGCCAGGCTTCTCCGGCCGTGGGGGCGAGCCTGAGATCGAGCGCCCCCGCTGCGTAGGAAAACGACACCGGCAACCTTACCCCGGCATCCAGTATCCCTTCCGTGCAGTCGAACCCGCCACGAAGCGCACGGAAATTCGAGCACGTGAGTCGCGCGTTTTTCCAGGTGCGCCGGTGCAGGGTGAGCTCCCCGACCGTGAGCGTCAGGCTCGCGGGCGCACCATCCATGACGACCGCCCTCACGGAGCGGGCCGTGAATATCGGCGTCACCAAGTCTTCGAGCGAGAGGCTGTACTCGCGCGCGCCGCCAGCGCTGCCGGCAACGAGCGCGAGCATGGCCAGGCTCGCCGCGCCGCGCCGTGTCGCTCTACCCGGGAAACACACCCGTGGAAAGGTAACGGTCGCCGCGATCGCACACGATCGTGACGATCACCGCGTCTTCGACCTCGCGCGAGACCTGCAGCGCCGCCCACAGTGCGCCGCCGGAGGAGATTCCGGCGAAGATGCCCTCTTCGCGCGCCAGACGCCGCGTCATTTCCTCCGCGTCCGCCTGCGAGACCTCGATCACGCGGTCAACGCGCTTCCAGTCGCAGATCTTCGGCAGGTACTGCGGCGGCCACTTGCGGATGCCCGGAATCTGCGCGCCTTCCGAAGGCTGGCAGCCGACGATCTGGATCTTCGAGTTTTTTTCCTTGAAGAAGCGCGAGCAGCCCATGATGGTGCCGGTCGTGCCCATGCTGGACACGAAATGCGTGATGGCTCCCTTCGTATCCCGCCAGATCTCCGGTCCGGTGCCCTCGTAGTGCGAGAGCGGGTTGTCCGGGTTGGCGAACTGGTCGAGGATCACGCCGCGTCCTTCGTCGCACATCTTCTCGGCCACGTCGCGGGCCGTCTCCATGCCTCCGTCCTTGGGCGTGAGGACGATCTCGGCACCGAACGCCGCCATCGACTGGCGGCGCTCGACCGAGAGGTGCTCGGGCATGACGAGGATCATCCGATAGCCCATCATCGCAGCGCACATCGCGAGCGCGATGCCCGTGTTCCCGCTGGTGGGCTCGATCAGGGTGTCACCGGGCTTGATTCTGCCCCGCTCTTGCGCGCGGCGGATCATCGAAAACGCCGGCCGGTCCTTTACCGACCCGGCGGGATTGTTGCCCTCGAGTTTCGCAAGCACTGTGTTGGTGGTGCTTCCCGGCAGGCGCTTCAGACGCACCAGCGGCGTGTTGCCGACGAAATTCTCGAGCGTCGCGAAAGCCGTCTTCGTACGCGTGTCCATCACCGTATGATAACCGATGCGTGCTTGCGCGCCCGAGCGCGGGCGCCGGGTGCTACGCCGGGCTCTTGCGCAGCAGGGCCTGGCAGTAGCGCGCGACGCCCTCTTCCACCGCGAAGAACGCCGCATCGTAGCCCGCGGCGCGCAGCGCCGAGATGTCCGCTTGCGTGTAGCTCTGGTACCGGTCCTTGAGGTCCGCGGGAAACGGGATGTACTGGATCATGCCGCGCTCGCGCAGGGCGGAGAGCGTGAACGGCTGCTCGCCGCGCGCCTTGCGGCATGCGTTCACCGTCGCTGCCGCCACCTCGTTGAACGTATGCGCCGCGCCGGTGCCTACGTTGAAGATCCCCGATTGCTCGGGGTTCTCGAGAAAAAAGAGATTTACCTTGACGCAGTCCTCCACCGCGACGAAGTCGCGGCGCTGCTCCCCGTCGCCGTAGCCGCCGCTGCCGGCGAACAGCCGCACGTATCCCGCTCCGAGATACTGGTTGAACAGGTGGTATGCGACGGAGGCCATGCGCCCCTTGTGGCTTTCGCGCTCGCCGTAGACGTTGAAGTAGCGCAGGCCGACGATCTGGGCGGTGCGCTCCTCGAAGCGCCGCCGCACCAGCTGGTCGAACAGGAACTTCGAATAGCCGTAAATGTTGAGCGGTGCTTCGCACTCGCGCGCCTCGCGGAACTCGCGGCCCGCGCCGTACACCGCGGCCGAGGACGCGTAGATCAAGTGCACCTCGTCGTCGATGCAGTACTCGAGCAGCCGCTTCGAGTAGTCGTAATTGGTCTGCATCATGTAGCGCCCGTCGGTGAGCGTCGTGTCCGAGCACGCGCCCTGGTGGAATATCGCGGTGAGCGCACCGTCGAACAGGCCTTCCTCGAGCCTCTCCAGGAACGCGTCCTTCTCGAAGTAGTCCGCGATGTCGCAGTCAGCGAGGTTGGCGAACTTGTCGGCGTGCGCGAGCTCGTCCACGGCGACGATGTCGGTGATGCCGCGCTCGTTGAGGCCCCGGATCAGATTCGATCCGATGAATCCTGCGGCGCCGGTGACTACGTAATACACGCTTACTCCGTCATGGGTGACGGGTAATGAGTAATGCGCGCTTTCCCCCGGCACACCGCGCTGATTCGCCCATTACCCATGACCCATTACCCTTTACCCATTTTCCCGAAGAGCTCTTCGGGCGTTACCACTGCCGTGCCGAACTTGCCCACGACGATGCCGGCGGCGCGGTTCGCGAGGCTCACCGCCTCGTCCAGATCCGCCCCGCCCGCGAGCGCCACGCCGAGCGTGGCGATCACGGTGTCGCCCGCGCCGCTCACGTCGAATACCTCGCGCGCCTGGGCCGCCACGTGGACCCTGCGTCCCGCCTGATAAAGCGTCATGCCTTCCTCGCTGCGCGTCACCAGCACGGCGCCCACTTTCAGGCGCCGCCGCAGGCCTTGTGCGCGCGCCGTGAGTTCGCGTTCCGTCGCCCAGCTTCCGGCCACTTGCCTGAATTCCGTCTGGTTCGGAGTGATCAGCGTCGCGTTGCGATAGCGCGAATAATCCTCTCCTTTCGGATCCACCAGCACCGCCTTGTCCGCTCGCCGCGCGAGCTCGATCATGCGTGCGATGTGCGCGAGCCCGCCCTTGCCGTAGTCCGAGAGTATCACCACGTCCGTGCGCGCAAGCATCCGCTCGAAGTTCCGCAGCTTTGACGCCAGCACCTCGTGGCTCGGCGGGGTCTCGAAGTCAACGCGAAGCAGTTGCTGCTTGCGCCCGATGACCCGCAGCTTGATCGTGGTGATGAGGCCGCGGTCGCGGTGCAGTTCGGACACGATGCGCTCGCCGCGCAACAGGCGCTTGAGGCGGGTTCCCGCCTCATCGGTTCCGACCACGGAAAGAAGGCTCACCCGGGCTCCCAGCGCGGCGGCATTTCGCGCCACGTTGGCGGCCCCGCCAGGGCGCTCCTCAACCCTGTCGATCTTGACGATGGGCACCGGCGCCTCGGGAGAGATGCGCCCGACCTCGCCGAACCAGTAGCGGTCGAGCATGACGTCGCCCACGACCAGCACACGCGCGTTCCTGAGGAATGAGGGCGAAGCACCACGCTTCCTCCCGGACGTCCCGCCTGTTACCTTCATTATTCCGCGTTCCTGCCTTTGGGACAGGTTTTCATTTTAGCGCGGCGTGCCCACCCTCACCGCGCTATTTCGTCGTTGATTCTATGGAGCGCGGCAAGCGGGTCGGTGGCACGCACGATCGGCCGGCCGATGACCAGGTAATCCGCGCCGTTCGCCACCGCTTCGCGCGGCGTGGCGATGCGTTGCTGGTCGTCGGCCGTGGACTCCGCCGGGCGGATACCGGGGGTGACGAGCCAGAAGCCCGGACCGAACGTCTGGCGCAGTGCCGCGGCTTCCTGGGCCGAGCACACTACGCCGTCCAATCCGCACTCGCGCGCGAGCCGGGCGAGCCGCAACACTTCGTCGCGCGCGCTGCCGCCGATTCCCACGTCGACGAGATCGGCGTCATGCATGCTGGTGAGCAGCGTTACGGCCACCACCCGTGGCCGGTCCCGACGCCTGGCAACCGCGTCGCGCGCCGCCTCCATCATCGCGCGCCCGCCCAGGGCATGCACGTTCAGCATCCACACCCCGAGGTCCGCCGCCACGCGGCACGCGGCGGCGACCGTGTTCGGTATATCGTGGTACTTGAGGTCGAGGAATACCTGGTAGCCTTGGGCGATCAGGCCTTCGACCAGTGAAGCGCCAGAGGCGGTATAAAGCTCCTTTCCGATCTTCAGCCGGCAGAGCTGCGGGTCGAGCTGCCGCGCGAGGGCAAGCGCGTCCTCCTCGCGCGCGAAATCGAGCGCAACGATGACCCGCGGGTCGCTCACGCGGGGCGCCCTTGCTCGCCGCCCATTTCCGCCATCCCAGCATTGGTTTGCAAGGCACTTCGCGCGATGGGCCGGCCACGGCCGCGAAGTTCAAGGTTCGGCACCCTCCCGACCGGAGCCTTGAACCCGGAACCCGGAACGCGGAACGCGGAACGGCTCATGCCGGCAGCCTCGCTTCCTCCGTGCGGCGCGGCGAATACGTCTCCCATCCCGCGCACGCCGGACAGTGCCAGTAATACTGCCGCGCCTTGAAACCGCAGTGGTCGCATTTGTACATCGCGAGGCTCCGCGTGTGCTGGTGAACCAGCTCCTTGATCAGCTCGAGATCCCGGCGCCGCTCGATCGGCGCCTCCAGCAGCTGCGCCTCGAGCAGCTTGTCCAGACCGAGCAGCGTCGGCGTGCGCCTCAGCTCGTCGCGCACCAGGCGGTACGCGCGCTCGGTGCCCTCCTGCTCGAGCAAGCCCTGGAACACCACGTTGAGCAGATCGAGCGATGGGTACTTCCCGAGGTAGCCGCGCAGCAGGTTGATGCCTTCCTCCGCCCTGCCCCGCTGCTTGTAGGCGTCATAGACCTTGTCCGCGACCAGGGCGATGTATGCCGGATTCTGACTTTCGATTCTCTTCCACGCCTCGATCGCGGCTTCCGGCCGCCCGTTCGCGACCTCGAGGTCGCCCAGCAGCATGTTCGCGCGCACGCACAACCGGTGATGCGCGAGGGCCTCGGCGAGGTGCGGACGTGCGGCCTCCGGCTGCGAGTGCATGATCTCGTTCAACGCGAGCTCGCAGTAGAAGTTGGCGATCTCCTTCTGGTGCGAGCGCCCGGTCTCCGCCTCGAGCTTCCCGGCGATGCCGATGGCGCGGTGCCACTCCTTTTCCTGCTCGTAGATCTCGAGCAGGAACTTGAGCGCGCCTTCCGTGTGCGGCGAGCCCTCGAGCTTCAGGAACAGCTCCTCGGCGCGGTCGAGGAGCCCGGCCCTGAAGTAATCCTGCGCGAGCTCGTAGAGCGCCGCGAGCCTCTGCTCCGGCGCGAGATCGGGACGCTCCGCGAGGTTCTGATGCATGCGGATCGCCCGCTCGACCTCGCCGCGGCGCCGGAACAGGCTCCCGAGGGCGAAATGCAGCTCGATCGTCTGCGGGTCGACCTTGACGATCTCGATGAAAGCCTCGATCGCCTTGTCCGGCTGCTCGTTCAACAGGAAGTTGAGGCCCTTGAAGTACGACAGCGGCAGCGCGCGCGACTCGGTAAGCAGGTGCTTGATGTCAATGCGCGCGGCGAGCCAGCCGAGCACGAAGAACAGCGGCAGCGCGAGCAGCCACCAGAACTCAATCTCCATAGCCCGAGGCCCGAATCATCCGCGCATCACGGCGCATCGGAGCGCGCCGCCTTCTGCAGCTCCCGCTTCAACGCGCTGATCTCGCGCCGTTGCCTGAGCAGCTGCGCCAGGATCGCGACGATGCCGAGCGCCACCCCGGCGCAAAAGAACACGAGCAGCACGACGATGAGCGGCGTGTGCCATTCACCACCCGGATAATAGCGCACGACCACCGTTTCGGTGTTCTTGATGGCAAACGACAGGACCAGCACGAACAGGGAGAGCTTGAGCGCCCACAGCAGATAACGCATGACGTTGTAACCTATCGCCGATAGCCGGCTCCGGCCGCGCCGCCGCCAGTGCCTGGAAAAAAAAACGGCACGATCTTTCGATTATGCCGCCGCAAACAAGCGATGCCTAAGTCAGTTGTTATTGTTTCTTGAAGTCAACGCGTTCGCGCAGCTCCTTTCCTGCCTTGAAATGCGGAACGTATTTTGCGGGGACCTGCACCTTTTCACCCGATTTCGGGTTGCGCCCCGTGCGCGGCGGCCGGTAATTGAGCCCGAAGCTGCCGAAGCCCCTGATCTCAATGCGCTGTCCCTGCGCAAGGCTCTTCGCCATGGCGTCCAGAACCATCTTCACGGCGAGCTCCGCATCCTTCGCCACCAGCTGCGGGTAGCGGGCCGCGAGCTTCGCGATCAACTCGGATTTCGTCATGATGCGTCCTTATTGTTTGGTGTTGGCCGTATCGAGCTTCGCCTTGAGCAACGCACCGAGATTGGTCGTGCCCGTGCTCGCTGCTTGCTTGTCCTCGGCGAGTTTCTTCATGGCCCCGGCCTCCTCTGCCAGGTCCTTGGCCTTGACCGAGAGATTGATCGTGCGGTTCTTGCGGTCGATGTTGATGATCATCGCGGAAACCTGATCTCCCTCTTTCACCCGCGTGCGGATGTCCTCCACGCGGTCCCGGCCCACCTCGGACGCGCGAAGGTAGCCCTCGATGTCCCCCTCCAGCTGAATGACCGCACCCTTGGCATCGATCGTCTTCACGGTGCCGCTCACGATCGAGTTCTTCTCGTGCCCCTGGATGAAGCTGGTGAAGGGATCGCCCTCGATCTGCTTGATGCCCAGCGAGATGCGCTCGCGCTCGACATCGATCGAGAGCACCAACGCGTCCACGTCCTGGCCCTTCTTGTACTCGCGCACGGCCTCCTCTCCGGGCTTGCCCCACGAGAGGTCGGACAGGTGAACGAGACCGTCTATGCCCCCGGGCAGCCCGATGAAGATGCCGAAGTCGGTGATGGACTTGATCTGCCCCCTCACCTTCTCGCCCTTCTTGTGGTTCATGGCGAACTCTTCCCAGGGGTTCGGCATGCACTGCTTCATCCCGAGCGAGATGCGGCGGCGCTCCTCGTCGATCTCGAGCACCATGACTTCCACCTCGTCGCCGAGCTGCACGACCTTCGAGGGATGCACGTTCTTGTTGGTCCAGTCCATCTCCGAGACGTGGACCAGCCCCTCGATTCCGGCCTCGATCTCGACGAACGCTCCGTAGTCGGTCAAATTCGAGACCTTGCCGAAGAGCCGCGTTCCCGTCGGATAGCGCCTGCCGAGCCCGACCCACGGATCCTCCCCGAGCTGCTTGAGCCCGAGCGACACGCGGTTCTTCTCCTGGTCGAACTTGAGGATCTTCGCCTCGACCTCGTCGCCGACGGCAAGGATCTCCGACGGATGCTTCACGCGGCGCCACGCGAGGTCGGTGATGTGCAGCAAACCGTCGATGCCGCCCAGATCCACGAACGCGCCGTAATCGGTGATGTTCTTCACGATGCCCTTCACCACGGCGCCTTCCTGCAGGCTGGCGAGCAGCGCTTCGCGCTCGACCCCCTGGTTCTGCTCGAGCACCGCGCGGCGCGAGACGACGACGTTGTTGCGCTTGCGGTCGAGCTTTATGACCTTGAATTCCATCTGCTTGTTTTCGTACGGCGTGGTGTCCTTCACGGGGCGGATGTCCACCAGGGATCCGGGAAGAAAGGCGCGTATCCCGTTCACCGTCACGGTGAGCCCGCCCTTCACCTTGCCGTTGATGACGCCGCTCACCACCGAGCCCTTCTCGAGCGCCTCCTCCAGATCAAGCCAGGCGGCGAGCCGCTTCGCCTTGTCGCGCGAGAGCCGCGTCTCTCCGTGGCCGTCCTCGAGCGCTTCGATCGCCACCTTCACGAACTCGCCGGTCTTGGCCTCGACCTCGCCGCGGTCATTGCGGAATTCGTCTATCGGAACATAACTTTCGGACTTGAGCCCGGCGTTGACCACCACGTAGTTCTCGTCCACGCGGATGATCTCCGCGGTGATCACTTCGCCGACCCGCATTTCCTTGCGGGAGAGACTCTCCTCGAAGAGCGTGGCGAAGCTTTCAGCAGACGCAGCCGGGGATTGGGTTTTCATCATTCAGATTCAGAGCCTTGGATATGCCCGTCTCAGCGACGGGGTTCGTTAGCAAAACCACGAGTCGGGGCACAACTCATGGCACCTGTGGTGCCTGCTTATATCGCGCCAGCACCTGCGCTACTACTTCCTCGACCGGCATCCCCGTCGTATCGAGTACGATGGCGCCGGCACTTTTCTGCAGGGGCGCCACGGCACGTTCGCTGTCCCGCGCATCGCGGGCCCGGATGTCATGCAGAAGGGCGGCCATGTTAGCACGCAACCCTTTTCCCATCAACTGCTTATATCGCCGCTCGGCCCGCGCCTCGACGCTCGCGGTAAGGAAGATCTTGAGTGCGGCGTCCGGGAAAACCACGGAGCCCATGTCGCGGCCCTCGGCCACCAGACCGGGGGGCCGGCGCAGCGAGCGCTGGCGCCCGAGCAGCGCCGCGCGGACTTTCGGCCACGACGCGATGCGCGAGGCCGCGACGCCCACGCGCTCCTCGCGGATCGCGTCCGTGATGTCCCGGCTCTCCAGCCGCACATGCTCTCCATCAAATATTACATTTATATTCATCGTAATGTGAGCGATATCTGATTCATTTTCTAGGTTTGTGCCCGCCTCCAGTGCGACCAGTGCCGCAGCGCGGTAGAGGGCCCCGCTGTCGAGGTAATGAAAACCAAGCTCGGTCGCGACCCGCTGCGCCACCGTCCCCTTGCCGGAGGCGGAAGGCCCATCGATCGCGATCACCGGGGCCGGCGTGCTGTCAGCCATGCCGAATTCTGAGGCCGGCGGAGCGGGCCAAGTCCACGAACCCGGGGAAGGAGGTTGCGACATTCGCGCAATCGCGCACGGTGATCGGCCCGCTCGCGCGCAGCGCCGCCATCGAAAAAGCCATCGCGACCCGGTGGTCCGCGTGGGATTGTATTTCGCCGCCCCGGCAAGGACCACCGCGGATGCGCATGCCGTCGAGCGTGGGCGAGGCGGCGATGCCCAGCCGCGAGAGGCCGTCCGCCATGACCTCGATGCGGTCCGATTCCTTCACGCGCAGCTCTTGTGCACCCGTCACCACGGTCTCCCCGTCCGCATAGGCGGCAGCGACGAAGAGGACGGGAAACTCGTCGATCGCAAGAGGGACGAGCCGCGCGGGGATTTCGACGCCGCGCAGACGCGCGCTGCGCACCCGGATGTCCGCGACCGGCTCTCCTCCCGCCACGCGTTCATTGAGGACCTGGAGGTCGGCGCCCATCAGGCGCAGGATCTCGATCACGCCGGCACGGGTGGGATTGAGGCCGACATGCTCCAGCGTCACCTCGGACCCCGCCGCGATCGTGGCGCCGACCATGAAGAAAGCGGCGGAAGAAATATCCGCCGGCACCTCGATGTCGGTCGCGGTCAACGTGCCCCCGCCCTGCAGGCACACGGTGCCTCCCTTGCTTTCCACCGGATAACCGAACGCCCGCAGCATGCGCTCGGTGTGATCGCGCGTCGGCGCCGACTCCGCGACGCAGGTCTCGCCCGCGGCGTACAGGCCCGCGAGCAGCAGCGCCGACTTCACCTGGGCGCTCGCGACCGGCATCGCGTAGCGGATGGCGCGTAATTGCCCCGCAGCCCGTATCCTGAGCGGAGGGAGCCCGCCGTCCGAGGTTTCGATGCGCGCGCCCATAGCGGTGAGCGGATCGGCCACACGTTTCATCGGGCGGCGCCTGAGAGTCTCGTCGCCCGTGAGCTCGCTGTCGAAGCCTTGCGCGGCCAGCAATCCGGCGAGCAGGCGCATGGCGGTGCCGGAATTCCCGCAGTCGAGCACGCGCCCGGGCGCGCGCAGGCCGCGCAGACCCGCACCGTGGACGAGCACGCGCCCGTTCTCCGGCCCGTCAATGCGCACGCCCAGCGCCCGGAACACGTTCATCGTCGCGATTGCATCCTCGCCCTCGAGGAACCCTGTGATCCGGGAGACGCCCTGCGCGATCGAGGCGAGCATCACGCTGCGATGCGAGATCGACTTGTCGCCGGGCACACGGATGCGTCCCCTGAGGGCGCCGCCCGGCTCGATTTGGTAGCTGACCGTCATTCCCACCGCTGCCGCAAGGATTCGGGACTGAGGATTGAGGATCGAGAAGTAAAAAACGGGGAGCAAGGAGATGCACGTTTCAGGCGCATTCGCTCAATCCCCAATCCTCAATCCTGTTTCTTCACCAGCCATTTCCTGCGCGCGGCCCGCGCCCGCCCGAATATCGCCCTAAGCGCGTCTCCGTCGCCGCTCTCGATCGCAGCGCGCATCGTCTCCAGCTCGTTCTCGTAGTCCTCGAGCGCGGCGAGCAGCGCGTCGCGGTTGGCGAGGCAGATATCGGCCCACATCGCCGGGGAGCTCCCGGCGATGCGCACCGTATCGCGCAATCCCCCCCCCGAGTGGCCGAACAGTTTTCCGGCGTTGCGGCGGCGGGCGAGCGCGCTGACAAGCGCGAAGGCGACGACATGCGGAAGGTGGCTTACCGCGGCGAAGATCGTATCGTGCTCGGCCGCATCGAGCCGCACGACGCGCGCGCCGCACGCTTCCCAGGCGCGTTGCACCAGCGCAACGGCCCCGGCAGCAGTTTCCCGCTGCGGCGTGAGGACGATGTTTTTCCCGCGGTAGAGCTCGGCAAGCGCCGCGGCGGCCCCGCTGTTCTCCGTTCCCGCGACGGGATGCGCCGGCACGAAGCGCGGAAAATTCGCGCCGAGAAAGCGGCGGGCGCACGCGATCACGTCGCCCTTGGTGCTGCCGGCATCGGTCACGATCGCGCGCCCGGAGAGATGGGGCGCGATCGCCGCCATCACCGCCGGCATCTGCCCCACGGGCGTGGCGAGCAGCACCAGGTCGGCTCCCCGCACGGCGTGCGCCGCGTCCCGCGTCGCCTCGTCAATCGCCTTCATTCGCAGCGCCGCGGCCAGATTGCCCCGGGTACGTCCGACGCCGACGACGCGCCCGACCGCCCTCGCCCGCTTGAGCGCGAGCGCGAACGAGGCCCCGATGAGGCCGACCCCGATCACGACGAGCTTGCCGATTTTGAGCTTGTCAGGCACGCGCGCTCAATGAAAACGACGCAACACAAGATCTCGAACCACCAAGGACACGAAGGACACAAAGGAAGACCGGATCATGGAACTTCTCCGCCTCAAAGACTTCGTGTCCTTCGTGTCCCTTGTGCTTCATGCTTTCAGCGCTCGATCCAGCGCGGCGAGAAAGCGCGCGTTTTCCGCTTCCAGCCCGATGGTGACGCGCAGGTGCTGCGGCAAGCCGTAGCTCGAGATCGGGCGCACGATGACGCCCGATTCGAGCAGCTTGCGGTACACCGTCGCCGCATCGCCGACGCGGAAGCTCACGAAGTTGCCGTGGGACGGTATGAACTCGAGGCCGATCCGCTTCAATCCCGCGGTAACCTCGCGCATCCCGGCGCGGTTCAGCTCGTGCCCCTTGCGCACGAACTCCGCATCGCTCAATGCCGCAGTCGCGGCCGCGAGCGAGACGCTGTTCACGTTGAACGGCTGGCGCACCCGGTTCATCAGGTCGGCCACGGCCGGCGCGGCGAAAGCATAGCCCACCCGCAGCCCCGCGAGCCCGTAGATCTTGGAGAAGGTGCGCGTCACGACCAGGTGGGGAAAGCGCTCGAGCCAGGCGACGCTGTCCGCGCGAAGCTCCGCGGGAAGGTACTCGTAATACGCCTCGTCGAGCACCACCAGTACTTCTCGCGGCACGCTCGCGATGAAGCTCTCGAGCTCCGCCGGCGCCGCGAGCGTGCCGGTCGGGTTGTTGGGATTGGCGATGAACACCACTCGCGTCCTGCCGCTTACCGCGCGCCGCATCGCGGCGAGGTCGTGCGCAAAATTCCTTGCGGGCACCTCGACCCCGCTCGCGCCCATTGCCTGCACGACCAGGGGATATACCGCGAACGCATGTTGCGAATAGACCGCCTCCAGCCCCGGGGCGAGAAACGCGCGCGCCGCCATCTCGAGCACGTCGTTCGACCCGTTTCCGAGCACGATGCGCTCGGGCGCGACGCCGTGGTGGGCGGAGAGCGCGCGCTTGAGCTCGAAGCCGTTGCCGTCCGGATACCGCGCAAGATCGCCCGCCGCGCGGTCGATGGCAACCCTGGCAAGCGGGCTCACGCCCATCGGATTCTCATTGGAGGCGAGCTTGACGATGCCCGCTTCGTCCAGTCCCATCTCGCGCACAAGCTCGGAGATCGGCTTGCCGGGCTGGTACGGCGCGATCGCGCGGATGTACGGCGGCGCCAGGTCGCAAATATCCATCTCGGGTAAGCGGTAAGCGGTTAGCGGTAAGCAGTCGGTCGATCCGCGGCTCTACACGGCTCACTGCTCACCGCTCACTGCTCACGCGGTCAGGTCACGGCGGCGGGATAGGAGCCGAGGTTCTTCAGGAACGACGCCTTGCGTTCCACTTCGGCCAGCGCGCGCGCCACGTTCGCATCCTGCTGATGCCCCTCGACGTCCACGTAGAACACGTATTCCCACAGCCCGGCGCGCGACGGGCGCGACTCGAGCTTGGTCATGCTCACCTGATGCTCGGCTAGCGGCGTGAGCAGCTCGTGTATCGCCCCTGGAACATTGCGCGCAGACATGATGAGCGAGGTCTTGTCCTTGCCCGACGGCGCGGCATCGTGACGGGCCAGCACGAGGAAGCGGGTCGTGTTCTTCGGCTCGTCCTCGACGTTGCGCGCGAGCATTTTGAGCCCGTAGAGCGCCGCCGCGGTTTTCGAGCCGATCGCCGCCGCGTTGCGCCGGCGCGCGGCCACGCGTGCCGCCTCGGCGTTGCTCACCACGGGGACACGCTCGGCGTGTGGAAGATGGCGCGCGAGCCATTGCTGGCACTGCGCGAGGCTCTGGGTGTGGGAATAGACGATGCGCACGTCGCGCAACCCTCGCGCCTTGCCCATCACGCATTGGCGCACCGGCAGCATCACTTCTCCGCAGATCTTGGCCGACGTGGAGAGCAGCAGATCGAGCGTGCGGCCCACCGCGCCTTCGGTGGTATTTTCCACCGGCACCACGCTGTATCCCGTCGCACCGGTTTCGACCTGGCGGAACACCTCGTCAATCGAAGCGCACGGCCGCATCACGGTCAGTCCGCCGAAATGCTTCACCGCGGCCTCCTGGCTGAAGGTGCCTTCCGGGCCGAGATACGCGACCGTCATCGCGTCCTCAAGCGCGCGGCACGCCGACATGATTTCCGTGAACAGCCGCGCGAGCGCGCTGTCGGAGAGCGGGCCGCGGTTCGCCGCCAGCGCACGCCGCAGCACCTGTGCCTCGCGCTCGGGACGGTAGACGTCGCCCGCCTTCAGCTTGCCGATGCGCTGCGCAAGGCGCGCCCGCATCGAGAGCAGCTCGACGAGCCGTGCGTCAAGCACGTCGATGCGGTCGCGGATCTGTTTCAGCTTGTCGCTCATCAAAAACGGTGAACGGTAAGTGGTTGGTAAGCGGTAAGCGGTGAAACAGCCGGCCCGCGCCGAACTTGCTGTATTCGGCTCACTGCTTACGGCTCACCGCTCACTGTTGCTCCACCGGCAGGTAGCGCACGGCCAGCACGCCTTTGATGCCGATGATGTTGTCGATGACCCCGGCCGGCACGGGGCTGTCCACGTCGACCAGCGTGTAGGCCATCTCCCCTTTCGACTTGTTGATCATGTTGTGTATGTTGAGCCCGGCGTTAGCCATCGCGGTCGAGATCTGCCCCAGCATGTTGGGCACATTGGCGTTGGCGATGCCCACGCGGAACGGGGATTCGCGCATCATCGTCACGTCGGGGAAGTTGACGGCGTTCAGAATGTTACCGTTCTCGAGAAAATCCCGCACCTGGTCCGCCACCATCACCGCGCAGTTCTCCTCCGCCTCCCGCGTGGAGGCCCCGAGATGCGGCAGCGCGACCACCTCCGGGTGCCCCATCAGCTCCCGCGCCGGGAAATCGCAGACGTAGTAGCGGATGCGCCGGCTTTCGAGCCCTTCCAGCACCGCACGGTTGTCCACCACTTCCTCGCGCGCAAAATTGAGCAGGATCGCCCCGTTCTTCATGATCTTGACGCGGTGGGAATTGATGAGCTTGCGCGTCACCTCGAGCAGCGGCACGTGCAGCGTGACAAAGTCCGCCGCCTTGAGCAGATCCTCGATGCTCTGCGCCTTTTTTACCCGGGAAGGAAGGCTCCACGCCGCCTCCACCGTGATCTCCGGATCGTATCCGAGGACGTCCATCCCGAGCTTGATCGCGGCGTCCGCGACCAGGCTCCCGATCTTGCCCAGGCCGATCACCCCCAGCGTCTGGCGCGGCAGCTCCACTCCCGCGAACTGCTTCTTGCCGCCCTCGACCGCCCCGTTCAGGTCCGCATTCTCGCCCTTGAGCCCGTGCACGAACTTGAGCGCCGGCAACAGGTTGCGCGCGGCGATCAGCATGCCCGCGATCACCAGCTCCTTCACCGCGTTGGCGTTCGCTCCCGGCGCGTTGAACACCGGCACGCCGCGCGAGCTCATGCTCTGCACCGGAATGTTGTTCACCCCAACGCCGGCGCGCCCGATCGCCTTGACGCTCCGGGGGATCTCCATCGCGCGCATGTCGTGCGAGCGCACCAGGATCGCATCGGGCGCGTCCACGTTGCCGCCGACGACGTAGCTCCCCGCGGCGAAACGCTTGAGCCCGACGCTCGAGATCTGGTTCAGCGTCTGGATGCGGTAGATGGTGTTCATAACGGCGCCGGATCCTGTCTCAAGAACAGCTTGAAGCCGCCGATGGACGCCGACGGACGCCGATCAGATCAACGACAAGAACCCGGACAGCAGGAGACTTCATCTGCTTTCAGCTGCGGCCATATCTTGCATTTGATCGATTCAACATAAGTGTTAGCCATGATTGCGCTCGAATTCGCGCATGAAGTCGACCAGCGCCTTCACGCCCTCCATCGGCATCGCGTTGTAGATCGAGGCGCGCATGCCGCCGACCGAGCGGTGGCCCTTCAACTGGGCAAGCCCGCGGCCCTTCGCCTGCTTGAGAAACGTTTCCTCCAGCGCCGTGTTGCGCAGCGAGAACGGGATGTTCATGCGCGAACGGTCCTCTTTCGCGACCGGGGACGCATAGAACTCGGTCTGGTCGAGGTAATCATAGACGAGCGCGGCCTTGGCGACGTTGATTTCCTCCATCCGCTTGAGGCCTCCGAGCTTCCTCAACCACTGGAACACGAGGCCCGCGACGTACACGGCAAAGGTCGGCGGGGTATTGTGCATGGAACCCGCCTCCGCCTGTACCTTGTAGTCGAAAACCGCCGGCGTCTCGGCGGCGGCCTGCCCGATGAGGTCATCGCGCACGATGACGACGGTGAGTCCGGCGGGCCCGATATTCTTCTGCGCGCCCGCGTAGATCAGCCCGAATCGCCCCACCTCGAGCGGCCGCGACAGGATATGCGAGGACGCGTCGGCGACCAGCGGCACGTCCCCGGTATCCGGTATCCAGTGGAACTCCACCCCGCCGATGGTCTCGTTCGACGTGTAGTGCACGTAGGCCGCGCCGGGGTCGAGCTTCCAGCGCTCCTGCTTCGGAGCATGGTTGAAGCCGGCGTCCTCCGAGCTCGCCGCGACATTCACCTTGCAGTAGCGCTGCGCCTCCGCGATCGCCTTCTTCGACCAGTAGCCGCTCGCCACGTAGTCGGCCGAGCGCTTGCCCCGCAGAAGGTTGAGCGGGACGACCGCGAACTGGGCCGCGGCGCCGCCCTGCAGGAACAGCACTTTGTAGCTGGGCGGCACCCCGAGCAGCTCCCGCAGGTCGGCTTCGGCCTGCGCGTGGATCGCGACGAATTCCTTGCCCCGATGGCTCATCTCCATCACGGACATGCCGCTTGCGTGCCACTCGAGCATCTCCTCGGCGGCCTGCCGGAGCACCGGCTCCGGCAGCGTCGCCGGCCCGGCGCCGAAATTGAATATCCTCGCCATAAAAGCCCAATGGTAAATCGTGAGCGGTGAGCGGTGAGCGGTGAGCGGTGAGTCGTAAAGCACGCGTTGGGATTGTCCCCGCTTACCGCTTACCGCCTATTGCTTATCGCTCACCCTTCTTCCTCGTCCTGCTCGACGATCTTCTCGAGCCCGGCCAGTTTCTCGTTCTCGTCGAGGTTGATCAGGCGCACGCCCTGGGTGGAGCGTCCTTGCTCGCGGACCTCGGCCACGCGCGTGCGGATCAGCACGCCGCCCGTCGTGATCAGCATGATCTCGTCCTCCGCGCTGACCAGCTGTGCGCCGATGACCTTGCCGTTGCGCTCGCTGCACTGGATGGCGATCATTCCCTGCGTGCCGCGCCCGTGGCGCGTGTATTCCCCGATCGGCGTGCGCTTGCCGTATCCGTGCTCGGTGGCCGTGAGCACCGAAAGCGATTCGTCCTGCGCGGTGAGCAGCGAGATCACGTGCTGCCCCTTGCCGAGCTTCATCCCGCGCACGCCGGTCGCGGCCCGCCCCATGGCGCGCACCTCGGCTTCCGCGAAACGCACCGCCTTCCCGGCGTCCGAGAAGAGCATCGCGTCCTGCTTGCCGTCGGTCAGCGCCACTCCGATCAGGTAGTCGCCGTCCTCCAGGTTGACGGCGATGATTCCTTTGGACATCGGGCGCGAGAAGGCGGAGAGCGCGGTCTTCTTCACCGTGCCCCCGGAAGTGGCCATGAAGACGAAGTGCTCCTCGTCGAACTCGCTCACCGGGAGCACCGCGGTGATCTTCTCGTGCTCCATCAGCGGCACGAGATTCACGATCGGCTTGCCGCGCGAGGCGCGGCTGCCCTGCGGCACCTCGTAGACCTTCAACCAGTAGACGCGCCCGCGGTTGGAGAAGCACAGGATATGGTCATGGGTGTTGGCGATGAAGAGCTTCTCCACGAAATCGTCTTCCTTGGTCGTGGTCGCCTGCTTGCCGCGCCCGCCGCGCTTCTGCGCCCGGTAATCGGCGACGGGCTGGCACTTCATGTAGCCGCCGTGGGAGAGCGTCACCACCACGTCCTCGGAGGCGATGAGGTCTTCCATCCCGAGATCCTGGGTCTTGGTGACGATCTCGCTTCTGCGCTCGTCGCCGTACTGCTTCTTCACCTCCGCGAGCTCCTGCCCGATGATGCGGGTGACGCGCGCGGGCTTCGCCAGCACGTCGATCAAGTCGGAGATCTTCTCCATCGTCTCCTTGTATTCCGAGACGATCTTGTCCTGCTCGAGCGCGGTCAGGCGCTGCAACCTCAGCTCGAGGATCTGCTGCGCCTGGACGTCGGACAGGCGGTAACCCTTCTTGTGCAGCCCGTACTCGGGCAAGAGCCCCTCGGGGCGCGAGACCTGGCCTTCGCCGCGCGCGAGCAGCTCCTCCACCAGCTTGGAGCGCCAGAACCGGGCCATCAGCTCGTTCTTGGCGTCGGCCGGGGTGGCCGCCGCCTTGATGAGCGCGATGACGTCGTCCACGTTGGACAACGCCACCGCGAGCCCTTCCAGGATATGACCGCGCTCGCGCGCCTTCCTCAGCTCGAAGGCGGTGCGCCGCGTCACCACCTCGCGGCGGTGCCGCAGGAAGGCGTCCAGCAGCTGCCTGAGATTGAGCAGGCGGGGCTGGCCGTCCACCAGCGCGACCGTGTTCATGCCGAAGGTCTCCTGCATCTGTGTTTCCTTCCACAGATTGTTCAGGATCACCTCCGGCACCTCGCCGCGCTTCAGCTCGATCACCGCGCGCATGCCGGCCTTGTCCGACTCGTCGCGGATGTCGGCGATGCCCTCGATCCTCTTGTCGCGGACGAGCTCGCCGATTCGCATCAGGAGATTGGCCTTGTTGACCTGGTAGGGCAGCTCGTCGATCACGATGGAGACGCGCCCGCCTTTCTTTTCCTCCTCGAAGTGGGTACGCGCGCGCATCACCACCTTGCCGCGCCCGGTGCGGTAGCCTTCCTTCACGCCGTCCAGGCCGTAGATGATGCCGCGCGTGGGGAAATCGGGCGCCGGGACGATCTGGATCAGCTCCTCGATTCCGATTTCCGGGTTCTTGAGCAGCGCCTGGCACGCGTCGGCCACCTCGCCGAGGTTGTGAGGCGGGATGTTGGTCGCCATGCCCACCGCGATGCCGGACGAGCCATTGACGAGGAGATTCGGCAGCCGGGTCGGCAGTGCAATCGGCTCCTGCTCCTTGCCGTCATAGTTCGGGACGAAATCGACCGTGTCCATGTCGATGTCGGCCAGCATTTCGGAAGTGATGCGGTCCAGCCGGCATTCGGTGTACCGGTAGGCTGCCGGAGAGTCGCCGTCCACCGAGCCGAAGTTACCCTGCCCGTCGATCAGCATGTAGCGCATGGAAAAGCCCTGGGCCATGCGCACCAGCGCCTCGTAGGTGGCCGCGTCCCCGTGCGGGTGGTATTTCCCGAGCACGTCGCCGACCACCCGCGCGCACTTCACGTACGGGCGGTTCCAGACGTTGTTCGCCTCGTGCATCGCGTAGAGGATGCGGCGGTGCACGGGCTTCAGCCCGTCGCGCACGTCGGGCAGCGCCCGGCCCACGATCACGCTCATCGCGTAGTCGAGGTACGAACGCCGCATCTCCTCTTCGAGGCTTACCGGCAGGGTTTCTTTGGCGATCTGGTCCATGAAAATGCTGGGAGAAAAACGGTCGCGTCACGCGACGGTGAAAAAACGGGTGATTTTACCACGCGCGGACCCGGTATTTCGCGTGCCCGCACGGTCCGACGAGCGTCCACGATCGAGCATGCCGGGCGATGGCTTGTTGGTCCTTTCGCGGCGTGCGCACGGCCCGCCGGTTCGCATTTTTTTCAATACTGCGGCAGACTATATCCCGGTTCCCCGCAAGGGATCTGGCTACGGGGACGGTCCTGCGCTGTGCACGCTGCGACGCGTTTCAGGAACGCACGGGGCCCGGCGCCGGTCCAGCGAGCCGGCCTTAGCCCCGGGACGCCCCCGGACACGTCGACCCCGCATGATCGGCCGCCGGGCGGGCGCGCCGACCGGGACCAGTCCAATACGTGAACCGAGGGGTGCGGGCGTTTCTTTTAGGCAACAATGGGGTATGCTTTATTCCGGAGAACCGTGTTATGATTTCGGCATAATTTGCTTTGCCTGAAAGGTTGTGATATTAAGTGTTTCGGGGAGACTCTGAGTAGGTTGACCGGCACTCCGGCGGGTCCCTAACCATCGCATAACAGGAGGATTAAAAATCATGATTTTAACTATTCGGATGACGCTCGTTGGCCTCGCCGCGACCGGGTTACTGCTGCCCGTCACGGCATCGGCCCAATGGAAAAATCAGGGGTATCTGACCGACACCGGCGGCAACGTCGTCCGCGCGCTCGGTGCGAACGTGTGCGTGCGCACCAGCGATTGGACCCCGGCCCGGGCCGTGGCCGAATGCGATCCGGATCTCGTTCCGAAGCCGAAGCCCAAGCCCGTCGCGAAGCCTGCGCCGAAGCCGGTCGCGAAGCCGAAGCCCAAGCCGGAAGTGAAGAAGCCGCCCAAGCCCAAGCTCATCAACGTCGAAGAGAAGATCGAGCTGCAGGGCATGCCCTTCGCCAAGGCCGAGATGACACAGGACAACCGCGAAAGCCTGAACAAGTTCCTCGGCGGCCTGAAGAAAGCGACCAAGGCGCGCCAGGCGGTTTCGTTCGGCGCGGTGATCGTGACCGGCCACACCGACCGCATCGGCAGCCTCAAGTACAACATGAAGCTCTCCGAGCGGCGCGCAGTGGTAGTCAAGGACTACCTCGTTGCCCAGGGCGTGGATCCGAAGGTCATCTTCTGGGAAGGCAAGGGCCCGAAGCAGCCGATCCCGGTGACCAAGTTCTGCGACAACAAGATGAAGCGCAAGCAGCTGATCGAGTGCCTGTCGCCGAACCGCCGCGTGACCGTGGAAGTGGTCGGCCGCGCCCAGGCGATCCCGAAGCCGGCGGCGAAACCCGCTGCGAAACCCGCAGCCAAGCCAGCGGCAAAACGATAACTCAGAGGAGCATCAACTTCAAAAGCCCTGCTTCGGCAGGGCTTTTTTATTTCCACCATGCCCCGCAGCCCTGAATCCATGGAGCACGCTGTCGAGGCGCGCTGGGTGATCCCGGCCGACCCGCAGGAAGCGGTGCTCCCCGATCATTGCGTCATTGTCGCGGACGGGCGCATCCGCGAGGTCCTGCCCACAAATGAAGCGCGCAGCCGCTACCGCGGCGCCCGCCGCACGCAACTGCCTCACCACGCGCTCATCCCCGGCCTGATCAACCTGCACACGCACGCGGCGATGACGCTGATGCGCGGGCTCGCCGACGACCGCGCGCTCATGGACTGGCTGCAGAACCATATCTGGCCGGTCGAGACGCGCATGGTCTCCCCGGACTTCGTCTACGACGGGACGCTCATCGCCTGCGCGGAGATGCTGCGCGGCGGGGTCACCTGCTTCAACGACATGTATTTCTTCCCCGAGTCCGCGGCGCAGGCCGCCCTCACCGCCGGTATGCGCGCCGCGATCGGCATGATCGTCGTCGAATTCCGCTCGCCCTATGCGAGCGACGCCGCCGACTATCTCAACAAGGGCATCGCGGTGCGCGACGCGCTGCGGGACGAGCCACTGCTCTCGTTCTGCATCGCGCCGCACGCGCCTTTTACCGTAAGCGACGCGACTTTCCGGCGCGTGGCGACCTACGCCGGCGAGCTCGACCTGCCGGTACACGTGCATCTGCACGAAACCGCCGACGAAATCCGCGACAGCCTTGCAACCCATGGACTGCGTCCGATCCACCGGCTGCGAACGCTCGGGCTGCTCGGCCCCAACCTGATCGCGGTGCACGGCGTGCACCTCGCCGAGGACGAGATCGCCCTGCTCGCGGAGCACGGATGCCATGTCGCGCATTGCCCGTCGTCCAACCTCAAGCTCGCGAGCGGCATCGCGCCGGTGGCGCGGCTCTCCGAGCGCGGAGTGAACGTGGGGCTCGGCACCGATGGCGCGGCAAGCAACAACCGGCTCGACGTGTTTGCCGAGATGCGCCTCGCCGCTCTGCTCGCCAAGGGCGCAAGCGGGGAGCCCACCGCGCTTCCCGCCCACGCGGTGCTCGGCATGGCCACGCTCAACGCGGCCCGCGCGCTCGAGATCGACGACCGCGTGGGCTCGCTCACAGCGGGCAAGTGCGCCGACATGACCGCGGTGAACCTGGGTGCGCCGGAACTGTCACCCGTCTATGACCCCGTCTCGCACCTCGTCTACGTTGCCGGGCGCGAACACGTCACTCACGTCTGGGTCAACGGCGAGCTGCTGGTGAACGAAGGTCGTCTTACGCGGCTCGACGCGGACGCGCTCGTGGCGAAAGCCGCGGTATGGAAGGAAAAGATCAAAAACCGGGATTGAGGACTGAGGATTGAGGATTGAGCGAAAAACGTGACACACTTGAGGGTCTGATGCCCACTCAATCCCCAATCCTCAATCCTCAATCCGCCGCCCGGCTTGCATGATCAACGTCGATCCTCTCGAGCTCGAGAAATTCAGCCAGCTCGCGCACCGCTGGTGGGACCCGCAGGCGGAGTTCAAGCCGCTGCACGATCTCAATCCCCTGCGCCTCGACTACATCGACGGCATCGTGGGGCTGCGCGGGAAAGCGGTGCTCGACGTGGGCTGCGGGGGCGGCATACTTGCGGAGAGCATGGCGGCGCGCGGGGCGCACGTGACCGGCACGGACCTGGCCGACAAGCCGCTCAAGGTAGCGCAGCTGCACCTGCTCGAGTCCGGGCTGGAGGTGGACTACCGGCTGATCTCCGCCGAAGCGCTCGCGCGGGAGATGCCGGGCGCGTTCGACGCCGTGACCTGCATGGAATTGCTGGAGCACGTGCCGGATCCCGCGGCAACCGTGCAGGCGTGCGCGGACCTGGTGCGCCCCGGTGGCCATGTGTTCTTCTCCACCATCAACCGCAACCTCAAGGCCTACCTGCTCGCGGTCATCGGCGCCGAGTATGTGCTGCAGCTGCTGCCACGGGGCACGCACGAATACGCGAGATTCCTCAAGCCTTCGGAGCTCGCGGAAACGTGCCGGCGTGCGGGACTGGATGTCGCGCACATCACGGGGATGACCTACAACGCCCTCGCCAGGACCTATGCGCTCGGCCGCGACGTGGACGTGAACTACATCCTGCACGCCACAAGGGCGTGAACAGTAAATGGTGAACAGTGAACAGACAAGGGGCTGCGTCTCACCGCTGCTCTCAGTCCGTTCACCGTTCACTGATCACCGTTCACTCTAATGATTAGAGCAGTCCTGTTCGACCTCGACGGCACTTTCGCGGATACCGCGCCGGACCTTTGCGATGCGCTGAACCGCGTGCGGGCAGCGCGCGCGCTGCCGCCGCTGCCGGTACAGGCCACCCGGCCCGTGACGTCGATGGGCGCCCGGGGCTTGCTCGGCGTGGGCTTCAACATCGGGCCCGAGCATCCGGACTATGCGCAAATGCGCGAGGAATTTCTGGCCTTCTACGAGCAGAACCTGTGCCGTGAGACGCGGCTCTTCCCCGGCATAAAGGAATTGCTCGACGAAATCGAGCAACGGCGCCTCCCGTGGGGCATCGTCACGAACAAGGCGGAGCGGTTCGCGCTCCCGCTGCTGAACCTGCTCGATTTGCGCGCACGCGCCGCGTGCGTGATCGGCGGCGATACCACCGGCAAGCTCAAGCCGAATCCGGATCCGCTGCTCGCGGCGTGCCGGGCGATCGGAATCGAGCCGGATGCGTGCGTCTACGTCGGCGACGACCGGCGCGATATCGAGGCCGCGCGGGCCGCGGGCATGAAGTCCGCCGCGGCTGCGTGGGGCTACCTCAACGGCGGCGACCCGCGAAGCTGGGGCGCGGACTGGCTGATCGAGCGCCCGGAGGATCTGCTGCAATATCTGTAGGCGACTGGCGTTGAGACAGAATACCGCCTTGATTATCTTGAGCTTGCCCGCATATGGGATAATGAGACGTTCGATCCGCTGCCTCCTGCGGAAAGGTTAAATGGGGGCGAACTGGCTTCGACGTGGGTAACGAAGCAGTACGGGGCATGCCAAGGTCCAGTCACCTTGTAAAACCGCTGGAAACCTATAAACGCCAACGACGAGCGTTACGCTCTAGCCGCCTAACACCGGCTAGACGCTGCACTAGCTTGCTGATGGGCTAGGCCGGGAAACCGGTGCAGCGTCATTTACATCAGCCTCTCCGCGCGGTCTGGTCGCTTGGCCGCATGGATCCGTCGAAGCGACTGGCCGAGCGCCAGCCTGCCGGCCGGCGGGCGCGAAGCGAGACCCAAATGACCAGGCTAAGCATGTAGTCCCGGCTGTGTAGGACTTGCGGACGCGGGTTCGATTCCCGCCGCCTCCACCAAAAAAACCGGCCACCCTGAGGTGGCCGGTTTTTTTAACGCTGTTCTTGTTATGAAAGCGCGCCTGACCGCGCTTTCATAGTGGCTTGATCTGCGCCGCCTTCAGGCCCTTCGGCCCGCGCGTCACTTCGTACGCGACGCGCTGCTGTTCCTTCAGCGACTTGTAGCCGTTGGCTTGTATCTCCGAGAAATGCGCGAACAGATCCTCGCCGCCCTCGTCGGGCGTGATGAACCCGAAACCCTTCGCCTCGTTGAACCACTTCACCGTACCAGTTGCCATGTTGCTCTCCTGAAAAAATATACGAACACGGGCAGATGCCCGCGGCCAGCAAACGAATCGAGAAAAGTGGTTGAGAACTGAAGGCTCGCCCTGTCACAGGCGGAAACTGAGGACCAACGGCACCGTCTGAGTCGACTGCGGGCGCAACGATACCCGGTTTCCGGCCGGACTGCAAGCAGCGGGCTTGCCCCTATCTTTTTCCGTACTTCCGCGCGAAATCGGCCGCGAGCGCACTGTCCGCCTTCCTCAGCTGCGCATGGATCTCCTGGACGCGCTCGTGCAGCCCCTGGCCGTGGTAAGCGGCGCCGAGGTTGTACAAGGCGCGCGGCTCCGCCGCCCTGATGCGCAGCGCCTCCTGGCTCGCCTCGATCGCCCGGTCATACTGGTTGAGCGCAAGATAGGACGTGCCGAGGTGGACCCAGGCGTCGAACGCCTGCGCGTTGTAGCGCACCGCCTGCTGGTACGCGGGCACGGCGCGGCGCGGCCGGTTGACCGTGCGGTAGGCGTCACCCAGCTCCTGCCACGCGCGCGCGCTCCTAGGCATCGTGCGCACCCACTGCTGCGTCACCATGAGCAAGGTGATCCAGTCTTTCTGCGCGCGCGCTTCTGCGACGCGGGCGATCCACCTCGCTTCGGCGGCCTCCGCGGTCAAGACCTTCGGCACGGGCCGGTCCGCGGCGGCCGTCAAGTCACTGATCCAGCTCGCCGGCAGGGCAAAATTGAGGTTCTGCCCTTCCCCGACGATGAACGCGGTGATGCCGATGAGCCGCCCTTCGGCGTCGAACAGGCCGCCGCCGCTCGAGCCCTGCGCGATCACGGCGGAAGTCTGGATGTAGCGCGAGCCCTCGAACTCGCGCAAATTCGAGATGAGGCCTTCGGTGAACGTGAGCTCCAGCCCTTCGGGAGCGCCGATCGCGTAGACGCGCTGCCCGACGCGCAGCCGGCCGGTGTAGAGCGCGGCGCGCGGCGCGCCGAGCTGCGGCACCTTGAGCTGGCACAGGTCGCGGTCGCGGTTCGCCGCGCCCGGCGTCACGCTGAAGGCTTTCGCCTGGAAGACCACCTCGACTCTCGCCGCGTCGTCGGTGACGTGGCAGTTGGTGGTGACCGTTTCCCTGCCCGTCACCACGCCGCTACCCTGGCTCAGCGTGTTTCCCTCGGCGTCGTATCCGTGTACGAGCACCACGCTGCGCGATGCGCTCTCGAACACCTGCTCGGGCGTCCTGGCGGCCACCGCATGGGACGAGACCAGCAGCGCGAGCAACCCGGCTAGACCGTGAATAATACGCATCGTGCGCCTTTCCTGTATCGCGATCCGCCCGTTACTCGGATGCGGCGTCTCTCGCGCGCGCACCGGCTCCGCGGCTGGCGGTACCGCTTGTTGCGCCCCCGGCATGCTCGAGGCCGGGTCGCGCGTCTGTACCGAGGATCAATGCCCGCACCGCCTCGCGCCGCGGCATCGCGGCACGATTCACGCGCACGAGTCGTATGCCGGCCGCGTGGAGGCAATCAGCCTTGAAGGAGTCCGCCCCGGGCGCATCGGCGTCGCCCGCATCCAGCTCCACCGCGGCCACGATCCGCATGTCCTTGTCACAGACGAGGAAGTCTACCCGATGCTGCGCCAGCCGGCGGCGCCGCTGTTCCCGCTCGTAGTCCTGTATGCCCTCCGGCAGGCCCACGACGGAGGCGAGGGTAACCTGCGCGAATATCTCGTGGTCGCTCAATCCCGCCTTGAGCAGGCGGTAGAGCAGCGTTTCAGCGCGACCGAGAAAACGCCCCTGCTCCGGACCGGGCTCGGGGGTCTCTACGGGGCGAACCGGGCCCGTGTTGATTTGCGCGCCGGCGGAATGCCCGCGCTGCTCACCGTCCGGAGCCCCCGCGGCGAGCAACTGCACGAAGCGCTCGCGGCTTGCTGCCTCCTTCTCGATGGTCTTTCTGCGGTACGCCCAGACGAGGTAGACGACGGCGATGACCAGTACCAGGGGCAGCAGGTACCAAGCGACCAACTAGCGCTCCGCGACTTTGCCGGTCTCGAGCAGCTTGAGCTCGGGGCGCCCTGCTTCCGGCGCCGGGAGCTCGAAACCGGGGGCGTCGAGAAACTCCCGTGAGAGCTCGCTCACGCCGCGGCATCCGATCAACGCGAGGACGCGGTCGATTTCCTCGCGAAAGATCGCCAGTGCGCGCGCGGCGCCCGCCGGCCCGCCGGCCCCGATGCCGTACAGGGTCGAACGTCCGAGCAGGACCGCCCTCGCCCCGAGCGCGAGCGCCTTCACGACGTCCGTGCCGCGGCGAAATCCGCTGTCCACCAGCACCGTCACGCGCTTGCCGACGGCCTCCACGATCCCGGGCAGCGCCTCGATCGGCGAGATCGCCCCGTCGAGGTTGCGCCCGCCATGGTTGGACACCACGACACCGTCCGCCCCGCAATCGGCCGCGAGCAGCGCGTCCTGCGGATGGAGGATGCCTTTCACGATCAGGGGCTGCGGCCAGAGCTTGCGCAGCGCGCGCAGGTCGTCCCAGTTGAGCGAATCATTGCGCAGCGTCGCGCGGCCCATCGGCCGCGCGGTGATCTTCGCCCTGAGCTCGGACGGATAGTTCTCGTAGCGCGGCATGCCGCTCGTGAGCACGTAGCGCCCGAGCACCCTCACCAGCCATCCGGGGTGCATGAGCACGTCGGTCACGTTGCGCCGCGTGAAGCTGAACGGAATGGTGAAGCCGTTGCGCAGGTTGTACTCACGGTTGCCCGGCACCACGCCGTCGACCGTCACCACGAGCGCCTCGTAGCCCGCCGCCCTGGCGCGCTCCACGAGCTTGTGGGAGAGGCTGCGGTCGGGCCACATGTAGAGCTGGAACCACAGCGTCCCGCCCGCCTGCTCGGCGACTTTTTCCATCGCCGTCATGGAGCCGGTGGCGAGCGTGAAGGGAACGCCGGCTCCGGCGGCCGCGCGCGCGAGCGCGGTCTCGCCCTCGTACCACCACAGGCCCGCCGTGCCGGTGGGCGCGATGCCGACCGGCATCCTGTGGCGCTTCCCGAACAGCGTCACCTCCTGGCTGCGGGCCGAGACGTCCACCAGCGTGCGCGGCTTGAATCGGATGCGCTCGAAGACCGCGCGGTTGTTGCGCAGGGACACCTCGTCTTCGGTGCCACGGTCCACGAACTCGAAGAGCCCCTTGGGCAAGCGCCGCCGCGCCATCTCGCGCAGGTCGGCGATGTTGCAGGCGTCGAGCGTGCGATCGTTCACAGGATATGCAAGACGAGCTGTCGCGGCATGCGCCGCATATTGTAGCAAGCGGCTTTAGAACCGTGCATTCAGCGCCGTACTGCCGGACCGGCGCCCTTGCGGTTACGCCGCCGGTCCAGCCACCACGCGAGCGCCGGCAGGACCAGCATCCCTCCCGGCATCACCAGCACCACGAGGTAGGGGCTGAGGCGCGAGAGGCGCCGCATGTGCTCGGCGAGCTCGCGCTTGTCCTCGGGCGTCCAGCGCTGCTTGTTGCGCGGCTTCATGAGCAGGGGCATCAGCCCCTTCACCTTCAGGACTTCGTCGAGCAGGAACCGTCTCTCGCGCGCGGTGAGCTCGCGCACGTGGCGCACCAAGTTCAACGTACGCAGATTGAACTCGCGGATACGAGACGACATCGGTGGGCCGGGTATGTCGTTTGTGGTCCGGTCGTCAGGCGAAGAGCCGGATTCCCAAGCGGGACAGCACGCGCCAGGTGCGCCATGCGGTAAAGCCGCGCCCCGCCCAGCGCAGCAGATTGCGCCGCTGCAGCGCAACGATCGCCGCGAGCAGCGCGACGAGCAGCAGCGGGTGCGCGCGCAGATAGCGTCCCGCGGCCAGCGCCTGGTCCACTACTGCGAGGGGCTGTTCCCAGCGGCCCGCCGCGGCCGCAATTGCCGCGCGTTCCCGGGCCGCACGCGCGATCAGGCGTTCCTTGCGCCGCGCGACTTCCATCATCCGCTCGGTGTGGTTCATCGCGGGGTGAGCTCGGTGCGGTCCTTTTCCAGCTCCGCGAGGCTCGTCGAAAAGAGCCTGGCACGCGCGCGCGCGCGGTTGCGCGCCGCGAGCACGGCAACGACACCGACGGCAAGGTAGGAGGCGGCGAACATGGCGGAGATCAGCAAGCGGTGCGTGTCCCAGAACAGCAGGAGCACGAACAGCGTGGCCATCAGCACGCCGAGCGAGAGAAAAAAGACCGCGACGCAGCCCCAGAACAGGAGCTCGATGAGCCGCAATCGCTCTTCCTCGACCTCGGCGGCGAGCAGCTCGAGCCGCGTATGTACGAGGGCGATGACATTGGCGGCGAGGCCGCGCAGCGATTGCAGCAGGCCGCCGGCCTGCTCCGCGTCGCGCTCGCGATCCTGCACGGCAACAGCCTGCGCGGCTTAGCGGCGCCCGATCAGCAGGCCGACGATGAGGCCGATGCCCGCGGCGACCCCGACGGCGCGCCAGGGATGCTCGTGCACGTATTCGTCGGTCGCTCGGGCCGCCTGCTTGCCCTTGTCGACCAGGATGTCTTCGGCTTCGGCGATCTTGACCTTGGCGCGGTGCAGGCTGTCCTGCACGCGCTCGCGCGCCGCGGACACTTTCTCTCCGGCCTGGCTGGCGGTGGCGCGCAGCAGCTCCTCGGCATCGGAAATCACGATCTTGAGATCTTGGACCAGTTTGTCACGGGTCACGGCGGATTCATTCGGCATGGTGCACCTCTGGTGGTTGGCGTTAACAGTTCGGAAAAGGCAGGCAGGGAAGGCGTATTTTAGCGAATTTTCCCTTTAAAATCAAAACGTTTGGTTCTTGCTGCGCCGCTCTTTCCACACCGGCGCACGCGCGCCGCCTCGCAATCAGACGGGTTTGGGGCCGATCCACTTGCTCACCTTGGGCAGCGGTTCGGCCGCGAGCCGATCGAGCAAACGCTTCGCATCGCGTTCGACGATGAGCATCGCGCGGTGTTCCTCCTTGAGGAAGCGCTCGCGCACCGCGTGCACGAGGAAAGCGCCCAGACCGGAGAAATAATCGGCGACGTCGAGTGCGCCGCACGGCTTGCGCTGGAAGCCGAGCTGGTTCCACGTGAGCATCTCGAATAGCTCGTCGAGCGTGCCCAGCCCCCCGGGCAGCGCGATGAACGCGTCGGAGAGCTCCGCCATCAGCGCCTTGCGCTCGTGCATGGTGCCGACCACGTGCAGCTTCGTAAGCCCGGTGTGGACGACCTCGCGCTCGAGCAGCGCTCGCGGCGCAACGCCGATCACCGTCCCGCCCGCCTCGAGGGCGGCCTCGGCAAGCACGCCCATGAGCCCGATGTTGCCCCCGCCGAAGACGATCCGTATCCCGCGCTTCACCATCTCCCGCGCGAGCGCGCGCGTGGCCTCCGCGTAGATCGCCTCGCGCCCGGTATTCGAACCGCAGAACACGCACACGCTACGCATGACCCCTCCCTTTGCCACCGTGAATTCTAAGAGCGTGTAACAAAATCAAGAAATATTAACCGCAGATAAACGCCGATACACGCCGATCGAAAGCGAGTGAACGGTGAGTGGTGAGCGGATAACCCCTGAAACGGAGCTTCTCCTCACGGCTTGCCCCTTACCGCTAACCGCTTACCGTGTTTGTCCGTCTGCGTTCATCGGCGTTCATCGGCGGTTCCAAGCTTCTTCGGGTTTTTGATACCGGCTCTAAGGCATCCGTCCGGGGAACCCCGCCCGCCTCGCAGCCGTTTAACCCCGGAGCCGGCCGCCGCACGTTCATAGCGGCGTGTGTCCGTTAAACCCCATTGACAAGGAGTACGCATGAACTCGATCCGCACCGGCGCATCCGCTCTTGCACTCGTGCTTGGGCTCGCACACGGCAATGCCGCCTTCGGCGCTACCGGCGGCAATGCCCTCACCATCTACAGCACCGCGCGCCCCGGCGCCGTGCCTCCGGCGCTTCATCACGGCGGGATGCGTGGCGCATCCGTCCCCGGCTACGCGGTGGCGCGCCACCAGCGCGATCTCGCGCTCGAGCGCGGGCGCAACACGGTGCGCTTCTCCGACGTCGCCGCGCTGATCGATCCCACCACCGTTCACTTCGAATCGCTTACCGACCCGAAGGGCACCAGCGTGGTCGAGCAGAATTTCCAGTACGACCTCGTGAGCACCCAGAAACTGCTCGAGAAGTACCTCGATCGCGCGATCAGCGTGGACCAGGTGCGCGGCACCGGGGTCGAAACCTTCACGGGCACGCTGCTCTCGACCGCCGGCGGCCTCACGCTGCGACGCGAGGACGGCACGGTGCAGATCCTTCCGCACAACGCGGGCGTGCGGCTGCCCGAGCTGCCGGGCGGGCTCATCACGCGCCCGACGCTCGTCTGGGACGTGGCGGCGAACCGCGGCGGCGCGCACAACGTGCGCGTGTCCTACCAGACCCGCGGCATCACCTGGTGGGCGGACTACAACCTGACCTACTCCGAGGGCCGGGACGCGCATTCGTGCCGGCTCGATATCGGCGCCTGGGTGAGCATCATCAACCAGTCGGGCGCCGGCTACGAGAATGCCAGGCTCAAGCTCGTTGCAGGCGACGTCCACCGCGCCACCGCTCCCGGACAAACGGCGGACGTTCCCGCGGCACGCGCCGCGGCGGAATCGCGTACCGAAGCCTTCGCGCAGAAGGCGTTCTTCGAATACCACCTCTACACGCTTGGCCGGCCGACCACGCTACCCGACAACTCGACCAAGCAGATCGAGCTTTTCCCCGTGGCGCGCGCCGTGCCGTGCGAAAAGACCCTGCTCTACTACGGTGCGGTCCCCGCCTACGGATACGGCCCCAGCCCCAACGTCGACCGCAATTACGGCACCCAGACCAACAAGAAGGTGGACGTCTACCTGCATTTCAGGAACGCGAAGCCGCACAACATGGGCGTGCCGCTGCCTTCCGGGCGCATCCGCGTGAGCAAGCTCGATCCCGCCGACAATACGCTCGAATTCATCGGCGAGGACGTGATCGACCACACGCCCCAGGACGAGGCGGTGCGGGTAAAGCTCGGCTCGGCCTTCGACGTCGTGGGCGAGCGCCGTCAGGTAAACTTCACGGTCGATTCCCATCGCAGGACCATGACCGAGGAGATCGAAGTCAAGCTGCGCAACCACAAGAGGGAAGCGGTCACGGTCATCGTCAAGGAGAACCTCTACCGCTGGGTGAACTGGCAGATCGCCGCCAAAACGCACGAGTTCCAGAAGCAGGACGCGCGCACCGTGCACTTTCCCCTCAGGGTCGCCGCGAGCGGCGAGACGGTGCTGCGCTACACCGTCCACTACTCCTGGTGAAGCGTGGCCGCCTGCCGGCGGCCGCGCTTCGTTCAAGGTTCGAGGTTCAAAGTTCAAGGTTCAAAGTTCCAAGTTCAAAGTTGTTCGCAAGATCCGGGCGCCAGTATTTCCGACATTGAACGTTGAACATTGAACCTGGAACGACGGGCATGGCCGCGGCCATGCCAACGGTATAGAATGGCCGCGTTCTGGGACAGGGAGGGATTGCATGGGGATCGGAACGCTCATCGTGCTCGGCGTGCTGCTGGTGATCGCGGCCTACGCGGTCATGATCTACAACAACCTGGTCCAGCTGAAGCACAACGTCTCCAAGGCCTGGGCGAACATCGACGTGCTGCTCAAGCAGCGACACGACGAGCTTCCGAAGCTCGTCGAAACGTGCAAGCAGTACATGAAGTTCGAGCAGGAAACCCTGCAGAAGGTGATGGAGGCGCGCTCCAAGGTGTTCACCGCGCGGGAAAAACAGGACATCGCGAGCCTCGGGCAGGCCGAAGGCGCGCTGCGCGCGACGCTCGGCCACCTGTTCGCGCTCGCCGAAGCCTACCCGGACCTCAAGACCAACCAGACCTTCCAGCAGCTGCAGAATCGCATTTCCAGCCTCGAGAACGCGATCGCCGACCGGCGCGAGTTCTACAACGAGTCGGTCAACGTCAACAACGTGCGCATCGAGCAGTTTCCGGACACCGTGGTCGCCGGCATGTTCAACTTCCGGCCGGCGCTGCTGCTCGAGTTCCAGGAGGCCGAGAAGGCCGACGTGGACGTGGGCAAGCTGTTCAATCCATAGAACCTATTTCATATATAGGCACGTGTGCGACGGAGGCGATGTGGGATGCAGTTCGAGGAGGAGGGCCCGAAGGAATATGTCGATATTTCGAGGGTCCCCGACGAAGAAATGCGCCCAGATCGCCCCGTCCCTGCGGGTTGCGGCCAGGACGGTCGGCTGCGTCGTTGCCCTCCTAGACCATATCGACATATGGCCTTCGTCGGGCGCCTTGCATCCGCTCCGTCCTGGCCGCAACGCATCACGCGCCTATATATGAAATAGGTTCTTGCCTCGCGCACGGCCACCGCCACGCGGCATGTTCGCGCCAATCCGGTTTCACGCGTCGGAGTGGCTGAGCGGGGGCGTTCACCTCATCATCGCCGCGGTTGCGCTGCATGACGATACGGGTGCACTGTGGCCGTACGCGCTCGCGGCGATGGCGGTCGTGAGTTTCTTCGCCTGGATCGCGACCTACCGGCGCTACCGCCACATTCACGACCTGCCGACTTCCCGGGTCGCCTCCGCAGCGCAGGGTTACGTCGAGCTTTTCGGGCGCTCCGAGCAGCTCCCGGGAGTCCCGGTCCTGAGCGGGGTCACGGGACTGCCGTGCTGCTGGTTCCGGTATTACGTGGAGCGCCGCGGCTCCGACGATAAGTGGGAATACGTGGACAGCGGCGTGAGTAACGCGCAATTCGCGCTGGTGGACGGCAGCGGCCAGTGCGTCATCTCCCCCGAAGGGGCGGAGATCATCGGCGCGCGCAAGCAGGCCTGGCGGGAAGGCGACTACCGCTACACGGAGTGGCTGTTCCTGCCGGACGACCCGCTTTACGCGCTGGGTGAATTCCGAACCGGGGGTGGGGCCAGCCTCGAGCTCGACGAGCGCGCCGACGTGGGGGCGCTGCTCGCCGACTGGAAGCGGGACCGGAAAACCCTGCACGAGCGCTTCGACTTCGACCGCGACGGGAACATCGATCTGAAGGAATGGGAGCTCGCGCGCCTGCAGGCCCAGCGCGAGGTGCGCAGGAGCCACGCCGAGCTCCGCTCGCGCGATGGCGTGCACATCCTCGCAAAGCCGCGCGACGGGCGGCTGTTTCTGCTCTCCAGCGAGCTGCCCGACCAGCTCGGCCGCCGCTTCGCGTGGTGGAGCGTTGCGCACCTGCTGGTGTTCTTCGGTGCCGGCGCCGGCGCGCTGTTCCTGTTGCTGTGAGACTGCGCCGGCGCCCCGGGTCGGAGCAGGCCACCATGCAACCGCAACGACCTAGCCCACGCGACCGAGATCGCGGCGGTGACGCTTGCTCTCCGGGGCGGTAGACTCATGAGGGGCCCCTTCCCTGAACGCCCGCCGGCATGAAAAGCGACCACGCACTGTGCCTCTCGCCCAAGGGCTTCCACCGCATGCGCTACGTCGAGTGGGGTCCGCCCATGGCCGAGAGAATCGTGATTTGCGTGCACGGGCTTACGCGCAACTGCCGCGACTTCGATTTTCTCGCGCAGGCCCTGCTTCCCGAGTGCCGCGTGGTGTGCCCCGACGTCGTGGGCCGTGGAAAGAGCGACTGGCTCGAGGACAAAACCGGCTACGGCTACCCCCAGTACTGCGCGGACATGGCGACACTGATCGCGCGCGTCACCGCGGGAGCGGAGGCGCCGAAGCGCATCTTCTGGGTCGGGACTTCCCTTGGCGGCATCGTCGGCATGCTGCTTGCCTCGTGCGCCGGCAGCCCGATCGAAAAGCTGGTGATGAACGATATCGGGGCCGTCGTGCCGAAATCGGCGCTGGCGCGGATCGCGACCTACATCGGACAGGACCCGCGTTTCGGGACGTTCGAGGAGCTCGAAGCCTACGTGCGCACGGTCTCGGCGCCGTTCGGCCCGCTGACCGACGAGCAGTGGCTGCACCTCGCCGTGCACAGCGCGAGGCAGCACGAAGACGGCTCCTGGGGCCTGCTCTACGATCCCGCTATCGCCTTGCCCTTCCGCAAGGGACCGCTGGCCGACATCGACCTCCTCGCCCAGTGGGAGGCGGTCCGCTGTCCGACGCTGCTGCTGCGGGGAGCCCAATCGGACCTGCTGCTCAAGGACATTGCCGCCGCGATGACGCGGAGCGGGCCCAAACCCCGCCTCGTCGAGTTCGACGGCGTAGGCCACGCGCCGATGCTGCTCGCGCCGGAGCAGATCGAGGTTGTGCGCGAATTTCTCCTTGCCGGCTGATTCTCGCGCCACGGCATCACGGCGTCCCGGTCACTGGCCCGCGCGCGGAGCCGGCGCCCCCGCCGGCTGCAGGCGCAGGAAATTCTGCAGCTCGTCCATGCTGACGCGGCCGTCGCCATTCGCGTCGATATCCGCGAACCGGTCCGCGAGATGCGGCAGGTGCTGCGCCATTTCCTCGCGACTCATGCCCACCCCCGGACCGGCGGGAACCGCGCCGGACGTGGCGGCTCGACCTACGCCGGGTGATGCTCCGGTGTGTGTCAGGGCCTGGTCGGGCGCGATCAGGGGCTTGCGCGGCCACCGCATCGGCCCGCCGCTCTCCCTCAGGTTCAGGAGGTCCGCCGCCTCGAAGACGACGAAAAACAGGACCGCGCCGAGGGCGACCCATACGTACTTCCGTGCGGGATCGGCTCCCGGCGATTTCGGCGCCGGTTGGTGCGCCGCGCGCGACTCGCTGTCGCGCAGCAAGGCACTGCGCCATTCCGCCACGTTCTGCGGGCGCCGCTTCTCCTCCAGCGCGAGCGCCCAGTGGATGGCCGCGAGGAACGGAGCGCTGAAGCGCACGCGCGCGGCATTGAGTTTCTTGCCCACGCGGTCGCTGCGCAGCCGGCTCAGCGCGTCCGGCGGGTTCTCGCCGGTGACGACGCGGTAGAGCACCCCCGCCACCGAGTAGACGTCCGACCACGGACCCTGCAGGCCGCTGCTGATGTACTGCTCGACCGGCGCGTAGCCGGGGGTGAGCACCGAAATGATGTCGTGCATCGCTCCGCGGACCGCCAGCCGCGCCGCGCCGAAATCGAGCAGCAGCGGGGAGCCGTCGGTGCGGACGAGAATGTTGCTCGGCTTGATGTCGCGATGCAAGAAACCCGCGCTGTGCACCGCCTCGAGGCCGTCGAGCAGCGGCGAGAGGATGGCCTTGAGCCGTGCCTCCTCGAACTGCTCTCCGCGCCTCAACATCTGGTTGAGCGATTCTCCTTCCGTGTAGTCCATCACCATGTAGGCGGCGCCCTTCGCCTTGAAATAGCGGCTGACCCGCACGATGTTGGGATGGGTGAACTTGGCCAGGGTGCGTGCTTCGACCAGAAAGCGCTCGAGCCCGCCTTTGTAGTCGAACGCGAAGTCGGTGTTGACGGGCACGACGCTGCCGTCCAGCGCGCGCAGCGCGAGGTCTCCCGGGAGATATTCCTTGATCGCGACCGACTTATCGAGGTTGGTGTCTTGCGCGCGGTAGGTGATGCCGAAGCCGCCCGTGCCGAGCACCGACTCGAGCCGGTACTCGAGCAGCATGGTCCCCGACGCCAATGGCGCCGGGGCATCCTTGCGAGCGGCCATGTGCCGTCAGTCTATACGAAGCGCGTTTTCCTGACGAGCGCCGTCCGGACCACCCGCCGGCATTCGGGGGCACACCCGCACGCGGCCATGGATGACGATCGCACGCGCGGGTAAACTAGCGCGTTCCCCGCCGGAACCGACAGAACATGAACGCGAGCAACCTCCGGGCAATAGCGCGCCTGCTGCCAGTGCTGGTTCTGGTGGCCGGCGCTGCCGGCTGCGACCGGTCGAAGTGGAACGAGCAGTCCATCCGCGACGGGGGATTCCGCGTGCTGATGCTGCCCCAGCCGCACTACGAGAAGCGCCAGCTCGACACCCCCATCGGAACCATCACCGCGCACCTCTATTCGATGGAGCTGCGCGACTCGGTGTTCGGCGTGGGCTACTCGGACTATCCCGAGCAGGTGCTGCGGCTGATGGCGCCGCGGCGCATGTTCACGGACGTGCGCGACGGGTGGATGAAACGGATCAACGGCAGGTTGCAGGGCGAGGGCATCGACATCCGGCTCGACGGCACGTATCCGGGCATGGAGATCGTCGCCTCGGGCACGGTCAACGGGCGCGAGGCTTATCTCAGGGGCCGGTTTTATCTCGTCGGCAACCGCCTCTACCAGGTCGTGGTGTTCGGAAACCGCGACACGATGCCGGTCGCCGACGTGAACCGCTTCCTCTCCTCGTTCAAGCTCATCCCCCCGCGCGAGGTGAGCGACATCACCATCCAGCCCACGCCCGACAAAAAGCCGTGAATCGGAAAATGGGAATCGGAAATCGGTAATGGGTAAAGGGTAAAGGGCCGAGTCTCAGCGATCGTCGTACACTTTTTTGACGTTGACGTGACCGGGGCTCAGCGTTAGTCGAACACCACGATGGCTAACAGCAAAACCTGCAAAGTAAGGCAGAATGCGGTTTTCCGGGAGATTCCACATGTCGCGAACCGCTCGCTTCCTGGCGCGTGTTGTTCGGGGATCGCTGAGACTCGGGTGTACGACGATCGCTGAGACTCGGCCGGTAAAGGGTAAAGGGTAAAGGGTGACCCCGTCACCCGTCGGTCGTCACTCGTCAGTCGTCACTCGTCTCCAGTAACGAGTCACGAGTCACGAATCACGGCTTTCGAGGGCCTGCTCCATCGCGCCGAGCAGGGCCTCCGCCTCCTGCGCCCCGGAGACCGCGACCTTGCGGTTGAAGATGAAGAACGGCACGCCGTGTATGCCGGATTCGCGCGCTTCCAGGTCCGCCTTCAGGATCACGTCCCGGTCCTCGCCGCTCTCGAGATAGGCGGCAACCTCGGCGCGATCCATGCCCGCGCGTGCCGCAAGGTCGGCGAGCGCCGCCTTGTCGGTGAGATTCGCGCCTTCGAGAAAGTATCCGCGGAACAGCTCCTCGGCCAGTGCGTCCTGGTCGCCGGCGCGCTCCGCGTAGTACATCAGCCGGTGCGCGTCGAGCGTGTTGGGCTGGACCCGGATCTTCTCGAACGCGAACGGAATCCCGACGGAATTGCCCACCCCCGCGACGCGCGAGTAGATCTCGTTGCCGCGCCCGGGTCCCCATTTTCGAGCGATGTAATCCTGCCGCGGCATGCCCTCCGGGGGCATGTCGGGGTTCAGTTGAAACGGCAGCCAGCGCACGGCCGGCTCGGCCCGATCGGGATGGCGCTCCCGGTACTCGCGCAATGCGTCCGCGAGGTGGCGCTTCCCGATGAAGCACCAGGGTCAGACGACGTCGGATACGATGAATACGGTCAGCTGTTGTTCGTTCATTCCGGGCTCCGTTATAAATGCGTGAGTGGTGAGTGGAATGACCGGTCCGTTCACCGTTCACCGTTCACCATTCACACTTTCCAGTCCTTGTACTGCTCCCGCAGTGTAGCCTTCATCATCTTGCCCGTCGAGGTGCGCGGGATCTGATCCGCGAACGCCACCGCGTCGGGCACCCAGAACTGCGCGAATTTCGCGGCGAGAAAATCACGCAGCTCCCCGGCGTCCGCTTTCTGGCCGGACTTGAGCACGACGACCGCCAGCGGCCGCTCGCCCCATTTCGGGTGCGGCACCGCGATCACGGCGGCCTCCGCCACTTTCGGGTGCCCGGCGAGCGCGTTCTCGAGATCCACCGAGCTGATCCACTCCCCGCCGGACTTCACCAGGTCCTTGATGCGGTCGGTGATCTTGATGTAGCCGTGGCGGTCGATCGTGACGACGTCCCCGGTTCGAAACCATCCGTCGTCGGTCCACTTGTCCGATTCGTCCGCAAGTTCGTGATAGGCGGCCGCAACCCAGGGCCCGCGCACCTCGAGCTCGCCCATCGCCTGTCCGTCCCAGGGGACCTCCCCCTGCTCCGAGCGGGCCCGCGCCTCGACGAAAGGAAGGGGAACGCCTTGCTTGGCGCGCAGCGCGTAGCGCTCCTCCTCCGGCAGCGCACTCAGCCCCGGCTTCACGTAATTGACGGCCGCGACGGGGGTGGTTTCGGTCATGCCCCAGCCGTGGATCACCCGCAGGCCGAAGGCGTCGAACGCGCGGATCATCGACTCCGGCGCCGCCGCGCCGCCCACGACCATGCGCATGCCCGCGGCAAGTTTCCAGCCTTCCGGCTCCTCCTCCAGCGCCCGCAGGATGCCGGACCAGATCGTGGGCACGCCCGCGGTGACCGTCACCCGCTCCTGCTCGTAGAGATCGAGCAGGTTTACCGGATCGAGATGCGGACCGGGAAAAACGATTTTCGCTCCCACCATCACCGCGGTGAACGGAGTGCCCCACGCATTGACGTGGAACATGGGCACCACGGGGCAAACCACATCGGCATTGGCGAGCCCGAGCACGTCCGGGAGCGCCGAAGCGAGGGAGTGCAGCACCAGCGCCCGGTGCGTGTAGACCACTCCTTTCGGCCGGCCGGTGGTGCCGGATGTGTAGCACATGCCCGCTGCGTCCTCCTCCTTGGGCACCCGCATCTTCCAGGGCCTGCCTCGGGCCACGAGCTTCTCGTAGTCCTCGTACCCGGCCGGCACCGCGCTCCCCGTCAGCGGCACGACGATCACCTTTTCGAACGACGCCTTGCCGCGCAGCTTCTCGTAGAGCGGAAGCAGCACGTCGTCCACGATCAGGAAGCGGTCGCCGGCGTGGCTGGCGATGTAGGCGATGTCGTCGGGGTGCAGCCGGAGATTGAGCGTGTGCAGCACGCCGCCCGCGCACGGAATGGCGAAGTAGGCCTCGAGGTGGACGTGGTGGTTCCACATCAGCGTGGCGACCCGGTCGCCGCGCTTCAATCCCATCCGCCGCAAAGCGCCGCCCAGCGCGCGAACTCTCCGGCAAAAGTCGGCGTACGCGTAGCGGTGGAGCGACCGGTCGGGCAGCCGCGAGACGATCTCGGAGTCGGGGAAGAACTTCTCCGCACGCTCGAAAAGATGCACGAGCGTGAGTGGATACTGCATCATCGTGCCGCGCATGGGGCCTCCGGCCGGGGAATCGTGAATGGTGAATGGTAAACGGAAAAAACGATTTGTGGTCGTCGCGGTGACGACAGCAGAGAAGTTGTTTCGAAAAGACTCGAAAAGCTGGAAACCGCCGATGAACGCCGATGAACGCGGATAAACCCGGAAATCGTCAATCGGGAATCGGGAATCGAAAATACGAATGCTGGCGGGCCCTGCGAATCCGCGTTTCCGCGATCGCGTGAGCCGCGATCCGCGATTCACGTTTCACCGGCGTCAAATGGGGTCACTCATTTATTCCGTTTGCGGCGCGTAAATCCAGAGATCGAGCGTCAACGAACAATCCGGCACTGCCTGCGGCGCAGGCACCCGCACCGCGCTGAACGGAAGCGGGCGGCCGCCCAGACGCTCCTGCCACGCGCGGTGCATGCTGGGGAAGTGGCCCAGATCCGTCAAAAAGTGCTGCGCTCGGACGACGTTCGTGAGCGACGTGCCGGCCGCAGCGCAGAGCTTGTCTGCCTGGTCCAGTATGAAGCCCACCTGTGCGCGCGGGGCTATCCCGAAGTACGGAAGGCTCGACGCCGTACGCAGAGCTGCCACCGGGCCGCCGCCGTCGGCCGCGTGCATGCCCGACAGGAAAAGAAGATCACCGGCACGCACCGCCGGCGCGCCGAAACAGCACTCTTCCGGGACGTCCGCCGGGACGATTTCCTTGCGATTCGCGCCCCTATCGCGGACCGCGATCAAATTGATTTCCAGGTTTGCGCTTACGTGCCCGAACTCGACGGCGGGCACGATCGTCAGAGCGACCTTCCTCTCCCCGAAATAGCTGTCCCATACCTCGAGCAGATGCGGCACGTCGTCAATGTGCCGCAAGTACGCCTGCGCTTTCACCGCATTGGCGAAAGACGAGCCGGCAGCCTCGATCGCCGGCGCCAGGCTCTCGGTGATGATGTGTTCGGCCTGCTTACGGATCTCGTAGCCGCCCCACAGCGAGTGCGGGGAAACGTGCGCACGCGCGTCATATCCGCCGTCCGCCGCGCGCGCCATTTGCCCGGCAACGAATACCAGATCGCCGCAGGTTACCGCGGGCGCGAACCCCGACCAGGCCGGCGCGCCGACCTTCTGCACGCTGACGCGCTGCGGATCGAGTCCGCGTCCCGCGCGCACCGCGATCAACGACGCCGAGATCTCGAACTCCCGGCCGAGCATCTCCTCCACCACGATCGACGTGCTCGGCGGGATATGGCTCCCGAACGCCGCCTTGCGCACGTGGTGGTAAGAGTCGACCGCTTTCCATGTCGTGTAATACTGATCGACACGCGCGGCGTGCGCGAGGCTGCTGCCGGCGGTTTCGAGCATTTGCGCGAAACGGCCCACGATGAATTCGGCTTCGCGCCGGTGCTTGGGCCGGCCGTGGTACGGCAGCCCCGCGCGCGCCCGCACGCCCGATGCGAGGCCGGTCTTGTAGTCCGTTGCCTCGATGCCGGTCAGGAACACCCACGGGCCCGCACGGACGCATGCGGCGTGCTCGATTTCACTGCCCTCTACCCTCTCCGCAACGAGAATCTCTTTTTCCCTCGTGCTCCCAGTCGCCATGGTGCGATCTACTCGTGTTTGATTTAAATTTCACGGCCGGCCGGAAAGCGGCGCACGCCCCGTCTTCGCATTACCCATTTCCCATTTCCCATTCCCCATTACCGATTTCCCATTCCCCATTACCCGCGATCGCACACAAGCAACCGCGACTCCTCCGCATCCACCTGCGCAAGCAGATTGATGCCGTGCACGGCAAGGCGGCGCGCCGCCGCCAGCGGGCGCCGGTCCTGCTCGTGCTCGAGCGAGAACTGCGCCTGGCGCGCAAGCAGCGCGAGCTCCAGAGCGCGCCCGAGCGTCATCGCGAAGCGCCGCGCGCCCGCTTCCAGCTCCGCGGAACCCGTCTTCCCCGCGCTCTTTAGCCAGCCTTCGCACGAATCGAGCGTGCCCTCGACCTGGGCCGAGATTTTCACCAGCTCCGGCGCGCGCACGCCTTGCAACAGAAACCCGGCCTCGCGCCTGAGCACCGCGATCCCGCCCGCCTCCTCGAGTGCCCGTAATGTGTCGAGCGCAAGGACGTTGGTCGTGCCTTCCCAGATGGGGAGCACCTGCGCATCGCGCAACAGCGCGGGCAGCCCGGTATCCTCGACGTAACCCGCGCCGCCGAACGCCTCGATCACCTCTGAGAGCACCGCGACCGCTTGCCGTGCCGTGGTGAGCTTGGCGAGAGGCGTCGCCAGCCGCAGCAGTGCCTCCTGCGCCGGGCTCGCCTGCCCCGCCTCGGCTCGCCCGAGCAGCTCGGCCACGAAGAAAGTGAGCTGCAGCGCTCCGGCGGACTCGGCGTGCAGCCCGGCGAGCGTGTCGACATGCAGCGGCTTCTCCGCGAGCGGCGCGCCGAACGCGACGCGCTTTTTCGCGTAGTCGCCCGCGAGCGCGAGCCCGCGGCGCATGAGAGCGCACGCGCTCACCGCGTTCCACGCGCGCGTGACGTTGAGCATCGGCGCGATATGCTTCACGCCGTCGCTCTCCCCGCACACGAACTCCGCAGCCGCGCCTTCGAGCGTCAACTCCGCTGTCGGCACCTTGCGCGTGCCGAGCTTGTCCTTCAGCCGCTCGACGCGGATGCCATTGAGCCGCCCCGTCTCATCGCGCGTCTCGAGGTAGAAGAGCGCGAGCCCCTTTCCCCCGGGCGGATTGCCTTCCGGCCGCGCGAGCGTGAGCGCCATCTGCGAGCCGATCGCCGAGGTGAACCACTTGCGGCCGTAGAGCTTCCAGCGCCCGTTCTCCCTGCGCGCGACGGTTTCCGTCTGTCCCACGTCCGAGCCGCCCGTGGCCTCCGTCATCCACTGCCCGCTCGTCCAGAACTGCGCCGGGGCCCGGCTCGTGAGGTGCGGCACCGCGCGCGCGACGAGTTTCTCGTTGCCCGAGGCGATGAGCGCGCGCGCCGCGCCGTCGGTCATCGCGAGCGGGCAGCTGTAGATGTCGGTGGAAGGCGTGAAGAGATAGACGAGCGCGAACTGGTGCACGCGCGAGTGCATGCCGTGCCTGCGCTCGTAGGCACATGCCACGAGCCCGCGCTCGGCGGCGATGCGCTCCGCCTCGCGCCACAGCCGCGTCACCTCGATGCGGTCAACGCGGTTTCCCCACGCGTCCCAGCGCGTAAGCACGGGCTCGTTTTTGCGGTCCGCGAGCTGGAGGCGGTAGAGCTCGCCCCCGGCAAGCCCCCCCATGCTCGCGAGCTCCGGCTCGATCTCCGCGAGCACATCGCGCGGGAGCGCGCGGTTGAGGCACGAGCGCAGGGCGCGGTCGTCCTCGTACTGGTTGCCAAGCGCGGGGGGCGCCTGAACGAAGGCCATGCCCTATGGTAGCGCGTCCGTGCCGTGACGGCGTGAATCTTGAAGCGGAAATCGCGATTGTGGATTGAGGATTGAGGATTGAGGATTGAGGATTGAGGATTGGGACCCGTGCGTCGTCCTAGCTGTTCCTTCGTGTCCTTTGTGATCCAGCTTTTCTTGACTACCCGCGCAGCGGCTTGAGGTCGAGCGCGCCGTCGAACATGCCCGGCACGGTTTCGAGGAAGCGGAGCGCGCGCTCCTTCGGCCAGCCGCCGTACTCGCAGTTGCCGAGGAACTTCGCGTGGATCTCCTCCCTCGTGAGCGGATCGTGCGCGCCGCCCCGGATATGCCCCTGGCGCTCCTCGAGCACGCGGCCGTCCCTGAGCGTCGCGCGGATGTGTCCCGTGTAGGCCTTGGGATAGGGATTGGCCGGGTCCACGACGTAGCGCACCTTCGAGGCGAGCACGAGGACGCGCTCGTCGCGTGCGGTCTCCTCGGTAAAGGCGCTCAGTCCCGCGCCGCCCGTCACCATCGCGACCGCGATGTTGAATGGCGCGCTGAATTTCGCGCCGTAGGCGTTCGCCGGGCGGTGCTTGGAGGCGAGCGGCTCCCAGAGACGATGCACGTAGCCCTCGGCCGTCTCGCACTGGATTTCGCCGATGTCCTCCGGCCGGACGCCCCGGTTCCGCAGCCGCAGCGCGCACTCGATGTAGGGCTGGTTCATCGTTCCGGTCGCGTACGGCTTGAAGGTGATGTTCTCCATGTGCCAGCGCTCGCCGAATCCCTCGGTGACCTGCCCGTAGTCGCCTTCCACCGAGCGCGCGAATCCGTGGAACAGCCCGTGCGTGCCCTCCAGCACGGTGCGGGGGCCGAGGAAACCCTGCGCGCCGAAGCGTGCGGCCGAGAGTCCCGCCTGCGCGGCCCAGCCGGGGTGCATCCGTTTGGTCCAGGCGCCGTCGGTCAGGTACTCGATGATGCCGCTCGCGAGACTGCCCGCGATGCCGAGCGCGTCCACCGTCTGGCGGCGGTCGAGCCCCATTGCCTTGGCCGCGGCGAGCGTGGCACCGAGCGTCCCCAGCACGCTCGTGGGGTGGAAGCCCGCCTTGTGGATCGCCTTCGGGATCACCATGGACAGCCGGCACAAAAATTCCACCCCGGCGACGGTGCCGATGAGCGCAGCGCGTCCGTCGCGCTGGAAGCGCTCGCACGCCGCGAGCACCGCCGGGATCACCACTGCGCTCGAATGCACGGGGCCGCCTTCGAAAGTGTCGTCGAAGTCCTCCCCGTGCGCCGCGGTTCCGTTGAGCAGTGCGGCGTCTGCGGCACCGTAGCCGCCACGCAGGCCGATCGCGGTGCACGGGCCGCCGGTGTCCATCGCGCGCGTCAGCGCCTGGACGTAGTCCGTGCCGCGCGCCGAGACGCACAGCCCGATGACGTCAACGAGCAGGTCCTCCGCGCGCCGCCGGACCGCCGCCGGGATACGCTCCGGCCGCAGCGCCGCGGCTTTCTCGGCGACCGCCTCCGTCACGGAGGACGCCGCTACGGCACTCTTCACGCCCGTTCCCCGGTCAGCGCACGACCTTGATGCCGCCGTCCTTCAGGATGCCGCGCGTGGTGTCGGAGAACACGTCGATGAACTTGTTCAGTTCCGCGCTGCGCATGAAGCCGTCCTCGAACAGGTTGTCCTCGAGGTACTTCTTCCAGGTCGGCGTCTGCGTGAGCTTGGCGAACACATCCTCCCAGTAGGTGACGACTTCGCGCGGGATCCCCGGCGGCGCGACGATGCCCCGCACCTGCGGCACCGTCGGCACGTCGAAACCGGCCTCTTTGAGCGTCGGCACGTCGGGGAACGCGGCCAGCCGCCTGTCCGAGATCTGCGCAATGACGCGCATGTTCCCGGCGCGGATGTGCTCGCCCGCCTCCTGCGGCTCGATCACCATCATGTTGACGTGCCCGCCGAGCAGCGCGGCGATGCGCTCGCCCCCGCCTGGAAACGAGATGTAGGCCCAGTTCGCCCCGGTGTTCTTCATCAGGAGCTGGCGCACGACCCAGTCGCGGGCGCCGATCGAGCCGGCCGACTGCTTCATCTGCCCCGGATTCTGCTTCGCCGCTTCGATGAAGTCCCTCAGCGACTTGTGCGGAGAGTCGTTCTTCACCACGATCACCGCCGGCTCGAGCACGAGCCGCACCACCGGGGTGAGGTCCTTCATCGTGTGCTTCGCCTCGGCGCGCATGATCGGGTTCGTGAACCAGATGCCGGTGTAGGCCGCGATGGTGTGGGTTTCGCCCTGCTTCTCGGCGAGATAGGCCATCGCGGTCGCCCCGCCGCCGCCGGTCTTGTTGTTGACCTGCATGCGCACCGGAAGCACCTTCTCTTTTTCCATCGCGTTGGCGATGAAGCGCGCGAGCACGTCGGCGCCGCCGCCGGGACCCGTGTGCACGACGAACTCGATCGGCTTGGCGGGCTTGAAGCCCTGCGCCCACGCCGCGAGCGGGATGCCCGCCATGACGGCGAGCGCGAGCAGGATCGGAAAATTGCGTATCTTCATGTGTAGTCCTCCTTCGTTCGTTGGCCCCATTCAATCAGCCTGCTCGATGGCCTTCACGCGCAAGGCGTTGGCCTTCTTGAACAGCGGCGTTGCGAGAAGCAGCACCGCCAGAAAGAGCATTGTCGCAGATACCGGCCGGGCGACCAGGATCGAGAGCTCCCCCTGCGACATCATGAGCGACTGGCGCAGCGCCCGCTCCATGGCATCCCCCAGCACCAGCCCGAGGATGAGCGGCGCGGCCGGGTAGTCGAGCCTGCGCATCGCGTAGCCGAGAAGCCCGAACGCCGCGAGCATCCACACGTCGAACAGGCTGCCGGAGACACTGTACACGCCGACGAGGGAAATCCCGAAAATCACGGGGTAGAGCGCGTACGCCGGCAGCCGCAGGATCTGCGCGAACAGCGGGATCAGCGGCAGGTTCAGCACCAGCAGCATCACGTTGCCGATGTACATGCTCGCGACGAGGCCCCAGAACAGGCTCGGGTTGTCCTGGATCATCAGCGGCCCGGGCTTGAGCCCCCACAGGATCAGCGCGGCGAGCAGGATGGCGGTCGTCCCGGAGCCCGGTATGCCCAACGTGAGCATGGGCACCAGCGCGCCGCCGGTCTCGGAATTGTTGGCCCCCTCCGGCGCGGCGACCCCTTCGGGCACGCCGGTGCCGAACTTCTCGGGGCGCTTCGAGACCGCTTTCTCCACGCCGTAGGAGATAAACGAGGCGATGGTCGAGCCCGCGCCCGGCAGCACGCCGATCAGGAACCCGATCACCGAGCCGTTCAGGAAAGCAAAGCGGCAGTCCTTGAGGTCCTGCCACGTGGGCAGCAGATTGCGCAATCCCTTGGGAACGGGCAGCATCCGCGCGCCCCCGCGCATTTCCATGTTCGCGAGAACCTCGCCCAGGGCGAAAACGCCGATCGCCACCACCACGAAGTCGATCCCGTCGAGGAGCTCCGCGTGGCCGAAGGTGAAGCGCGAGGTCGAGGTGAAGAGATCGGTGCCCATGCCCGCGATCCACAGCCCCACCAGCATCGCGAGCAGCGCCTTGAGGAGCGAAGCGCCGGCGAGCAGCACGACCATGGCGAGCCCGAGGCACATCAGGGCGAAATACTCGGGGGAGCTGAACGAGAGGGCGAGCCTGGCGACCGGCGGCGCGACCAGCATCAGCGCAACCACGCCGACGGTGCCCGCGACGAACGATGCGATCGCCGCGATGCCGAGCGCCGGCCCCGCCCGCCCCTGTTTGGCCATCTGGTAGCCGTCGAAACACGTGACCACCGACGCGGATTCGCCCGGCACGTTGAGCAGGATCGAAGTGGTGGAGCCGCCGTACTTCGACCCGTAGTAGATACCCGCGAGCATGATGATCGCGCTCGTGGTATTCATCTGAAACGTGAGCGGAAGCAGCATCGCGATCGTCGCCGCCGGGCCCAGCCCCGGCAGCACGCCGATGATGGTCCCCAGGAACACGCCCACGAAGCACCAGAACAGATTCGCCGGCTCGAGCGCGACCGCGAATCCCTGGTAGAGGTGGCCGATGACGTCCATCAGTCCGCCTCAGCAGCGTGACGACGGACGACTGACAACTGACGACTGACCGGCGTTTATCGTTTTTGCCTTCATCCTTCCTAGAAGCCGAGCCGGCCGGTGGGCAGCGGCACGTTCAACGCTACCGGAAACACGAGATAGAAGCCGAGCGCCATGCCGAGCGCGATCGCAGCCGAGGGCGCGAGCGGGCGCCGGTACATCACGGCCACCAGGAAAAAGCTGAACAGCGCGAACGCGAGCAGAAAACCCAAAACCTTCAACAGGCCCACGCATGCCGCCAAACCCGCCCATGCCGCGAGCGCCCGGCCAACCTCCCGCCAGTTCGTCGCCGCTGCCGGCTCGCTCGCTCGCGCCATCACGTTTCTGCCCACCAGCACCAGCGAGAGAACGATGATCGTTATTCCGTACCACAGCGGGAAGAAGCCCGGCCCCGGGCCGTCGGGCCCGAGATATTCCCAGCCCCGCGCCTCGGTGACGATGTAGATGCCGAGCCCGGCCAGGATGGCGCCGGACACGATGTCGCCGGTTCTGATTTTCCCCTCCTCGCGCGTAGTGATATCTGGGCGCGCCGTTGCCGGCGGGCAAAAGAGTGTAGCAGATGCGGCGGGGCAATCCAGCCCCGCGACGGGCGCCTAGCGCGCGGGACCGGCCTTCTTGTATCGCCCCACCGGAACGAGCTCGGCGACGATGCCGCCGGGGGCGCGGAACTTGACGGGAATCACTCCCGGGTCGCTGATGATCTCGCAGGCGTATTTCCGCAGCCGGGCCGCGTACTTCTCCACATCGTCGACCTCGATCGCGAAATGATGGATGCAGGGACCCTCTCCCGAGGCCTTCGACTCCTTGGAGTCCGCGCCCTCGTCGTATCGGATCAGCGTGAAGTCGATATCCCCGTCCGTGAGATGGCGAGAAAGATGGTCGCGCGTCTTTCGCGTCTCGACTTCGCGAAACCCGAACACCTTCTGGTAGAACTCGGTCGTCTCTTCCAGGTTCTCGACCTTCAGCGCGAGATGCACGATGCGGTTCATATGAATTCCCTGAATCGTGAATGGTAAATCGTGACTCGAAAGAAGCCGCCGCGGATCAGTCCTCGAACTTGTAGCCAGCTTCGGCGAGCATGGGCCGCGCCGCCGGCGCGACGAGTCGGGAGATGAACTCCCGCGCGGCTTCCGGGGCGGGCGCCTGCGCGGCCAGCCCGGCCGTATACACCGTCTTCATCTGCAACTCCGCGGGCAGCGGGCCGACATGGCTCACACCATTATTGGCCAGAATTTCCGTGATCTGAGTAATCCCTATCGCACGCGGCTCTGCGCTCGCGGCAAGCCATTTCATGGCGGCGTAGCCGTTCGGAAAGTACTGCATCCTGGGTTTCACCTGCACCGCGATGTCCAGTCGCTCGAGCATGCGCATCACGACCTTCCCGGCGGTCGCAATGGCAGGATCGGGGCAGACGACCGTGCCCGCCGCCAGCAAGCTCGCGCGCAGTGCTTGTGCGCTCGCGACGTCGGGTAGCGCGCCGCCCTTGCGCACCGCGACCCCCGTGCCGACCGTGCCGAGGTCCGCTCCGGTGCCGGGCGTGACGTACCCGCCCGAGGCCAGCTCCTCGATCAGCGCCCGGGTGAGCACGATCACGTCTACCGCTTCGCCGCCCGTCACGCGCGCCCGCATCGCGCCCACCGCCCCGAAGTCCGCTCGTACCTCGTTTCCGGTCTCGCGCCGGAACGCATCGGCGATTTTCTCCACCACCGCCTGCGCCGCGCCCGCGCTCAGTACCCGTACTACCGCCACCTTTGTTCCTCGTGAGAAAGTGACTCAAACCGCCGATGAACGCAGATGACAAGACGGTAAGTGGTAAGCGGTAAGGGGTAAGCAGAGACGGAAATCTTGTCTTCAGGCCTTTCCCGCTCACTGCTTACCGGTCACGGCTCACCTGGATTTGCTCGGCGTGTATCGGCGTTTATCTGCGGTTAATCTTCCTTCGTTCTTGGGCAGGCTTCCAACCACCAGTCACCAGTCACGCTCCATCCGAAATAGCGGCGGCGATGGCGTCGCCCATCTCCTTCGTGCTCGCCTTCCCGCCCAAGTCCGGCGTAAGCGTCTTTCCGGAACGGATGATGCTTTCCACCGCTGCTTCCATCCGGTCGGCCGCGCGCACCGCGCGCGGCTCGCCGTGCTTGTGCCCGAGCCAGGCGAGCAGCATCTGCCCCGAGACGATCATCGCGTACGGATTGGCGATGTTCTTGCCCGCGATGTCGGGCGCCGACCCGTGCGTGGCCTGCGCCATTGCGCGCTTGGGCCCCGCGGAAAGCGCGGGGGCAAGCCCGAGCCCGCCGACCAGCCCGGCCGCGGCGTCCGAGAGGATGTCGCCGAACGTGTTGGTGGTGACGATGACGTCGAACTGCTGGGGCTTCATCACGAGGCGCATCGCGAACGTATCCACCATCACCTCGTCGAGCGCCACGTCGGGAAACTCCTGCCCGATCCTGCGGCATTCCTCGGCGAACATTCCGCAGCCCAGCTTGAACACCGTGTTCTTGTGCACGGCCGTCACCTTGCGGCGCGGGCGCGTGCGCGCGAGCTCGAACGCCGCGCGCGCGACCTTGGCGGAGCCCTGGCGCGTGATGACGCGCACCGAGATCGTCATGTCCGGCGTGGGCCGGAACTCGCCGCTGCCCGCGTAGACGTTGCGGTCCGGGGGAAAGCCCTCGTTGTTCTCGCGCACGATCACGAGGTCCACATCCTTGTAGAGCGCGGGCAGCCCGGGAAACGATTTCGCCGGCCGGATGTTCGCGAACAGATCGTAGTGCTTGCGCAGGATCGGGTGGGGATTGATGGCGTTCGGGTTGTCCTTCGGATAGGCCTGGTGCCCGATGGGGCCGAGCACCCAACCGTCGAGCGTGTCGAGCTTCTCGAGCGTGCCCGGCGGCAGCGTGTGCCCCAGCGCATCGAGCGCCTTTCTGCCGATGGGCATCGGAAACCACTCGATGGGAAGCCCCGCCTTCTGCGCGGCGGCGCGCATCGCCTTGACCGCCTCGGGCACGACCTCGAGCCCGATATCGTCTCCGTCGAGGATGCCGATCTTCAATGCGCGGCCCATCGCGTCACACCCCTACGATAAATATCCGCCCCGTACGAGGCGCGCTCCCGGCCTGCCGTGCGTGCATCGGCTCAACCGGCGAAGGCTTGCACTGCGCGACGAGGCGCCCCTGTTCCGCAGCATCGAGGTGAACAAGGTCTTCGCAAGCTGGCATCGACGAAAGCACCGCAACGAACGAAAACGGGAGAAACCGCGGTCGCGCCACGAAGAAACCCCGCCTGCGGCCGAGCCCGGCGATTCTAGCACGCGCCGCGTGCGGCGCCGGGACTTCTCGGCCGCCGCAACGACGGTTACCATAGCACTGTCCGTCAAAAGCACTACACAACCTGCGAGGAGGAAAAGCCGTGACTACCCTTTGCCGCTGTCCCGGGAGCACATCACTATGAACGAGAAGGTCACTGCGGAGCTGATCCGCGGCCAGGGCGCGCAGTTGCGCCGCCTGGCGATCGAGGAGTCGCGCGCGCGGGAGCTGGCGGCCGACGTGGAACGCATGAACAACGCGGTCATCGACGCCGCCGACGAGCGGCTCGATTTCAACGACGAGCCGGCCCGCTTTGCCGCGCTGCTGGCCGATACGCGGGAAGCGGGGAAGAAATGAGCCGCGCCCTGCACCAGCTTTCCCTCACCGAAGTCGCCGAGGCGATCCGCCGCAAGAAAGTGTCCTCGGTCGAGGTCACGCAGGCCTGCATCGAGCAGGCGCAGCGCGTGCAGCCGAAGATCAACTGCTTCATCGCGCTCGAGGCCGAGCAGGCGCTCAAGGCGGCACGCAAGGCGGACCAGGCCGTGCGCAAGCGCGGCGCGAAGACGGGCCCGCTGCACGGCGTGCCATTGGCGCACAAGGACATGTACTACCGCGCCGGCAAGGTCTCGACTTGCGGCAGCAAGATCCTGCGCGACTACCGGCCCAAGGTCACCGCGACCGTGGTGGAACGGCTCGAGGCCGCGGGCGCCATCTGGCTCGGCAACCTCAACATGTCGGAGTTTGCCGCCAATCCCACCGGGCACAACGACCACTGGGGGCACTGCCGCAACCCGTGGAACCCCGATCACATAACCGGCGGCTCCTCGAGCGGATCGGGCGCCGTGGTCGCCGCGCGCGCGTGCTACGGCTCGCTCGGTTCCGACACCGGGGGCTCGGTGCGCCTGCCCGCCGCCGCTTGCGGCGTGGTGGGGCTGAAATCCACGCACGGGCTGGTGAGCCGTTACGGATTGCTGCTGCGCTCGTGGTCGCAGGACACGGTCGGACCATTGACGCGCACGGTGCGCGACTGCGCGAGGATCACGCGCGTGATCGCCGGCGCCGACCCGCGGGACCCCTCGTGCGCGACGTTTGCGGTGCCCGACTACGAGCGCGGGCTCACCGGCAAGCTCAAGGGACTGAAGATCGGCCTGCCGGCAAACCATTACTACGAGGGACTCACGCCCGACGTCGCGCAGGCCATGAAGCAGAGCCACGCCGTGTTCAGGTCGCTCGGCGCGCGCGTGATCGAGCTGCCCGTTCCCGACCCGGCGCGCATGTTTCTCCTGTCCAACATCGTCTCGATTTCGGAAGCCTCGGTCATCCACCGCAAGTGGATGCGCGAGCGGCCCCAGGACTATTCGCTCTACGTGCGCTCCCGCATCGAGCCCGGGTACCACGTGCCCGCGACGACCTATCTGGAGGCGCTGAACCTGCGCGCCCACTATCTCGCCGAGTTCATCTCCGGCGTGTACGACAAGGTGGACTTGCTGCACACGCCGGTCATGACGATGCCCGCGCCAACGATCGCCGAGACCGAGCCGAAGGGCTCGGGCGCGGTGGCCGAGATCGTGGGCCGCATCACGCGCAACACGCGCCCGACGAACTACCTCGGCCTGCCGGCGCTGTCGGTTCCCGCCGGGCTCTCCGGCAAGGGGCTGCCGGTCGCGTTCCAGCTGATGGGCAGGCCGTTCTCCGAAGCGCTGCTGTTCCGCGCCGCGGACGCCTACCAGAGGCACACCGACTGGCACACCCGCATACCGCACTTATGAACTTGAACCGCAAAGACGCGAAGGCACAAGGATTCCGCAAGGCGTTCCGGGCTCTTTCGAGTCTTTCTTTGCGATTTCTTGGCGCCTCTGCGCCTTTGCGGTGAGGTTTTTCGATGGCTGGCACCGACAGACCGCTGGTTGCCGTGGAGAACCTGTCGGTCGAGTTCGTGAGCCGCGAAGCGACCGTGCACGCGGTGAGCGGCGTCTCGTTCACCCTCGAGAAGGGAGAAGTGCTCGGCATCCTCGGCGAATCGGGCTCGGGCAAGAGCGTTACGTTGCGCGCGCTCATGCGGCTGCTGCCGCGTGGAAAGGCGCGGATCTCGGGGCGCGTCGAGGTCGCCGGCCGCGACATCATGGCCCTCGACGATCAGGCGCTCTCGAAGGTGCGCGGCGCGACGGCCGCGATGATCTTCCAGGAGCCGATGACGGCGCTCGATCCGGTGTTCACGATCGGAGACCAGATCGTGGAGGCGATACTGCGCCACGAGCCGGTGGGCCGCGCCGAAGCCGTGCGGCGCGCGCTCGAACTGCTCGAGCTGGTGCAGATACCGTCGGCCAAGAGGCGCCTCGACGCGTACCCGCATCAGCTCTCGGGAGGGTTGCGCCAGCGCGCCATGATCGCGATCGCGCTCTCGTGCCGCCCGGCGCTGCTGCTCGCGGACGAGCCGACGACCGCTCTCGATGCGACGGTCCAGATCCAGGTGCTGCTCCTGCTGCGCCGCCTGCAGCAGGAGCTCGGGACCGCGATGATCTTCGTCACCCACGATCTCGGCGTGGCGGTGGAAGTCTCGCACCGGCTCGCGGTGATGTATGCCGGACGCTTCGTCGAGACCGGCGCGGTGGCCGAGGTGGCGAAGCGCCCGAAGCACCCGTATACCGAAGGGCTGTTGGGCTCGACGGTGCACGAGGTCCCGAAGGGCACGCGCCTCACGCCCATCCCCGGCTCTCCGCCCAATCTTGCCGCGCTGCCCCCCGGCTGCAGCTTCGCCCTGCGCTGCCGCTACGCCGATGCGCGATGCACGCGGGAGGTCCCGCCCCCGCTGCGCGTGGGCTCGTCCGGCAGGCACGAACATGTCACGCGCTGCATCCATCCCGAACGGGTCGGCAGCGCCGAGGCCGTGACTACTTAGAGCCGGGATCAAATGGTCGAAAAACGAGAGAAACCGCCGATGAACGCAGATGACAAGACGGTAAGTGGTAAGCGGGCGAATCTCAGCGTTCGCAGAACACTTTTTTGACGTGGACGTGACCGAGTCTCAGCGTTCGCAGAACAGTCATAGC
>Ga0194131_10000454_pt1 | contig 68977 bp, 64 predicted proteins | sample TA2KigO120mmetaG_FD_148631 | JGI IMG/M metagenome (GOLD analysis project Ga0194131, IMG submission 148631) | Freshwater microbial communities from Lake Tanganyika, Tanzania - TA2015053 Kigoma Offshore 120m | ecosystem: Environmental > Aquatic > Freshwater > Lake | place: Tanzania: Lake... | reverse complement strand
GTGGCGTAGCCGAGGGGCCGCGCCGGCTTCGCGCAGCTGACGACCGCCGCGCTCACGTTCTGACAGCCCGCGCCGGCGGTGATCGTGGTGCCGGCGGTGACGACATAGGTGGTCGCCGTCGCGCTCAGCTTCAGGTTGTCGGCCTGCGCGCCGGGACCGCCGGTGACCAGCAGTCCGGGGTCGATTCCCACCGTGGCGAGGCTGACGCTCGGCGTCGCTCCGACCTGGATGTTGCAGTCGTCGCTGAGGAACCCGTTGCACGTCTCCGAGCCTCCGAGCCCGGTGGCGCTGCCCACCCCGGCCCCGAAGATCTCGTCGTCGTAGTTGGAGCCGATCACGCTCTCCAGCTCGAACAGCTTCTCGGCCGGGTCCGCCTGGTTCAGGATCGCCTGCGGCGGGCTCTCCAGGGCGCGCTCGTTGGGAAGGTCGATCATGGCGCCATCGAGCGCGGGCACGGGGCCCGGGGGGGTCGTGGTCCCGTAGCTGACCGTGTCCGATCCCGCGCCGCCCCAGTAATAGTCGGTGTTGGCGTCGCCGCGCAGCAGGTCGTCGCCGGACTCGCCGTAGATGTCGTCCACGCCGTGGCCGCCGACGATCGTGTCGTCTTGCGGGCCGCCCTGCAGCAGGTCGTCCACGAGCTCGCCGTAGATCCGGTCCGAGCCGGCGCCGCCGTAGACGTTGTCGCCGCCGGCCCCGCCCAGGACAAGGTCGTTGCCGTCGCCGGTGTTGGCGGTGTCCCCGCCGACGCCGCCGTCGACGCGGTCGTCACCGGGACCGGAGTCGATGCGGTCCCGCCCTTGACCGGCATCGATTCGATCCGCGCCTGCCCCGGAGGCGATCGTGTCCACGTCGGCCTCGCCCACGGCCACGTCCGCTCCGTCGCCGGTGTCCAGGCGGTCGCAGCCGATCTGGCCGTCCACCGTGTCGTCTCCGGCGCCGCCCTTGAGCCTGTCGTTGCCCCGGGCGCCGAACAGGGCGTCGTCTCCCCTGCCGCCCGTGCCTCGGTCATGGTCGCCACCGCCGAGCAGGCGGTCGGGCCCGCTCCCGCCCGAGAGGGCATCGGGGCCGTGACCTCCGCTGAGGACGTCGGGGCCTCCGCCGCCCGCGAGGCTGTCGCCGCCGCTGCCGCCCGATACCCGGTCGGCTCCGCCGCCGCCCGAGGCCCGGTCGGCGCTGCCCCCGGCGGAGACCCGGTCGGGGCCCGCGCCGGCGTCGATCACGTCACGGTCCCCGCCGCCCCTGATCACGTCCCCGCCGCCGCGGCCCAGCACCCGATCGTTGCCCGCCCCGGCGCAGATGGTGTCGCCGCGGCCGCTGCCGATGATCCGGTCGTCGCCCCCCAGGGAGGCGACCACCGTGCGGCCCTTGCCCAGCTTGATCACGTCCCGCTTCTCGGTGCCGACGACGTTCGCGACCCGGCCGGCGCATCTCGCCTTGCCCTTGCCCTTCGGCGCGGCCGGTGCACTAGATCCGGCCGCCAGCACGGCGAGCAGGGTCACGACCGATGCTGTCGCGGCAAGAAGCCGCCCTCCCGAGAGCACAGGGGGATTCTACGGCCGGGCATCGGGCGGGGTGCCGACTCCGTGTATAAGCCGTGCGATGGAGCTCGGCTTCGAGGAGGTGCTGCTCTTCGGCGGCGCACTGCTGGCCGCTGCCGCGGCGCTCTCGGGCGTCTTCCGCGGCACCGTGCTGTCGGTGTCGGTCCTAAGCGTCGGGGCCGGGCTGCTGCTGGCGGGCACCGGGGTGATCGAGGTCTCGGCGGAGGACGACGCCGTCATCTACCTGATCGAGCTCGCCCTGATCGTCACCCTCTTCTCCGACGGGCTCCTCGTCGAGCGTGAGCTGCTCCGGTTGCATTGGAGCGCGCCGGTTCGCGCGCTGGTCGTTGCCATGCCCCTTACGCTGTTGTTCCTGGCGCTGTGCGCGAAGCTGCTGTTCGCGGACCTCAGCTGGGCGGAGGCGTTCCTGCTGGGCGCCGTGCTCTCGCCGACGGACCCGGTCGTCACCTCGGCGGTGGTGAAGACGCGCGGGGTGCCGCAGTCCGTGCGCCACACCCTAAACCTCGAATCCGGTCTCAACGACGGCCTCGCGCTGCCCGTGGTTCTGTTCTTCATCATTCTCGCGTCGCCGGGCGGGGACGCCGGCGGGGAGGGGCTCGAGCTGCTGGGCGAGGCCGGAGTGGGGGCGGTGATCGGAGTCGCCCTGGGGGTGCTTGCGGGCCGGCTCACGAAGCACCTGCCGATGGGCGGCATCTCCAGGCGCTACGACAGCATCTACGCGCTCGGCGTCGGCCTGTTCGCGTTCGGGCTCGCCGAGGTCACGTTCGGAAACGGATTCATCGCGGCCTTCACCTGCGGGATCGCCCTCGCCGTCGCCGAGCACGACATCGCGGACGATTTCGAGATCTTCTCGGAGAACGTGAGCACGATCCTCTCGGTCTTCACCTTCTTCGTCTTCGGCGCCCTGATCGTCGCCACCGGCTACGGGGGAACGGTAGGGCTGCTGATCGTGTTCACGGCCTTCGCGCTCCTGGTCGCCCGCCCCCTCGCGGTCGCGATCTCGATGCTGCGGGTGCGGCTGCCCGGGCCCCACCGCGCATTCATCGCCTGGTTCGGCCCCAAGGGCGTCGCCTCGATGCTGTTCGCGCTGTTGGTGCTGAAGTCGGCGGTGGATGAGCGCAACCTGATCTTCGAGGTCGCGGCCTTCGTCATCCTCGCGTCGATCATCGCCCACGGGCTCACCGACACCGTCGGCGCGCGCTGGATCGAGCGCAAGGTCAGGGACGGTTAGGCGGGAGCGGGGGCAGCGAGACGCTCCTGCACCCACTCGGTCGAGGCGATGTGGCGCCCCATGCCGAGCTGCTTCGGCTCGAAGCCGAGCGCGAGCCCGACGAGCTGCGGCAGGTGCAGCACGGCGAGCTCGAGGTCGCGGTTGACGATCTTGGCGGCCTCGGGCTGCTGCATGTCCAGGTTCAGGTGGCAGAGCGGGCAGGGCGTGACGAGGCAGTCGGCGCCGGCGTCGAGCGCGTCGCCGACGTGGGTGCCGGCCTGGCGCAGCGAGACCTCGCGCGCCATCGTGATGATCGGAAAGCCGCAGCACTTCCGCGCGCCGTCGTATTCGACGACCTCGCCCCCGAGCGCCTCGATCAGCTGCTCCAGATAGAGGTCGCGATCGGGACGCTCGTCGTAGCCGAGGCGGTGCTTAGGGCGCAGGATGTAGCAGCCGTAGAAGGGGCCGACCTTGAGGCCCTCGAGGGGCCGCTTCACCTCGGCCTTGAGCTTGTCCAGGCCGTAGTCCTCGACCAGCACCCAGAGGAAGTTCTTGTTCGAGAAGCCGTCGGGGTCATAGCTCAGGCCTTCGGCCGCGAGCGTCTCGTTGATGTGGGCTCGGTAGCCGGAGTCGGCGTCCAGGCGCTGCTGGCACTCGGACTGGGCGCCCTGGCAGGTCGAGCAGATGTTCATCATCGGCGCCCCGGTCTGCTGGGCGAGCGCGAAGGTGCGGGCGTTCAGGGTGTCGGCCAGCTCCTGGTTGTGCTCGGCGATGACGCCGGCGCCCGAGCAGTTGGCGCGGTCGAGCTCGACCAGCTCGATCCCGAGGCGCTCCGCGACCAGGGCCATCGAGCCGTGCAGCTCGGTCGTGAAGCCGCGGCTGACGCACCCCGGCCAATACGCAAGCTTGAGGCCGGCCATCAGCCGCCTCCCTCGTCGGGCTCGGGCTCGATCGCTGCCGCAGGCACGGCCTCGGCCTCGGGGACGGGCGCGTCCTCCTCGGCCTCCTCGCCGCGGATGTAGAGGTTGAGCTCGACGGAGTGGTCCTCGGCGTGGGCGTAGATCCGCCTGACGTTGTCCTGCGCGTCGCCCGGCAGCTTCGGGTGGATCCCGGGGATCAGCTTCGGGAGCGAGCGCATCTTGCCGCTGCGCAGCCCCCTGATCGCCGTCGGGATCGACTCGATCAGGCCCTTGATCGCGCCCGGCCGCGGCGCCAGCTTGCCCTTGAGGCCCGGGGCGAAGGACTCCTGCAGCAGCAGCGACTCGTCCAGCGTCCCCTTCGACTCGATGATCTTCACGAACGCGTGCTCGTGGCGCATGCCGTTGTTGTGGTCGTCGATCTCGTAGCCGGCTGTCGCCTTGCGGCGCAGGCGCATGATCTGGTCCATCGGCGCGACGCCCTTGGGGCAGGCGTCGATGCAGCTGAAGCAGTGGGTGCAGTCGTAGATCCCGTGCGGGTCGTTGGCCAGGTCGTGCAGGCGCTCCTCGGTCTCGGCGTCGCGCGGGTCGCCGACGAAGCGGTAGGCCTTGGCCAGCGCCGCCGGGCCGATGAAGTCGGGGTCGGCCTCCATCGAGAGGCAGGAGCTGACGCAGGCGCCGCACTGGATGCAGGCCATCGACTGGGTGATGTCGATCATCGATTCGGGCGGGACGATGTACTCGCGCTCGGGGGGATCGCCCTCGGGCAGCAGCCACGGCGTCACCCGCCGGATCTTGGTCCAGTGGGTCGACTCCATGTCGGTGACCAGGTCCTTGATCACGGGCATGTTCCCCATCGGCTCGACGACGATGGGCTCGGATCCGCCATCCCGCCGGTTGGCGATCTCCTTCGCCTCGCCGATCTGCGTCTTGCAGGCGAGCGCCGACTGGCCGTTGATCTTGACCCCGCAGGAGCCGCAGATCGCGGCGCGGCAGGAGCAGCGCACGGCGAGCGAGCCGTCGTCGCGGTCCTTCGCCTGCAGCAGGCCGTCCAGCACCGACAGCGTCGGGTCGAGCTCGACGTCGAAGGTCTCCCAATAGGGGCCGTCGCCGGATTCGGGCTGGAAGCGGCGGACCTTGAGCGTGTACGCGGCCATCTAGTCCACCCTATCCATGTGCGTGGTCGAGGCCATCAGTACGTCCGCTCCTGGGGCTCCCACTGGGTCATGGTCACGTCCGAGTAGCTGATCTCCGGCGCGTCGTCCTTGTGCGAGAGGTCGATGTGCTTCAGCCACTCCTCATCGTTGCGCTCGGGGAAGTCGGTCCGGTACTGGGCGCCGCGGCTCTCGGTGCGGTGCAGCGCCGCGACGCAGGTGGCCTCGGCGTTGTCGAGCATGTAGCCGAGCTCGAGGGCGCCGAGCGCGTCCTGGTTGAAGACGCTGCCGCGGTCGTCGATGTAGCAGGACCGGGCCTCCTCCTGCAGGCGCTTGACCGTCTCCAGGGCTGTGTTGATGCCGGCCTCGTCGCGGAACACGGCGACGTGCTTGTCCATCGTCTCGCCCAGCTCCTTGCGGACCTCCGAGACGCGGCGGCCGGAGCCCTTCTCGCGGCCGAGGATCTCCCCGATCCGGGCCTGCTCGTCGTCGAGCACCGACTGGGAGGGCCTCGCCGGCTCCCGGCCCTTGGCGCGCTCGGCGGCATCCTCGCCCGAGCGACGGCCGAAGATCAGCGTGTCCAGCAGCGAGTTGGCGCCCAGGCGGTTGCCGCCGTGAACCGAGACGCAGGCGACCTCGCCGGCGGCGTAGAGGCCCTCGACGTTCGTGCGCCCCCAGACGTCCGTCTTGACGCCGCCCATCGTGTAGTGGTTGCCGGGCTTGATGTGGATCGGCTCCTTGGTGATGTCCACGCCCGCGAAGTCCTGGCCGACGAGCACGATCTCGCGCAGCGCCTCGTGGATGCGCTTGCGGGGCACGACGGTGATGTCGAGCGCCACCGTCCCATCGGGGAAGCCGCGGCCCTCGTTGATCTCGGTCTGCTCGGCGCGGCTGACGACGTCGCGGCTGGCCAGCTCCATCTTGTTCGGCGCGTAGCGCTCCATGAAGCGCTCGCCCTTCGCGTTCAGCAGGTGAGCGCCCTCGCCGCGGGCGCCCTCGGTGATCAGGAACCCCTTGCCCGCCAGCGTCGTCGGGTGGTACTGGATCATCTCCATGTCCATCAGCACCGCCCCGGCGCGGTAGGCCATCGAGATGCCGTCGCCGGTGCAGATCAGGGCGTTGGTGGTGGGCTGCCAGACCTGGCCGTTGCCGCCGGTGGCGAGGATCACCGACTTGGCGCCGAACAACTCCATCGAGCCGTCCTTGACGTTGCGGCAGACCGCTCCGACGCAGGCGCCGCCGTCGTCGATCGCGAGCCCGGTCGTGAAGTACTCCTCGTAGCGCGCCACCTCGTCCGAGTACTTCATCAGCTGCTCGTAGAGCACGTGCATGATCGCCTGGCCGGTGATGTCCGCGACGTAGTAGGTGCGCGCCGCCGAGGCGCCGCCGAAGGCGCGGGTGCCGAGCTCGCCCTTCTCGTTGCGGTGGAAGGTGACCCCCAGGTGCTCCAGGTGCAGCAGCTCCTTGGGCGCCTCCTGGGTCATGATCTCGACCGCGTCCTGGTCGGCCAGGTAGTCCGAGCCCTTGATCGTGTCGAAGGCGTGCGACTCCCAGGAGTCGTCGGGGTTGAGCGCCGCGTTGATGCCGCCCTGGGCGGCGTTCGAGTGCGAGCGCACGGGGTGGACCTTGCTGATGATCCCCACCGAGACGTCGTCTTCGGCGGCGGCGAGCGCGGCCCGCTGCCCGGCGAGGCCCGCTCCGATGACGAGTACGTCGTGATCCGGCACGGGCCGATCCTATACGGGCGGCTTACTCCGCCATCTGCAGGGAAACCGAGTCTCGGAGCTGGATTTCGGCGCCCGGCGCCGCGATGCGCTCGAGGAAGAGCCGCCCGGCGGTGCTCAGGAGGGGAGCGATTCGCCGGTCGCGGGGTCATTCAGCGCCCGCCCGACGGCTTCCACGGTGACCACGCCCCGCAGCCTCCCCTCCGGGTCGACGGCGATCAACGCGCCCAGGCGGCGCAGCCCCTCGTTGCCCAGCAGCGACTCCAGCGGCGCGTCCTCGCGGACCGTCAGCGAGCCCTCGTCGCGGGCGAGGATCTCCCCGACCGTGGTCGAGCCCCGCTCGGGCTCCGGCACCGCCTCGGCGGTCGCCTGATCGAGCAGACCGGCGAAGCGCGAGGCCGAGTCGGTGACGGGGAACCACGTGTAGCGGTAGCGCAGGAAGTACTCGTCGAAGGCGCGCTCGATCGACATCCCCTCGGGGATCGCAACCGGCTCCCGGTCCATCACGTCCCCGACCGAGACGCCCTCGAGCCGGTCGGTGATTTGGGTCTGCGCGATCGCGCCGCGCGCCGAGCCGTTGAGGATGAAGCCGACGACCGCGAGCCAGAGGCCGCCGATCAGGTCGCCGCGGACGAACAGGTATGCGCCGAAGCCGATCAGCAGGAAGCCGAAGCCGCGCCCCAGGGTGGCGGCGAATCGGGTCGCGCGGCCACGGTCCCCGGTCAGCTTCCAGGCGATCGCGCGGGCGATTCGCCCTCCGTCGAGCGGGAAGGCCGGCACCAGGTTGAACAGCAGCACCAGCAGGTTGATGCCCGCGAGCCAGCCGATCAGCGCCGCGATCCCCGAGCTCTCGGTCTGGCCGTCGGTCAGCGCCGCCTCGCGAAACGCGTCGGGCCCCGCCAGCGCTATCCCGGCGCCCACGCAGAGCAGCGTGATGGCGGCGGTGACCAGAGGCCCGGCGACCGCGATCTTGAACTCGGTGCCGGGCGAGTCGCTGTCGCGCTGCAGCCTTGCGACGCCTCCGAACATCCACAGCGTGATCCCGTCTATGCCGATCCCGCGGCGGATCGCGACGAAGGCGTGGCCGAGCTCGTGCAGGAGGATCGAGCCGAAGAAGAGCAGGGCGCTGGCCAGGGCCAGCAGGTAGGGCCCGGTGGCGCCCTCGTCGGCACCCAGCACATCCCGGTAGAAGCCCGAGAGCCAGATGATGATCAGGAAGAGGACGAAGAACAGGGAGTAGTCGACCCCGATCCTGATCCCGCGCACGTGAAAGAGCGTCAGGGCGCCGGCGGGCATGAGCTGATCTTACGGAGGCGTCGCCGCCGACCCAGCGGCGGCTCAGGCGACGGGGATGTGTTCGGGGGACTCGCCGCGCGCTCAGCGCGTCTGGGCCGAGACGCGGTTCCCGCCGGCCCTCTTGCCCGCGTACATCGCGAGGTCCGCTTTGCGCAGGAGATCCTCGAAGGACGGCATCGGGTTCTGGCCCGTCGCGACCCCGACGCTGACCGTGATGCCGTCGTTCTCGCGGCGCAGCGCCCGACCGACCTCCCTGCGCACGCCCTCGGCGACGGCGCGCCCGGCCGCCTCGGTGGCGCCGGGCAGGAGCACGGCGAACTCGTCGCCCCCGATCCGCGCGACCACGTCATGGCTTCGCGTTGACAGCACCAGCGCAGCCGCCACTTCCTCCAGCACCTCGTCGCCACGCGCGTGCCCGAGGCTGTCGTTCAGCTCCTTGAAGCCGTCTATGTCGATTGCCAGCACGCTGAGCGGGATCCCGTCGCGAACCGCCTGTGCGCGCTCGGCGGCGACGCGATCCTTCAGGGCCGAGCGATTCAGCAGGCCGGTCAGCGGGTCCTTGTACGCGCGCTCGGAGAGTTCCTCGACCATGCGGTAGATGTTGCCCCGAAGCCGCGCGACCACGAAGCCGACGACGAGCAACGTCGTCATCGTCACCAGCCACTGGGTGGTCGCCTGGTTGCTCGTCACCTCCTGTGTGGACAGCAGCCAGGCGTAGGCCCCGCCGACGATCGCCGTCTGCAGCAGGGCGCCCCGGAGCGAGAGGAAGTAGAAGGCGTAGAGGACGATCCACAGGTAGAGCATCTGGTTGTCGGCCGCGCCGCCGATGACGCCGCCCTCGTGCGTCGAGATCGTGACCAGCGCGGTACCGACGAGCGTCAGGACGCCCAGCAGGGGGTCGCTGAGCGTGGGCCGCCTCAGCAGGAGCACGGCCCCGATCAGTCCCGCGACGACCCCGGCGATCAGTATCGACGCCTCCGAGCCTTCGGCCGGGGGAGGCAGCAACGCCGTCGCGACCGCGAGGCCACCCCCTGCGGCCCCGAGCACGCCCATCGCCTGGACCGCGAGCTCGCGCGGGGCCCTTCGCCTCGTGTCCTTGTCCGCATGCATGAGCTTCAGATCGGCTGCGCGCGGGCCCAGCTTGAGGTCCCGGTCTCTACCGTTCGCGCCGATGGCGGACCCAGACACCAGCGCCGCGCCCGCCCGCCCCGGCCTCGACGAGCCCTGGCTGCGGGAACGCCTGGAGCGGCTCTGCGCGATCGACCGCCCCTCGGCCTCCGAGGGCGAGAGGGAGGCCGCCGAATGGCTCGCCTCGGAGCTTCGCGACGCCGGCGCCCGTGATGTCCGCATCGAGGCCGAGCCGGAGGCGAACGGCGGCTTCTGGGTCTCGCTCGGCGCTCTCTCCGCAGCAGGGCTGCTGGCCGGAGTGGCGACCCTGCGCGGCGGGCGGCGCACGCGAGCGGCCGCGAGCGCGGTCGCGGCGGCGGCCGCCGCCCTGTCCGCCGACGAGATGCCTCCGGGCCGCCGCCGCTTCCGCCGCCGGCTCCCCCGGCGCACCGCGCACCACGTGCTCGCGGAGCTCGGCTGCCCCGACGCCGAGCGCACCGTCGTGTTGATGGCGCACCACGACACGGCCCACAGCGCCTTCTTCTTCAATCCCGCGATCACCGAGGCGGTCGCCGACCGCTTCCCCGGCGTGCTGGAGAAGGGCGAGACCAGCCCGCCCCTGATGTGGCCGGTCGTCGCGGGCCCGGCGCTGGTCGCCGCCGGCGCCGCGCTCGGATCCCGCGCCCTGACCGCCGCCGGGGTCGCCGTCTCGACGGGGATCGTCGCGTTCATGGCCGACATCGGCTCCCGCGACGCCGTTCCGGGGGCCAACGACAACGCCAGCGCCTGTGTCGCCCAGATCGCCCTGGCCCGGGCGCTGGCCGAGGACCCGACCAGCTCGGTGCGGGTCCTGTTCCTCTCCACCTCGGAAGAGGCGCTGTGCGAGGGGATGGGCCTGTTCATGGACCGTCACGCCCATGAGCTGCCGCCGGAGAGCACCTTCTTCCTCTGCCTCGACACGATCGGCTCCCCGAAGCTGACGGTGCTGCGCGGCGAGGGCATGCTGGCGATGCGCGACTACCCGCCCGAATCCCTCGCCCTGATCGACTCCGAGGCCGAGCGGCTCGGCATCGAGCTGGTCCCGAACCTGCGCCTGCGTAACGCCACCGACGGCGTCTTCCCACTCCACGCCGGCTACCAGTGCGTCTCGGTCTGCTCGGTCAACCGTCTCAAGAACCCCTCCGACTACCACTGGCCGACCGACACCCCCGAGAACGTCCACTACGACACCCTCGCCGACGCCATCCGCCTGGCCGAGGCCGTGATCCGCCGCCTCGACGCCGGCTGGGTCTAGCCCCAATTCATTAGGGCCCGGGCTCCACCGCCGCCCCTGCGCCGGGGGCGGCTTGCCACCAAGGAGGCGAGCCCAGATGGCGACCGCCTACGAGACGCTCCGCTACGAGACCGAGGGGCACGTGACCGTGCTCACCTACGACCGCCCCGAGCAGCGCAACGCGGTCAGACGCAAGATGAACTCCGAGCTGCACCACGCCTGTCGGCGCTTCCGCGACGCCCCGGACGAATTCGTGCTGGTCATCACCGGCTCAGGCGACGCCTTCTGCGCCGGCTGGGACCTGCAGGACGCGGCCGAGCTGGGGGAGGGCCCGCGGCCCGACTGGGACGAGTTCCGCACCAGCATCTTCAACTCGCCGGGCGAGTGCGGCTACACGCGCAAGGTCGACGTGTTCAAGCCCGTGATCGCGGCCGTCAACGGCTGGGCCGTGGCGGCCGGGCTGGAGAACGCCCTGCTCGCCGACATCCGAGTCGCCGCCGAGAACGCCGTCTTCGGCGCGCTCGAGCGCCGCTGGGACATCGTCGGCGGCGACGGCATGAACGTCCGCCTGACCCTCACCGTCGGCTACGGCCGCGCGATGGAGATGATCCTCACCGGCAGACCCGTCGGCGCGGACGAGGCACTCCGGATCGGGCTCGCGAACGAGGTCGTGCCCGAGGGCAAGTCCCTGCAGCGGGCGCTCGAGCTCGCGCACGAGATCGCCGAGCTGCCCCAGGGCGCGATCCGCTCCGACAAGGAGACGATGGTCCGCAGCGTCGGCCGCACCTACGAGGAGCAGCTGCGCCAGGAGGCCGAGAACTGCATGTCGATGCTCGCCCGCCGCGACTCCCACGCGATCGGCGCCCGCGCCTTCAAGCAGGGCCGCGCCCCCGTGTGGCCGAACCACGGGCTGTAGGGTCGCTCTTGCAAACGACGAAAGGAATCGATCGTGGAGTTCGTGATCGGCGGAATCTACTTCATCCTGCTGGTCACGCTGGGGATCGTGTCCATCCGCAAGGGCCACTGGGTGACGTTCATCATCGGCATCTTCATCCCGCTGTTCTGGATCATCGGAGCGCTGATGCCCGCCAAGCAACCCGGCTAGAGGGCCCCGCAGCAGCGCTACCCTGGCCGCATGTGCAGAAACATCAGACAACTCCATGACTTCGACCCGCCGGCTTCCAAGGAGGAGGCGAACGACGCGTCGCTCCAGTATGTGCGCAAGATCAGCGGCTCGAGCAAGCCCTCCCGGGCCAACCAGGAGGCCTTCGACCGCGCCGTCGCCGAGGTCTCGGCGGCGACGCGCAAGCTGCTGGACTCGCTCGTCACCAGCGCCCCTCCCAAGAACCGCGAGGTCGAGGCCGAGAAGCGCCGCGCCCGCGCCGCCGCCCGTTTCGCCTAGCTAGGTGGCGGCTCTGGCCCGGTCGATGATCCGGGTGAAGTCGGTTCCCGCGGGCAGGGTGCCGAAGGCCCGGCCCCAGTCGCCGCCCAGGCGCGAGGCGCAGAAGGCGTCGGCCGGGGCCTCGTCGGCGTAGCGGACCATCAGCGAGCCCTGCAGCAGCAGCGCCATGCGCTCGACGATGCTCCTCGCCCGCGCCTCGAGCTCGGCCATGTCGCCGAGCTCGGTTCGCAGCTCCTTCGCGGCGGCGGCGACGCGGGGGTCGGACTCGCCCTCGGCGACCTCGGCGAAGAAGGCCTCGAGCGAGCCGGGGCTCTTGACCATCGCGCGCAGCACGTCCAGGCACTGGACGTTGCCCGAGCCCTCCCAGATCGAGTTCAGCGGCGCCTCGCGATAGAGCCGGGGCATCCCCGACTCCTCCACGTAGCCGTTGCCGCCGAGGCACTCGAGCGACTCGCCGGCATGGACGGGCGCGCGCTTCGTGATCCAGTACTTCAGCACCGCGTTGGAGATGCGCTTGAAGGACTGCGCGCCCTCATCCCCGGCGATCGCCTCGTCATAGGCCCGCGCCAGCCGCATCGCCGAGATCGTCGCGGCCTCGGACTCGATCGCCAGGTCGGCGAGCACGTTCTGCATCAGCGGCCAGTCGGTCAGGGTGCGGCCGAAGGCTTCCCGCTGGCTCGCGTGGTTGATCGCCTGCGCGACCCCGACCCGCATCCCGGCGCTGCCCCCGAGCACGCAGTCGAGCCGGGTGTGGTTGACCATCTCGATGATCGTGCGCACGCCGGCGCCCTCCTCGCCGACCATCCGCGCCCAGGCGCCGTCGAACTCGACCTCGGATGAGGCGTTGGAGCGGTTGCCGAGCTTGTCCTTGAGGCGCTGCAGGCGGAAGTTGTTGCGGCTGCCGTCGGGCAGCCAGCGCGGGAACAGGAAACAGGAGATGCCGCCGTCGGCCTGGGCGAGGACCAGGAAGGCGTCGCACATCGGCGCCGACATGAACCACTTGTGGCCGCTGAGCTCATACTCGGCGCCGGGGCCGCCGCCGTTCAGGGGGCGCGCAACCGTCGTGTTGGCCCGGACGTCCGAGCCGCCCTGCTTCTCGGTCATCCCCATCCCCGCCAGCGCCCCGGCCTTCTCGGGCGCGGGCCGGTTCGAGGGGTCGTAGCTGTCGGAGAGGAAGCGGGGCTCCCACTCCGCCGCCAGCTCGGGCTGGTGGCGAAGCGCCGGCAGCACCGAGTAGGTCATCGAGATCGGGCAGCCGACGCCCGCCTCGGCGTGGCCGAAGCAGATGAAGGCGGCGCCGCGAGCGACATGGGCGCCGGGCTGGGGCTCGCGCCACGGCAGCGAGTGCAGCTCGAAGCCGACCGAGGCGCCGAGCAGCTCGTGCCAGGCGGGATGGAACTCGACCTCGTCGACGCGGTTGCCGTAGCGGTCGTGGGTCCGCAGCTTCGGCGGGTTGTCGTTGGCGAGCCGCCCCAGCTCGATCACGTCGCCCGAGCCGGCGTGGGCGCCGACGGCCGAGATCCGGTCGCTGGCCCACTCCGCGCCCTCCCGGCTCACGGCCTCGACGAGCGTCGTGTCCGCCTCGAAGACGTTGAAGTCGACCAGCGGCTCGGCCTGGTTGTCGACCTCGTGGGTGCGGACTCCGGGGGTGCTGGTCGAGGATGGCTTCTCAAGCGTGGACATGCGCGGGCTCCGTTCCTATTGCTCTCTGACAGAAGTTGACCAGTGGCGCGATCGCGGCCTCGGGGTCGCCGCCGTTGGCGGTGGGGGAGAGGGGCCCGACCATCGCCTCCCCGATGGCGCCGACCAGGGCCGACGCGGTGGTCACGGGGTCCTGGGCGAGCAGCTCGCCCGACGCGATCCCGTCCTGGAGGATCGAGACGAGGATGTCGCGGTAGCTGCGGCGGAACTCCAGGCGCTCGGCCTCGACCGCGGGATCGACCGGCTCGGCGAGCAGCGCCCAGGCGAGCCGGCGCCCGCGCAGCGCCCGGCGGGCGAAGGTCTCGACGCCGGCCGCGACCCGTTCCGACGCGGGGGCGTCCGGCCGCTCGGAGGCAGCTTCGCGCATCGCGTCGACCTCGTGCTGGGAGGCCTCGCGGAAGACCTCGGCGAACAGGTCGGGCTTCGAGGGGAAGTGGCGGTAGACGGTGCCGACGGCCACGCCGGCGCGCCGGGCGACCGCCGCCATCTGCGCGTTCACGTAGCCCCCCTCGGCGATCAGCTCTCGCGCGGCGGTCGTGATCCGGCCGCGGACCTCGGCGCGGCGCGCCTCGGTCCGCTTGGTGCTGCGGTAGGCCATCCAAAGAAGTGAACCACTATTCACATCTTGAGTCAAGAGCCTTGCTCCAGTGGGTCGACCGGGCTAGGTTCGACGGGATGGACTCGGGGGATCAGGGACTTGACGCTGGTCGCTCGAGGATGCTGAGGCGGATGGCGATCGCGGTCCTCGGCGCCGCCGCGTCGTTGCCCATCGCCACGGCGAGCGCGGCGACGATCGCGCCGAATACGACCGCCGACGAGTTCGGGACAGGCGCGAGCTGCTCGCTGCGCGAGGCCGTCCAGTCCGCGAACACGAACACCGCGTTCGGCGGCTGTTCGTCCGGTCAGGGCGGTGACAGCGTCCTCCTACGGAAAGGCACGTACGCGCTGACGATCCCCCCCGACGGGACCCCCGACGACAACGCCGACGGCGACCTCGACGTGATCTCGGCGGGCACCTTCGAGCTCCTCGGCGAGGCCGCGTTCGAGCGCGTCGGATCCCTGGGGGTGGTCATCGACGGTGGCGGCCTCGACCGCCTGCTCGACATCCAAGCGGGCGCCGTCTCGGACGTGCGGGCCGTGACACTCCGCAACGGCAACGCGGCGGGCCCCGGCGGCGCGATTCGGAGCGACGACGACCTTCTGCTGTTGGACTCCACCCTGACCGGCAACTCCACCCAGGCCTCCGGGGGAGCGATCGCGGCGATCGGAGGCGATCTGGGCGCCACGAACGTGACCGTCTCGGGGAACCGGGCGAACGGGGACAGCGGGGGGATCGACACCTCCGGCGCAGCGACGACGACCGAGCTCAGGCACGTGACGGCCACCGCCAACACGGCCGACGCCGACAACAGCGGGGCCGGTGGCGGTGGCGGCGTTGGCCGCACCAACGGCTCCGTCCGCCTCCAGGACACGATCGTCGCGGGCAACACCGACGCCTCGCCCGGGGCCGAGGCTCCGGACTGCCTGGGCGCGCTCACCTCCCTCGGTCACAACCTGATCGGCAACCTCACCGGCTGCGGCCTGGTGCCGACGGGCGGCGACAAGACCGGCGTCGCGGCCGGCCTCGGGTCGCTCGCCGACAACGGCGGGCCGACGATGACCCACGCGTTGCTGCCGTCAAGCCCGGCGATCGATGCGGGCGTCGTGATCCCGAACGTCTACGGGTCCGAAGATCAGCGGGGGTTGTCCCGCCTGACCAAGCCGGACGTCGGCGCGTACGAGCGCACGCTCTGCGCCGGGGTGGTGGTCAACAAGATCGGCACCTACGCAAGCGACAAGATCACCGGGACCGCTCGAGCCGACGGGATACTCGGGCTGTCGGGCCGGGACAGCATCAAGGGCCTCGCCGGCAACGACGCGATCTGCGGGGGTGTCGGCCGGGACGTGATCCAGGGCGGCAAGGGCAACGACCGCCTTCATGGCGACGCCGGCCGCGACAGGCTGGTCGGCGGCCAGGGGAATGACCTCTGCCGCGGCGGCCCGGGGAAGGACAAGACGAAGGGCTGCTAGCTAGCATCGCCGCCTCTGGTGGCGAAGATCGAAGTCAAGAACCCGATAGTCGAGCTCGACGGCGACGAGATGACCCGGATCATCTGGGCCTTCATCAAGGACCAGCTGATCCTGCCCTACCTCGACCTCGAGCTCGTCTACTTCGACCTCGGGATCGAGAGCCGCGACGCGACCTCCGACCAGATCACGGTGGACGCCGCGAACGCCATCAAGGAGCACGGTGTCGGCGTCAAGTGCGCGACGATCACCCCCGACGAGGCGCGGGTCGAGGAGTTCGGGCTGAAGGCGATGTACCGCTCGCCGAACGGCACGATCCGCAACATCCTCGGCGGCGTCATCTTCCGAGAGCCGATCGTGCTCTCGAACATCCCGCGCCTGGTCCCCGGCTGGACGAAGCCGATCATCATCGGCCGCCACGCCTTCGGCGACCAGTACCGCGCCACCGACACGCTGATCCCCGAGGGGGGCGGCCGCCTCGTGCTCAGCTTCCATCCCAACGACGACACCCAGGGGCCGATCGAGCTCGACGTCTACGACTTCCCCGCTGAGGAGGGCGGCGGCATCGCGATGGCGATGTACAACCGCGACGACTCGATCCGCGATTTCGCGCGCGCCTCGTTCCGCTACGGGCTCGAGCGCGGGCTCCCGGTCTACATGTCGACGAAGAACACGATCCTGAAGACGTATGACGGCCGCTTCAAGGACCTCTTCCAGGAGGTCTTCGACGACGAGTTCGCCGACGAGTTCGAGGCGGCCGACCTCACCTACGAGCACCGGCTGATCGACGACATGGTCGCCGCGGCGCTGAAGTGGGAGGGCGGCTACGTCTGGGCCTGCAAGAACTACGACGGCGACGTGCAGTCCGACACCGTCGCGCAGGGCTTCGGCTCGCTCGGGCTGATGACCTCCGTGCTGATGACACCCGACGGCAAGACCGTCGAGGCCGAGGCCGCGCACGGCACCGTCACCCGGCACTTCCGCGAGCACCAGAAGGGCAACGCGACCTCGACCAACCCGATCGCCTCGATCTTCGCCTGGACCCGCGGTCTCGCCGCCCGCGGCCGCATGGACGACACCCCCGAGGTCACCGAGTTCGCCCAGGCCCTCGAGCGCGTCTGCATCGAGACCGTCGAGCAGGGCCACATGACGAAGGACCTTGCGCTGCTGGTCGGCCCCGACCAGCCCTTCCTCACCACCGAGCAGTTTCTGGCGGCCATCGACGCCAACCTGCAGTCGGCCATGTCCTGAACCCCCGGCCCGAGTGACGACTTCTTGGCGGATAGCGCCAAAAGGTCGTCACTCGGCCAGGCGGTGCAGGGTTCGGCGCAGGCGGTGGGCGACAACCGCCGGACGCCGGGTCAGGTCCCACCAGGTGAAGCGAAGGGTCGCGTACCCAAGCGCGCTGAGGGCGCCGTCACGGTCGCGATCTCGCTGGAAGGCCGCCGGCGTGGCGTGCGTGGCCCGCCCGTCGAGCTCGACCACGAGCCGCTCGGCGGGCCACAGCATGTCAACCGTGAATCCGTGCAGCTCCACGTTGACGCCCGGTGTCGGCAGGTCGTGTCGCCGGCAGAGTTCCAGCATCAGCTCCTCCAGTCGGCTTCTGGTCACCGTCGAGCCGATCTCGTGCTCGCGTACGACCCGGCCGAGGCGCGCAACCCCTCGGCGCCCTCGATTGCGAACCAGCGCCCTGCGCAACGCCCGCTCATCGATCAGGCCCCGCCGGTGGGCCTCGTCAACGGCGCGCTCGAGCTCCCGTCCGCTGACCAGGGTGGCGAGGTCGATCAACGTCAGCTCCGGAGAGGTGACCGGTATCCCCCGCGAGCGACCGAGGTCCTCGGCCCGCACGCCGGGCCGCCGGTGGACCGTGAGCGCAGGATGCCCGCGTCCCCCCGCCGTTTTCACGGTTACGTGAATCCGCTCTTCGCCCTTTGAGTGGATGCGCAGCAGCGCGGCCGCGGAGGCGTGACTGAGCGCCGCGACCAGCGGCACCCCGGCCGGGTCCACGTCGTGGCTGACGGCCAGCACGGCGGCCATCCACCGGCCCTCCGTGGTGAGCCTCGGGTGCCCGACCGCCCAGACGCCGTGGAGGATCGGGTGCATCCAGCCAGCGGCTCGGCGACGCCTGAGCCAGTCACTCGAGAGCCCGAGCTCGTACAGTTGGGGGGCGCTGACGACGCCGTGCTGGCTCGTCGCCAGGCGCTCCAGCCTTCCAGCGACGACTTCATGTCCCATATGACGTCTAAGTCGTCGCTCGGCGGGAGTTCGCCCCCCTAACTTCGGCGACAAGGAGAAATCAACTTGAGTCAGACAGTGAAGGTGACGGTCACCGGCGCCGCAGGGCAGATCGGGTACGCGATCCTGCCGCGGATCGCGAGCGGGCAGCTGCTCGGGCCCGAGACCCCGGTGCAGCTGCGGCTGCTGGAGATTCCCGACGCGATGAAGGCGGTCGAGGGCGTGGTCATGGAGCTCGAGGACAGCGCCTTCCCGCTGCTCGACGGCGTCGAGATCTCCGACGACGCCAACGTCGCCTTCGACGGGGCCAACGTCGGCCTGCTGATCGGCGCCCGCCCGCGCGGCAAGGGCATGGAGCGCTCGGACCTGCTCGAGGCAAACGGCGGCATCTTCAAGCCCCAGGGCGAGGCGATCAACGCGCACGGGGCGGACGACGTCAGGGTGCTCGTCGTCGGCAACCCCGCCAACACCAACTGCCTGATCGTCAAGGCCCACGCCCCCGACGTCCCGGCCGAGCGCTTCACGGCGATGATGCGGCTGGATCACAACCGCGCCAAGGCCCAGCTCGCCAAGAAGGTCGGCGCCCACGCGCGCGACGTGAAGAAGATGACGATCTGGGGCAACCACTCCGCCACCCAGTACCCGGATATCAGCCACGTGGTCGTCGAGGGCAAGCCGGCGACCGACCTGGTCACCGAGCGCGAGTGGATCGAGGAGGAGTTCATCCCCACGGTCCAGAAGCGCGGGGCGGCGGTCATCGAGGCGCGCGGAGCCTCCTCCGCCAAGTCCGCCGCCAGCGCCGCGATCGACCACGTCCACGACTGGGTGCTGGGCACCCCCCAGGGCGACTGGGTCTCGATGGGGGTCGCTTCGGACGGCAGCTACGGAATCGAGGAGGGTCTGATCAGCGGCTTCCCCTGCACCTGCGAGGGCGGCGAGTGGAAGATCGTCGAGGGACTCGAGATCGACGACTTCTCGCGCGAGCGGATCGACGCCAGCGTCAACGAGTTGAAGCAGGAGCGCGACGCCGTCAAGGGCCTCGGGCTCGTATAGCTACGGCCGCGACCCGGCTTCGCCAGCAGGTCGCGACCGTGGCGGCCGCCTTCATCGGTCGCGGCTGCAAGCAGCCGCTCCACTGAGGGCGGCCTGACGGTCGCCATCAGGTCGCGACCGTGGCGGCCGCCTTCATCGGTCGCGGCTGCAAGCAGCCGCTCCACTGAGGGCGGCCTGACGGTCGCTAGCCCGGGTAGAAGCCCTGGCCCTTCTTCTTGATTCGCCCTTCCTTCTGCAGGTCGGGCAGCACGCGGTACAGGTAATTCGGAGCCTTCATCTTCATCTTCCTGCCCAGGTCCGAGACGCCGATTCCCGGGTTCTCGGTGATCAGCTTCACGGCCTGGTCGGCCCTGGTGCCGCCTCGACGGCCCCGCCGCTTGGCGCCTCCCGAACCCCGGGACCGGCCGGGCCCGCGCTTGCGGCCGCCCAATCCCGAGATCGCCTTCTCGATCTGCCTCAGCTCCTGGTTCAGCTCGTCTCTGCGCTGCTCCAGAAGCGCCCTGGCCTTGTCAACGGTGTCGGATGCCATATCTGCCTGTTCTTTTTCCCTGTTCCAGTCGTTTGTCAGTCAGTGTCACTTCCACTCACTGTAGAGATAATTTGCAGGTGAAAGCAGCCAAGAACGCCGTGCTGGTCGCTCGCTTGCGCGGGCCCCGGAGGCGGGGGGTCTGCCTCAGGCGTCTTCGGTCTGTCGGGGAGCGGGCTCCTCGGCGCGGCGCACGCGCGGCACGGTGCGGAAGACCACGTCCCAGAGCGGCGAGGAGACGCCGAACCCATAGTGGTGGTCCTGGAAGTGGTGGCGCATGTGCTGCTCGCGCAGCTTGCGGCCCATCCGCGTCTTCGGCGTGCGGTGGTGCACGTAGTAGTGCATGTAGTCGTAGAACAGGTAGCCGATGATGAAGCCCGCGAACAGCGGATACGCGTGCGGCGTGCCGAAGACGAGGACGAAGAGCCCGAAGAAGAGCGCTGCGAGCGGGATGCTCGCCGCCGGGGGCATGACCAGGCGCATCGCGTCGTTGGGGTGGTCATGATGCACGCCGTGGATCATGAAATGGAGGCGATCGCCGCCGCGGAACCTCGGGCGCCAGTGGAACACGAGCCGGTGCAGCCAGTACTCGGTCGGCGTCCAGATCACGACGCCCGCCAGCACCAGCAACGCGCTGGTTCCGGCGGCGAGGCCGGCGTCCAGGACGAGCCAAACGGTCGCGGCGACGACGGGGACGAAGACGACGGCCGGCATCGCGGGGTGGACTCGCGTGAAGAAGTCGAGGAAGCGACTCTCGAACATCGGCGGCGATGCCGCCAGCCTCGCTGTTCGCTGCTGAGTCACGGGCCGGAATCTTAGCGCCGTCCCCAGATCGGCGCATCATCAGTTAGGCGACCCTAACCACAGTCTCCGGGCCCCCGAGAAAAAGAAGTGCGCCATTTGCGTGATCGTGCCTGACGCGTGCGTGGGTAAGTGCCATAGTGGATTCCGTCGCGGCGAGCCTGCCGCGACTCCCCGGATCGGCGAAGCTCGATCCGGGCCGGCGATCACACGGAGAGGAACGGGGTGGACTTGGCCGCAGGCCAGGCGCGCGACCGCGCCGAGAAACCGAGCTGCGAGGGGTGCTACTTCAGGCGCAACAACCTTTGTGCGCTCGCGCTCGAGGAGCCCTGCCCGACCTTCCGCCCGGACTCCCCGCTGGGCCTGGTGCCACCACGCCAGCCCGCGCTGCTGATGCGACACCGCCCCGCGGCCCAGGGGCCGGAGGCCGCAGCCGTGCGGATCTAGTCCACTCTCCCGACGGCCGGCTGCCTTCTCCCGCCGGCAGCCGGCCTGCGGTGCGGGCGCCGGGCGCTGTCTACAGTCCCGCCCGTGAGGGTCACCGTCCTGGGCAAGTCGCCCTCCTGGCAGGACGCGGGGGGAGCCTGCAGCGGCTACCTGCTCCAGCAGGGGGACACGAACGTGCTGCTGGACTGCGGTAACGGCGTCTTCGGCAAGCTGCGCGAGCGCATCTCCTACACCGAGATCGACGCAGTCCTGATCAGCCATCTGCACGCCGACCATTTCCTCGATCTCGTCCCCTTCTCATACGCGCTCGGCAACTCGCTGCTGCAGCAGCCCGTGCCGGTTCACAGCCATCAGGGCACGGACAGCCCGGCGAGGCCGCGCCTGATCGCCCCGGCGGGGGCCGGGCAGGTGTTCCGCCGGGTCGTCGGCGCCTGGGGCGGTGAGACGCTGATCGAGGACTCCTTCGCGCTCGAGGAGTACGCGCCGGGAGAGGAGGTGACCGTGGGGCCGATCAAGGCCGGCTTTCACCCCGTGCCGCACTTCATTGACACGTTCGCAGTCAGCCTCAGCAGCGGCGAGAGCAAGGTCACCTACAGCGCCGACACCCGCCCGGGCCCCGAAATCGTCGAGATCGCGCGGGACGCCGACCTGCTGATCGTCGAGGCGACGCTCGACAGCCCCGAGCCGGAGGGAGACCGAGGTCACATGACGCCCGCCGAGGCCGGCGAGCAAGCCAGGCTCGCTGGAGCGAAGCGGGTCGTGCTCACCCACATCTCCGACGAGCTCGACCCCGACTGGGCGCGGGAGCAGGCATCGGCCGCATTCGGCGCCCCGGTCGAGCTCGCGCGCGAGTTCGAGGCCTACGAGGTCTAGGGCGGATCCGCCGGGCCTGCCCGGCTACCCTTGAGCCGATGAGCCAGCGCAAAGATCCCTTCGCAGATTTCGCCCGCATGCGCCGCGAGATGGACGAGCTGCTGGGCGACTTCTGGGACCAGTCCGGCTACAAGGCGCGCCGCCCGCAGACGGCATTCGTGCCCCGCGCCGACGTCTACTACTGCGGTGAGGACGGTCCCGAGAAGGCGGTCGTGAAGGTCGAGCTTCCGGGCGTCTCGACCGACGCGGTCAACATCGAGGTCCAGGGGCGGACTTTGGTCCTCAGCGGCCGCCGGCCCGTGCGCGACACCGAGGGCCGCACCTACCAGCAGGTCGAGTTGCCCTCAGGCCCCTTCCGGCGTGTGATCGAGCTGTCGGTGGACGTCGCCGCCGACCAGGCCCAGGCCACCTACGAGGACGGCATCCTGCGGGTAGAGCTTCCGGTCCGGCTCGAGCGCCCGGCGCGCCAGGTGCCGATCGAGCGCTCGGGCGAGTAGCCCCCGGAACTCCCGGCAGGAGGCGAGTATGGCCGAGAACGACAGCGAAGAGATCCTCGTCCCCGGTGGTGTCACCGAGACCGAGGTCGAGCTGCCCGAGATCGAGGTGGTCGAGATGCCCGAGGCGGCCGAGGAGATCCGCCGCCACGAGCCGCTCCCTGACGCGCTGCCGGTGCTGCCGCTGCGCGAGACCGTCACCTTTCCCGGCACCCTGACTCCACTCGCCGTCGGCCAGGAGCGCTCCATGAAGCTCGTCAACGACGTGCTCTCGGGCAACCGGCTGCTGGCGATGGTCGCCTCCAAGGACCCCGACAACGACGCGCCCGCCCCCGACGACCTGCACCAGGTCGGAGTCGCCGGCACCGTCGCCCGAATGATGAAGGTGCCCGATGGGACGCTGCGGATCCTCGTCCAGGGCGGGGAGCGCATCCGCATCACCGACTTCGTCGCGACCGAGCCCTATCTGGTCGCCCGCATCGACTCGGTTCCGGACGTGCTCGATCCCTCGCCCGAGCTCGAGGCGCTGAGCCGCAACGTGCAGAACACCTTCAGTGAGATCATCGAGCAGATTCCCTACCTGCCCGAGGAGCTGCAGCTCGCCGTCGCGAACCTCGATGACCCCTCGGCGCTCAGCCACCTGATCGCGGGCGCGCTGCGGATCTCGGTCGAGGAGAAGCAGGAGCTGCTGGAGCAGCCCGACGTGACCAAGCGCCTGCGCCGCCTCTCGGAGATCCTCACCCGCGAGCTCGAGGTGGTCAAGCTCGGGACCAAGATCCAGTCGCAGGTCGAGTCCGAGATGGACAAGGGCCAGCGCGAGTACTTCCTGCGCCAGCAGATGAAGGCGATCCAGGAGGAGCTGGGCGAGGGCGACGAGCAGCAGGCCGAGATCACCGAGTTGCGCGAGCGGATCGAGGCGGCGGAGCTGCCCGAGGAGCCGCGCAAGCAGGCCGAGCGCGAGCTGGGCCGCCTCGAGAAGCTGCCCCCCGCCGCGGCCGAGTACGGCGTCATCCGGACCTACCTGGAGTGGATCGTCGAGCTGCCCTGGTCGAAGGAGACCGAGGACGACCTCGACATCGCCAACGCTCGCGAGGTGCTCGACGAGGACCACTACGACCTCGAGGAGGTCAAGGACCGGATCCTCGAGTACCTCGCGGTGCGCAAGCTGAACCCCGACTCGCCGGGCCCGATCCTCTGCTTCGTCGGCCCTCCCGGCGTCGGCAAGACCAGCCTCGGGAAGTCGATCGCGCGCGCACTGGGGCGCGAGTTCGAGCGCATCTCGGTCGGCGGAGTACGCGACGAGGCCGAGATCCGCGGCCACCGGCGCACCTACATCGGCGCCCTTCCCGGCACGATCATCCGCGCCCTGCGCGACGCCGGCACCCGCAACCCGGTGTTCATGATCGACGAGATCGACAAGATGGGCGTCGACTTCCGCGGCGATCCGGCGAGCGCGATGCTCGAGGTCCTGGACCCCGCGCAGAACTCCAGCTTCCGCGACCACTACCTGGACGTCCCCTTCGACCTCTCCGACGTGCTCTTCATCGCCACTGCGAACGTGCTCGACCCGATCCCGCCGCCGCTGCAGGACCGCATGGAGACGATCCAGCTCGCGGGCTACACGACCGACGAGAAGCTGCACATCGCTCGCAAGTACCTGGTCCCGCGCCAGCTCGAGGGCAACGGCCTCAAGTCCTCTCAGCTCGAGATCGCCGATCCCGCGATCACCGCGGTGATCGAGGAGTACACGCGCGAGGCCGGAGTGCGGAACCTCGAGCGCCAGATCGGGGCGCTCTGCCGCAAGGTCGCGCGCCAGGTGGCCGAGGGCAAGGCCGAGGGCAAGGTCAAGGTCTCGGCCAAGAAGGCGCGCGAGCTGCTTGGCAAGCGCCGTGTCTTCGCCGAGACCAGGCGCCGCACCAAGGACCCGGGAGTCGCCACGGGCCTCGCCTACACGCCCGCGGGCGGCGACATCCTCTTCATCGAGGCGAGCGCGGTCCCCGGCGAGGGCAAGCTGACGATCACGGGCCAGCTCGGCGAGGTGATGCGGGAGTCCGCGCAGGCGGCGCTGACCTACGTGCGCGGCCACGCCACCGAGCTCGCCCCAAGGCTGGCCGACGACTGGTTCGCCAAGCACGACATCCACATCCACGTGCCCGCCGGCGCGATCCCCAAGGACGGGCCCTCGGCCGGGGTGGCTATGGCGACGGCGCTCGCCTCGCTCGTCAGCGGCCGCCCGGTCTCCAACGACATCGCGATGACCGGCGAGATCACGTTGACGGGGCAGGTGCTGCCGATCGGCGGCGTCAAGGAGAAGTCGCTCGCGGCACAGCGCGTGGGCATCAAGACGGTGATCGTGCCCGACCGCAACGAGGCCGACGTCGAGGAGATCCGCGAGGAGGAGCGCGAGAAGCTCAGCTTCGAGTACGCGTCGGAGATCGGCGAGGTGCTCGAGAGGGCGCTGGAGCCCGCCAAGAAGTAGGCGCGGCGATTCGGAGCCTGGGTATATCCTGCAGACCGCACCCTGGCAAGCGAAAGAGGAGATCCATGGGGGCAAAGAGCAGAAGCGAGCAGGCGAGCGAAGCAGCTCGGTCCGTCGCGTCCAATCCCTACGTGAGGCGCATCCTCGAGGACGAGGAGCTGCGCGACAACATCCGAGTCGCCTTCGAGGCGGCCAAGAACGCGTACGGGCGGATGCAGAACGGCAACGGCCCGGCGAAGGCGCTGATGGACGACAAGAAGGTCCAGCGCGAGCTGCGCACGGCCGCCGAATCGCTGCGCGAGGCCTCCGATCAACTTCGGGGCAAGCGCCGCGGAGGCGGCTTCGGGCTGGGCAAGGCGATCCTGATCGCCGTGATCGGCGCCGCGCTGGTGCTGATCCTGAGCGAGGACGCGCGTCGCGCGGTCCTCGACAAGCTGTTCGGGGCCGAGGAGGAGTTCGAGTACACCTCGACCACCACCCCGGCGCCCGAGACCGAGTCGGTCGGCACCTCCAGCTAGGGGGACCACACCGGCCTTCGAGAAAGGGCGCCTCCGGGCGCCCTTTCTCTTTCGGTATCCCAGCCGACGCCCGAGCCGATATGCTTTGTGTCCGATGGCCGCAACGGGAGATGCCGCGGCAGAAGCGTCCGCGAAGCGCGCCCAGCGCAACGTCGTCCTGACGGCGGCGATCGCCGGACTCGGCGGCCTGCTGTTCGGCTACGACACGGGGATCATCGCCAGCGCCCTGCTTTTCATCCGCTCGGACTTCGGTCTCGGCAGCTTCGAGCAGGGCCTGGTCGTCGCCTGCGTGCCCGTGGGCGCCATCCTCGGCGCCGCCTTCGCGGGGCAGATGGCCGACCGCTACGGGCGGCGTTATGTGATCATCACCGCGGCGATCGTCTTCATCGTCGGCGCGATCGGCAGCGCCTTCGGCCCCTCCCTCGCGGTGCTGTGCATCTCGCGCGCACTGCTGGGGATCGCGGTCGGACTGGCCTCGGCCAACGCTCCCGTCTACATCTCAGAGGTCGCACCCCCCGAGGAGCGCGGGCGCCTGGTCAGCTACTTCCAGCTCTCCGTCACGGTGGGGATCCTGGTCGCCTACCTGGTCGGGCTCGCCTTCTCGCCGTCGGAGGAGTGGCGCTGGATGCTCGGCCTCGGCGCCGTTCCCGCCCTGGCGCTGCTGATCGGGATGCTGCGGATGCCGCAGAGCCCCCGCTGGCTGGTGATGGTCGGCGAGGACTACAAGGCGCGACTCGTGCTCAGCCGCATCCGCCGCGACGACGAGAAGGCGATCGACAAAGAGCTCGCCGAGATCAAGCAGAGCCTCGAGGTCGAGCCCGGTGGCTGGCGCGACCTGCTGGAGCCGGCCGTGAAGGCGGCGCTCGTGGTCGGCGTCGGGCTCGCGATCCTGCAGCAGGTGACGGGGATCAACACCGTCATCTACTACGCGCCGACGATCATCGAGTACACGGGGGTGAGCTCGGGCTCGTCGGCGATCCTCGCCTCGCTGAGCGTCGGCGTGATCAACGTGATCGCGACGATCGTCGCCCTGCGCCTGATCGACAGCAAGGGCCGCCGCACGCTTCTGATGGTGGGCGTCGCCGGCATGACCGCCTCGCTGGTGGCGCTCGGCGGGGCTTTCCTCGGCGACGAGTCCGGCACCCTCGTGACCGTGATCGCCATCGCCAGCCTGATGGCATACGTCGCGGCCTTCGCGATCAGCCTCGGCCCGATCTTCTGGGTGCTCAACTCCGAGGTCTATCCGCTGAACGTGCGCAGCAAGGCCGCCGCGGCGGGCACGATGGCCAACTGGACCTTCAACTTCATCGTCTCGCTCACCTTCCTGCTGCTGATCGACGCGCTCGGCCAGGCCGGCACCTTCTTCTTGTATGCGGCGATCGGCCTGTTCACTCTCTGGTTCTGCTGGAAGCTCGTGCCCGAGACCAAGGGCAAGCGCCTCGAGGACATCCAGACGATCTTCAGGCAGCGCGCAGAGGCGAGGTCGTCGCCCTAGTGGCCCTTCTCGGAACGTTCGCCGGGAAATGACGCAGGCCAGGCGCCGCCAGGCAAGGAGGCAGGGAGTCCGAATAGCAGCGCTATCCGGACGACCGAGGACGCAGCATGGTGGTGATCTGGACCAGTCATTTCCGGTGAAACGTTTTGAGGAGGGCCACTAGACTCGGCCGCATGGAAGCTGCGACCCAGCGGGAGCTGAGCGGGGAGAAGGCGACCCGGATAGTCGAGGCGATGCGCTCGAGCGTGGCGCGCCGCGGCATCTCCGGCTCGACCTTCGAGCACGTCGCCCGCGACGCGGGGGTCAGTCGCGGGCTGCTGCACTACTACTTCGGGACCAAGGAGGCGCTGCTGGTCGAGGTCGTTCGCCGCGACGCCGAGCACCGAATCGCCCGCCTGGACGAGCCGCTGGAGGCGGCGAAGTCGGCCGACGAGATCCTCGAGGTCCTCGTCGCCAACCTTCAGGACTCGATCCAGAACGAGCCGGGCTTCTGGGTGCTGATCTTCGAGCTGTTCACGGCGGGGCACCGCAACCCCGAGATCCAGCGCGAGGTGGGGGAGCTGTTCAACCGCACCCGCGCCCACGTCGCCGACATCTTCGCCGCGAAGCAGCGCGAAGGCGTGTTGAGGTTGCGCTTCGAGCCCGACGGGGTCGTCGGCTGCCTGTTCGCGCTCGGCGACGGCCTCGCGCTGCAGATGCTCTCGGACCCCGAGCGCGACCACGCCGACGTGATCGCCGCCGGGACCACCGCGGCGCGCCACCTGCTGACCGCCTAGCCGGTCCCTCTCCCGGGCGGACGTTTCCGCTCCGCGGACCGTGACCCAGGTCAAAGTCCCGGGCGCCCGCGCCCCGGATGCTGCCTGCATGCGAAAACTGGCTGGCAGCCAACCGATGAGGCGGGGGATGGTCAACCTCTCGGAGTTCCTGACCAGGCGGCGGTGGCTCGTGCTGGCGGCCTGGATCGCGGTCGTCGCCTTGGCGATGCCGCTCGCCTCGAAGCAGACCGATGACCTGATCAGCGGTGGCTTCGAGGTCCCCGGCGTTCAGTCCCAGATCGTCGAGGACGCCCTCGCCGACGACTTCGACCCCGCGCAGAGCGGGGGCATGGGCGTCGTCCTCAGCGCCGAGCCCGAAGCGACGCCCGCCGAGATCGACGCCGGCGTGGCCCGGGTGCGGACCGCGGTGGCCGAGCAGGGCGACGCGGCCATGACCCCGCAGGCGGCAGCGGCCGCCCGGGCGGGCCTGCTCTCGGAGGGCGTCGCCGTCGTCCCGCTCACCTCCTCGATTCCCGCCTCGGGACTGACCGACGTCGCGATGGACCTGCGCGAGGAGATCGAGCTGGGGGTGCCCGACGAGGGCGTCACCACCTACCTCAGCGGGCAGCCCGCCGCCTACGCCGGGCTGCAGGAGCTCTCGCGCGAGGATCTCGAGCAGGCCGAGGTGATCGGCTTCCCGATCGTCGCCCTGATCCTGCTGGCGGTGCTCGGCTCCGCAGCCGCCGCGCCGCTCTCGAGCAGCGCCCGCACGATCTCATCGGCGGCGCTGATCATGACCGCGGTCTTCATGGTCTTCGTGCTCACCGGTGTGCCCTCGATCAAGGAGCTCGGCTTCGGCACCGCCGTCGCGATCGCGCTCGACGCGACGATCGTGCGCCTGATCATGGTCCCGGCGGCGATGCAACTGCTCGGCACTTGGAACTGGTGGCTGCCGGGCTGGCTCGACCGCCTGCTGCCCGACCTCGAGCTCGAGGGCGGCTCGGACCGCCGCGACGGCTCAGCCGCTGAGCCGGCCCAGGCCTGACCCGCCCGAGCCGCTGCGGCCCTCATCAGTCGGGTCGCTGGCGACCGCCCATCATGAGTCGCTTCGGGCGTCGCCGGGTCGCCACCTTGGCGCTGATCGCCGGGGGCGTAGGGATCCCGCGCCGGCAGTTGGCCAGGGCCTTGAGATCGACCCGGCCCCAGAGGCTCTGAGCGGAGACCCGCCAGGACCGCTGTCCCACCCCGGCGCGACTCGAAGATGACGCCGCTCGCTCGCGGTTCGGAGCGGCGGCGCCCGCCGGCGCGAGGACCGCTAGCGTCGCCGCCGTGCCGAGCGACGAGGCGATGATCTGGCAGCAGCCCGCAAAGGGGGGGTTCCCCGACGCGCGCATGCTGGGGCTCTCGGGCCAGGAGCGCCACCGGGTCGGGCGCGAGGGGCGCACGCCGCACTCGCCGATGAGTTACCTGAGCGAGCTGCGGATGACCGCGGGCTCCCAGGGTCACTCGGAGTTCGAGATGCCGGCCTCGCCGTGGTTCGCGAATTCCGCCGGGGTGATCGCGGGGACCCTCGCCGTGATCGGCGACGCGGCGCTCGGCTCCGTCGTCCACGGGGACCTTCCCGCGGGGCAGGTGATGACGACCGCCGAGCTCTCGATGACCTTCCTGCGCCCGGTGCTCCCCGACGAGGGCCGCAAGCTGACCGGCTCGGGACAGTTGATCAGCCGTGGCCGCTCGCAGGGACTCTCGGAGGCGTTCTTGTTCGACCCCGACGACAACCTGATCTCTCACGGGACATCGCGTTGCAGCGTGCTGCCCTCGCCGATCGATCCGGTCCCGGACCACCCCGGGGAGCTTCCGGTGCTGGGCGAGCCCGCGCCGGGCGCCGACCCCCGAGACCCGTTGCGGCGCCCGCTCGAGGGGATGGTGCTGCCCCAAAACGTCTTCGACGAGCGCAGCGGCCTCGAATTGCTGCTCGGGCTCGCCTCGGGTGAGTTGCCCCAGGCCCCGATCCACCATCTCACCGGGTTGCGGGTCGAGAGCGCCCGGGAGGGGGAGGCGGCGCTGGCGCTGCCGACCAGCCGCTGGCTCTCGACCTTGGCCGGGACCGTGCAGGGAGGCTTCACCGCGATGCTGGCCGAGGCCGCCCTGGCGGCAGCTGTGTTCACGACCGCGCCGGCGGGCACGGCGACGGCGACGCTCGACCTCAAGGTCAACTTCCTGCGCCCCGTGTTCCCGGGCAGCGGCGACCTGGTTGCGCGGGCGCGGGTCCTGCATTCGGGCCGAACGATCGCGATCGCCTCGGCCGAGCTGCTGAGCGCCGAGCGCAAGCCCGTCGCCCTGGCGACCGGATCGAGCATGTACCTGCCGGGTCGCCCGGCGAACCTGGCCGGGGTCGACCTGGAGGCCGACGGGCTCGAGGGCGCGGGGGACCCGGAGTAGGATCGCGTCATGGGCCTGTTCGGCTTCCTCCGCGGCAAGGACGAGCGGGCGATTCCCGAGCCGGGGACGCCCGAGTTTGAGGCGCTCGTCTCGGGCACGGCGCTGCCCGGGTCGGTGCAGATGGGGGAGTCGGGCTGGGCCCAGACGAGCGCCGCGGACGAGGCCTTGAAGCGGCTCGGGGTCGACGCCGCCGACGCCGAGGTGCAGAGCGCCGGCTCGCAGACGATCGACCTGCGGGGGACCGGGGCGAGGGAGAACGTCGAGGAGGTGCTGCGAAGGCACGGCATCGACCCCGACAAGAAGGGCCAGACGATCGACGCCAGCACGGTCCCCGGTCTGCAGCAGGCGATCATGGGTGCGCTCGGGATGGAGGGCCTGAAGATCCCGAACGCCGAGGGCTTCGGCGGCGGCATCTCACCGCCCAAGGTGGACCCGCTCGCCCAGGTCGAATACCTGGCCGCCAAGCGGGACGCCGGCGAGATCACCGAGGCCGAGTTCGAGGCCCAGAAGCGCAGGATGCTGGGCGGCTGAAGCTCAGATCGTGAGCTCGCCCGCTCAGCTCACCGGGTGCTTGCGCGGGACCCAGACCGAGCGCATCCGCCGCAGCGCGCGCAGCGAGCCACGCGGGCGCACCCTGCGGCGCAGCACAGCCCTGCGCATGTCGGCGCCCCGCATCGAGATCTCGATCCAGTCGGGCCAGCTCGTCTCCATGGTCACGTCGGGGCCATCGGCGAGACCGGGTTGCGCGGAGGTCGAGCCGTTGTCGAGGCGCACGTGCCAGGGATCGGCGTCGCTGAACTTCCATTGCACCGTCATCGGCGCCTCCAGGGCGCTGGTGTCGGCCGAGCGCGCGACCACGTCGAAGTAAATCCGCTGCACTTCGGGCGAGGCCTGGGGCGTCCCGTTCGGCGGCCCCAGCACGCCGGCCTTGAGCAGCTTGATCTGGTTGCGCGCGCGCTGCTCGTAGGGCATCTCGGGGTCAAACGGATAGATGTGGGGAGGCATCTGCTCGAACGGGTAGCCGATCGCCTTCCACTTCATCTGCACGGAGCGCATCCCGAAGGCGAACATGTCCTCGAGCGTGAACCCGTAGCAGCGCGTGTACTCCTCGTCCCAGCCCGGGGGGATGAAGCTCGCCGTCAGGTAGGGCATCACCTCGCGCAGCAGCTCGACCACCGCGGCCCTGCACTCGTCGGACTCGGCCAGCAGCTCCGAGAGGACCTTGACGCCGAAGCCGATGTGGCGCTGCTCGTCGCGGCTGACGTTGCGTATGCCCTCCGAGAACCCGGGCATCGATCCGTCCTTGGTGAAGTAGTCCTCGATGTAGTGCTGGCCGGGCTGGGCCATCGCGGCTTCGATCACGAGGTGATAGAGCGCGATCGCCTGCGCGAACTTGGGCAGCGAGCGGTCGCGCCGCAGCTCCTCGCACATCGTCTCCAGGCGCCCGAAGACGCCGCGGTAGCCCCAGTCCAGGTGCGGCTCGGTGAACGCGAGCCCGGCCGAGATCGTGTCGCCGGCGCCGATCACCTCCTTGAAGAAGCGGTGGAAGAAGACAGCGTGCCGCGCCTCGTCGACCTGCTGGGTCGCGAGGAAGTACCTCTGCTCCTCCTTCGGCGCGGCGTCGATGTAGGGGGAGAGGCCGTCGGTGACGGCGTCCTCGCCGTGGAAGAACATCGAGTAGATCCAGATCGCCGAGCCGCGCTGGATCTCCGAGAGCGCGTCCCAGCCCGCGCGGTCGCGGCTGAAGTCGAGGTCATAGGCGCTCCAGTTGCCCTGCTCCCAGCGCTTGTAGAGGTCCTCGTAGGAGATCTGGTCGCCTGCGCGCGCGGAGACGTCGTCTGCTTTGCTCGCCCTGCCGTTGACGGTCTGGGTGGCCATGCCCGCTCCTATCGCTCTCGTCGTCTGGCTTCCGTATGATAACTGACTGACCCGTCAGTTAGTAGAGATCTTCTGTGACACCGGCCACAGAACAGCCGCGCACGCGCATGTCGGCGACCGACCGCCGGCAGCTGATCCTGAAGGCGGCCCGCCTCGCCTTCGCGGAGGGCGGCTACCACGAGGTCTCGCTCGCCAGCGTCGCCGAGCGCGCCGGCGTCTCCAAGGCGCTGCTGTATGAGCACTTCGGCTCCAAGCGCGCGCTCTACCAGGCGATGCTGGAGATGCACACCCAGGATCTGGTCGGCCGCATCGCCGCCGCCGTCGCGGCCGCCGAGCCGGGTGAGCCCCGGCTGCTGGCGGGGCTGAACGCCTTCTTCGACTTCGTGCAGGACCCCCGCGGCGGCTGGCGCGTGATCTTCCGCAACGCCGGCGACCCCGACGTGGCGGCCTCGCTGGCGGAGCTGCGGGATGGCGTCGCGGCGGCGGTCGCCGCGCTGATGAGCGAGGAGGCCGAGGCCCACTTTCCCGATGCCCCCGAGCGCGCGCAGATGCTGCAGATGGTCGCCCAGCAGCTCGTCGGCGCGATGCAGTCGCTAGCCGACTGGTGGGAGCTGCACCCCGAGGTCCCGCGGAAGCGCATCCTCCAGGTCGCGATGGACTTCGTCTGGACCGGCCAGGAGCGCCTCAGCCGGGGCGAGCGCTGGACCGGGCCGGCGTAGCCCTCGGCGTGCGAGTCGGCGCCAGTAGGGGCGATCAGGCGTCCAGCGGCTGTGCTTCGTCCGGTGGCACGACCGGGCGCGCGTTCACGATCCCCCCGAGCAGCACGAATGCCGCGACCGCGAGCCAGGCAACCTCGCCGTCGCCGTCGCCGTCGCCGTCGCCGGCGCCGGCGCCGAGCAGCGGCGTGACGATGATCGGGAAGAAGTTCGTGGTCGCCTGCGTGAACCCGAGGCCTCCGATCGGGCTGCCGGGGAGCACCCGCAACCCCTCCTCGTAGACGACCTCGTAGGGCAGGGAGAGCCCCACGCCCATCAACACGGCCGAGGCGAGGCCGCCGGCCAGCGAAGGCTCCAGCGCCAGCACGGCGGCGCCGCCGGCGCCGATCGCCAGCCCGAAGAGCGACAGAACCCCAGGAGGAGCGCCGCGCGCCAGGAGCTGTCCGCTGAGGTCGCGCGAGGCGGCCGAGACCGCGAAGACGAGGAAGCCGGCGGCGCCGGCGGCGACGTCCCCGAAGGCGACCAGGTAGTTCACGAACCAGCAGCCGATCACGATCGGGACGCTGAAGGCGGGGATCGCGATGCCCTGCAGGCGCCAGAAGCGAGAGCTTGTCGCCGCCTGCACCGTCACCTCGCGCAGGGGCTCGTGCTCGGGCGGCTGGGCCTCGGAGTGCCGGGGAAGCAGCGGCAGCGCCGAGACTCCGACCAGGGCGGAGAGCACGAACGCGAGTCGCCAGTCCACGTCGAGGTCCGCCAGCAGGCCCCCGATCCCGAGCGTGATGCCGACGCCGAACAGTCCGACCAGCTTGGGGCCGCCCTCGTGGCGGGCGAAGACGCCGCCGAACAGGAAGGCGAGCCCGAGCCCGATCCCGGTCAGCACCCGGGCGCCGAGCGCCAGCGCGAAGTCGGGGCTGACCGCGACCAGGATGTTGCCCGCGAAGCAGACGGCGCAGCAGAGCCGCAGCAGAGCCGCAGCCCGTCGATCACGGTCAGCCGCTCCGAGATCCAGGCGCCGGCGTATCCGGCGGAGGCGACCCCGACGCAGAAGACCTAGCCCGACATCAGACCCACCTCGCCGAGGCCGACGTCGAACTCCGCGGCGATCTCGGTCACGAGCGGCCCCACGTTGCCCGCGTTCCAGGTCGCGCCCAGGCCGATCAGGAAGACGGTGGCTCTGGCTCTCCCCACGGTCATCTGGGCTGCGGGCTGCTCCAGGGCGCGGCGAGGCGCCGCTCCAGCTCTTCGCCCAGCTCGCCGACCGCGATCCGCGACTGGTCGAGGCTGTCGCGGTCGCGCAGGGTGACCGTGTCGTCCTCCATCGTCTGGTGGTCCACGGTGACGCCCCAGGGGGTGCCGATCTCGTCCTGGCGGCGGTAGCGCTTGCCGATCGAGCCGCCGGCGTCGTACTCGGCCGGCATCCTCTTCCGCAGGTCCTCGTAGATCTCGCGCGCCTTCTCGGGCTGGCCGTCCTTGTTGACCAGCGGCAGTACCGCGACCTTGACCGGCGCGAGGCGGGGGTGCAGCCGCAGCAGCACCCGCTCGCGGCCCTCGACCTCCTCCTCGTCATAGGCGTCGACCATGAACGCGAGCGTGGCGCGGTCGGCGCCCGCGGAGGGCTCGATCACGTGGGGGACGTAGCGGCTGCCATCCGAGGAGTCCACGTACTCGAGCTTCTCGCCGCTGAACTTCGCGTGCTGCTTGAGATCGAAATCGCCGCGGTTGGCGATCCCCTCGAGCTCGCTGAATCCCATCGGGAACCGGTACTCGATGTCGGAGGTGGCGCTCGAGTAGTGCGAGAGCTCGTCGGCGCCGTGCTCGCGGAGCTGCAGGTGGTCCGGCCGGATTCCCAGGTCGGTGTACCAGCGCATCCGGTCCTCCATCCACTGCTCGTGCCACTTCGGAGCCTCCTCCGGGGGCACGAAGAACTCGATCTCCATCTGCTCGAACTCGCGGGTGCGGAAGATGAAGTTGCCCGGCGTGATCTCGTTGCGGAAGGCCTTGCCGATCTGGGCGATCCCGAACGGCGGCTTCTTGCGCGCGAACTGGAGCACGTTCTTGAAGTTGACGAAGATCCCCTGTGCGGTCTCGGGCCGCAGGTAGACCTCCGAGCCCGACTCCCGCGTCGGCCCCATGTGGGTCTCGAACATGAGGTTGAAGTTCATCGGCTCCGACAGCTCGCCGCCGCACTCGGGGCAGCGGATCTCGCCCTCGGCGCCCTCGGCGCCCAGCTGCTCGGAGCGCAGGTGGTCCTCGCGCCAGCGCTTCCTGCACTCGCCCAGGCACTGCACCAGCGGGTCGGTGAACCCCTCGAGGTGCCCGGAGGCCTCCCAGGTCTTGGGGTGCATCAGGATCGCGGCGTCGAGGGCGACCATGTCGTCGCGCTCCTGGATCACGGCGCGCCACCACTCGGCCTTGACGTTGTTCTTCAGCAGCACGCCGTAATGCCCGTAGTCGTAGGTCGAGCCGAGCCCACCGTAGATCTCCGAGGACTGGAAGATGAAGCCGCGGCGCTTGCACAGCGCCACCACCTTCTCCAGGGTGACGACGTCCGCCCCGCGCTCGGTCTGCTGCTGCTCGCCGGTCGCCTCTGCCATGGGCTGCAGCCTAGACTGACGCCCGCGATGCCGATCTACGAGTACCGATGCGAGAACGGGCACGAGTTCGAGGCGCTGCAGGCGATGTCCGACGATCCCGTCGAGACATGCGAGCAGTGCGGCGCGCCCGTGGAGCGCGTCTTCCACCCCGTCGCGGTCCACTTCAAGGGCTCGGGCTTCTACAACACCGACTACAAGAAGTCGGGGCAGTCCGAAAAATCGGACGGGGAAGGCGACTCGGGATCGTCCTCATCGTCGGGCGAGGGCAAGGGCGAGAGCAGTTCCGATTCGGGGTCGGGCGACTCCGGCAAGAGCTCGGAGAAGGCGAGCGAGTCCAAGTCGAGCTCGCCGAGCAAGACCGCCTCCGACTGACGATTGAACGCTTGACCACACCTGGGTGTGGTCAACGGTTCAAGCGCCGAGCTACGGCGAGCAGACGGGCTCGTCGGGTGGCTCGGAGCCGGTCAGCTCCTCGACCGCGCGCCGGCATTCGCCCTGGGAGATGAAGAGGCTGCCGCCGGGGCCGGCGGTGGCCGTGATCGTGTCGCCGTCCTTGCCGAGCACGTTGGTGTCCCCGCTGCCGCCCAGCACCGCCGCGATCGCGAGCTGGGGAAGCGTGAAGCCGCCCATGTCGCTGATGAAGGCCTTGGGCGCGTTCCATCCGATCCAGGGCCCCTTGATGAAGTTGTAGGGAAGGCGCAGCGGGTCGGTGAGCCGGCCCTTGATCCCGTTGATGATGACCTGCTGGCGCGCGGCGCGGTCGGTGTCGTCCTCGGAGGGGTCGCAGTCGTTCTTGCGGATGCGCGCCAGGGCCAGCGCCTTGTCGCCCTCCAGCGTGTGGGTCCCGGGCGGCAGCTTGATCGAGACCCCGCCCTGGCTCTTGCCGCCGTCGACGTCTCCGCAGACCTTGTTCTTGATCTTCACCTCGACGCCGCCGAGCGTGGTGATGAAGTCCGAGAAGCCGTCGAAGTCGATGATCACGATGTGGTTGATCGGGATCCCGAGGAAGTCCGAGACGGTGCGGATGGTCGAGGCCGGGTTGCCCTTGGTGCTGGTCGTGTTGCAGGCGAGCGAGGCGTTGATCTTCTGGCTGCCGCAGTCGGGGATCGCGGCGTAGGCGTCGCGCGGGATCGAGAGCTTGCGGAACGAGGTCAGCGACGCGTGCAGGACCATGATCGTGTCCGCTCGCGGCGGCCCCTGCCCCTCGCTGCCCGAGGCGTTCGACTGGCGCTGCCCGCGGCGGTCGCCGCCGAGGATGAGGATGTTCTGGCCCGCGAGCAGGTCGGGCCCGCCCTCGAGCGCGTCCTTGGCCGAGTCGGGAAGCTTGCTCTTCTGGATCTGGGCCGAGACGGCGAACGCGATGAAGCTGAGCAGGAGCCAGCCGCAGACCCCGATCAGGACCCAGCGCAGCCAACGACGGCCCCCGCGTCCGTCACCGGCGGTGCGCCGGTCGCCGAGGCGGCCGCTGCGTCGCTGTTGGCGCAGGCTCGCGAGGTCGGGCTTGCGCAGGCGGTCGCGCAGTCCCGGCCGGGACTTGTAGACCTTGTACTCGGGACGGGCACCCGCCTTGGCAGAGGTCTTGGAGGCCTTAGCCGCCGCCTTCTCGGCCTGCTTGGCGCTCTTCGGAGCCTTCTGCTTGCGCTGCTCCCCGCCCCTGCCGTAGACGGTGTACTCGGGCTCGGGCCCCGCGTCGGGCTTCGGGGCGTCCTCGCCCGGGGCGTCGCCTTCGTTGTCGGCGTCCTCGGAGCGCTCGGAATCACCTGGCCGCTCGGGTGGCCGCTCGTCTCCCGCGGAGCACATCAGATATCAATAGTTAGCGCATGCCGACGACGACCGATAGCCGGCGACCGTGAGCCTCCCCGAGGCCATCGGCCTCGACCTGGGCGGCACCAAGCTGCTGACCGGCGTCGTCGACACCGAGCTGAACGTGCATTACGAGAGCCGCGAGCGCACGACCGGCGCCAGCGAGCAGGAGGTGATCGACACGATCGTCGAGGAGATCGAGGAGGCCCGCCGCGCACGGCCGAACGTGGTCGCCGCCGGGCTCGGCATCCCCTGCACGATCGACCGCGAGAAAGGCGTCGCGATCAACGCCGTCAACCTCGAGATCACCGACGTTCCGATCCGCGACATCGTCTCCGAGCGAACGGGGCTGCCCGTCTTACTCGACAACGACGCCAACGTCGCCGCGCTCGCAGAGCACCGCTTCGGGGCCGCCAAGGGCACGACCGACGCGGTCATGCTGACGATCGGCACCGGCATCGGCGGCGGCCTGATCATCGACGGCGAGCTCTACCGGGGCTCGATCGGCGCGGGCGCCGAGCTCGGGCACATGGTGATCGACCTCCACGGTTCGCCCTGCCAGGGGACATGCTCCAACCACGGCTGCATCGAGGCCTGCGCCTCCGGCACGGCGCTGGCGCGCGAGGGCACGGCCAAGGCGGGCAGCCACCCCGAGTCGGCGCTGGGGCTGGCGCTCGCGCGCGAGGAGGCGGTCACCGGCAAGACAGTGACCGAGGCCGCGATCGCGGGCGACGAGGCCGCGCGCGAGGTGATGGACCTGGTCGGGACGCGGCTCGGGGTCGGCCTCTCGAGCCTCGCCAACATCTTCAACCCCGACGTGATGGTGATCGGCGGCGGCGTCATCGTCGCCGGTGACCTTCTGCTCGAGCCCGCCCGCCGCGAGCTGCGCAAGCGAGCCCTGCCGCCGATGAACGAGACCCCGGTGCGCGAGGCCCAGATGGGAAACGACGCCGGCATGATCGGCGCCGCCGAGATGGCGCTCGAGGAGTCGGAGGCCGTCAAGCGCTGATATGGCGCCCCGCTTGTCAAGTCGGCAGCATCGAGAGCCCGCCGCAAGGCGGGCTTTTTCGTGCTCGAGGGGCGGCGGGTCCGGCGTGGTGCGCGACGCGCGGTCAGGCTGATATGCGCGGATCCGGGTGGCCGCAGGACCGGGTTTCGTCTCGAGGGCCCGCGCTCTAGGAACGAGCGTCGCCGGCGAGCCGGCTGCTCATAGCTGAACCGCGGATGCCCTCGCGCGAAGGCCGGATCGCCGCCGCCCCTCCAGCACTCGGCGGATGACGTCGATCACTCGACCCGGGCGATCGCCCAGCAAAAGCCGGCGAGCTCGCGGGCGACGGCGACCGCGATCAGCGTGCGGCGCTTGCCGCGGCGCTGCATCCGCGACCAGGTGCGGTGCAGGCGGCGCCGGGCCGACCACGAGATCGCCACCGCCTCGGCGGGCTGGCCCTGCTGGCGGCGCTCGATCTCGGCCCCGACCCGGGGCGGGTTTCGGTGGTGCCACGCCGCCTCCACCAGCAGCCTGCGGGCGTGGCGCGAGCCCGAGCGGGTGATCGAGCCGAGCCTGCGGCTCTCACCCGAGGAGTGCTCGGAGGGGACCAGGCCGAGGTAGCTCATCAGCTGCCCGGCCCGAGCGAAGCGCTCGAAGTCACCGATCTCCGAGCAAAGGCCGACCGCGGTCAGGGTGTCGACGCCGCGCATGCACCGCAGCCGCCCCACCTCCCTGGCCCATGGTGAGCCCGGGACCGCAGCGGCGATCTGGCGCTCCAGCTCGGCCTTTCGGTGAAGCAGCGACTCGACCGCGCCGCGGTAGTCGAGCAGGGTCGCCTGGGCCGGCGGGTGGTCGAGCTCGACCCGCGCAAGCCAGGCGCGGTGGCGCTCGGTCCAGGCGCGGCCGTCGAAGCGGAGCTCGTGCCGAAGCAGCAGCTTTGAGAGCCGGTGGCGAGCCCGCATCAGATCCTGGCGCAGATCCTCGCGGGCGCGGACCAGATCGCGAACCGCCTCCTCGGCGGGGCCGGGGACCCGGACCGGATGCAGCTTCCCGGCCAGCAGCAGCCGGACCAGGTGCTCGGCGTCGCGGCGATCGGTCTTCACCTTCTCGGTCGCCCCGCGCGGGATCTTCCCCGGCGCCGCGACCGGGCACTGCACCCCGGCCCCCTAGAGGCCCCGGGCCAGCGAGTAGCCGGTCGGGCCTGCCTCGTGGGTTGCGCGAATCGGAGCGGGCAGGGAGCTGCAGAGATCGACGGCCACCGGTGTCTCCCCGCCGAGCCGCTTCACCCGAAGCTCGCCGGTTTCGACGTCGAGGATCGCGGCGACTATCTTGGCGGCATGCACGTCCAGGCCGACGAGCGTCCTAGCCTTCGCCATGGTCGGTTCCTCCTATGCGGTTGTGGGCGCCGCGCGGGCCTATTCCGTGCGGCTACCCAGTCCCCCGTCGCCGGGGGATCCGGCCATGCCCATCGACTGGCTCGGATGTGTCCGGGCCATAGGGTCTAGGGCTTGCAAGGCCGCAGCACTTCTGAGCGGCCGCGTCGGCGGCCGCGATTGATGACGGCGGCCGCCAGCATGCCCGCCTCATGGCGAAGCCGCAACTCGCTATACGCTCGGGCCTGTGCCCGGCAAGCTGACCGTCTGCCCGACGCCGATCGGCAACCTCGGCGACATCAGCGTTCGCGCCCGCGACGCCCTCGCCGGTGCCGACCTGATCGCCTGCGAGGACACGCGCAGGGCAGGCCGCCTGCTCGAGCTGCTAGAGATCCCGGCGCCGCGCCTGGTCAGCTACCACGAGCAGAACGAGGCCGACCGCGCCCGCGAGCTGGCGCAGGTGATCGAGCGCGGCGAGTCGGTGACGCTGATCTCCGACGCCGGCACGCCCGGCATCTCGGATCCCGGCTACCGGCTGATCAGGGCCTGCATCGACCGCGACATCGAGATCGAGGTTCTGCCCGGGCCGTCGTCGGTGACGACGGCGCTGATCGCCTCGGGCTTGCCGACCCACCGCTGGCGCTTCCTCGGGTTCCTGCCGCGCCGCGCAGGCGAGCTCGAACGGGTGCTGCAGTCCCCCGAGACGATCATCGCCTTCGAGTCCCCCCGGCGCCTGCCGGAGTCCCTCTCCGCCCTCGCCACCCTGGCCCCCGAGCGCCTGGCTGTCGTCTGTCGCGAGCTGACGAAGCTGCATGAGGAGATCGCGCGCGGGACCCTCGGCGAGCTCTCGCGCCGCTTCCGCGAGGGAACCCGCGGCGAGATCGTGGTCGTGATCGGCCCCGCGAGCGAGGCGGCGGGGACCGACATCGGGTTCGCGATCGACGCGCTGCGCGGACTGGTCCGCGCCGGAGCGCGTCCGCGCGCGGCGGCGAGCGTCGTCAGCGCCCTCACCGGGGTCCCCGCCAACGACCTCTACCGCGGGCTGACCGGGCGCGAGCCGCGCCGGTAGCTCCGCCGCCCGCGCTACCTTGGGCCCTGGTCAGATGGCTCAGAAGCGCGATCCACGCCTGGTCTCACTCGGCTACGGCAAGTTCGCCCGAGCGGACCGCATCTACGCCCTCGTTCCGCTCGACCCGAAGGATCGCGGTGACGGGCGGCGCACCTATGTCCACGTCGAGGGCGTCGACGAGCCGATCGTCGCCTCGCGCTCCGAGCGCGCGATCGTGGCCGAGATCGAGGAGGCGCTGAACGACGCCGCCGGCATCCCGCGCAAGCGCCGCCCGGGCCCGAAAGGCCAGGAGAAGCTGATCTAAGGCATCTAGCCGCAGTACCCGACCGAGGTCAGCGTGGTCGGGTTGAACATCGAGGTCCGCCAAGGGCCCTTTCGGCCGAGGCGCCTGGACTCGTAGAGACGGTCCAGCTCCGCTTGCCGGACCTGGTCGAGGCGTACACCGTCAGGAAGCTATGCCTGACGCTGCCGGGTGAGTTCCCTGACGCTGCCGGGTGAGTTCCAGCCGCCGGCGATCGGCGTCTGGCCCTTCGGGCAGGTGGCGGTCGCGGTGCCGGTGGTGCCGCCGTTGCCGTTCACCTTCACCGTCGTCTGGGCGGCGTTGACCGGGCCGGAGGGCTGCTCTGGGCCGGGGCCTTCCTCGCCGCGCCTGCGGTTGCGGGCAGGAGAAGCATCGACGCTGCGAAGAATGTGAGCAGGCCCCTGAGCATCCCCTCGCCTTCCGTTGTGATCCCCCGTCTGGACGGCCGAACCCCACCCTATCCGTATTCTCGTGCCGCGATGTCCTTCTACGTGACCACGCCGATCTACTACGTCAACGGCGAGCCCCACCTGGGGCACGCCTACTCGACGATCGCCGCCGACATCCTGGCCCGCCACCACCGCCAGCGCGGCGAGGACGTCTTCTTCCTGACGGGCACCGACGAGCACGGCGAGCCGGTCACACAGGAGGCCGAGCGGGAGGGGGTGGACCCGCGCGAGCTGGGCGACCGCTACGCGCCCCGCTTCAAGGACCTGGCGGCGCGGGTCAGCGCCTCCAACGATTTCTTCATCAGGACCACCGATGAGGGGCACATCAAGCGCGTCCAGGATGTGGTCCAACGCGTCTACGACAACGGGCACGTCTACGAGGGCACCTACGAGGGCTGGTACTGCCCGCGCTGCGCAGACTTCAAGACCGAGTCCGAGATCGAGGACGGCAGCCGCTGCCCGATCCACAAGATCGAGCTGACCCGGGAAGAGGAGAAGAACTGGTTCTTCCGGCTGTCCTCCTTCCAGCAGGACCTGGAGAGGCTCTATGAGCAGCGGCCGAGCTTCGTCGAGCCCGACTTCCGCCGCAACGAGGCGCTCGCCTTCATCAAGCAGGGGCTGCAGGACGTCTCGCTCTCACGCCGGCGGTTGAAGTGGGGCGTGCCCGTCCCCTGGGATCCCGACCAGGTGATCTACGTCTGGTTCGACGCGTTGCTCAACTACTACACGGCGCTCGGCTACGGGCGGGTAGGGGAGGATCTGACCGGCGAGTTCTGGCCCGCCTTCCACATTCTCGCCAAGGACATCCTCAAGTTCCACGCGATCTACTGGCCCGCGTTCCTGATGGCAGCGGGGATCGAGGTGCCGCGAGGCATGTACATCCACGGCTTCCTGCTTATGGAGGGCCACAAGATGTCGAAGTCGCTGGGCAACGTGCTCGACCCCTACAAGGCGATCGAGCTGTTCGGCGCGGACGCTCTGCGCTACTACCTCTTCCGGGAGGTGTCGTTCGGCCAGGACGGCCAGATCTCGACCCAGGGTTTCGAGGCCCGCTACGAGACCGAGTTGGCCAACGAGTACGGCAACCTCGCCAACAGGACCCTGTCGATGGTCGGCCGCTACCGCGAGGGCGTGGTTCCCGAGGCCGTCGCCGAGCCGGAGCTGGCCGGCGGCTTCGAGGGTGCCGCCGAACGGGCATGCGAGTTGCTCGACGCCTCCGAGTTGACCCAGGCCCTGGAGGAGATCTGGAAGCTCGTGCGCCGCCTCAACCAGTACGTCGAGGAGGCCGCGCCCTGGAAGCTCGCCAAGGACGACGCCGAGGCCGAGCGGCTGGACTCGGTCCTCTACGGCCTCGCCGAGGGCCTGCGGGTGACGACTCTGCTGCTCCACGCCTACATGCCCGACACGACCGGCCGGCTGCTGGAGGCGCTCGGCGAGCCCGGCCGCGAGCTGGCGGAGTTCGGGTCACGCGGCGGGGGCCAGCAGCTCGGCGAACTGGCGCCGCTTTTTCCGAAACTTGAGCCCGCCGATTAGGTTGAGCTGGGTAGTTGTGGAGACTCACACAAAGACTTCGGTTTCCGAGTCGGGCGTCCGACTCGGTCACGGGACGACAGCTTGCGCGACTGGGGCAAGGCCCGTATGGAGTCCCGGGCGCTCGCACCGGGCTGAGGTCCGGTTTCTCTGACGCTGATGTGCCGGGCGTGGTAGCCGCACGGCGACGTCCTTCCCAGTCAGTTCCCCGCGCCTAGACTCGCGCCCGTGATCGACTCCCACGCGCACCTGGGCCTCTGCGAGCCCTCTCCCGAGGAGCTGGTCGCGGCCGCGCGCGAGGCCGGAGTCGACCGCATCCTCACGATCGGGCTGGGCGAGGACTCGAACCCTGGCGTGATCGAGCTAGCGCGCGAGCACGAGCAGGTGTTCGCGGCCGTCGGTCGCCACCCCAACTCGGCAGCCGGCTTCTACGAGCTCGACGCCGAGGAGCTCGAGCGGCTCGCCGCGTCCGAGGAAGTCGTCGCCGTCGGCGAGACCGGGCTCGACTGGTACCGCGAGGGCGCGCCCGCCGACGAGCAGCGGCGCGCCTTCCTGGGACAGATCCGGGTCGCCCAGCAGGTGGAGAAGCCGCTGGTGGTCCACCTCCGCGACCGCGAGCAGAGCGAGGACGCCGCGACCGAGGCGTTCTCCACCCTGGAGGCGGAGGGCGCGGGCCTGGAGATCGTCCTGCACTGCTTCTCGGCCGGGCCGCGCTGGGCCGCCCGCGCGGCCGAGCTCGGCTGGTACTGCTCGTTCGCCGGCAACCTCACCTATCCCAGCGCCGAGCGGGTGCGCGAGGCGGCGGCGCTGGTGCCCGACGAGCTGCTGCTGGTGGAGACCGACTCGCCCTACCTGGCGCCCCAGCCCAGCCGCGGCAAGCCCAACCAGCCCGCCAACGTGGTCGCCACCGCCGAGCGCCTGGCCGAGGTCAGGGAGACCGACTACGAGCGGATCGAGAGCCTAGTCACCGCCAACGCCGCCCGGCTGTTCGGCTGGTAGCCATGGCCGCGACCGACCCTAGACTCCGTTCCGTGGTTTCCGGGCGGCCGCGAGCGAGCGCCAGACAGCGGCGCCTGGGTCAGAACTTCCTCGCCGACCCCAACCTGCTGGCGGCGATCGTCCGCGACGCCGCGCTCGAGCCCGGCGACGTCGTGCTGGAGGTGGGTGGCGGCGCCGGGGCGCTGACCGAGCTGCTCGCGCCCGAGGCCGCCCTGGTCCACGTCGTCGAGATGGACGAGCGCCTGCGCGGCGAGCTGGAGCCGCTGGCCGAGCGGCTCCGCAACCTCAGGCTGCACTGGGGCGACGCCATGAAGCTGGACCTGGCCGCGCTCGACCCCGCCCCGACCCGGATGGTCGCCAACCTGCCCTACTCGATCGCGACGCCGCTGCTGCTGCGCACGATCGAGGAGCTGCCGTCGCTGGGCGCATGGCTGCTGATGGTGCAGCGCGAGATCGCCGACCGCCTCCGGGCCGAGCCGGGTGGCCGCCGGTACGGCGCGCCCAGCGTGCAGGCCCAGATCGCCTGCGATGTGACGCTGGTGCGGCCCGTCGATCCCGCCGTGTTCACGCCGCGGCCCCGGGTCGGCTCGGCGCTGCTGCGCCTGGAGCGCCGGGGACCGGCCGCGCCGCCGCAGCTGCGCGAGCTGGTGCGCGAGGGATTCGCGCACCGACGCAAGTCGCTGGCGCGGTCGCTGGAGCTCGCCCGGCCCGGGCGCCTCGAAGCCGTGCGCCAGGCGCTCGAGCGGCTCGGGCTGCCCGCCGACGCCCGCGCGCAGGCGCTGTCGCCGCGGCAGTTCGAGCGGCTGGGGGCCCTGCTCGACGCTGCGGGCGAGACGCGGGGGGCGGGCTGATGGCCGCGCCCGAGCCGATCGTCCTGACCGCGCCGGCCAAGCTCAACCTCTGCCTCTTCGTCGGCCCGACCCGCTCGGACGGCCTGCACCAGATCGCCTCCATCTTCGAGCCGCTCGAGCTCGCCGACCGGCTCACCGTCAGCGAGGCCGATGGCGGCGCCGACGAGGTCGTCTGCGCCGAGATCGGGGGGCCGAACCTGGTCGAGAAGGCGCTGGCGGGGATGCGCGAACAGGGCTGGGACTCCCCGCCGCTGCGCGTCGTGATCGAGAAGCGGATCCCGGTCGCCGCCGGCCTCGGCGGAGGCAGCGCCGACGCGGCCGCGGTGCTGCGGCTCGCCCGCGGAGGGCTCGAGGGCCTGCGCGCGGTCGCGGCCTCGGTCGGCGCCGACGTGCCCTCGCAGCTGCAGCCCCGCCCCTGCGTCGTCTCGGGGACCGGCGAGGTGGTCGAGCCGATCCCGCCGCCGGGCGGGCACGCGGTTGTGCTGATCCCGCAGACGATGGGGCTGACGACCGCCGACGTCTACGCCCGCGCCGACGAGCTGGGGGCGACCAGGGGCGAGTCCGAGCTGGAGTCGATTCGGCGCAAGCTGCGCGATGCGGTCGTGGACGGCGCCTCGCCGCTGAGCTACCCGGAGAACCTCGTCAACGACCTGCAGCAGGCCGCCGCCTCGCTGCGCCCCGAGGTCTGTCTCGCGATTGACGCACTGGAGGGGGCCGGCGGCGCCTCGGCGATGGTGACTGGGTCGGGGCCGACGGCGTTCGCCCTGTTCGTCGACCGCGCCGCGGCCGATCGCGCGGCGGAGGAGCTGAGCGGGGACTTCCCCGGCGCGGTCGCGACCATGCCGCTCGCCCCATGAGCAGGAAGTGGGTGATCCGGTCGCTCGTCGCGGCGGCGGTCGTGCTCTTCTTCGTCTTTCGAGATCAGCTCCCGGAGTTCAATCTCGAGGAGGTCATCGAGGACCTCTCCGAGGGCCTCGGCTCCTGGACCTACCTGCTGGTCGGGGTACTCGCCTTCCTGGAGACCGGTGCGTTCGTCGGGCTGATAGCCCCCGGCGAGTTCACGGTTCTGCTCGGCGGAGCGGTCGCGGGCCAGGGGTACATCTCGCTGCCGCTGATCCTCGCGATCACGTGGCTGTCGGCCTTCCTCGGCGACACCGTCAGCTTCACGCTCGGGTCCAGGCTGGGGCGCGGGTTCCTGGTCAAGCACGGGTCGCGGTTCCGGATCACAGAGGAGCGCCTGGCGCAGGTCGAGGCCTACTTCGCGCGCCACGGCGGCAAGACGATCGTGATCGGGCGCTTCATCGGGCTCGTCCGCGCCGTGGCCCCGTTCATCGCCGGAACCTCGAAGATGGGCTACCGGGCCTTTTGTCCCTACAGCGTGATCGGCACGGGGCTGTGGGCGGCGACCTTCATCATGATCGGCTACTTCGCCTCGCAGAGCCTGGACACGGTCGCCGAGATCGTCAGCCGGGGCTTGATCTGGTTCGGCGTCCTCGTCGGTTGCGTGGTCGGGGTGATCGCGGCCGTGCATTACCTGCGCGATCCCGACAACCGCCGCAGGCTGGCCGCCGAGATCGAGCGCCGGCCGCTGCTGCGGCCCGCGCTGGCATTCGCGCGGCGGCTGCGCCCGGAGGTGAAGTTCCTCTGGCAGCGACTCACCCCTGGCGACCTGGGGCTCGAGTTCACGACGCTGATGGCCGTGCTCTTGGTCGGGCTCTTCGTGCTGATCGCGTACTGGTCGATCGTCTCCATGAACCCCGGTCCGACGCCCGGCGACACGACCGCCTATGACCTCTCAGAGGGTCTCGCGAGCGGCTGGCTCGAGGACCTGGCGAAGGAGATCACGGCGCTGGGCTCGCTCTGGGTGGTGGCGCCGGTGGCGCTTGCGGCGGGCGCCTTCCTCGCCTGGCGCCGCAGCTGGATCGAGTTCGGGGTGCTCGCCGTCGGGATCGTGGCGACCGTCTTCTTCGTGCACGAGATCCAGGATTGGGTCGATCGGCCCCGGCCTCCCGGCGGCGTCACCGACGCCAGGGGTTCCTCCTTCCCCAGCGCCCACGCGGCCTACGCCACGATCTACACCTGGCTCGCGACGACGGTCGCGCTCCGGATCGAGCCCTGGCTCGTGCGGCGCAGCCTGCTGATCGGGGCCGGCGTGGCGCTGACCGTGGTGATCGGCCTCACATGCGTCTATCTGCGCGTGTACTGGCTCAGCGACGTGACCGCCGGTTGGGCGCTCGGCTTCTCGGCGTTCGCCGCCGCGGCGGCCGTCGCGCTGGTCATCGGCCATTTCAGCGACAATTCCGGCTCTGATGATCGAGCTGCTGCAAGCCGCTCCCGCTCCGCTGCTGGCGCTGGGGACTGAGTACTACCTGTTCGGCGGCGCCGGGCTGATCTCGCTGGCCGCGTTCGTCGGCCTGATCCTGGTGCCCGCCCTGGGCGCCTACGGCCGGCCATGGGAGAAGTTCGCGGCGGGCTTCCTGTCGCTGTTCGTGCTGGCGGCCCTCGTGATCGCGGGCCTGATCCTGGGCCTGGCCGTCTTCTACAACTGGGACGCCGTCTCCGCCTGGTTCTAGGGGTCGCAAGGCCGCTGGCAATGGAGCGGACGCGTCAGCGTTCGCGACTGATGCGGGCGGCCGCCAGCATCCCCGCCTGATGGCGAAAGCCGTCAACCGACCCCACCTAAACTCACCGCATGCCCGCGAAGGACAAGGCGCGCGCCGGCGCGCAGGCCGATGAGGCCTCGATCGAGGCGCTGACGAGCGCGATCCAATCCGGCGCCGGCCTGCCGGCGGCGGCGCGGGCGGCCTCGGCCGTGCTCGGCGCGAGCGTGGCCCTGATCGACCGCTCGAGCGCGGTGCTCGCGGTCGCCGCCGCCTCGCCCGACGAGGAGCGCAAGCTGCTGTCTGGGGGAGAGGCCGTCAACGACGCTGAGCTGCGCGTGGCCGACACCCCGGTGGGCGAGCTGCGCTGGCGCCCGATCGGCGATGGCGAGCCCGAGCCGGGGCTGCTGGGGATGGTGACGACGCTGCTCGGGCTGGAGCTGGAGCGTTCCCGCTCGCCGGAGTGGGCGAGCGAGGAGGCGGCGAGCGACTTCGTCCGCGCCCTGCTGGCTCGCGAGGTGACCGACCGCGGCGACATCGAGGCCCGCGCGGCTGAGCTCGGGGCGGACTTCTCCGCCGGCGCCGGGGTGCTGATCGCCCGCGCCGTGCCGCACGCCGCCCAGGCCGGTGACTGGCGCTCGCGGGTGCTGACGATCGCCGTGCGAGCGGTGCGCGCCGTCAGCTCGGGCGCGCTCGCCGCCGAGGGCGAGCATCCGGGCGAGGGCGCCGAGATCGTCGCGGTCGTCCCCACCGAGGAGGACGAGCGCCTGGCGCGCGGGGCCGAGGCGCTCGCGGCCGAGCTCGACCAGGAGCTGTCCGGGTTCGCGGTGATGGTGGCGCGCAGCCGCATCGCCTCCGACCCGGTCGACCTCTACCGCGCCGGGCAGGAGGCGCGGCTGGCTGCGAACGTGGGGGAGGCGGACGGGGTCCTCGAACTGGCTTTCGAGGACACGGGCGCCTACCGGCTGCTGCTGCCGGCGATGAGCGAGGACCCGGGCGAGTTGGAGCGTTTCTATTCCGAGACCGTCGAGCCGCTCGTCGCCTACGACGACCAGTACGAGACCGACCTGGTGAAGACGGTCGAGACCTACCTCGACCATGACGGCAACGTTGCGGCGACGGCGCAGACGCTGTTCACCCACCGCCACACCGTCCGCTACCGGCTCGAGCGGGCGAAGGAGCTCTGCGGCCACGACGTCACCTCGACCGAGGGCCGCGAGAAGCTCGGCCTCGGGCTGAAGGCGATGCGGGTGCTCGGCATCGCCAGCCCGATCGGCCCCGCCGGCGAGCCCGGCACCGAAGCCGGCAAGGTCGCGCGGGGCTGAGGGGCTTCGCCGCAAGTTCTCGCCGACTCGAACCCTGAGCATTCCGGGGGGAGGATTCGAACCTCCTCCTGATCATCCAAAGTGACCCGGGCTTCCGATTACCCCACCCCGGAATCCAGCCAGTGTACGTCCGATCCACGTGCGAACATACGTTCGATTTCGATGCCCTGGAAGCCCAGTTGCACGGAAGCACAGGCGAGGCGGGCGATCGGGGACGCGGACACGTGGGCCGTGGGCCGAGGCTCTTCGTGCCCTGGGCCTCGCGGCGCACGGCAAGAACGCCGCCACCCTCCGCAAATGGGCCACCAAGTGGGACATCGCGCTGGACCACCTGCCCGTTGGCAGGAGCGCCGCGAGCGCTCGCGTTCGATACTCGGAAGACGAGGCTCGCTGCGCGATCTCGAGGTCTCGCTCCTGGTCTGAGGCCCTGCGCCGTCTCGGCTACTGCCCGTCGGGCGGCAATCCGGCAACGCTCAAGAAACGAGCGGCTGCATGGGGAATCCCGACCTATCACTTCGACCCATACGCCGCCGCCAGGGATTCGCGACAACGAAAGCCGCTGTCGGAGATCCTGGTCGAGGGTTCGTCGTACTCGAGGCATCACCTCAAGCGGCGCCTCTTCTCGGAGGGCCTGAAGCAGCGGGCCTGCGAGTTGTGCGGCCAGGGCGAGGTCTGGAATGGGCGCAAGATGAGCCTGATCCTCGATCACGCAAATGGCGTTCGAGACGACAACCGAACCGGGAATCTGAGGATCGTTTGCCCCAACTGCGCGGCAACGCTCGAGACGCATTGCTCCCGGAATCCAAGTGGAGCTCACGTTCGTGCGCTCGAACCACGAGCATGCCTGCGGTGCGGCTCGGAGTTTTCACCGCGCTACGCGGACCATCGGTATTGCTCGGCGTACTGCGGCACTCGCTGGGACCGCGCCGGGGTCAAGCGCCCGGGGGCACGGAAGGTCGAGCGCCCCCCGCACCGGCGGCTGCTCGAGGAGATCGAGGAGCACGGCTACCTCGGCGTCGGTCGCCGCCACGGCGTCTCGGACAACGCCGTGCGCAAGTGGATCCGGGAGTACGAGCGCGAGGCTGCTGTCGCCAGAGGCGGCGATCCGGAGCTGGCCCGCATCCCCACCCGCACCTGGCCGAACAGGCGCCGCGCCGCGTAGCGGACGAGGGTCTGCGAGTCTGCGCCCGCCCAACCGGAAAGGAGCGCCCATGCAGATCGCCTACCTCCTCTACGACCGCTTCACCGCGCTCGACATCACCGGGCCCCACGACGTGCTCAACAGCGTCCCCGGCAACGAGGCGATCTTCGTCGCCGAGCGGGCCGGGCCGGTGCGAAACGAGTCCGACACCCTCTCGCTGGTCGCCGACGCCTCGATCGCCGAGGTCACCGAACCCGACGTGATCGTCGTCCCCGGCGGCTTCGGCACGCGCGCCCTGCTCGAGCACGAGCCGCTGCTCGACTGGATCCGATCGACGCACGAGGGCACGAAGTACACGACCTCCGTCTGCACGGGGAGCCTGCTGCTCGCGGCCGCGGGCCTGCTCGAGGGCGCGCCCGCCACGACCCACTGGCTCGCCCGCGACACCCTCGCCGAGCTCGGCGCGAAGCCGGTGCCGGACCGCGTCGTCGAGCACGGCAAGATCCTGACGGCCGCCGGCGTCTCCTCGGGCATCGACATGGCGCTGCGCCTGATCCAGGTCGAGTACGGCGACGAGCTGGCCCAGGCGGTGCAGCTCGGGATCGAGTACGACCCCGAGCCCCCCGTCGACGCCGGCTCGCCCGAGAAGGCCCCGCAGCCGATCGTCGACCTCGTCACGCAGGCGTTCGAGGCCCAGGAGGCGGGGCAGCCGGCCGCACAGGCGCGACCACCCTAAGCGCTCCCCCGGTCTACGCTTCCGGGGTGAGCGCTCCCACGGCTCTGATCATGGCCGCGGGGCAGGGCACCCGGATGCGATCGTCGGTGCCCAAGGTCCTGCATCCCGTCTGCGGGCGACCGATGGTCGCCTGGCCGATCGCTGCCGCCCGCGATGCCGGCGCCGGACGCGTCTGCGTGATCGTCTCGCCCGACCGCGACCTCGGGCCCGCGCTGCCCGACGGGGTCGAGACCGTGATCCAGCCCGAGCCGGACGGCACCGGCGGCGCCCTGCGCTCCGCGCTCGAGGTGATCGCGGCGAGCGAGACCGTGCTGGTGCTCTCGGGAGACCACCCGCTCGTCTCCCCGGAGATCGTCTCCGAGCTGCTCCAGACCCACCGTGACGCCGGCGCCGGAGCCACCGTGATGACAACCGAGCTCGAGAACCCCGGCTCCTACGGGCGCATCGTGCGCGGCGAGGACGGCTCTGTGGAGAAGATCGCCGAGGCGAAGGAGGCCGGCGACGCCACCCTCGAGGAGCTCCAGATCCGCGAGGTGAACGCCGGCACCTACGCCTTCTCCGCCGTCGCGCTGGCCGACGCGCTCGCGCGCATCGGCAACGACAACGCCCAGGGCGAGTACTACCTCGGCGACGTGCTTCCCCCGATCCGCGAGTCGGGCTCGGTCATCGCCGCCTACCGCTCGCCCGATCCGGGAGTCAACCTCGGCGTCAACGACCGGGTCGACCTGGCCCGCGCCACCGAGGAGGCCCGCCGCCGCATCCTCGAGGCCCACATGCGCGCCGGCGTCACCGTGATCGACCCCGCCTCGACCTGGATCGACGCCGGCGTCGAGATCGCCCCCGACGTCACGCTCGAGCCCGGCACCGCGCTGCGCGGCGCCAGCAGCGTCGGCGCCGGCTCGGTTGTCGGCCCGATGACCACCGTGCTCGACTCGCGGCTGGGCGAGGGCGTGACCGCGCCCCACTCCTACCTGACCTCGTGCGCGGTCGCCGACGGCGCCACGATCGGCCCCTTCGCCTACCTCCGCCCCGAGGCGGAGCTCGGCGAGGGCTCGAAGGCGGGCGCCTTCGTCGAGATCAAGAACTCCCGGATCGGGGACGGGGCCAAGGTGCCCCACCTCTGCTACGTCGGCGACGCCGAGGTGGGCGCAGGCGCCAACCTCGGAGCGGGCACGGTCACCGCCAACTACGACGGATTCCACAAGAGCCGGACCAAGGTGGGGAAGGACGCGCGCGTCGGTGTGGACACCGCGCTGGTCGCTCCCGTTGAGGTCGGGGATGGGGCATACACTGGTGCCGGATCGGTGATCACCGGCGATGTTCCCCCCGGGGCCTTGGGCATCACGAGGGGGGAGCAGCACAACGTCGAGGGTTACGCCGAGAGGAAGGCCAGGCAGTCCGAGAACTCGGAGAAGGACGAGGACGACTCGTGAGCACGATCGAAGAGCGCCCCCAGCCGATCAACGCGATCACCCAGGACTACACGAAGCGCCTGATGGTCTTCGGCGGCCGCGCCTCGATGGAGCTGGCGGCCAACATCTCGCGCCACCTCGACGTCGAGCTCGGCGACGTGACGCTGAAGACCTTCTCCAACGGCGAGGTCTACTGCCGCTACGAGGAGTCGATCCGCGGCGCCGACGTCTTCCTGGTCCAGTCCACGGCCGCCAACGAGGCCGCCGGGATGACCCCGAACGACGCCCTGATCGAGCTGCTGGCGATGATCGACGCGGCCCAGGGCGCCTCGGCGCACCGCATCATCGCCGTCATGCCCTGGTACGGCTACGCCCGCCAGGACAAGAAGTCGGCGCCGCGCGAGCCGATCACCGCGCGCATCGTCGCCAAGTGCCTGGAGTCGGTCGGGGTGGATCGCGTGCTGACGATGGACCTCCACGCCGGCCAGGTCCAGGGCTTCTTCGACGTGCCCCTGGACCACATGACCGCGATGCCGATGCTGACCCAGTACATCTCCGACCTCGGATTCGAGGAGGAGCCGGTGATCGTCTCGCCCGACGCCGGTCGCGTCAAGACGGCCCGCAACTTCGCCCGCCGCGTCGGCTGCACCTGGGCCGTGATGGAGAAGGAGCGCCCCGCGCACCAGGTCGCCGAGATCGGCTACGTGGTCGGCGACGTCCGCGGCAAGACCGCGGTCCTGGTCGACGACATGATCGACACGGCCGGCACCCTGACCGCCGCCGCCCACACCGTGCTCGAGGAGGGTGCCGCGCGGGTGATCGCGACCGCCACCCACGGCGTCTTCTCCGGCCCGGCCTACGAGCGCCTCGCCCACGAGAGCTCGAAGATCGAGCAGATCGTGGTCACCGACACGATCCCGCTGCGCCCCGGCGCACCGGACAACATCGTCGTCTGCTCGGCGGCCCAGACGCTTGCGGACTCGATCCGGCGCATCTTCACCGACGACTCCGTCTCGGAGATCTTCGCCGGCGAGAACCAGCTTTTCTAGGGGTCGCCAGGCCGCAGGCTTTGGAGCGGCTGCGAAGCAGCCGCGACTCATGTCGAGCGGCCGCCAGCGACCCCGCCTGATGGCGAAGCCGTGCATCGAAGCCGCCATCGCCGCGGCCTGATGGCGAAGCCGTCAAGCTACTGCAGGCTGACGATCTCCCACTCGTCCGCGTCGTTCAGCTCCATTCGCAGCCCGACGCGGATCGGGCCGCCGCCCTCGCTGACGATGTCGATGTCGGCCGTGGCGACGTCCTCGCGGGCCCGTACGTCGACCAGCTCCAGCTCGCTCTCGGCCCCCGAGCTGTTCTCCTCGACGAAGGCGGCGCAGTCGCCGACCCCGAGCTCCTCGATGAACTGCTGCGAGTACAGCTCGCAGACCGCCTCGAAGTCCCCCTCGTTGCTGGCCTCGACGTAGTCCTGGGCGACCTCGCGGGCCTGCTCCTGGTCGCTCTCCCCGCAGGCCGCGAACGCCGCAGCGAGCGCGACTGCGAGGGCGAGCGCTGTCGGCTTGCGTCTCATCTTCTCGGGACTCCGGGCAGGAGCCAGACCAGAACCTAACAACCGCTCGTCGCCGGGTCCGGCCCGGCTACCCCCGCGCGGGCGAGCTGGGCACCACCATCCCCACTATTTTGCGTAGCCTGCGGCCATGGCCGGAGACAGCCAGGGAGACGGAGCGCCCCTGCGCGGAACCGCCCCCGCGTACCGCCGCGTCGGTCACAAGGGAGCGGACGCGATCGCCGAGGGGAACACGGTCGAGAGCTTCGAGGCCGCTGTCGCGACCGGTGTGGACATGGTCGAGCTCGACGTCCTGCGCGACCGCGAGGGGCGCTTCGTGATCGCTCACGACCCCCACGACGCTCTCTCCCGGCGCCCCCTTACCCTGTCCGAGGCGCTGGACGCGTTCCTCGCGCCGCCCCTGGACCAGGTCGAGATCGACTGCGACCTGAAGCTCCCCGGCCGCGAGGCCGAGCTGGCCGGGGCCCTGACGGGACGCGGCCTGATCGAGCGGGCGATGGTCTCGACGATGGAGGTCGAGAGCCTGCAGAAGCTGCGCCTGCTGGAGCCCAATCTGCGGCTGGGGTGGACCTACCCGAAGACGCGGCGCGATTGGACCCAGCACGGCTGGGCGGTGCCGGGCATCGCGGCCGGGCTGGCCGCGATGCGCAGGCGCTTCCCCAAGCATCTGGCGGCCAAGGCGCCGCAGCTGGACGTGGACGCGGTCTGGGCCTATCACCAGATAGTCACGCCGAAGCTGGTCGAGGCCGCCGAGGCGACCGGCATCGAGCTGATCGCCTGGACCGTGGATGAGCTCGATCGCATGGTTGAGCTGCTGGAGATGGGAGTGCACGGCGTCGTCTCCAACGACCCGCGCCTGTTCGCCGAGGCCGAGCGCATCGCCGACGGCGGCGCTCCCGCGAGCGAGCCGGAGGCGAACGGCGACGAGAAGGAATCGAAGGGCGCGAAGAAGGAAACGAAGGGCGCGAAGGGCTAGCCCGGCTAGCCCGCCGGATCGGCCGCGGGCAGCCCCGGAGTCTGCGAGGTCCCGCGCTGCCCGAAGTAGCGCCACTCCGCCTCGCCCAGCACGGTCGCAGGCTCGTCCGCGTAGACCCACTCGCGCATGATCCGGTGCCAGTTGGCCGTCGCCCGCAGCTGGGCCAGGACCGCCAGCAGTCCCGTCTCCATCCGGCGCCCCATCAGCTCGTCCGCGGGCACGGCCTCCTTGCGGACCAGTTCGTAGAAGTCAGAGCGGGGGTCGGAGGTCACCTCGATCATCTTCATCACCCGCTTCGGGGTGATCTCTAGCTCGCGGTCCTCCAGGTACCAGCCGCCGACGAACTTGACGTGCTCCATCAGGCGTTCGGCGTCGATCGCGCTGGCGTCGTGCAGGAAGCCGAGCTCGTCGAGCGCCACGCGCAGCGCGCCCGGGTCGTCGCGGGAGGCGGCATCGATCGCGCGCTGCTCCATCAGGATCTGCTCGGGGTTCAGCCGCTTGGTCATGCCGAAGTCGAGGAAGGCGACCCTGCCGTCGTCCATCAACAGGTAGTTGCCCGGGTGGGTGTCGGCGTTGAAGTGCTGCAGGTGGTAGATCGAGCCGAAACAGAAGCGGAAGACGATCTCGCCGAAGATGTCGCGCTCGTCCTGGGGCAGCTCCTTGACCTGCTCGAAGGGATGTCCCTCGACGTGCTCACTGACCAGCACCCGCCTGCGTGAGAGCCTCGAGTTGACCTTGGGCACGTAGATGAAGGGATGCCCGTCATAGGCCCGCGCGAAGGCGCGCTGGTTCTGGGCCTCGTACTCGTAGTCGAGCTCCTCCAGCACCCGCTCCCGCAGCTCGCCCGCAACCGCCTTCGCGTCGAGCCCGGGCGCCAGCGCCTTGGCGACCCTGACGATGATGCCGGCGTTGGCCAGGTCGGACTCGAGCGCCTCCGCGACCCCCGGGTATTGGACCTTGACCGCTGCGGTGCTGCCGTCGTGGAGGACGGCGCGGTGGACCTGGCCGATCGACGCCGCCGCGAAGGCCTCGTGCTCGATCGAGGCGAACACGACCTCGGGGTCCTTGCCGTCGTACTCGGAGACCAGCACCTCGCGCACCTTCTCCCACGGCATCGCCGGGGCCTGCGCGCGCAGCTTCGCCAGCTGCTCCTGGTAGATCTCGCGGTACTCGGGCGGCAGGAAGTCGATGTCGATGAAGGACGCCATTTGGCCGATCTTCATCGCGGCGCCCTTCATCTCGCCCAGCACCGAGACCATCTTCAGCGCCGCCTCGACGTGGCGGGTCTCGGTCCGCTCCTGGGCCTTCTGATCGGAGCGCGCCAGGTTGGCGGCGGCGGTGCCCGCGTAGCGCGTCGCCTGGCCGCCGATCGCGGCGCCGAGCTTCGCCGAGCGCCCGATCCGCGAAGCCGGGATCTCGCCGGCTTCCCCGTGCTCGGGGTTCGCGTCCTCCCCGGCGTCGAGCCCGGTGGGCTCCCGCTCGGCCGCGTCCGGCTCGGGAGCGGGCCCGGCCGGCGCGGACTCGGGCTCTGGCGGCTCCGGGTCCGCGGATTCCCGCTCTTCGGGCTGCTCGCGACGGTTCATCCAGGGGATCTGGACGCCCCAGCGCTCGCTGCCCCGCTTGTCGTTTTCGTGGTCGCCGGCCATTACCTGGTCACATTTTCTATCCTGGCTCGCTACCCACCTTCCCAGATCGGCGATCTCGGTCGCCATCTCTCAGGGACGCCCTCGGGAAATCCATGGCCTCGGACCGCGCGACACTCAACGTCACCACCCGCGAGCAATTCGGCTCGCGCGCCAGCCGGCGCATGCGTCGCGACGGCCTCGTGCCCGGTGTCGTCTACGGGCACGGCGGCGAGGCCCGCCCCTTCCAGGTCCCAGAGCGCGACCTCCGCACCCTCCTGGGCGAGGGCCACGCGCTGCTCGACCTGCAGATCGAGGGCTCCGACGCGGTTCCGGTCGTGATCAAGGAGCAGCAGCACCATCCCCTCCGCGGCGACGTCGTCCACCTGGACTGCCTCGAGGTCCGCCTCGACGAGGCGATCGAGTCCGAGGTCGCGATCGAGCTGGAGGGGGTCGAGCAGGCCCCCGGCGTCCGCGAGGGCGGCGTGCTGGAGCACGTCACCCGCGAGGTCACGGTCGAGGCCCTGCCGACCGAGATTCCCGAGCGCATCACCGTCGATGTCTCCGAGATGGTGATCGGCGACACCGTTTCGCTCGCAAGCGTGACCCCGCCCTCGGGATCGACCTTCGTGGTCGACGATCCCGAGGAGATCACCATCGCCACCCTGAGCCCCCCGCGCGTCGAGGAGGAGCCCGAGCCCGAGCTCGAGGAGGAGGCCGAGCTCGTCGGCGAGGACGGCGAGCCGATCGAGGCCGCCGAGGGCGAGGAGGCCGCCGAGGGCGAGGCCGCCGAGGGCGGCGACGGCGGCGGGGACGACTCCGACAAGGAGGAGTAACCCCTGTCGCTGTTCCGCCGCCAGCGGGCGCGGCGCGAGGACGGGGGCGGCGAGACGGGTGGCCGGGCCGACGTGCTCGTGATCGGGCTCGGCAATCCGGGCGGCCGCTACGCGTCCACCCGCCACAACCTCGGCTTCGAGGTCGCCGACGAGCTGGCGCGGCGCTGGCAGCTGCCGAAGGCGCGCAAGCGCTACGGCGGCCTCATCGCCGAGGGGCGCTCGGGGACGGGCGGCCCCCGCGTCGCGGTGCTGCTGCCCCAGACCTTCATGAACGAGAGCGGCAGCGCCGCCGGGCCGGCGCGGGGCGAGCTGGGAGTGCCCCTCGATCGCATCGTCGCGCTGCACGACGAGATCGACCTGCCCTTCGGCGAGGTCCGCAGCAAGCTCGGCGGCGGGCTGGCGGGGCACAACGGGCTCAAGAGCCTCGGCCGGGGACTCGGCGGGCCGGAGTTCTGGCGCGTGCGCGCGGGTGTCGGCCGCCCCGACAGCACCGACCCCGAGCTCGTCTCGGCTCACGTGCTCGGCCGCTTCAGCGAGCCGGCGGAGCAGGTGCGCGACCTGATCGGGGCCGCGGCCGATGAGGCGGAGAGGCTGATAGAGCGAATCACGACGGAAACCCCCGAGGAGGCGAGCGGCGATGGCTGAGGCGTTGACGAGCTACCAGGTGGACGAGGCCGGCGTGGCGCTGCTGCGCCTGGAGCGGGAGCAGTCCCGCAACGCGATCAACGTGCAGATGCTCGAGGAGATGCTCGCCCACCTCGCCGCGGCGCGCGAGGACGATGCGGTGCGCGTGCTCGTCATCTCCTCCAACGACCAACTCGGCCTCTCCGCCGGGGCCGACGTTCGCGAGCAGCTCGACGAGCAGGGCAGGGTCCGGCGCATGCAGCTCTTCGCCGACCTCTACGACGAGCTCACGGCCTTTCCGAAGCCGACCGTCGCCGCCTGCCACGGCAGCGTCGTCGGCGGCGGCGCCGAGGTCGCGGTCGCCTGCGATCTGCGCGTCGGCGGCGGCAACCTGCGGCTGAAGTTCCCGGGGGCCGAGCTCGGCGTCCCCGTCGGCCCGGCTCGCCTGGTCACCCTCTGCGGGCTTTCCACCGCCAAGTACCTGCTGCTGACATCGCGCAACGTCAGCGCCGACGAAGCGCTGCGGATGGGCCTCGTCCACCGGGTCGCGCCGGCGGCCCGGACCGAGGAGGCCGCGATCGAGCTCGCCTCCGAGGTGGCCGCACTGCCTCCGGAATCGGCCGCGCGGATCAAGCGCATGCTGCTGGACTGGGACGGCGTCGTCGAGCGCTCGGCCGAGGAGGGCCGCGGCCAGGTCGAGTGGCAGCGGCGGTCAGGCCGCTCCATTGGGGAGCGGAGGGCCTAGATGATTGATTCCACGGCGCCGTGCGCCTGAGGGCACGCATGGCCGAGCAGCCCAAGGACGCAGGGCGCAGCCCTTGGTGGCGCCAAGGGCAGGCCCGAGGACGCCGGGATGCGATGCGCCATGCGGGGCCTCAGGCGTGCGTGGTCGTGGAATCACTCATCTAGCCCGTAGCGACTCATGATCAGCGGCCGCTACCGCCGCGACCGGATGCGCACGGGCCCCGGGCTGCCCTGCAGCGACAGGTCGGGGGGCGGCTCCTCCTAGGCTTGGGCGCATGGCCCTGAGCGCGCTTCTCGAATTAGCCCAGCAGCACCCGCCGCTGCGGGCGCTGGCGGCGAGCCTCTCCGGCGGCGAGCCCGTCGAGGCCTACGCCTCCTCGCCCGTCCGCCCGTATCTGCTGGCGGCCCTGCTGGAGGACCGCGAGGGACCCGGCGAGCGCCCGGCGCTGATCGTGACCGCGGACGACCGCTCCGCCCGCGACCTCGCCTCCGACCTCGGTGCCCTTGTCTCCCCGAGGCGGGTCCACCTGTACCCGTCGCGAGGGACCGGCTACCTCTCCCACGTCGCTCCGCCACCGCATCTGGCCGGGCTGCGGGTGGCCGCCATCAGCGCCCTGGCGGGCCAGGGGGAAGGCGCGGCGGCGGGGGCGCCGGTCGTGGTCGCGAGCGCCGTCGCCCTCGCAGAGGCGGTGCCCGACCCCGAGCTTCGCCCCGACGGGCTGACGCTGCACGCGGGCGAGTCGGTCGACCTCGGCGACGTCGCCGCGCTGCTCGCCGGGGCGGGGTACGAGCGCGTCGAGCAGGTCGAGGAGCGCGGCCAGTTCGCGATTCGCGGCGACATCCTCGACGCCTTCCCCGCGACCGAGGAGCGGGCCGTGCGGGTCGAGCTGTTCGGGGACGAGATCGAGAGCCTGCGCTGGTTCTCCACCTTCACGCAGCGCTCCCTGGGGGACGCCGAGCGGGTCGAGCTGGCGCCCGCGGCCGAGCTGGGAGCCGAGCACCGCGAGCCGGCTCTCCTGGCGGATCCCTCGCTCGACCCGGCGGCGGCGGACGCGAAGCGGAGCACGCCGGCAGAGGATGGCGGGCCGGAGGAGCGCCCGGACCTGGCCGAGCTGATCCCGATCGAGCGCTTTCGGGCGCCGCTCGACCTGGTATCCGACGACGCCTTCGTCGCGATCGCCCAGCGCGAGGAGATCCCGGGCGCCCTGCGCGACCACTGGGAGGACGTGACCGCGGCGATGCACGACGACGACGCGCGGCGCCTCTACGTCGAGGTCTCCGACCGGCTCGAGGCTCGCGCGGTCCTGCGTCTGAGCGGCGCCGACGCCGGGCAGCAGCACTCGCTGCGCGCTCAGCGGGCCGAGTTTCCCTCGCGCACGCCGGCCGAGGCCGAGGCCGAACTGGAGAAGCTCGTGCGCTCGGGCTACCGCGCCGTGGTCGCCTTCGAGCGCGGCGGCGAGGCCGACCGCGCCCGCTACAACCTCGCCCGCCTGGAGGCCCCGCCGCTGCGCGACGAGGCGCCCGCCGAGCCCGGGGTCAGCTTCGCCGAAGCGCACCTGCGCGAGGGCTTCCTGGCGCCGGAGCTGAAGCTCGCCCTGATCCCCTACTCGCGCCTGGTGCACCGCAAGCGGGCCGGCGCCTCGGCCGCGCCCGGAGCCCAGGGCCGCCGCCTCGCGGCCGCGATCGAGCTGCGGGTGGGCGACCTGGTCGTGCACGAGGACCACGGAGTGGCGCGCTTCTCGGGCTTCGACACGAAGACGCTCGCGGGGGTCACCCGCGACTACCTCGAGCTCTCCTACAAGGGCAGCGACAAGGTCTTCGCGCCGACCGACCAGCTCGCCAAGATCAGCCGCTTCGTCGGCGCCGACGGCTCAGAGGCGGCGCTGAGCGCGCTCGGCGGCAAGCGCTGGTCGAACATGAAGGCGAGGGCGCGCCGCGCGGCCCAGGAGATGGCCGGCGAGCTGCTCAACCTCTACGCCGAGCGCCAGGTGCGCAGGGGCCACGCCTTCTCTCCCGACGGCGAGTGGCAGCTCGGTTTCGAGGCCGCGTTCCCCCATCGCGAGACCGCCGACCAGCTCGAGGCGATCGACGCGGTCAAGGCCGACATGGAGGGCGAGCGACCGATGGACCGGCTGATCTGCGGCGACGTCGGCTACGGCAAGACCGAGGTGGCGATGCGGGCCGCGCACAAGGCGGCGGTCGACGGCAAGCAGGTGATGATGCTGGTGCCGACGACGATCCTCGCCCAACAGCACTTCGGCACCTTCCGCGAGCGCATGGCCGACACGGCGTTCACGATCGAGATGGTCTCGCGGCTGCGCAAGCCCGCCGAGGTCAAGGATGCGCTCGAGCGCTTCAGCGAGGGCAGGGTGGACATCCTGATCGGCACCCACCGCCTGCTCTCGCGCGACGTGCGTGGCAAGGACCTGGGGCTGATCATCGTCGACGAGGAGCAGCGCTTCGGCGTCAAGCAGAAGGAGCTGCTGCGCCAGCTGAAGCTGAAGGTCGACGTGCTGTCGATGTCGGCGACCCCGATCCCGCGGACGCTGCAGATGTCGCTGGCGGGCCTGCGCGACATCACGGTGATCGAGACCCCGCCTGAGGGCCGCCGCCCCGTCCGCACCTACGTCGGGCCCTACGACGACGAGCTCGTCGGCCGTGCGATCCGCCGCGAGGTGGAGCGCGGCGGGCAGGCCTTCTTCCTGCACAACCGGATCGAGAGCCTGCACGAGGTCGCCGAGGGCCTGCGCGCGCTCTGCCCCGGGGTCCGCTTCGCCGAGGCGCACGGGCAGATGGACGAGCTGGAGCTTGAGTCGACGATGCTCTCCTTCGTCCGCGGCGAGCACGACTGCCTCGTCGCGACCACGATCATCGAGTCGGGCCTGGACATCCCCAGCGCCAACACCCTGATCGTCGAGCGCGCCGACCAGGTCGGCCTGGCGCAGGCCTACCAGATCCGCGGCCGGGTCGGCCGCAGCCGCGAGCGCGCCTACGCCTACCTGCTCTACCCCTCGCCCGAGGCTCTGACCGCCGACGCCGCGGCGCGCCTGGCGACGCTCTCGGACAACACCGAGCTCGGGTCAGGATTCCGTGTGGCGATGCGAGATCTCGAGATCCGGGGGGCGGGCAACCTGCTGGGCGACGAGCAGTCCGGGCACGTCGCCGCCGTCGGCTTCGAGCTCTACTGCCAGATGCTCGAGGACGCGACCGAGGAGCTGCGCGCGGCCGGCGAGGGGGATGGCCTGCCTCCCGAGCGCGAGCCCGTAAGACTGGAGCTCGACCTCGACGCCTACGTGCCCGCTGGCTACGTCCCCTTCGAGGCGGCGAAGATCGACCTGCACCGCCGCATCGCCGCAGCCCGCGAGCCGGGCGAGTTGCGGGCGCTCGGCGACGAGCTGCGCGACCGCTTCGGCCCGCCGCCGGAGCCGGTCGAGAACCTGATCGCGATGCAGCGCGTTCGCATCGAGCTCGGCGCCCTCGGTGCGAGCGCCGTCGAGTTCAAGGCGGGGAGGTTGCGGATCGCGCCGATCGAGCTCGACTCCGAGCGCGCGGCCGCCCTGCGCGAGCGCGCCGCCGACGCGATCTACGAGTGGCGGCAGCAGACCGTGGCGATGCCGGTGCCCGATGACCCCGCGGCCCGCCTGGCGGCGCTGCTGGCGCTGACCGAGGCGGTGTCCGCGAGCGCCGCCTTAGCGCCCGCTTAGCGCCAGGCGGTTATGCTGCCGCTCCTGTGAGCAGGTTGAGTGGGAACAAGCGCGCGGTCGCGATCGTGCTCGGCGCCGTCCTGGTGCTGTTGGTCGTCCTCATCGCCGCCACCAGCGGCATCGGCAAGGACGACCCCTCGGGCGACTCCGTCGCAGTCGTCGACGGCGAGCAGATCAGCAAGGAGCAGTTCGACCGGGCGCTTGCCCAGGCCGCCGCGCAGCAGGGCGGGGGCCGCAACTGCCAGCCCCCCGCCGAGGACGATCCCCAGTTCGCGGCGCTGCGCGACGCGGCCCTGAACACCGTGCTCGACTCTGCCTGGATCCAGCGCGAGGCCGCCGAGCGCGGAGTCGAGGTCTCTGACCGCGAGGTCCAGGAGGAGTTCGAGAAGACCAAGGAGCAGAACTTCCAGACCGAGAAGGAGTACGAGGACTACATCGCCGAGGCCTGCCTCATCCAGGCGGACGTCGACGAGCGCGTGAAGCTGCAGGTGCTGAGCACCAAGATCCAGGATCAGGTCAACGCCGACGCCGGCGAGGTCTCCGACGAGGACGCCGAGAAGTTCTACGAGGCGAACAAGGCCCAGTTCGCGCAGCCCGAGCAGCGCAACATCCGCATCGTCCTCAACGAGGACCCCGCCAAGGCCCAGCAGGCCGCCGACCAGCTCAACCAGGACAACTCGCCCCAGAGCTGGAACAAGGTCGCCGCCGGGTTCTCCACGGACGCCAGCTCCAAGGACACCGGCGGAGTCCGCGAGGCGGTCACCGAGGGAGTCTTCCCCGAGGCGGTGGACGCCCAGATCTTCGACGCCTCCGAGGGCGAGGTGATCGGCCCGATCGAGACCGAGAGCGGCACCTACGTGTTCCAGGTCGACGCCGTCACCGAGGCGACCACCACCCCGCTCGCGGAGGCGCGCACCCAGATCGACCAGCAGCTCGCGGGGCAGATCCAGCAGGAGGCCTTCGGCGACTTCCTCAACGACTACCGCGACCGCTGGGTGCAGGTCACCGTCTGCGCCGAGGGCTTCATCGGCGAGCGCTGCGACAACTTCGAGGGCGTCGCAGCGATCACCCAGGACCCCTGCGACCCGAAGGGCCCCAACGGCGAGGACCTCCCCGCCGCTGAGCGCGACGAGCGCATCCAGCAGGCCCTGGAGACCACGGGCTGCCCACCGCCCGTGCAGTCGCGCAACCCCGCCGCGGCCGGCTCGATCCAGCCCTTCATCGCATCCAGCGGCCAGCCGCAGCGCCCGCATCCGCCCGGAGGCGACGCGGCGGTCCCGGCCGGCGTTCCCGGCGGGGCGGTCCCGGTGCAGCCCGGCGCGGCCCCCGGCGGCTGACCCCGCGGGCGAGCAGTGGAGCCGTGCGTGCGTGATTCGCTGGCGCGGCTCGACGAGATCACGCGCCGGCTCCGGCGCGAGTGCCCCTGGGACCGCGAGCAGGACGCGCGCTCGATCGTCCCCCACACGGTCGAGGAGAGCTACGAGCTGGCCGACGCCGCCCGCCGCGACGACACCGAGGCGATGGTCGACGAACTCGGCGACGTCCTCTTCCAGGTGCTGTTCCTCTCGCTGCTGCTGGAGGAGCGCGGCGAGGGCGACCTCGGCGCCGTCGCCGAGTCCTGCTCGGCGAAGCTGATCCGCCGCCACCCCCACGTGTATGGGGAAGAGGCCGGCGGCGCCTCCTCCGGCACCCCTCTAGATTCGCGGACCTCCGGCCCGCTCACGCGTCCGGGGGCGCCTGATCTGGCGAGCGCCGGCGAGGTGCTCGCCCAGTGGGAGGCGATCAAGCGCGACGTCGAGGGAGCTCCAGAGCCGCACCGGGCGCTGCCCGAGACGCTGCCCTCGCTCCTGTACGCCCGCAAGGCGATGCGCCGCGCCGACCCGGAGGGCTCGGCCACCGGGGAGAGGCCGGGCGGTCCCGGAGCCGGCGCCGAAGCGCGCGACGCCGCCGAGCGCGAGGTCGGCGAGGCGCTGATGGACGCGGTCGCCCTCTCTCGCAGGCTCGGGGTTGACCCCGAGCTGGCGTTGCGGCGCGCCGCGGACGAGCTGGGCTGAGGCCGGGCCGGCGCGAGACCGCCGAGGGCCCTGCTCTGGAAGACTGCGCCCGCGATGAGCGCGATCGAGTCCATCGGCGGCCGCCAGATCCTCGACTCCAGGGGCAACCCGACCGTCGAGGTCGACGTCGTGCTCGATTCGGGCGCCCGCGGCTGGGCGGCGGTCCCCTCCGGGGCCTCCACGGGCGAGTTCGAGGCCGTCGAGCTGCGCGACGGCGGCGATGACTGGGGCGGCAAGGGCGTCGGCAAGGCAGTCGCGCACGTGAACGGCGAGATCGCCGAGGCGCTGCGCGGGGCGGACGCCGCCGATCAGGCGGGGCTCGACCGCGCGATGCTGGAGCTCGACGGGACCGACAACAAGGGCCGCCTGGGCGCCAACGCGATCCTCGGGGTCTCGCTGGCGGCCGCCAAGGCCGCCGCGGCAGACGCGGGACGCCCGCTCTACGGGCACCTGGCCGAGCTCTATGCCGCGACCGGGGCCAAGGGCGCGGGCGAGCCCCGCGTGCTGCCGGTGCCGATGATGAACGTGCTCAACGGCGGCGCTCACGCCGACAACTCGGTCGACTTCCAGGAGTTCATGGTCGTGCCCGCGGGGGCCGCGGACTTCCCCGAGTGCATCCGGGTCGGCACCGAGGTCTTCCACGAGCTCAAGTCCCAGCTCAAGGCCAAGGGCCTGTCCACCGCCGGCGGCGACGAGGGCGGCTTCGCGCCCGACCTCGAGTCCAACCGCGCCGCGCTCGATTTCCTTCTCGCGGCGATCGAGGCGGCGGGCTACGCCCCGGGAGTGGACGTGCTGATCGCGATGGACCCCGCCACGAGCGAGCTCTTCAACGACGGCGCCTACGTGCTCGACAGCGAGCAGCGCAGCCTCAGCCCCGCCGAGATGGCCGACTACTGGCACGAGCTGGTCGACAGCTTCCCGATCGTCTCGATCGAGGACGGGATGGACGAGGAGGATTGGGAGGGCTGGAAGCTGCTGACCGAGAGGCTCGACGCCCACGGCACCCAGCTCGTCGGAGACGACCTCTTCGTCACCAACCCCGAGCGCCTGCGGCGCGGGATCGAGCTCGGGGTCGCCAACTCGATCCTCGTCAAGGTCAACCAGATCGGGACCCTGAGCGAGACCCTGGAGGCGATCCAGATCGCCACCGACGCGGGCTACACGGCCGTGATCTCCCATCGCTCCGGCGAGACCGAGGACACGACGATCGCCGACCTGGCCGTCGCCACCGGCGCGAAGCAGATCAAGACGGGGGCGCCGTCGCGGTCGGACCGGACGGCGAAGTACAACCGGCTGCTGCGGATCGCGGAGGAGCTCGGCGAGCGCGCGGAGTTCCCGGGCGCGTCGGTGTTCGAGCGCCGGCCCTGATCCCTGAGCCCGTCGGGCGGTCCCCTCCGGCGATCGCCCAGGGCCGGGCTCAGCCGGGGAGGAAGCGGTCGAGCTCTCGCGCGAACGCGATCCTCTCCTGGAACAGGAAGGCGTGAGCTCCCGGCAAGAGGGCGAGCTCGCCATCTGGCACCCGAGCCGCGATCAGCTCGAGATTGAGCGGGGGAACCACCGGGTCCCGCAGGCCGCCCGCTGCCAGCGCAGGAACGCCCAGCGCGCCGAGCTGCCGGTAGTTCTCGTCGCTGCGCAGCCATGGGTCCTCGGCCGCGACCTGGGCTTCGACCGTGGCCGAGGGCACATCGAAGTCATCCGGGATCTCCCCGCTTTGGCTGGCGCGCTCGAGGCGGCGCATGAAGGCCCGGCCCTCTCCCCGGTGCCCGGGCGGGTAGAGCTCGGAGAGGATCTCGGCCTCGCTGGGGTCGGGAAGGCTGTCGATGCGCTGCGCCTCCTCGGTGCCGAGCGCCGTCACGGACCCCCCGGGATTCGTGCCCGCGAGGACCACCGCCTCGACGCGCTCGGGGTGGCGTATCGCCAGGCGCTGAGCTACGAAGCCGCCCATGGACCAGCCGAGGACGCTGGCGCGCTCGAGCCCGATCGCGGCCATCAGGGCCTCGACGTCGTCGGCCAGCTGATCGAAGCTGCGGCCCTTCCACGGCTGGGGCTCGGACAGCCCGAGCCCCGGGTAGTCGAGCATGATCAGGCGCCGGTCGCGGGCCAGCAGCCTGAGCAGGGCGGGATCCCATTCGCTCATGGTCGAGCCGGTCCCCATCAGCATCAGCAGCGGCGGGCCCTCGCCGCGCTCGTACCAGGCGATCTCGGCCTCGGGCGTGGAGGCGATGCGGACATCGGCGCGAAATGGGCCGGACGCGCCCTCCCGGGCCGGCCGCTCGGACCCGCACGCCGCAAGGGCGACCGTCAGGCCCAGGATGGCGACGACGCACGCACGCACCGAACCAAGGTATCGCCGACGCAGAACCCCACGCCCGCCCGTCGGTCGCCGGCCAGGGGAAGGCGTCCGGATTTCGGCGGCGAATGCGTAGGCGTGAGCAGCGGTGCGTACGCAGGCAGGCGACCCGGGCCTCGAAAGGTCGGGAGGCGGGTCGGGCCCAGCCGGGTCCGCTGGGACCGGGTCGGGCGGGTGGCGCTGGTCCTGATCCTGTTCGGGGTCATGGCCTCCTACCTGAACCCCGTCGTCAACCTCGTGGACGCCTGGCGGGACTCGAAGGTGGGCGAGGAGCGGCTGGCGGAGCTGAAGGCCGAGAACGGGGGGCTGCGCGAGCGGCTGCGGGAGGCGCGCGACCCGGCCACGCTCGAGCGCGAGGCGCGCAAGCTGGGAATGGTCAAGCCCGGCGAGCACGCCTACGTGCTCGACGGCATCGACGACTAGCACCGTCACCCGAGCCAACCGGGCTTTGCCAGCGCGGGTATCATCCACGGCGCGCGTGGGCGTCCGGTCTGCGCTTTTTCTTTGAGACTGCCCGATGAGCCTTAGCCAGTACCTCCTCGGCGCGGTTGAGCTGGCGGTGATGGCCGCCGCACTCGGCCTCGGCGCCTACTACGTGCGAGCCCTGCTCGTGCCGGCTTGGACGGGCGCTCTCGCCAGGCTCGCCGAGATCTTGCTCGCGCTCTCGGCGCTGATCGTGATCGCCGAGGCCCTGGGCGTGCTGAAGCTGCTCGAGGAGTTGCCGCTCATGCTCGCCTGCGCCGCGGTGGGCCTCGGCGCCGCCTGGTGGGCGCGGGCGCGAGTGGAGGGCAACGGCCCGATCGAGTTCCCCGCGGTCAAGTCCAGCCGGGCCATGCTCGCCGTCGCGATCGCGGCTTCGGCCCTGGTCGTGGCGCACTGGGCGGGTCCCACCCAGGACTCGCTCGACATCGGCATGTACTTCCAGGACACCACCTGGTACCACATGTCCTTCTCGGGCCGGTTCGCGCAGACCGGCGAGGTCGGGCCGCTGCACTTCACCGACCCGCTCAAGCTCACCGCCTGGTACTACCCGCAGAACTCCGAGCTGCTGCACGCGATCCCGATGGTCGCGCTCGGCAACGACTTCTTCAGCCCCCTCTTCAACCTCGCCTTCCTTTCGATGTCGCTGCTCGCGGCCTGGTGCATCGGCCGGCCCTACGCGGTCGGCGCCGTGACCCTGCTCGGCGCCGCGGTCGTGCTCGACTCCGAGATGATCGTCGGCTCCCAGGCCGGCAACGCGCCCAACGACATCATGGGGCTGTTCTTCCTGCTGGCGATCATCGCCTTCCTCGTCAACGGCGCGGCCACGGCGCGGGCGGCGCCGAAGATCGCCGGCGCGGCCAAGCCGCCGGGCGACCGCAAGCTGCCCAAGGCGGCGGACGGCGGCGTCGGCTTCGATCTGGATGCGAGCATCGAGCATCCCCAGGAGGGGATCGTCACCGAGGTCCCCGTCGCCGGCGATCCGCGCGTGCTGGCAGGGGTCGGCGCCGGTCCCCTGTTCCTCGCCGCGCTCGCCGCGGGACTCGGCATCGGCACCAAGATCACGCTGCTGGCGGCGCTCGGCGCGCTCACGATCGGGGTCGCCGTGCTGGCCGGCCGGGAGCACTGGGTCCGCGCGATGAGCATCTGGCTCGGAGGGATGCTGATCACGGGCGGCTTCTGGTACCTGCGCAACACGGTGCACGCGATCAACCCGTTCCCTCAGATCGAGAAGATCGGGCCGATCACGCTGCCCGGCCCCGACCAGCCCGGCTTCTACCCCCGCGAGCCCCACAGCCTGGCCGAGTACTACAACGACCCGACCGTCTGGGCGGCCTACTTCTTCAACATCCTGCTCGACCGCCTTGGACCGTTCTGGCCGGTGATCCTCGCGGCGGCCGGCGTCGGCCTGGTCGTGACCCTCCTCTGGGGCCGCACCTCGCTGCTGCGTGTGCTCGCGATCACGGGCATCTTCGCCGGGATCGCCTACGTGTTCACGCCGCTGACGGCCTCGGGCGGCCTCGGCCAGCCGACGGGCTTCGACGCCAACCTTCGCTACGTCGCCCCGGCGCTGATCATCGCCTTCACGATCACGCCGCTGGTCCCCGCCTTCCGCCGCCACCAGTGGCCATGGCGGCTGATCGCGTTCTTCGGGGTGCTGATCCTCCAGGGGACCATCCGGGTCAACTTCGACGGCGGCTTCCCGCTGGAGGCTTCGCCGGCCTGGCGCTACGCGCATGTCGACGAATCTCTGCTCTTGGCCCTGCTGGTGGTGGGCATCCCCGCCGCCCTGGTCGCGGCGGCCAAGGCGGGAGTCGGCCGCGCCGTGCTCGCCGGGGCCACGTCGCTCGCCCTGGTGTTGGTCCTGGCCGTCGGTTGGGGCCAGGAGGAGCGCTACGAGGAGGACCGCTACCGGACCGAGATCGCCCCGCAACTCGAGGCGGGCTTCCGCTCGACGCCCGACTGGACGGCGCTGCAGCTGTTCGGCAAGAAGACGCGCGACGCTCGCATCGGCATGGTCGGCCGCGCCTCGGCCTTCGGCCAGTACTTCTTCTACGGAGACGACCTCTCCAACCACGTCCAGTACCTGGGGCGTGAGCTGCGCCGCGGGACCTATCGCCAGATCGACCGCTGCGACGACATGCGGCGGATCATCAACGGGGGCGACTACGACTACATCATCACCACCCCGCGCATTCGCGACGAGGAGGACGAGCCGCCCGAGAACCTCTGGATCGCGGCCGACCCCGGGGTGACCGAGCTGCTGCGCTCGGGCCCCGCCCGCATCTTCCGCGTCGAGGGCGAGCTCGATCCCTACACCTGCCCGCTGCTGGGCCCGGAGGCGACGGCTTGAGCTTCGGCTCCTACCTGGCCGGCTCGATCGAGCTGATCGTCGTCGCGGCGGCGCTCGGCTTCGGCGCGGTCAGGCTGCGGGCCCGGCTCCTGCCCGGCTGGTCGGGCGCCCCGGCCCGGCTCGCAGAGCTCGTGCTGGGACTCTCGACCCTGGTCGTGGTGCTGGAGCTCGTCGGCGTCGTCGGGCTCTACCGTCCCGGGTGGGTGCTGGCGGCGGCGATCCTGGCCGGGGTGGGGATCGGCCTCGGGGCCGGCCGGCGCAACGGACGGGGCGTCAGCCTGCCCGCCCCCAGGGTCGCGCCGATCGCGCTCGGGGTCGCGACCGCGGCCGCGCTGCTGGTCGCCGCGCACTGGGCGATGCCGACGCAGACGGGGCTG
>Ga0194131_10000447_pt1 | contig 69418 bp, 68 predicted proteins | sample TA2KigO120mmetaG_FD_148631 | JGI IMG/M metagenome (GOLD analysis project Ga0194131, IMG submission 148631) | Freshwater microbial communities from Lake Tanganyika, Tanzania - TA2015053 Kigoma Offshore 120m | ecosystem: Environmental > Aquatic > Freshwater > Lake | place: Tanzania: Lake... | reverse complement strand
TCTGGCGTCACATCGGCAGCCTCGTCACGACCATCGGCTCCCGCGAATGCAGCGCATACTTCGCCAACGCAGGATACGCTTCCGTCAAAACGTGAAACGCTCTAAAGCTACGGCGGGCAGCCTTCGTACTCGGGTGGCTTGCCAGCCGAAGCTGCGGAGCAGCGAAGACTGGAGGCCACGGCCGGAATTGAACCGGCGTACCCGGTTTTGCAGACCGGTGCGTAACCACTCCGCCACGTGGCCATCCGATCCTCGCTATATAGGAGGGCCCGGCGTCCGACAACTCGGCACAACCACGCGCGCTCGCTTGCCTTTTGCGGCCCCTTGCCGCAAGAGTCCGGCGCTTTCGCGCGAGAGAAAACGCATGCTCGACTTCGCCGCGGCGCGCCGCATGATGGTAGACGGTCAGGTCCGCACCGCCGACGTGACCGACCGGAGATTGCTCGGCGCCATGCTCGAACTGCCGCGCGAGCGCTTTTTCCCGGAAGACAAGGCGTCGCTTGCCTATCTCGATCTCGACGCCAACGTCAGCGAGCCCGGCCGTGCGGCGCGGCATCTGCTCAAGCCGATGGTGCTCGCCAAGCTGATCCAGGCGGCCGAAGTGGGCGAGGGGGACCGCGTGCTCGATCTGGGTTGTGCCAGCGGGTACTCCACCGCGGTTCTCGCGCGCCTTGCGGCACATGTGGTCGGGCTGGAACAGGACGAAGCCCTGGTCCGCCAGGCGTCCCTGGCCCTGTCCGGGCTCGGCATCGGCAACGCCAAGGTCGTCGCGGGGCCGCTCGACCGCGGCTGGCCTGCGGCCGGGCCCTACGACGCGATCGTGCTCCAGGGAGCGACGGAAAATGTGCCGTCCGCGTTGCTGTCCCAGCTCAAGGATGGCGGCCGTCTGGTCTGCGTGCTCGGGCGCGGTGCGGGGGCCAAGGCCATGCTGTACCGGCGAATCGAGGGGGAACTCAGCGGCCGGCCGATCTTCGATGCCGCGGCGCCGCTGCTGCCGGGCTTTGCCAGGGTTCCCGCGTTCGTTTTTTGACGTGTTTCGCGCCGCGATGGAGCCGCGCGGCGCTCCGGAATTCCGCATACCTGTGCATGATTGGGCCTGTGGGGATATCCATGGGTTTGCAAGACCCATAAGCTGGCCGTCTTGGCGGGTCCGGTCGTTTGCCGGACGGCGCGTGTTTGGTTGCGTGGCGTTGCGCTGTCGTTAGCAGTGATGCGGTGCGAGGTGCGTGCAGGTGCGCGTCCGTAACATATTTCAATTGTCGGGTGGCGGGTTGCGTCGGGCTTTGGCGGCGGCGGGCGCGCTTGCGCTTTCGGCCGCGCCTGCGTCGGCGGAAACGCTCCAGGGCGCCCTGATCCAGGCCTATCAGAACAACCCGTCGCTCAACGCGCAGCGCGCGGCCGTCCGCGTCGCGGACGAGAACGTGCCGCAGGCGCTTTCGGGCTATCGGCCGCGGGTCAGCCTGAGCGCGAGCATCGCCGAGACCTATATCGACACTCTGTCGAGGACCACGTCGGCCACCGGCGCCACCTCCTACAGCAGTTCGTCGGGTCACAACGCCGTGCAGACCTACGGCGGCACCGTCACGCAGAACCTCTACAACGGGTTCCAAACCGGAAACCGCACCCGGCAGGCGGAAAGCCAGGTTTCGTCGGCGCGCGAGAACCTGAGGCTGACCGAGCAGTTGGTGCTGTTGTCGGCGGTCACCGCCTACATGAACCTGCTGCGCGACACCGCGATCCTCGACCTGCAGCGCCGCAACGTCGAGGTGCTCGAGGAGCAGCTGCGGCAGACCCGCGATCGCTTCAACGTCGGCGAGGTGACGCGCACGGATGTGGCGCAGTCGGAATCCCGCCTGGCCGCCGGTCGCTCGTCGATGCTGAGCGCCGAATCCAACGTGACCACTTCGCGCGCGGCCTATCGTCAGGTGATCGGCGTCGATCCCGGCCGCCTGACCGCGGGCAGCCCCGTCGACCGCCTGTCGCCGCGCACGCTGCCGCAGGGCATCTCCCAGGCGCGGGCGCAGCATCCCTCCGTCACCACCGCGATGTTCAACATCGACTCGGCGCAGTTCCAGGTGAAGATTGCCGAGGGCGCGCTGCACCCGACGCTCAACCTCGTCGGCAGCGCGCAGAAGCAGTACGGATCGAACTCGTCGCTGCAGAGCCTGGAGAGCTTCAACGGCTCGGTGTCGGGCCAGCTCAACGTGCCCGTCTATCAGGGCGGGTCCGAGTACGCGACGGTGCGCCAGGCCAAGGAGACGCTGGCGCAGCGGCGAATCGATCTCGATACCGCACGCGATCAGGCTCAGCAGAGCTTCGTGCAGTCCTGGGGCCAGCTCGAAGCCGCGAAGGCGCAGATCCAGGCGACGCAGGCGCAGGTGACCGCCGCCGAGATTGCGCTCAACGGCGTGCGAGAGGAGGCGCGCGTTGGGCAGCGCACCACGCTCGACGTGCTCAACGCCCAGCAGGAACTGGTGAATGCCCGCGTTGCCTTGGTTACGGCGCAGCGCGACCGCGTGGTGGCTTCCTATACGCTGCTTTCGGCTTCCGGCCGGCTTTCGGCGCAGGTTCTGGGGCTCGGCGTGCCGGTCTATGACCCGACCGTGCATTACCGACAGGTGCGGGACAGCTGGTTCGGACTGCGCACGCCCGACGGCCGGTGATCGCCGCGCGCGCCCGCGCCTCGAAGCCCACCCGCGTCTCGGAGCCCAAGTATCCACAACGCTTTGGTTTGGATCGAACTTCCGGTCCATCCTGGCTTCGAATCCGTGTACATATCGGCGTTGCGGCAATGATTCGCTGCGGCTGCCTGGATTCCAGGCCGCGCCGCGGCGATCGGGCGGGGTTGCAATGAGCCAATCGGCCAAGGCGCAAGAGCCTTCGATGGAGGAAATCCTTGCCTCCATCCGCCGTATCATCGCCGACGACGAAAGCGCCAAACCCCCGCCGCGTCCGGCTGCAGCACCTCCGCCGCCGCCTGCACGCCCGGCTCCGCCGCCGCGTCCCGCCGCGCCGCCTCCTCCGCCGCCGCCGGCCGCGGTTCAGCAGGACGTCGACGCAATGATGGCGAGCCTCGATGCGCCGCCCGGCGACGTGCTCGACCTGACCGAGTCGATGGCCGCGCCCGGCGGAAGCAACGACTTCCACACCATCGACGGTCAGTCCGACGTCATCTTCACCGACGCGCCGGCAAATCCGGAACCGCCACAACCCGCGCCCCGTCCCGCGCCGCCGCCGCCCGCGCCGGAGCGCATCATGTCGTCGGCGACCGCGGCTTCGGTCGATTCCGCGTTCAACACGCTCGCGCAGACCGTGTTGATCCAGAACGCGCGCACGCTCGAAGATCTCGTGAAGGAAATGCTGCGGCCGCTACTGAAGTCCTGGCTCGACGACAACCTTCCTGGCCTGGTCGAGCGGATCGTGAAGGCCGAAATCGAGCGTGTCTCGCGCGGGCGCGGCTGACGCCCGTTTCCCAATCCGCGATCGCTATGGCTTGCCCCGCCGCGTCAGCGCGCGCGTGAACCAGTATGCCGTGAGCGGCATGCCGACGACGCAGGCGAGGAAGGCATAGGGCGCGCCGAAGCGGTCGACGATCGGAGCGGCCAGCGCCGCCCCCGCGCTCTGGCCGAGATAGAAGATCGCAGCAAACAGGCCGAGCGCCGTGCCGCGCGCCTCGGCCGACAACTGCGTCGCAGCGGTCTGCAGCGTGTTATGCAGCATGTAGAAGCCGAAGCCGAGCGCCGCGGTCGCGAGCGGCGCGAACCACCACACCGGCTGCACCGCGAGCACGAGATACGCGCCTGCCATGATCAATCCGCCGAGCATGGCCATTTTTATCGGGCCGAGCGCGGTCGTGATCGGGCGGACCGACGCCGAATAGGCGATGCCGCCGATGCCGAACACCGCGACTACGATGCCGACGGCGGTGAACGACAGCCCGAACCGCAAATGCAGGTCCGCGCCGACGTAGGCATACATGCCCCACATCAGCGCGCCTTCGATCCCGACCACCGCGAGAATGAAGCGCGCCCATGGGTCGCGCAGCACCAGCAGGTTGTCGGCGACGAGACCCCGGCCCTTGCGGCCCGGCGGCTGCGTGGAGCGCGTGATCGGGTTGACCGCAAGCTCGTAGAACAGGATCGCGGCCGCGACGACGAACAGCGCGGCGAGCGCGAAGAACACCACGCGCCAGCCGAAGTGATCGCCGACGATGCCGCCGAACGCCTGGCCGATCAGCGCGCCCGTGATCTGGCCGGAGAGGAAGCTGCCCAGCACCTGATGCCGCCGTTCGTAGGGCACCACGTCGCCGATGAAGGCGATGCCGAGCGGCACGATGCAGGCCGCGAACGCGCCGGACAGCAGGCGGGCGAGGGTGAGCGTCGTCAGCGATTGCGCAAGCCCGCACAGCGCCACGGCGCCGGCGGCCAGCGCGCAGCCGATCGCGATGCTGCGGTACTTGCCGATCCGGTCGCCGACCGGGCCGATGACGAACAGCACCGTGCCATGGGTCAGCGCATAGGCCGTCACCACGATCGACGCGATGCCGACCGTGGTCCCGATGTCGGCCGCAATCTGCGGCAGCAGGCTGTCGACCGAGCGGACCATGGCCTGGCTCGCAAAGGCCGCGAACGCCAGGAACACGATGGCGCGGTTCGCGGCCCGGGCGTCCCCGGGCTGGCGGTCCGGGACGGGAGCGGAGGTATTGTCCGGTTGGCTCACGGCGCCCGGCGCCGTTGCGGCAAGCGCCCGCAGCCCCATTTCAGGGACGGGTAACGAGAAACGGCGTCGAGCGTTGACAGCATCGGAGAATCCAGGGTGTTTAGCCCGCGGCAAACCTAAGACAAACGGCAATGATCGATAAAACCTACCTTCCGTCCGAGGTCGAGGGCCGAATCTATGCGGCCTGGGAGCAGGCCGGCGCGTTCCGCGCCGGACGGCCCGAGCGCGCCGGCGCGCCACCCTACAGCATCGTGATCCCGCCGCCGAACGTCACCGGCTCGCTGCACATGGGGCACGCGCTCAACAACACCCTGCAGGACATCCTGTGCCGGTTCGAGCGCATGCGCGGCAAGGACGTGCTGTGGCAGCCCGGCACCGACCACGCCGGCATCGCGACGCAGATGGTGGTCGAGCGGCAGTTGATGGAGCGCCAGGAGCCCGGCCGCCGCGAGATGGGGCGCGACAAGTTCCTGGAGCGGGTCTGGGCCTGGAAGGCCGAGAGCGGCGGCACCATCGTCAACCAGCTCAAGCGGCTCGGCGCGTCGTGCGACTGGTCGCGCGAGCGCTTCACCATGGACGAGGGCCTGTCCAAGGCCGTGCTCAAGGTGTTCGTCGCGCTCTACAACGAGGGGCTGATCTACAAGGACAAACGTCTCGTCAACTGGGACCCGAAGCTCTTGACCGCGATCTCCGATCTCGAAGTGATGCAGGTCGAGGTCAGGGGCCATCTCTGGCACATCCGCTATCCGCTCGAAGGCAAGACCTTCGACGTTGGCGATCCCTCGACCTACATCGTCGTTGCTACGACGCGGCCCGAGACGATGCTGGGCGACACCGCGGTCGCGGTGCATCCCGACGACGAACGCTACAAGGACTTGGTGGCGTGCAAGGCGCATGCGATCCTGCCGCTGGTCGGCCGACGCATTCCGATCGTCGCCGACGACTATTCCGATCCCGAGAAGGGCACGGGCGCGGTGAAGATCACGCCGGCGCACGATTTCAACGATTTCGACGTCGGCAAGCGGCATCATCTGCCGCTGGTCAACGTACTCAATGTCGAAGCCAAGCTCGATCTGCGCGACAACAGCGCGTTCCTGGAGAACGTCCCGCCGTCGCCCGCGCTCGACGAGACGCTGGCGCTTGACGGCGCCGACCGCTTCAAGGCGCGCAAGGCCATCGTCGAGCGGCTGGAGCAGCTTGGTCTGATGGACAAGATCGAGCCGCACACCCACATGGTGCCGCACGGCGACCGTTCCAGCGTCGTGATCGAGCCGTATCTGACCGACCAGTGGTACGTGAACGCCAGGGCCTTGGCCGTGCAGGCCATCGCGGCCGTGCGCGAGAGCAAGACCACGTTCGTGCCGAAGAACTGGGAGAACACCTATTTCAACTGGATGGAAAACATCCAGCCGTGGTGCATCTCGCGCCAACTCTGGTGGGGGCATCAGATTCCGGCCTGGTACGGGCCGGACGGCAAGGTGTTCGTCGCCGAAACAGAGGACGACGCGGTGTCGCGCGCGCTCGCCTATTACCAGGAGACCGGCGCGATCGGCGCGCACCAGGCGCAGGACATGGCGCGCCATTCCGAGAAGCGCGCGCCGTTTCTCACCCGCGACGAGGACGTGCTCGATACCTGGTTCTCCTCCGCGCTCTGGCCGTTCTCGACGCTCGGCTGGCCGGACGAAACGAAGGAGCTCAAGCGCTTCTATCCGACGTCCACGCTCGTCACCGGCTTCGACATCATCTTCTTCTGGGTCGCCCGGATGATGATGATGGGCCTGCACTTTATGAAAGATATCCCGTTCAAGGACGTCTACATCCACGCGCTCGTCCGCGACGAGAAGGGCGCCAAGATGTCGAAGTCCAAGGGCAACGTCATCGACCCGCTGGCGCTGATCGGCGAATACGGCGCCGACGCGCTGCGCTTCACGCTGTCCGCTATGGCCGCGCAGGGCCGCGACATCAAGCTCTCGACCCAGCGCGTCGAGGGCTACCGCAACTTCGCGACCAAGCTCTGGAACGCCGCGCGCTTCGTCGAGTTCAACGGCGCGGCGCGCGTGGCCGGCTTCGATCCGAAATCGGCGAAAGAGACGCTCAACCGCTGGATCGCGCACGAGACCGGCAAGGCCGCGCGCGAGATCACGGAAGCCATCGAGCAGTACCGCTTCAACGAGGCGGCTGGTGCGGCCTACCGCTTCGTCTGGAACGTCTACTGCGACTGGTACGTAGAGCTGTCCAAGCCGCTGCTCACCGGCCCCGACGGCGCGGCGAAGGACGAGACCCGCGCCATGGCGGCCTGGGCGCTGGACGAAATCCTGAAGCTGCTGCACCCGTTCATGCCGTTCGTCACGGAGGAATTGTGGGCGGTGGCACCTGGTCCGAAGCGCGACGGCCTGCTGGTGCTGACAGCGTGGCCCGCGCTCGACGGCCTCGACGACGCGGACGCCGAAGCCGAAATCGGCTGGGTGGTGGACCTTGTGACAGCCATTCGCTCGGTGCGCGCCGAGATGAACGTCACCGCGCAGTTTGCGCTGGTGCTGGCCGGCGTATCGGCCGATACGCAAGCCCGCGCGCTACGCTGGGGCGACTTCATCAAGCGGCTGGCGCGTGTCTCCGACATTTCCGCCGCATCCGCGCCGCCGCAGGGCTCGGTGCAGCTTCTGGTGCGCGGCGAGACGGTGGCGCTGCCGCTTAAAGGCGTGATCGACCTCGACGCCGAGCGTGCGCGGCTCGCGAAGGAAATGGCGAGAGCCGAATCCGACATCAAGCGCGTCGACGCCAAGCTCGGCAACCCGCAATTCCTCGAACGCGCGCCCGAGGAGGTGGTCGAGGAGGAACGCGAGAAGCGCGAAGAGGCCGACGGCCGCCGGCGCAAGATCGTCGAGGCGCTGGAGCGGCTGCAAGGCGTGGCGTGAGCGAGCGCCGCCCGCTGTCGGAGCGGCTGATCCGCAGGGCGGCGCGGCCGCCGTTCGGCGGCGACCGTACGGGCAAGGGCTGGCTTGCGTCGTTTGCCCGCGCCCAGCCGCATGTCGTGGTGCGGCAGCGCATCGAGGCGCCGGGCTGGCCGAAGTTCTCGCGGCCCTTGCGGATCGCATTTCTGACCGATCTGCACGCCGGCTCGCACACCGCCGACGCCGAGCGGCTTGCCGCCATCGCTGCGGAAGCCGCCGCGATGGCGCCCGATCTCGTGCTGCTCGGCGGCGACTACGTCAACATGCAGCCGTTCGGCGGCGGGCGGCTGCCGCCGGACATCGTTGCGCGTGCGATGGCGCGGATCGAAGCGCCGCTCGGCGCTTTCGCAGTGTTGGGCAATCACGATTACACCTACGGCGAACGCGAGGTCGCGGCCTCGTTCGAGGCGGCCGGCATCGCCGTGCTCGATCACGTTCGCGCGACCGTGACCTTCGACGGGGCGGCGCTCGATATCGTCGGCGTGCCCGATGCGCATGTGGTGCGGGACCGTGCCCATGCGCTGCTGGCCGGGCTGTCGCCGCAGCGGCCCGCGATCGTATTGGCCCACGACCCGGTGTGGTTCGGCCATGTGCCCGCGGGGCCGTTCGTCACGCTGGCGGGCCATACGCATGGCGGCCAGATTCGTTTGCCGGGCCTCGGCGTTATTATGAATTCCAGCAAGGCGCCGCTGCGCTGGAGCCAAGGTTTGATTGTGGAGAACGGCCGCACGATGTTCGTCAGCGCGGGCCTCGGCACCAGCAGCGTGCCGCTGCGGATCGGCGTGCCGCCGGAGTACGCGCTGCTCGACATCGGCGGCGGATGACGTTGCAACTCGATCGGCGTTGCGGTTTTATGCCGCCCAACAAGAAGACTGCCGTTGGGGGAGACCAACCATGACCGACGAGGCACGCAACGTCGCAATCCTCAAGCAAGCCTACGCGCGTTGGAGCGATACGCTTGGCGCGTCCGCGGACGAATGGCTTGCGATCTGCGCCGACGACATCGCCTTCGGCTCGCTGGCGCAAGGCCCGGAGGGCGCGCGCTATCTCACCGAATACCGCAGCCGGAATGCGTTGAAGGAATACTTCGCCGGGATCGAGCAGGACTGGCAGATGATCGAATACGTCGCCGAGCATTTCGTGGCGCAGGGTGACCGCGTGGTGATGCTCGGCCGCTGCGCCTGGCGCTACAAAAAGACCGGCAAGGTGGTGTGGACGCACAAAGCCGACTCGTGGCGTTTTGCGGGCGGCAAGGCGGTGGAGTTCTTCGAGTTCTACGACACCGCGCAGGTGATGGCGGCATTGAGCTGACAAGGCGTCGATGAACATCTTCCTCGCCGGTGCCACTGGCGTTGTCGGGCGGCGGCTCGTTCCGCTGCTGCGCGACGCGGGTCACAACGTCACCGGCATCACGCGGTCGCCGGAGAAGGCGGCGGCGCTCGAAACGCTCGGCGTGCGCGCCGCGGTAGCCGACGTCTACGACGCCCGCGCGCTGCTCAAGGCGATGGCGGCGTCCTACCCGGACGTGGTGGTTCACCAGCTCACCGATCTGCCGCAGACACTCGATCCGTCGGCGCGGCCCGCCGAGTTCGCGGCCAACGCCCGGCTGCGGATCGAGGGCACGGCGAACCTGATGGCGGCGGCCTCCGTCACGGGCGCGCGGCGGGTGGTGGCCCAGAGTGTCTCGTTCTACTACGCGCCGGGGCAGGGGGCGCGGACCGAGACCGATCCGCTCGACTCAAGCCCGCAGCGGCAGAAGAGCGTGGCTGCGGTCGTGGCGCTGGAGGACAAGGTGCTGCACACGCCCGGCATCGACGGCGTGGTGCTGCGCTACGGCAGGTTCTGGGGGCCGGGCACCTGGTACGCGGAGCCGAAAGGCTCAGGCTGCGTGCACGTCGACGCCGCCGCGCACGCGGCGCTGCTCGCAGTCACGCGCGGCGCGCCCGGCGTCTACAACGTCGCCGAGGACGACGGCGCGGTGTCGGTCGAGAAGGCGAAGCGGGAGTTGGGGTTCGAACCGGGTTTCCGGCTGAACCGTTAGGCGGCGAGCACGGCTCTCCGCACGGCGTCCGGCAATGCAATCGAACGAAAATGCGATTTTGGATAGAGATAATCGTCGCCGGATTCATCGACGACCCGCAGGAGACCATGCTCTTCGGCCTTGGCGTCTCGAAGCGCGATGTAAATCTTTCGCTTTTCGAGCGAGGCCGGATAACCCTCGTTATCGATGCAGACGACCAACTGCTGTGCCTGGGTTTTTGCCATGTCGTGCGCTTCACAAAAGCCGTTTGATCTTGAATTCCTTGCGTCCGATCCCCGAAGCCTCATACCAATGTACTTCAGCGATTTGAACGGAGCCATCGGGCAAACGGACGCGTGCGATGCCCTTGCGCTTCCGCCATCGGCCGCGACCGTACAACCGTCTCAACCTGACGATTTCGCGGATGGCAGAGCCGGTAGCGAAAGTCTCGATCTCCGAAATCTGCCCCAGGATCTCGAATCGCATTGGATTATGGTCATCGCAGGGTCCAAATTGGTCAACGGTCCGGCCGGCGAAATCTCAGCCTTGAATTGCGGACGCCACCCTGTAAATAGCCCGCCATGAACGCACCTATTCGGGCCGGCCACAACCGTTCGCCCTTGGCGGACGAGATCGAGCGCCGGCGCACCTTCGCCATCATCTCCCATCCCGACGCCGGCAAGACCACGCTGACGGAGAAGCTGCTGCTGTTCGGCGGCGCGATCCAGCTTGCCGGCCAGGTCAAGGCCAAGCGCAACCGCAAGTCCACGCAGTCGGACTGGATGGCGATCGAGCGCGAGCGCGGCATTTCCGTCGTCACCTCGGTGATGACCTTCGAATACGGCGGCCACGTCTTCAACCTGCTCGACACGCCGGGCCACGAGGATTTCTCCGAGGACACCTACCGCACCCTGACGGCGGTGGACTCGGCGGTCATGGTGATCGACGCCGCCAAGGGTATCGAGGCGCGCACCCGCAAGCTGTTCGAAGTGTGCCGCCTGCGCGACATTCCGATTCTCACCTTCATCAACAAGATGGACCGCGAAAGTAGAGACCCGTTCGATCTGCTGGACGAGATCGAGAAGACGCTGGCGCTCGACACCACGCCCGCGAACTGGCCGGTCGGACGCGGCCGCGACTTCACCGGCACCATCGCCATCGAGGGCGGCGGCGTGCGCCTGCTCGAGGGCGACGCCGGCAAGGCCGGCACCTTGCGCGAGATGAGCATTGCGGACGTCGCCGCGCTCAATCCGAACCTGGACGCGGGCGCCATCGAGGGCGAGCTGGAGCTGGTCCGGGAAGCCTGCAAGAAGCTCGATCTGCAATCGTTCCGGGAAGGGCACCTGAGCCCGGTTTTCTTCGGCTCGGCGCTGAAGAACTTCGGCGTCGGCGACCTGCTCGATGCCATCGGCGCGCTTGCGCCGTCGCCGCGCGCCCAGAAGGCCGACAAGCGCACGGTGGAGCCCGACGAGCCGAACATGACGGCCTTTGTCTTCAAGATCCAGGCCAACATGGACCCGAACCACCGCGACCGCATCGCGTTCGCGCGGCTGTGCTCGGGCAAGCTCACGCGCGGCATGAAGGTCAAGCAGGTGCGCACCGGCAAGCCGATCTCGCTCAACGCGCCGCAGTTTTTCTTCGCGCAGGACCGCGCGCTCGCCGAAAGCGCTTACGCCGGCGACGTGGTCGGCATCCCCAACCACGGCATCCTGTCGATCGGCGATACGCTGACCGAAGGCGAGGACATCAACTTCGTCGGCGTGCCGAACTTCGCTCCCGAAATCCTGCGCCGCGTTCGGCTGCCGGACGCGATGAAGGCCAAGAAGTTGCGCGAGGCGCTGCAGCAATTGGCGGAAGAGGGCGTCGTTCAGGTGTTCCGCCCGCGCGACGGTTCGCCCGCGCTCGTCGGCGTCGTCGGGCCGCTGCAGCTCGACGTGCTTCAAGTGCGGCTGAAGGAGGAATACGGCCTCGAAGTTCTCTGGGACGTGGCCGAATTCGCGCTGGCGCGCTGGATTTCCTCCGACGATCCGAAAGCGATTGCCAAGTTTGTCGCCGACAACGGACTGAGCGTCGCCGACGACCTCGACGGCGACCCGGTGTATCTCGCCCGAAACCAGTTCTATCTCGACCATACGCGCGAGCGGGCGAAAGCCATCACGTTCACCGACGTCAAGGACCGTCACGCGGTTCGCACGACGGGCTGAAATTGCCGAAACGGCTTGCTCAGGAACCTCGACCCCGCGAGCCCATAGCGCCACGGCAACTCCGCCGCCTTGGTGATTCCGATCCGCACGCCGGTGGCAATCTCAGGCGCGTTTTCGCGCGCGAAGATTTCGAACGGGTGGCGGTCGAGCGGCAGCCCATTGTGCAGCCGCCCGACGCCAAGCGCCTGGGCGAGGCGGCCCGGACCCGAGCACAACAACCGTTCTTCGGACAGCCTACGGCGCCGCCGCATTTTGGTTAGCCCGTGCACCGGCTCGATTGCCCGGATCAGCACCGCGCTCGCCGAGCCTTCCGCTTCGCAGACGAAATTCAGGCACCAGTGGATTCCGTAGGAACGGTAAACGTAGGCAAAACCCGGTGGGCCAAACATGACCGAATTGCGCTGCGTGCGCCCCCGGAAGCTGTGGGCAGCCGGATCGGTGTGGTGATAGGCCTCAACCTCGGCGATCCGGCCGCCGACCTCGTCCACCAGGAGGGTGGCCCCGATCAGTTCCGGCGCAACCTCGTGCACGCTTCGCGCGAAAAACCCTCGGTCGAGTTTGGCTGCGGGCATTTGGCACTGCGGTGCGATAGGGTGGCTGTGGCGCGGCGGCAACAATCCTAGAACTTTTAAATCATATCCCACGATCTGCCGCACCGCGCCGCGATTTGGCCATACCCTTCCTTGAGACGAGACGGCGTCCCCAAGCCGTTGCGACATTTCCGGTTTTCCGGCCGGATCGGGCCGCGGCAGGACGCGAGATAATCCGCATGCAATATCCCGCGGGGGGATAGCGGCGGACGGGCCCCAAGTGACCGCAGACGTGAGCTTGGAAGCGACCTGGAACGTCGATGGACGCGACCACTGAAACCCAGTCCGGCTTACGGCGCCGCGTCTTCAAAAGGACACGTTGTGCCGCGGATTTGCGGCCGGCCGGCCGCGATGTGGCCAGGGACGTCCGCGACACTGACGCCGTTGAGACGGTTTGCAATGCGCGTATCTAGAACCTTCATCGGCGTCGCGGTGGTCGGGCTCGCGTTCGGGTTCGAGCCCGCGCGTTCGCTCGACGGCACGCCGTCGACCGATCTGGCGATCGGTGCGGCCGCACCGCAGTCGCCGGTCGATGCGTTCCGGTCCGCGACCGAGGCACTGAAGACCGGCCAGAAGATGCGCGCGCTGATGTCGCTGCAATACGCTGCCGAGCACGGGCACGGATTTGCGATGTGGCAGCTCGGGCGCATGTACGCCGAAGGCGACGGCGTTCCGCGCAACGACTACCGCGCTTTCGAGTATTTCCAGAAGTTTGCCGACACCCACGCGGATGTGCATCCGGGCATCCCGCGCGCGCGCTTCGTGGCCAACGCCTTCGTCGCGCTCGGCCACTACTATCTCGACGGGATTCCCAACACGGCGGTCGCACCGAGCCCCGACCGGGCGCGGCGGATGTTCGCTCACGCGGCGTCGTATTTCGGCGATCCTGAAGCGCAGTATCAGCTCGGACGGTTGTACGTGGAGGGGCAGGGCGTGGACCGCGATGCGCGGCGCGCGGTGCCATGGCTGCTGCTGTCGTCCAACAAGGGCCACTACAAGGCCCAGGCGCTGCTCGGTCGCATCCTGTTCCACGGCGAGCACGGCATGCGGCAACGCGCGTCCGGTCTGATGTGGTTGACGGTCGCCTCCGACGGACCGGGCGGCAAGGTGGAGTGGATCGCGGAACTGCGCGAAACGGCGCTGAAGCAGGCGAGCGACGACGAGCGCGCGCTGGCCCTGATCTTGATCCAGCGCTGGGTCGAAGGCCGCCGCCAGTAGCGGCCGCGGCTCACTCCGGGTCGATCGCCAGATCCGCCCAGACCGGAACGTGGTCGGACGGCCTTTCCCAGGAGCGGACGTGTTTGTCGATGCCGGCTCCGGAGAGCCGGTCGGCGGCCTGCGGCGACAGCAGCAGGTGATCGATCCGGATGCCCCAGTTTTTCGGCCAGGCGCCGGCCTGGTAGTCCCAGAACGTAAAGTGGCCCGGATCGTCGCTGACGGCTCGGATGGCGTCGGTCAGTCCGAGATGGGTCAGGGCCCGGAACTTCTCCCTTGTCCGCGGCAGAAACAGTGCGTCCTTGCTCCAGGCTGCGGGATCGTGGACGTCGCGCGGGGTGGGGATGACGTTATAGTCGCCCGCCAGGATCAGCGGCTCTTCCAGATCGAGTCGTTCATTTGCATATTTAATAAGACGATCCATCCATTTGAGTTTATATGTATATTTCTCGGTATCGGGTGGGTTGCCGTTGGGCAGGTAGATTGACGCCACGCGCAGGACGCCGCGCGTTGTGGAGATCGTGGCCTCCAGAAAGCGGGCATGCTCGTCGGCCGCGTCGCCAGGCAGCCGCGGGGTGACCTCGTCGAACCGGAACCTGGACAGGATCGCGACGCCGTTGAAGGTTTTCTGGCCATGCACGGCCACGTTGTAGCCCAGGGCCTCGATGGGCTCCCGCGGGAACGCGTCGTCGACGCACTTGGTTTCCTGCAGGCAGACGATGTCCGGCGAGCGCTCGGCGAGCCAGGCGGTCAGGCTGTCGATTCGCTGCTTGACCGAATTCACGTTCCAGGTGGCGATGCGCATGTCCGAAAGCCGGTGGGCGGGATTAACCACCATGCCCGAGTTCTGCCTTTGCCGGAAGGATTTGGAGCAATCCGGCGATTGCGGTGTTCTAAGAAAGCTGGGAGACGGATGCACCCCGAAATGGGCTATGCTAAAATTCGTATAAACACGTACGAAGCGGGACTGCTGGAAGCCGGGGCGCCAAGAAGGGAGTACGGGATCGAATTATCGAATCCGTACCGATAAGGACTGATGACAAAACGAGCCCTGGTCTTGGGGGTGGCGGCGGTTGTTCTGATCGTGGGCGCCGTCGCGCTCTGGCGCGGCCCGTTCAGCGGGAAGGGGGCGGTGGCGCAGGGCCCGCGGCAGGGCGGTGGCGGCGTACCCGTGGTCACTGCGGTTGCGGCCAAGAAGAACGTGCCGGTCCAGATCGAACTCCTGGGAACGGTCACCCCGATCGCCAGCGTCGCCATCAAGTCGCGCCTGGAGACCGAGATCACCGCCGTGCATTTCCGCGATGGCGCGATGGTCAAGCAGGGCGACCTGCTCTTCACGCTCGACGCGCGCGCCATCGAGGCGCAGATCCGCGAAATCGACGGCCTACTCGCCAGCGCCAGGGCGCAACTTGAGCAGAACCAGCGCGACCTGGAGCGCTACACCGAACTGGTCGCCAAGAACGCAGCGACCCAGGTCACGCTCAATAACACCCGGACCCAGGTCAACGTGTGGAGCGCCGCGGTCAGCGCCAACTCGGCCAAGCTCGACAATCTGAAGGTTCAGCTCAGCTACGCGACCATCCGCGCACCCATTTCCGGGCGCGCCAGCATGGCCGCGGTCAAGATCGGCAATTTCGTGCGGCCCGCCGACACCGCGCCGCTTGCCACCATCATCCAGACCGCGCCGATCTACGTGACCTTCGCCTTGCCGCAGACCTCGCTGCCGACGTTGCGCGCGGCGCTCGGCGCTGAAACCGCGACGGTCCGGGCGATCGTTCCGGGCGAGGAGCGCCACGCCGACGGCCAGGTGTCGATGATCGAGAACCTGGTCGACGTCTCGACCGGCACAGTCCCGGTGCGGGCCACCATGCCCAACGCCGGCGAAATTCTGTGGCCCGGAACGCTGGTGCGGGTGCGCCTGACGTTCCGCGAAGAGGAGGCGGTGACGGTGCCGCCGACCGCGGTCCAGGTCAGCCAGACCGGCGCATATGTTTACGTGGTCGCCAACGGCGTGGCGAAGGTGCAGCCGGTCAAGGTTGCGCGCACTCTGCAGAACGAAACAGTCCTGGAAGGCGGTCTTGAAGGCGGCGAGACCGTGGTGACCGACGGCCATCTGCGGCTCACCAATGGCTCACGTGTGGCGCCCCGCCGCGCCAACGTGGGGTCCTGACGATGTCGATCTCGGAAACCTGTATCCGCCGCCCGGTGCTGACGACACTGATAACGGCGTCGCTCATCGTGTTCGGCATCTTCGGCTACCGGCTGCTGTCGGTGGCCGCGCTGCCGCGCGTCGACTACCCGACGCTGTCCATCCAGGCGACGCTGCCGGGCGCCAGCGCTGAGACCATGGCGTCGTCGATCGCCTCGCCGATCGAGCGCCAGCTTTCTACGATTTCGGGCATCACGTCGATGACCTCGGAATCGACGCAAGGCCAGACCCGGATCACTATTCAGTTCGACCTCGGCCGCGACATCGACGGCGCTTCGCTCGACGTGCAGACCGCGCTCGCGACCGCGGCGCGCCGGCTGCCGCCGGAGATGACCACGCCGCCGTTCTTCCGCAAGCTCAATCCGGGCGACTTCCCGATCCTGTTCGTGAGCGTGCGGTCCGACACGCTGCCGCTTTCGACGGTCAACGAATACGCAGAAACCGCGATTGCGCAGCAGATTTCGCAACTTCCCGGCGTAGCCCAGGTGCAGGTTTACGGCGCGCAGAAATTCGCGGTGCGCATCCAGGTCGACCCCGTGGAGGCCGCGGCGCGGAACATTTCGTTCGACGACATCCGCACCGCGGTCTCGCGGGCCAACTCGAACACGCCGGTCGGGACGATATTCGGACCGAAACAGACTATGACGCTCAACGCCTCGGGCGCACTCGAAAAGGCGGAAGACTATCGAAGGATCACGGTGGCCTATCGTAACGGCGCGCCGGTCCAGCTCGATCAGATCGCGCGCGTCATCGACAGCGTGGAGAACGACAAGATTGCGAGCTGGTTCAACGGCACGCGGTCCGTGATCCTCGCGATCCAGCGCCAGCCCGACGCCAACACCGTGGCGGTGGTCGACGCGGTGAAAGCGCAATTGCCGGGGCTGCGCGCACAGGTGCCGGCGGCGATCGAACTCGCGGTGCTGATGGACCGCTCGCTGTCGATCCGCGATTCGGTTCTCGAAGTGCAGATGCACCTGAGCATCGCCTTCGTTCTCGTAGTGCTGGTGATCTTCCTGTTCCTGCGCAAGGCGTCGGCGACGTTCATTCCGGCGCTGGCGATCCCGGTGTCCATAGTGGCGACCTTCGGGGCCATGTATGCGCTCGGATTCTCCATCAACAACATGACGCTGCTGGCGCTGGCGCTCTCGGTCGGATTCGTGGTCGACGACGCCATCGTGATGCTGGAGAACATCGCCCGCCATATCGAAGGCGGCATGCGCCCGTTCGAGGCCGCGCTGAAGGGCGCGCGCGAGGTGAGCTTTACCATCATCTCGATCACGTTCTCGCTGATCGCGGTGTTCATCCCGGTGCTGCTGATGGGCGGCATGGTCGGCCGCGTGTTCCGCGAATTTGCAGTGACGATCTCGGTGGCCATCGTGGTGTCGGGCTTCGTGTCGCTGACGCTGACGCCGATGCTGTGCGCGCGCGTGCTCAAGGAACACGACCCGCACGAAAAGCAGAACATCGTGCTGCGCGCGTTCGAGGCGATGTTCAACGGCATGATCCGCGCCTACGAGCGCACGCTCGACCTGGCCTTCGCCTACAAGCGCTTCATGCTCGGGGTCACCTTCGCCACGCTGGCCGGCAGCGTGTGGCTCTATATGGTCATTCCCAAGGGCTTCTTTCCGGCGGAGGACACCGGATTCATTGCGGCCACGACCGAGGGGCCGGCCGATATTTCCTTCCAGGCCATGGCCGAACTGCAGCGGCGCATCGCCGCGATCATCTTGAAAGACCCCGCGGTTGAGTCGGTCAATTCGACGGTCGGCGCCGGCGGCCCGAACGCGACCACCAATTACGGCCGCATGTTCATGGTGCTGAAGCCGCGCAGCGAGCGCAAGGAATCCTCGACCGCGGTGATCCAGCGTCTGCGCCGCACTGCGAACGTGGATCCCGGCATCCGGGTGTTCTTCCAGAACATTCAGAACATCCGCATCGTGGCGCGCATGGCGCGCAGCGAATTCCAGTACACGCTGCAATCGAGCGACACCGACACGCTCTATAACGTCGCGCCGGCCCTGCGCGACCGGATTGCCAGGGCCGAGGGCCTCCGCGACGTCACCACCGACCTGAACATCCGGAACCCGGAGATGAAGGTCGAGGTCGACCGCGAGAAGGCCGCCGTCTACGGCATCACCGTCGAGCAGATCCGGCAGGAGCTGTTCAACGCATTCGGATCGCGCCAGATCGGAACGATCTTCACCGCGTCCAACGACTATCAGATCATCCTGCAGAGCATGCCGGAGTATCAGACCAGCCCCGCGGTGCTCGACCGGCTTTACCTGAAGACCGCCGCGGGTCAGCCGGTGCCGCTGACCGCGGTGACGAAGCTCGTGCCCTCGGTCGGACCGCTGCAGGTCAATCACCAGGGCCAGCAGCCGTCGGTCACCATCTCGTTCAACCTCGCGCCCGGATTCTCGCTCGGCCAGGCGGTCGACACGATCAAGCAGATCGAGCGCGAGTCGGGCTTGCCGGCGTCGATCGCCACCGGCTTCCAGGGCTCGGCCCAGGTGTTCGAAGAGTCGCTGAAAGGGCAGGGCATCCTGCTGCTGGCCGCGATCTTCGCCGCCTATGTGGTGCTCGGCATTCTCTACGAGAGCTTCATCCACCCGATCACCATCATTTCGGGACTGCCGTCCGCAGGCATCGGCGCGCTGCTGACGCTCATCCTGTTCGGTATGGAGCTGACGGTCATCGCCATGATCGGCATCGTCATGCTGGTCGGCATCGTGAAGAAAAACGCCATCATGATGATCGACTTCGCCATCGAGCGCCGGCGCGTCGGGCTGTCGGCCGAAGCTGCGATGCGCGAGGCCGCGCTGCTGCGCTTCCGGCCGATCATGATGACGACTTTCGCCGCGGTGTTCGGCGTGCTGCCGATCGCCATCGGCACCGGCGCCGGCGCTGAGCTGCGCCAGCCGCTCGGCGTTGCGGTGGTGGGCGGGCTGCTGCTGTCGCAGCTGCTCACGCTCTACATCACGCCGATCGTCTATCTCTATCTCGACCGCATCGACCGGCTGGTGAAGCGCCGCATCGAGCCGCAGGTCGAGGAGGTGGCCGAGCAGCCGGTCAAACCGGCGGTGGCGGCCGAATAGAGCGCGACGTCCATACGGCGGCTGCCGGACTTCGGTGGGCGGGATTCACGGAATCCCGCCCATGGGCTTTTCGGCCGGCCGCGCGCCGGGGCAGCCATGCGGCCGCGGCCTTGTCCATGAGCGCCCGCGGCACTTAATCTGGCCGCCGGTCCGGCATCCGGAAAGGCTTCCATGAAAAGCGTCCTGATCAAGTGCGGTTGGCTCGTTACGCTCGATCCCAGGATCGGCAACTTCAAGGGCGGGGAGCTGCTGTTTCGCGGCAACACGATCGAGGCCGTCGGCCGCAACCTGAACGCAGCCGCCGACGAGACCGTCGACGCGACCCGCATGATCGTCATGCCGGGCCTGGTCAACGCCCACATGCACACCTGGCAGACGGCGCTGCGCGGGATCGCCGCCGAGTGGCTGTCGTTCGACTATTTCAAGAACGTGCACGGCAATCTGGCGACGAAGTACAAGCCGGAGGACAACTATCTCGGAAACCTCGTCGGCGCGCTGGCCCAGATCGACGGCGGCGTGACCACGCTGGTCGACTGGTGCCACAACATCACGTCGCTGGAGATGGCCGAGCGTGCGGTCGACGGACTTGTCGACAGCGGCATCCGCGCGGTGTTCGCCCACGGCACGGCAAAGCCCTTGAGCCAGACCGAAGGCATTCCGTTCACGCAAATTCCGCATCCGCGCGACCGCGTCGAGGCGCTGCGCAAGGGCAGGCTTTCGAGCGACGACGGCCGCGTCACGCTTGCCATGGCGATCCTCGGACCCGACTGGGGTGCCTGGGACGTGACGGTGCACGACATCCGAATGGCGCGGGAGTTCGGCCTGGTGTCGTCTTCGCACACGCGCCGGCGCGAGGATTGCGTCGTGCCCGACGGTTATCGCCGCATGGCCAAGGAGGGCCTGCTCGGCCCCGACCACAACCTGGTGCATGGCACGAGCTACGACCACGCCGACCTCAAGGTGGTGGTCGACAGCGGCGCGAGCCTGACGTCGACTGCGCTGGTGGAACTGCACCATCACATCGGCGACACCATCGTCGCGGCTTACCGCGAGGCCGGCGGCGCGCCCTCGCTCGGCATCGACGTGGAGCTCTACACCTCGGGCCAGATGTTCCGCGAGATGCAGGCCGCGCTGTTGTTCGCGCGCGGCAAGGAAATCCGCAACAACGTGTTGCGCGGCAATTCGCACTACAAGACCATGCCGGTGCGCTCGGTCGAGGCGCTGGAATGGGCGACGATCAACGGCGCGCGCGCCTTCATGCTCGACAAGAAGATCGGCACGCTCACGCCCGGCAAGAAGGCCGACATCGTCATGCTGCGCGCCGACGATGTGAACATGGCGCCGGTCTGGGACCCGGTCTATTCCATCGTCGAGATTGCAGGCGCGGGCAATGTCGACACCGTGATCGTCGACGGCGTCACCCGCAAGAAGGACGGCAGGCTGACGTTTCCGGCCGATGTGCTGCGCAAGCGCATCGGCGAACTGACCGAGTCCGGCGCGCGCATCATGCGCGAAGGCGGCTACAAAGTTGCGACGGCGCCGGACTGATTAAAGCGAGAAGCTCGTCCCGCATCCGCAGGAAGCCTTGGCCTGCGGGTTGTTGACCTTGAACGAGGCGCCAACCAGGTCGTCGACGAAATCGATCTCGGAGCCGGCGAGGTATTGCAGCGACACCGCATCGACCAGCACCGTGACGCCGCCGCGGTCGATGGCTACGTCGTCTTCGGCGCGGGTGCGGTCGACGTCGAACTTGTACTGGAAGCCCGAACAGCCGCCGCCAAGCACGGATAGCCGCAGCATGGCGCCCGTCGGCTCGGACTTGAGAATCTCCCCGATCCGCCGCGCTGCCCGCTCGGTCACTGTGACGCCGGTGGTCATGCCGGTTCCTTGCCGGTTGCGTCGCCGATTTCCTCGAAATCGACCGCCCGGCGCAGGAGGCCGGGACTCGATTGCATCCGGTTTCGGGTGATAGTTAAGTGCGCCAACGCCCAAGGTCAATCGAGCGGAGTCCATGGCGGTCCAAAACGCGGCGGTCCATCGCGCCGGACGCGCGCCTTTTGCGTCCGATCCCGGCCGCAGCGCCGGCCGCCGCTTTCCGGAGCCCGAAAGCGCGACCCGCAGCGCCTTCCGCCGCGACTGCGACCGCATCATCCACTCCTCGGCGTTCCGGCGGCTGGCCTACAAGACCCAGGTGTTCGTGTTCCATGAGGGCGATCATTTTCGCACCCGCCTCACGCACACTTTGGAAGTGACCCAGATCGCGCGCTCGCTGGCCCGTGCGCTTTCGGTCGACGAGGACCTGGCCGAGGCCTCCGCGCTCGGCCACGATCTCGGCCATCCGCCGTTCGGCCACGCCGGCGAGCGCGCGCTCGACCGCTGCCTCGCCGATCATGGCGGCTTCGACCACAACGCCCAGACCCTGCACGTCGTCACCGCGCTGGAGCGCCGCTATGCCGAGTTCGACGGTCTCAACCTGACCTGGGAGACGCTCGAAGGCCTTGTGAAACACAACGGTCCGCTGACGGACCGCGCGGGGACGCCGGTTGCGCGCTACCGAGAGCGCGGCCTGCCGCGCGCGATCGCGGCCTATTCGCGCGCCCACGATTTGCACCTGTGGAGCCATCCGAGCGTCGAGGCGCAGGTCGGCGCGATTGCCGACGACATCGCCTACGACGCCCACGACATCGACGACGGCTTGCGCGCCGAGATGTTCGCGCTCGAAGACATCGCGGACCTGCCGCTGATCGGCGACATCCTGCGCGAGGTGGACGCGCAGCATCCCGGCACCGAACCCTCGCGCCGCGTGCACGAACTCGTACGGCGCCTGATCACCCGGATGATCGAGGACGTGATCGCGGAAAGCCGCCGCAGGCTCGATGCGGCCGCGCCGGAGTCGGTCGAGGCGGTGCGGGCCGCGGGCAGGGCTGTGGTGGCGTTCTCGCCCGCGATGGCCGCGGCCGATCGCGCGATCAAGGATTTTCTCTATCCGCGGCTCTACCGGCATCCGCGTATCATGCGCATCATGGGCGACGCCGAGGCGGTGGTGGCGCGGCTGTTCGGGCACTTCTCGTCGCAGCCGGGCGACATGCCGCGGGAATGGACGGCCGATCTGGACGAGGCCGACGCCGCGGCACGCGCGCTGCGCGTCGCCGATTTCATCGCCGGCATGACCGACCGTTTCGCGATGATCGAGCATGCTAGGCTGGTCGGTCCGACACCGGACCTGCGTTAGCGGCCGTCCGCGCGCGTCAGGCGATCCTGGCGACCCGCCCGGCGGGCGCCGCCTCGGCGGCCGGACGTTGCGGTTCGAGCAGATGCATGAGCGTGTCGAGCGGACGGGGCTTGCTGAACAGGTAGCCCTGCATTTCGACGCAGCCCAGCGCGCGCACCGTGTCGAGCTGCGCCTGGGTCTCGACGCCTTCGGCGGTCGCGGTCATGTTGAGGTTTGCGGCCAGGCCCGCGATTGCGCGCACGATGGCGCTGGAGTCGCCGTCGTCCGGCAGGCCGCTGACGAACGAGCGGTCGATCTTGATCTTGTCGAACGGGAACTTGCGCAGGTTGCTCAGCGACGAATAGCCGGTCCCGAAATCGTCCATCGAAATGCTTACGCCGAGTTCGCGCAGCCGGTGCAGCGTCGCCATTGTGGTCTCGGTGTTCTGCATCACGACGTTTTCGGTGATCTCGATCTCGAGTCGCCGCGCGGGCATGCCGGCCGCGGCCAGCGCGCCCAGCACGACCGGCACGAGGTTCTGGTTCATCACCTGGATCGGCGACAGGTTGACCGCCACCTTGATGTCCGCGGGCCAGCGCGCGGCGTCGATGCAGGCCTTGCGCAGCACCCAATCGCCGATCGGCACGATCAGGCCGATCTCCTCGGCGACCGGCACGAAGTCGGCCGGCGAGACCATGCCGCGCTCGGGATGGTTCCAGCGCAGCAGCGCCTCGCAGCAGGTGATGCGGCGGTCGTCGACATTGACCAGCGGCTGGTAGTGCAGCTCGAATTCGCCCGCAGTCAGCGCCTTGCGGAGCGCGATCTCGATCTCGCGGCGCTCCTTCATGCGGCGGTCCATCGCGGCCTCGAAGAACCGGTAGGTGCCGCGTCCGTCGGCCTTGGCGCCGTAGAGCGCGAGGTCGGCGGCCTTCAGCAGCGCGTCCGGCTCGCTGCCGTCGGTGGGCGCGAGCGCGATGCCGATGCTGGTGTCGACCACGGCCGCGTTGCCGGCGAGATTGTAGGGCGCGCGGACGGCCTCGCCGATCCGGCGCGCCAGCATCGCCACGTCGACCGGCTGCTCGATGCCGGCCTGGATGACGGCAAACTCGTCGCCGCCGACGCGGGCGACCATATCGGTCTCGCGCACGCAGCACTGCAGCCTCTCCGCCACGATCTTCAGCAACTCGTCGCCGAACTGGTGGCCGAGGGTGTCGTTGACCCCCTTGAAGCGGTCGAGGTCGAGATAATGCACCGCGAACCTGTCGCCGCGCGCGGTGCCGGCGAGCGCCTCGGTCAGCCGCTCGCGGAACAGCACGCGGTTGGGCAGGTCGGTCAGCGCATCGTACCGCGCCATGTGCGCGATGCGCTGTTCGGCACGGCGGCGCTCGGTGACGTCCTCGTGCGTGGCCACCCAGCCGCCGCCGGCCATCGGGTGGTTGACCACGTGGACGGTGCGGCCGTCGGGCAGTTCGGTCATCCGGTCCATGGTTTCGCTGCGCGCCATGCAGCCGTCCAGGTCGGCGATGTAGGCGTCGATGTCGCCTGCGAACACGCCCATGGCGGCCCGATGCTGCAGCAACTCGCGCATGGTGCAGCCGGGCTTCACGATGTCGGGCGACAGCCGGTACATCTGAAAATAGCGGTCGTTGCAGATCAGGAGCCGATGGTCTCCATCGAACATCATCAGCGCCTGCGACATGTTGTTGGTCGCGGCGTCGAAGCGCCGGTTCTGCTCGCTGAGTTCGGCTTCGCGCTCGCGCAGCGCCGCGGTCCGTTCCTCGACCTGCGTCTCCAGCTTGCGGTTGAGCTGGTCGAGCTCCTGGATCATCAGCGAGAGCGAACGGTCGGTGCGCTTGCGGTCGCGCTCGGCCTGATCGTAGGCGGCCACGACCAGCTCGCGCAAAACGTCGAGGTCGACGCCGCCCTGGGGGCGGGTCGCCTTCGCGAGTTGCCGGTCGAACAGCTTGTTCACGATGCTACGCCGCTTCCGTGATTGCGGTGACGGTCATGGTCTGGTTGTGCAACTCGCACACGCCGGATGCCGCATGCGGCGAGATTTCGCCGTACGAATAGAAGCCGATGCGCGGCATGCGCGCGCCGAGTTCGAGCCCCGCGGCCTCGACCTCGTCCATGGTGCGCTGGCCCATCAGCAGCCGCCGGCCGATGCAGCTCACCAGCACGGCCAGGCCCTCGCGGTCGGCGGTCTCGCCGAGGCCGGAGCGGGCCTGCCGTGCGGCCTCGGCCGCGCCCGCGGCGAGCCGGTCGAAGTTGCCGCGCATCAGCTGCGCCACCCAGCCCTCCGGCACGTCGCCCGCAAACGTCATCGAGCGCTTCTCGCGGTCGATCGCGAGAATGGTTCGCACCACGTCGTGGTCGGGCTGGCGCGGATCGCGGATCAGCAGCGGGAACAGCAGGCCGGTGCCGGGCAGGCCCTTGGCTTCGTCCTCGCCGAGATAGCGCTCGTAGAGATCGAGCGCAGGCTCGCCGTCGAGCTCGAACAGCACGTTGCCCCTGGAGCGCGTGATGCGGCGGCGCGGACCGAATTCGTCCCAGCCCCCGGCGCTGCCGTGCCCAATGCGGATCGCCGAGCCATAGAAGCCGATGGCCGCGACCGAGCCGCTGGCGGGTTCGCAGTCGGCGCCGACGAGGGTGCGTTCGAACGCTGCGCCGTCGCCGGCAAGCCCCCCGGTCAGCGGCACGCGGGGGCCCACGGCCTCGACGATGCCCGCCACCAGTTCGCTGCCGTTGACGCTCAAACCGTCGGACAGCACGAAAATGCCGGCGAGCCCGTCGGCCTTGAGCACATTGCCGAGGGCCGTGCCGCAGCGGCGCGAATGCTCCGGTCCCGGCGCCGGCTCGCAGGCGAGCTTGAGGCCGGTCGCCTTGAAGCGCAGCGCGGCCGCGCAGATTTCGTCGTCGCTGACGTCGTCGTTGCTGATCTGGCCGCCGGTGCTGCAGCCGACGATGCGCGCCTTGGGGAACATCGCGCGCAGCTCGCGAAAACGCGTACCGCAGGCCAGCGCCTCGCGGGTGCCGAAGTACAGCACCAGATCGGCGCTGCCAGCGTCAGTGCCCGCGACGCGCCATCCGCGCGCAGCGCTCCAGCAAACCTGGTGCGTATGCATCGGCGTTCTCCCCGCCTCGACGGCCGGCGACGAGCGGAAAGGCTACCGAATTCGCATGAATATCCAGTTATCGATCACGGGATAATTCATTGATAGTAAACCACATTTTCGCCATGTGATGAGGATTTTGCGGGTTTTGCCGTGGGTTGCGGCCCGATCGTGCAACAACCGCGAAAATTGGCGCGGCGCCGTCAACCAAACATTATCCGTCTTGATCGCACCTGCATTCGCGATTTGCTATCAGCAGCCGTCATGAACGTCTTTCACCGCTACACCGAACACGTCTGCCAAGCCGTCGAAACGCTGGTCCGGGCCGGGGCCATCGCAACGCGTCCCGACCTTGCCCGTATCGTCGTCGAGCCGCCGCGCGAGGCGAGCCATGGCGATCTCGCGACCAACGCGGCCATGGCGCTGGCCAAGGATGCCGGCATGAAGCCGCGCGATCTTGCCGAGAAGATCGCAGCCGAACTTTCCAAGCGTCCCGATGTGGTCAAGGCCGATATCGCCGGACCTGGCTTCATCAATCTCACGCTCGATCCCGCGGTGTGGCGCGAGGCGCTCTCCGACGCGATCCGCGCGGGCGCGGATTACGGCCGCAGCGCGCTCGGTGCGAATAAGCCGGTCAATGTCGAATACGTCTCGGCCAATCCGACCGGGCCGATGCATGTCGGCCACTGCCGGGGCGCGGTGTTCGGCGATGCGCTTGCGAACCTGCTGGCGTTCGCGGGCCACAAGGTCACGCGCGAATACTACATCAACGACGCGGGCGCGCAGGTCGACGCGCTCGCGCGCTCGGCGTTCCTGCGCTACCGCGAGGCGCTGGGTGAGAATATCGGACCGATTCCGGAAGGACTTTACCCCGGCGAGTACATTACGGACACCGGCACAGAGATTAGCGCGCGGTACGGAAACAAGCTCAGAAATCAGATCGAGGCTGAATGGCTGCCGGTCGTGCGCGACACGGCAATTGCGAATGAGATGGCAAGAATCCGCAGCGATCTTGCGGCGCTTGATATCAAGCATGACGTATTCTTCTCTGAGCGATCGCTGATCGAAGGGCCGGTTGATCGCGTCGGCGCTACAATCGACTGGTTGCGCCAACAAGGCCACGTCTACGAAGGCCGCCTGCCGCCGCCGAAGAGCGGCGCGGTCGAGGACTGGGAGGACCGCGAACAGACGCTGTTCCGCGCCACCGCGTTCGGCGACGACGTCGACCGGCCGCTGAAGAAGTCCGACGGCAGCTACACCTACTTCGCCTCCGACATCGCCTATCACAAGTCCAAGTTCGACCGCGGTTTCCGCGACATGATCGACGTCTGGGGCGCCGACCACGGCGGCTACATCAAACGCATGAAGGCTGCGGTAAGGGCGGTGAGCGGCGGCGAGGCCGATCTCGACGTCAAGATCGTGCAGCTCGTGAAGCTGATGCGCGCGGGCGTCGAAGTGAAGATGTCCAAGCGATCGGGCGAGTTCGTGACGCTGCGCGACGTGGTCGAGGAGGTCGGCCGCGACGCCGTGCGCTTCATGATGCTCTACCGCAAGAACGATGCGGTGCTCGATTTCGACATGGCCAAGGTGATCGAGCAGTCGAAGGACAATCCGGTATTTTACGTCCAGTACGGGCATGCCCGCGGCCACTCGGTGTTCCGCAACGCGGCCGAAGTCGTGTCCGGGCTGCCGCAGGATGCGCGCGCCCGCGCGGACATGTTGTCGCGCGTGCCGCTCGGTCGGCTCGACGATTCCGCCGAGCTCGCATTGATGCGGAAAGTCGCGCTGTTTCCGCGCATTGTGGAGGCCGCCGCGCAGGCCCACGAGCCGCACCGGGTGGCGTTCTATCTCTATGAACTGGCGAGCGAATTTCACGCGCAATGGACGCGTGGAAACGCCGCGCCACATTTACGCTTCATTATCCAAGATGATCCAGAACTAACGTTGGCCCGCCTTGCATTGGTACAGGGCGTCGTCACCGTTTTCGCCTCGGGCCTGGGGCTGCTTGGAGTAGGGGCGCCCGAGGAGATGCGGTAACTCGGTGTCGTTGGACCGCGGGTCCAACGCCGGGGACGGCCTGAACAAGGCCGCCGAGGTGTACCGGAGCCGGAAGTCAGGATGGCTGACGACAAAACGCGCGTTATCGACCGAACGATTCCTATGGCCGCGAGCCGGGAAACGCAGGGCAGGGCAACGATCCGCTCGCCGAACTGGCGCGTCTGATCGGCAAGAGCGACCCGTTCGCCGAACTCGATCGGGCCGCGCAGGAACACAACGCCGCGCGGCAGTACGCCGAGCCGCAGCATCCGCACTACGCCGGCGAGCCGCAGCAGGGTTACGCGCAGCCGCAGAGCTACGCGCCTGCGCCGGGATATCCGGGCGCGCCGCCGCTGCCTCCGCTGCCGAATTTCGGCAGCGATCCGCTGTTCGGCGAACCGCTGCCGCCGCGGCAGAACGAATACCCGCCGCGTTATGCTGAAAATCCGCCGCCGCCCCAGCCGGAATGGCCGTCGGCACCGCCGCCGTTCGCGCACGACCCCTTTGCGCTGCCGTCGGCCGCATCCGCGCAGCATCCGCACGCGCCGCATCCGGCCGAGCCGCGTTTCGATCCGCAAGGCTTTGGCGCCCATCAGCCGGCCGGCGGTGGCTACCAGCCGGATCTGCCGGGATTTGTATCGCCGCCCTACCAGCCTGCGTCCGACCGGCCGCCGTTCGCGCCGCCCGTCTATCCCAGCGAGCCGAACGCCGGAGCGATGCCGCCGCCGCACGACGACGAATTCTATGACGACGCTCCGCGCAACGACCGCCGCAAGGGCATGGTGACGGTGCTCGCCGTGCTCGGCTTGGCCGTGCTCGGGACCGCCGCGGCCTTCGGCTATCGCAGTCTGTTCGGCGGGCCGGGCGGGTCGTCGCCGCCCCCGATCATCCGTGCCAGCAACGAACCGGCCAAGGTCGCGCCGCCAAAGACCGCAGCCGCCGATCCCGCCGCCAGCAAGATCAACTACGACCGGTTTGGCGACCGCAGCCAGAACGAGCAGGTTGTGGTGCGCGAGGAGAAGCCGGTCGATACCAGCGATCTGGCGCGTACCGCAGCGCCTCGCGCGGTGGTGCCGACCCTGACGAGCCCGCCGCAGGCCGCGGCCGGCGGCAACCCGCCGGGCACGATCGGCGAGCCGCGCCGTGTACGCACGGTTCCGATCCGTCCCGACGGGCCGGAATCCGCGGCGCCGTCGCAGGCCGCCGCTCCGCCGCCCATGCCGGTTTCGCCGCCGCGTCAGACGACTACGGCCACCGCCGCTTCGAATGCGCCGCTCGACGTGACGCCGTCCGGATCCGCGGTACGCCAGCCGGCACAGCCGCAAACCCGCACCGCCGCGCGTCAGCCTGCGCCCGAGCCGCCGCCGCGGCAGGCCGCTCGTCCGGCCGCTCCGCCGTCTGCCAACGCGCCGCTTTCTCTCAGTCCGGACGGCAATCCGCCGCCGTCCGCGGTCCGCGAACCTCCGCCACCGCGCACCGCGCGCGCCGCCCCGGCGTCGTCGGGCGGCGGCGGGCGCTACCTGGTGCAGGTGTCCTCGCAGCGCAGCGAGGCGGATGCCCAGGCGGCGTACCGCAACATCCAGTCGCGGTACCGGAACGTGCTGGGCGGCCACGGTCACGTGGTGCGGCGCGCCGACCTCGGCAGCAAGGGCGTATACTACCGCGCCATGGTCGGGCCGTTCGGCACCCGCGACGAAGCCGTGCAGGTCTGCTCCAGCCTGAAGTCGGCGGGCGGGGACTGTATCGTCCACTAATCCCCACGGTTTCTTGACCCTCGGCGGCGATGCAAGTTAAGCCGCGCCGATGGCGGCGCGCGCGCTTATCGCTGGGCTTTCCGGGCACAGGCTTACGAACGACGAGCGCGCGTTCCTGCGCGAGGCCCGGCCTTGGGGCTTGATACTGTTCAAGCGAAACGTTGAGAGCAAGGACCAAGTCTCTGGACTTGTTGGCGAAGCCTTACATGAGATGGGTTGGCAGGCCCCAGTCCTGGTCGACCAGGAGGGCGGCCGGGTGCAGCGGCTCGGCCCGCCGCATTGGCCGGTCTATCCGCCGGGCGCGGCCTATGGGCGGCTCTACGAACGTGACCGTGGGTCAGGTCTTGCGGCGGCACGGCTCGGCGCGCGGCTGATTGCCTCCGACCTCAAGCCGCTCGGCATCGACGTCGACTGCCTGCCGCTTGCCGACGTTCCGGTTCCGGGCTCCGACAACGTGATCGGCGACCGCGCCTATGGCGACGCGCCGGACCAGGTCGCCGCCATCGCCGGCGCCGTTGCCGAAGGCCTGCTCGCGGGCGGCGTGCTGCCGGTGCTCAAGCACATCCCCGGCCACGGCCGCGCCACCGCCGACAGCCACCTGAAACTGCCGACGGTCGACACCGCCCGGGGCACCCTGGAAGCGACCGATTTCGCCGCATTCCGTCCCCTGAAAAAATTGCCCTTGGGAATGACCGCCCATGTGGTTTTCAGCGCGATCGATCCTGTGTTACCGGCAACGACTTCGGCCACAATGATCGGCGAAGTGATTCGCGGCTTCATCGGTTTCGACGGTGCGTTGATGAGCGACGATGTGTCCATGGGAGCGCTGTCCGGCTCGATCGCCGAGCGCACCCGCGCGTCGCTTTCGGCCGGTTGCGATCTGGTGCTCCACTGCAACGGCGATCTCGCCGAGATGCGGGCGGTGGCGGAGAACGCGCCGGAACTCAAGGGCGAGGCGCTGCGGCGCACGGATGCGGCGCTCGCCGCCCGGATCGCGCCCGCGCCCTTCGACGTTTCGGCTGCGCGGCGGGAATTCGCGGCCATGATGGAAATGCAGGCAGGCACATGATCGACGGCCAGCCGTTCGAGATGGATATCGCCGAGCGCGGCACCGACGAGCCGGCGCTGGTGGTCGACGTCGAGGGCTTCGAAGGCCCGCTCGACCTGCTGCTCACGCTCGCGCGCCATCAGAAGGTCGATCTGGCGAAAATCTCCGTGCTGGCGCTGGCCGAACAGTACCTCGCCTTCATCGAGGCCGCGCGCAAGCTGCGGCTGGAGCTCGCCGCCGACTATCTCGTGATGGCGGCCTGGCTCGCCTATCTCAAATCGCGCCTGCTCTTGCCCGAACAGCAGGGCCCCGAAGGCCCGAGCGCCGAGGACATGGCGAACGCGCTGGCCTGGCGGCTGAAGCGCCTGGAGGCGTTCCGCGAGGCGGCGGGCCAGCTCATGGGCCGCCCGCAGCTCAACCGCGACATGTTCGGCCGCGGCGATCCGGAGCCGGTGGCCGACATCAAGCACCCGCAATGGACCGCGACGCTCTACGATCTGCTGTCGGCCTATTCGTCGCAGCGCCAGAAGTCGGCGCTCGGCCACGTGCGGCTGCCGGAGCGCAATGTCTGGTCGCTCTCCGAGGCGCGCGAGGCGCTGGAGCGCCTGATCGGGCAGGCCGGCGACTGGAGCCGGCTCGACGAATACCTGATCTCGTATCTGGTGCAGCCGGCGATGCGGGCGACGGTGTTTGCGTCGAGTCTTGCGGCGACGCTGGAACTGGTGCGCGAAGGCGTCATCGAGGTGCATCAGCAGTCGGCATTCGCGCCGATCTATCTGCGCAAGCGCGAGACGGTGGTCGCGGTGACGGCGGGCGCCGGCGAGGCTCCGCCGCGCGCCACCGACTGACGCGGCGGTAAACGTATCCTAGGGAGAGTTGGAGGCATGGCGGCCTTGGCGGAGCGACGGATCATTCCCCACGAAGAGCTGAAGGCGCGAGCCGAGCAGCAGCAGGAGCCGCAACAGCCCGAAGCCGTGGCGCGGCCGGAGCATCTGCGGCTGCTCGAAGCCCTGCTGTTCGCGGCCTCGGCCCCGCTCGACGAAAAGACCCTCGCCGCGCGGCTTCCCGAGGATGTCGACGTCAAGGAAAGCCTGCGCGCGCTGCAGGCCGAATACGCCCCGCGCGGCGTCAACCTCATGCGCATCGGCAGCAAGTGGACGTTCCGCACCGCGACCGACCTGTCGTGGCTGCTCACCAAGGAAGCGGTGGTGCCGAAGAAGCTGTCGCGCGCCGCGATCGAGACGCTGGCCGTGATCGCCTACCACCAGCCGGTGACGCGCGCCGAGGTCGAGGAAATCCGCGGCGTGGTCATGTCCAAGGGCACGTTCGACGTGCTGATGGAGACCGGCTGGATCAGGCCGCGCGGCCGCCGCAAGGCGCCGGGCCGGCCGATCACCTACGGCACCACGGAGGACTTCCTGTCGCACTTCGGGCTCGAGGCGCTGGGCCACCTGCCGGGCCTGGAGGAGCTGAAGGGTTCCGGCCTGCTCGACAACCGCCTGCCGCCGGGCTTTGCGGTGCCGATGCCGTCCGACGATCCGGGCCTGCGCGACGACGAGGACCCGCTGGAGCCGGGCGACCTCGATCTCGGCCTCGCGCCCCCGCCGGAGCGCGTGGAGGAGTAGAAGCGGGTCATTCCGGGGCGCGAGCGCAGCTCGCGAGCCCGGAATCCAGGGCTGCAATCTCGGAGCTGGCTGCCCAGGATTCCGGATCGCCGCTTCGCGGCGTCCGGAATGACCGTGTTGACCGCCACGCCGAATGCCCAATTCTTCAAAGTTCCCAGAGATTTGTTACGGTTAATCATGCCTGCTGCCGGGGCCGTTTCCGCGTCCGGTCGTTCTTGTTTTTGCCGTTCTGGACGCCTAGGTTGACCCCAAGACCGAGGGGGGCGGCATTCCGCCGGTCGGCGCGGAGGGTTTTTCGATGGGTTCGATGAGCGTTTGGCACTGGATCGTGGTGATCGCCGTGGTCCTGTTGCTGTTCGGCCGCGGCAAGATTTCCGAGCTGATGGGCGATGTCGCCCAGGGCATCAAGTCGTTCAAGAAGGGCATGGCCGAGGACGAGCCGGCCAAGACCGAGACGCCGCCGGCCGAGCCCAGCAAGACCATCGACCACCAGGCCGGCACGCCGACCGCGCAGTCGACGCCGGCGGGCCAGCCCGCGTCCGGCGCGCAGCAGCGGTCGTGACCTGAATTTCCGCGCGGCATTCGGCGTTGGAGGTTTTCAGAGGGGCGCCGGCCGCAGGTCAGCGCCCCTTGGAGTTTGAGCGGCCATGTTCGACATCAGCTGGAGCGAACTTCTGATCATCGGCGTGGTCGCGCTCATCGCGATCGGGCCGAAGGAGCTGCCCGGCGCCTTGCGCGCGCTCGGTAACTGGATGGGCAAGATCCGCCGCATGGCCTCCGAATTCCAGGGCCAGTTCAACGAGGCGATGCGCGAGGCCGAGATGGCCGACATCAAGAAGCAGGTCGACGACGTGACCGGCGCGGTGTCGAGCTACACCAATTTCGATCCGATGCAGACCGTGCAGAACGAGGTCGACAAGGTCGTCGGCGATCCGTTCGGCAAAAAGAGCGCGACGGACACGGCGTCGGTCACCACCACCGACCCGGGCGCGGTGTCGCCCGAGGCCGTGCCACAGTCGGCGCCGGCGCCCGTTGCGGAGTTCAACGTGCCGCCGACCGACGTCGCCGCGGCGCAACCCCAGCCGCAGCCGGCCGACGCGGCGCCCGCGCCTGACGCGCCCAACGACGCGCCAAGGTCCAAGGTCGGGAGCGGCTGATGGTGACCGAAGCCGACGAGAAAGAGATCGAGGCCAGCAAGGCCCCGCTGATGTCGCACCTGATCGAGCTGCGCTCGCGGCTGATCAAGGCGCTGATCGCTTTTGCGATCGCGATGGTGGTCTGCTTCTTTTTCGCCAAGCCGATCTACAACATCCTGGTGTGGCCTTACGTGTGGGTCGCGGGCGTGGAGAACACCAAGTTCATCTACACCGCGCTGCTCGAATACTTCATCACCCAGCTCAAGCTCGCGCTGTTCGGCGCGGCTTTCATCGCGTTCCCGGTGATCGCAAGCCAGATCTACATGTTCGTGGCTCCGGGGCTCTATCGCCACGAGCGCCAGGCCTTCCTGCCGTACCTGGTCGCGACGCCGTTCTTCTTCGTGCTCGGCGCGCTGGTGGTCTATTTCGTCGTGATGCCGCTGCTCATCCGCTTCTCGCTCGGCATGCAGCAGGTCGGCCCGGGCGAAGCCGAGATCGCGCTGCTGCCCAAGGTCGGCGAATACCTGTCGCTGATCATGTCGCTCATCCTTGCCTTCGGCGTCACCTTCCAGCTTCCGGTGATCCTGACGCTGCTCGGCCGCATCGGTGTGGTCAACGCGCAGATGCTGCGCGAGAAGCGGCGCTATTTCATCGTCGGCGTGTTCGTGCTGGCGGCGGTCGTCACGCCGCCCGATGTGATCAGCCAGTTCTCGCTGGCGGTGCCGCTGATGGCGCTCTACGAGCTCTCGATCTACGCGGTGAGGCTCGCGGAAAAGAAGGCCAAGGCCGATGCGGACGCCAAGGCGAAGGCGGAGGCCGACGCGGCCGGCACCCAGGCCAATCCGGCCGAGTAGGGCGGGTCTGTCCGCCACTTGACTTAATTCCTCTAAAGTGGAATAAAGTCTCCATCCTGTCCACCCGAGGGCGTTGTCATGAGACGTCGTTGCAGCGGGGCGGGATGCGGCTTCCTGCGGGTGAGGCTCGTAACCTCGCTTCCGGGCGGCCCGGGGCTCCGCCCGGAGGACAAATTAGACCCTCCTGCCAGGAGCTGGCTGACGGGGCGAAATTGCCCCGCAAAGCGCGGCCCGGGACCGAAAAATGCCGCCGTGGAGCGCCGGGAGGCGCGCGTGTCTTTTCGCCGAGACACGCACATGCCTCTCACGAGGCGTGAACTGAAAGATTGGGCGCCGCTCGGCGCTCCACCCCTCGGACTTGTGTCCGGGATGGAAAGAGGAAGGCCGGCGGCCGGGCGCCGAATGAACCCCGGGCGATGAAGCGCGCGCGGTGTCATTCCGGGGCGCCGCCGAAAGCGCGTCTACGCGCGTCTTCGACGCGCTATGGCGGCGAGCCCGGAATCCAGGGCCGCACACGCAGCGTTTGCAGCCCCTGGATTCCGGCACTCGCTTCGCTCGGCCGGAATGACGCCGAGGAAATGGCTGGTAATGGCTGGTGCGGTCACGCAGAAACCGCACGCATTCCGCATATCGGCGCTATAAGAACGCCGCCGATTCAAGGTAGTCACGACTCATGCACGACATCCGCGCGATCCGCGACAACCCCGAAGCCTTCGACAAGGCGCTGAACCGCCGCACGCTCGACGATGCGTCGAAGGCGCAGTTCTCGTCCAAGAACCTGCTCGTGCTCGACGAGGCGCGGCGCACGGCGATCCAGCATTTCGAGCAGGCGCAGGCGCGGCGCAACGCGGCCTCGAAAGAGATCGGCCAGGCGATGGCCAAGAAGGACAACGCCACCGCCGAGCGCCTGAAGGCGGAGGTGTTCGAGTTCAAGGAGACGATCCCGAAGCTCGAAGCCGCGGCCAAGGCCGCGGGAGAGGCGCTCGACAAGGTGCTGGCGACGATCCCGAACCTGCCGGCCGGCGACGTGCCCGACGGCAAGGACGAGCACGGCAACGTCGAGCATCATCGCTATGGGGCGAAGCGCGACTATGCGTTCGCGCCGAAGCAGCATTTCGAACTGGGCGAGGCGCTCGGCCTGATGGACTTCGAGACCGCGGCGAAGTTGTCGGGCGCGCGGTTCGTGGTGCTGAAGGGCGCACTGGCGCGGATGGAGCGCGCGCTCGGGCAGTTGTTCCTGGACGTGCACACCGGCGAGCACGGGTATCAGGAGGTCAATCCGCCGTTGCTCGTGACTGATGACACGATGTTTGGAACAGCCCAGTTGCCGAAGTTTCGAGAAGATCAGTTTGAATCCTATAAGCCAGTCGACCTGATGGAACGTTGGGGAGAAGCCGAGGCAATCGCGAATCAAGAGCGGCTACGCCTCATCGAGGCAGGCAAAAAATGGCAAGAGGCGTTTTCACAGGTCAGCGTCACAAATAAATTGATGGAGTTGCCAGCGGCGAAGCAGAATTATTGGCTCATCCCCACCGCCGAAGTCCCGCTGACCAATCTCGTCCGCGAATCCATCGTCGATCCCGACAAGCTCCCGATGCGGCTCACCGCCTGCACGCCATGCTTCCGCGCGGAAGCCGGCGCGGCCGGCCGCGACACCCGCGGCATGATCCGCCAGCACCAGTTCACCAAGGTCGAGCTGGTGTCGGTCACGACGCCGGAGCAGAGCAACGACGAGCACGAACGGATGCTGGCCTGCGCCGAGGAGGTGCTGCGCCGGCTGGGCCTGCACTACCGCGTGGTCACGCTCTGCACCGGCGACATGGGCTTCGCCTCGCGCAAGACCTACGATATCGAGGTGTGGCTGCCGGGCCAGAACGCCTACCGCGAGATTTCGTCCTGCTCCAACTGCGGCGACTTTCAGGCGCGGCGCATGAACGCGCGCTTCAAGGGCGACGATGGCAAGAACCAGTTTCTGCACACGCTCAACGGCTCGGGCGTGGCGGTCGGCCGCGCGCTGATCGCGGTGATGGAGACCTATCAGGACGCCGACGGCAGTGTCGTTGTGCCCGACGCGCTCGCGCCCTACATGGGCGGGGTGAAGAAGATCGAGAGGAAGGCGTGAAGCAGTTGCGGCAATCGCAGGTTTCGTGTCCCGGACGCGTTGCAGCGTGCAACGCTGCAACGCAGATCCGGGACCCCGGTTTCTTTTCGCAAGCAAGGCAATCGGGGTCCCGGGTCTCCCCCGGCTCAGTGCCGGTGTCGCCCGGGACACGGGGCTGAGCAATGCGCATTCTCGTCACCAACGACGACGGCATTCACGCGCCCGGCCTCAAAATCTGCGAGGAAATCGCGCGCGAATTGTCCGAGGACGTCTGGGTGATCGCGCCGGAGTTCGACCAGTCCGGCGTGTCGCATTCGCTGACGCTCAACGATCCCTTGCGGCTGCGCCAGCTCGGCGAGCGGCACTTCGCGGTGAAGGGCACGCCGACCGACTGCGTGATCATGGGCGCGCGCCACGTGCTGCCCGAGCAGCCGGACTTGGTGATTTCCGGCGTCAACCGCGGGCGCAATGCCGCCGAGGACGTGCTCTATTCGGGAACGGTCGCGGGCGCGCAGGAGGCCGCCGTGCTCGGCATTCCTGCGTTCGCGCTGTCGCAGGCGCATTCGGCCGGCAACAAGCACCAGCCGAACTGGAACACCGCCAGGCAGCACGCGCCGGAGATCATCCACCGCGTCTTGAAGCAGGGCATCCCGCGCGACGTGCTGGTGAACGTGAACTTTCCCGACTGCTCGCCGGGCGCGGTGAAGGGCGTCATGGTCGCGAACCAGGGCAAGCGCGACCAGCAATTGCTGCACATCGACGCGCGCCACGACGGCCGCGGCAATCCGTACTACTGGATTGCGTACGCGCGCGGCATCAAGCCGATGGGCCGCGACGGGACGGATCTCGCGGCGCTGAACGACAACCGCATTTCGGTCACGCCGCTGCGCTTGGATCTCACCGACGAGACCTACCTGAAGACGCTTACCGGCCTGTTCAAGTGATTGGCGACGACAACGCGCGCATGGAGTTCATCCTGATGCTGCGCCAGCGCGGCATCAGCGACCAGGCCGTGCTGCGCGCGATGGAGGAGGTGCCGCGCGAGCGCTTCGTGTCCGAGCCGGCCGCGAAGCAGGCCTACGCCGACCGCGCCCAGCCGATCGCCTGCGGCCAGACCATCAGCCAGCCCTACGTGGTCGCCTATATGACCGAGGTGCTGAAGGTCGAGCCGCATCACCGCGTGCTCGAAGTCGGCACCGGCTCGGGCTATCAGGCGGCGGTGCTGTCGCGCATCGCAAGCCGCGTGGTCTCGATCGAGCGCTACCGCACGCTCGCCGACACTGCGCGCGCCCGGCTGAAGTCGCTCGGCTACGATAACGTCGAGGTGCTGCTCGGCGACGGCATGCGCGGCGAGCCGATCCGCGGGCCCTACGACCGCATCGTCGTGACGGCCGCGGCCGAGACGATGCCGGAGGCGCTGGTCGAGCAACTGGCCGAGGGCGGCATCATGGTGCTGCCGCTCGGTCCGCATCACGACGCGCAGCACATCGTGCGGATCACCAAGACCGCGGACGGCCTCAAGCACGAAAAGCTGATCGCGGTGCGGTTCGTGCCGCTCCTGCCGGGGCAGGCGAGGGAGCTCTGAGGCGGGCTTTCGGCCGTGTCCGGATTGCGGCCGCGGCGGGCCAATTTGTCCGGAATTCGGCCGGCTTTCATTAGGGTTGAGAGAGTCTTTCAAGCTTAAACGCTTGTTTACCCGCCGGGTGTTTAACAGTTCCCAAGCGTGCAGTTGCGTACGAGTGGGAGAAGTCATGCGTTGCGTCGTCGAGCCCCATCGCTCGCGGCCGTGGGGCCGCTTGGCCGTGCTTGCCGCAATCGCGGTCACTGCCGCCGGCTGCAGCACCGATTTCGACCGGCTCGACAACCCGTTCCGCTCCAGCAGCGCGCCGGCCTCGCAGGAGGTGACCGGCTCGGTCCAGCAGCAGCGCACGCAGGGCGTCCAGTCGACGCCGTTGCCGCCGCCGACGGCTGCCACGCCGTCGACGCGGGCCGCATCGTCCGGCATTTCCGGCGGCTCGCGCGGCCTAGGCTCGTTCCAGCCCGGCCAGCCGCAGCCCGAGGTCACCGGTTCGGTGCCGCCGAAGCCCGCGCCCCAGAAGGCCGCCGCGCCCGCGCGTCCGGCTTGGAACTGGGAGGGCGGCACGCCGGTTACGGCGGCGCAGGGCGACACCGCCGAGACGCTGTCGCGCCGCTACGGCGTGCCCGCGGCCGCGATTGTCCAGGCCAACAATCTTTCGAGCGGCACCGCGATCCGACCCGGCCAGCGGCTGGTGATCCCGCGCTATGAGGCGACCGGCAGCGTCGGTCCACAGCGAACGGCGCAGCCCAAGCCGCAGGCATCGGGAGCATCGAGCCATGTGCACGTGATCGCGCCCGGCGAGACGCTGATGAAACTGTCGCGGCATTACAACAAGCCGCTGTCCGAGATCGCACGCGCCAACAACATCCCGCCGCACACCATGGTGAAGGTCGGCGACCGCATCACGATTCCGGGCGTGCGCGCGACGCAGCAGGCGCTGGCGTCGCGGGCGCAGGCCGCGCCGCAGCCGCCCAAGCCCGTCGCAGCCGCACAGCCGGCGAGGCCGCAGCCGCCCAAGGTGGCCGCGGTGCAGACCACCGCGCCCGTCACGACGACCGCGCGCCTTGCCGCGCCCGTCAACCCGGAGCCCGCGCCCGCCGCCAAACCGAAGGCGGAGGCCAAGGTCGAGCCCAAGCCGGAGACCACCACTAGCAGCACGACGGCCGCGTTCCGCTGGCCGGTGCGCGGCCGGGTGATCGCGGGCTTCGGGCCCAAGACCGGCGGCCAGCAGAACGACGGCATCAACATCGCGGTGCCGGAGGGCACGCAGATCCGCGCCGCCGAGGATGGCGTCGTGGCTTACGCCGGCAACGAACTGAAGACCTACGGCAATCTGGTGCTGGTGCGGCATCCGAACGGCTACGTCACCGCCTACGCCCACGCCAGCGAAATCCTGGTCAAACGCGACGAGCAGGTGAAGCGCGGACAGGTGATCGCCAAGGCCGGCCAGACCGGCAATGTCGCGACCACGCAACTCCATTTCGAAATCCGCAAAGGCTCGACGCCGGTCGATCCGATGCCGATGCTGGAAAAGGGCGGCAACGGGTAGGCCGCTCGATGCGGAAAACGAACAAGGCCGCCGGTTTCGGCGGCCTTGTCATTTCGCGATCGCTGATCGGCCGCGTCAGTTTGCGGCGAAGCAGTAGATCAGGCCTTCGCCGCCGGAGCCGCGCAGCGCCTCGATGCTGCAGCCGCGCGAGGGATGCGAGGCGTTCCAGGACTTGGACGGTGCGTCGTCGCGCAGCCCCATGCGGTCGTGATGACCGACGAACGCCGCGCCTTCGCCGCTCTTGGTCCAGTTGCCGCAGGTCATGTCCTTGCCGGGCGGATAGGCGCGGCCGTCGGCGGTCGAGCCGGTGAGGATGTCGTGGCGGTTCGGGACGAACAGCCGGCTTGGGATGCGGCGGCCGTTCTCGGCGAGGCCGGTCTCGGTGTCGATCTTGTTCTTGTCGGAGTGCAGGTCGTCGACGTTCACTGCGATCTGCTGGCCGGCTGCGTTGTACCAGGGGCCCTTGCCGATGCGGTCGCGCGCGTTGACTGCGGGCTTGTCGCTTTCGGCTTGCGTGCTGAGATAGGCGCGCCAGGTCTTGCCGCCGGCGCCGTGGCGCGCCGCCAGCGTCTGGCAGTGCTTGTCGGCGCCTTCGAGGCCGCCGAGATCGGCGCCCTTGCCGGGATTGCTGCTGGTGATGAAGAAGGTCATGTTGGGGAACTGCGGCGGTTGCTGTTGCGCGCGCAACTCCTGACTGAAGAGCAGCGGCGCGGCTGCGGCCATGGCGAGTGCTGAAATTCGGATGCTGGTCTTCATGAGCTTCCTCCGGACCGTTGGTTCGATGCAATCGTTGGGATTTCCGCGCCGTCACCGGGCGGACGTTCCAAGGTTGAAGCTTATCGGGGCTGTCGGAGCGCCACAATCGAGCGCGTCCGGCAAAAATTTTCGACGCGCGATGGAATAGGATGGAAATGCGCTTCCGGCGTTGCTGCGGCCGTCAAATCTTGACGGCGAGCCGCCCGGCCAGGTCCTGTACAAACTGCCAGGCGACGCGGCCGGAGCGCGCACCGCGCGTGGTCGCCCATTCCAGCGCCTCGCGGCGGAGGTCGTTGGCGCCGACCGGAATTTTGTAGTGCGCGACGTAGCCATCGACCATGGCGAGGAACTCTTCCTGGCTGCAGCGGTGAAAACCGAGCCAGAGACCGAAACGGTCGGACAAGGAGACCTTCTCCTCGACCGCCTCGCCGGGATTGATTGCGGTCGCGCGCTCGTTCTCCATCATCTCGCGCGCCATCAGGTGGCGGCGGTTGGATGTGGCGTACAGGATTACGTTCTCGGGCCGGCCCTCGATGCCGCCTTCGAGCACGGCCTTGAGCGATTTGTAGGACGTGTCCTCGGCTTCGAACGACAGGTCGTCGCAGAACACGATGAAGCGGTACGGTGCCGGCCGCAGCAGCGTCATCAGGTCGGGCAGGCTTTCGATGTCCTCGCGGTGGATTTCGATGAGCTTGAGCTTGCCTTTGGCGTGCGAAGCGTTGACCGCGGCGTGCGCGGCTTTGACCAGCGAGGACTTCCCCATGCCGCGCGCGCCCCATAGCAACGCGTTGTTGGCGGGCAGGCCGCGCGCGAACCGCTCGGTGTTCTCCACCAGCGTGTCGCGCACGCGGTCGATGCCTTTGAGCAGTCCCATGCCGACGCGGTTCACGCGCGCGACCGGCGCGAGCCGTGCGCCGTGCGGGTGCCAGACGAACGCGTCGGCAGCAGAGAAACCGGGCTCGGTCTTGGCCTCGGGCGCGAGCCGTTCGAGCGCCGCCGCGACCCGGGAGAGCAACGCGGAATCGGAACCGGACGGCGGGCGGGTCTTGGCTTTGGGGCGGGACTTTTTTCGAGCCATCGGAGGGCCTTGCGCTGGCCGCTCCCTTAGCGGTCCGGCCGCGGCCTCGCAAGCCGACGAAACCGAAAAACTCAAGAATTGAGGCCATTTGGCCGCGCCACATGACATTGCAATTGGACGGCCGACCGCTATATTCCGCGCACATTTCGGGCGCCGCTGGGGCGGCAGGCGCCGCCGGGACAGCCGCCGCAACCTGAAGGCCCGTCATGCGATGCCCGTCCGCGATCTCACCGGCCTGCTCGCGTTCGGGCGCCGGCCGCGCGCGGCGGCAAGGCTTGGCGGGCGGCGATTGCGGCGTTGCACCGATCACATTCCACCACAGAGGCTAGGACGACGGATGTTGGGGACGATCATTCGAAGCGGCATTCTTGCGGGCGCGATCGTTACGGGCTCCGCCGCGCCCGCCTATGCGCAGGCCGGTGGCGACAATCTGCTGATTTCGCTGCTGCCGTTCATCCTGATTTTCGTGATCATGTATTTCCTGATCCTGCGGCCGCAGCAGAAGCGCGCCAAGACGCATCAGGAGATGGTCAAGAACGTGCGGCGCGGCGACACGGTTGTCACCTCGGGCGGCCTGATCGGCAAGGTGACAAAAGTAATCGACGACGAACAGATCGAGGTCGAAGTCGCCGAGGATGTCCGCATCCGGCAGGTGCGTTCGATGGTCGCCGACGTCCGCGCCAAGGGCGAGCCGGTGAAGGACGAGGGCGCGTCGAGCTGAGCGCCGCATCGGCTCAGGGCGGACCATTCGCATGCTGAATATTTCGAAATGGCGAGCGACGACGATTGTGGGCACGACATTGATCGTGTGCCTGTTCGCATTCGGCAATCTCCTTTCGGCTTCGGCATTCCAGGGTCTGCCCAAATGGGCGCAGCGCCACATTGTTCTGGGTCTCGATCTGCAGGGCGGCTCGCACATCCTGCTTGAGGTGGACTCGGCGGCTGTGCGCAAGGAGAAGATCGAAACGCTGCGCGACGACGTGCGGCGCGTGATCCGCGAGAACCGGCTCGGCAGTCCCGCGGCCGCCGTGATCCGCGGCGAGACGGTCGAGTACCGCGTGCGCGAGGGCGGAAATTTCCAGCTCACGATGCAGAAGCTGCGCGAACTGTCGCAGCCGCTCGGCGGGCTTCTGAGTGCGACCGGACAGCGTTCGGTCGAAGTGGTCGATGCGGGCGGCGGCTTGATCCGGCTCACGCCGACGCAACCCGCGATCGTCGAGCGCATCCGCCAAGCCGTCGATCAGTCGATCCAGATCGTCGAGCGGCGCGTGAACGAGCTTGGCACCGTCGAGCCGACGATTCAGCGCCAGGGCGTCGACCGCGTTCTCGTTCAGGTGCCGGGCCTGCAGGATCCCACGCGCCTGAAGGAACTGCTCGGCAAGACCGCCAAGCTGTCGTTCCGCATGGTCGATCAGACGGTCCCGGTCGATCAGGCGCAGCAGGGCCGCGTGCCGATGGACTCGGAGGTGCTCAAGGGCTCGAAGGCCGAGAACAATCAGCCTTACGTGATCGAGAAACGCGTTCTGGTTTCGGGCGAGGACCTCACCGACGCGCAGCCCGGTTTCGACCAGCGCACCAGCGAGCCGATCGTCACCTTCCGCTTCAACAACAACGGCGCGCGCCGCTTCGCCCAGGTGACGCAGGAGAACGTCGGGCGTCCGTTCGCCATCGTGCTCGACAACGAGGTGATCTCCGCGCCGGTGATCCGGGAGCCGATCCTTGGCGGCTCGGGCCAGATTTCCGGCAGCTTCACCGTTCAGCAGGCCAACGATCTCGCGATCCTGCTGCGCGCCGGCGCGCTGCCCGCGCCGCTGACCATCATCGAGGAGCGCACCGTCGGACCGGGCCTCGGCCAGGACTCCATCGACGCGGGCATCAGGGCGTCCTGGATCGGCTCACTGATGGTCGCGCTGTTCATGCTGGCGACCTACGGGCTGTTCGGCCTGTTTGCGGTCTTTGCCGTCGCAATCAACGTGGTGATGATCGTCGGCGTTCTGTCGCTGTTCAACGCGACACTGACGCTGCCCGGCATCGCGGGTATCGTGCTGACCGTCGGCATGGCGGTGGATTCCAACGTGTTGATCTACGAACGCGTCCGCGAGGAGGTGCGCAGCGGCAGGTCCGCGATCAGCTCGCTCGATGCGGGCTTCTCGCGCGCGCTTGCCACAATTCTGGACTCCAACATCACGACGTTCATCGCGGCGGCCGTCCTGTTCTTCATCGGATCCGGTCCGGTCCGCGGCTTCGCGCTGACGCTCGGCATCGGCATTATCACGACGGTCTTTACCGCCTTCATGCTCACGCGGCTGATGGTGGCGTCGTGGTACCGGATTTTCCGCCCGCGCACCGTACCGATCTGATCGAGAAATCCCGTGCGCCACCTTCGCATCGTTCCGGACGATACCAAATTCGACTTCATGCGCTTTCGGCGCTTCAGCTTTCCGACATCGGCAATCCTGTCGGTGCTGGCGCTGCTCGCCTACTTCTCCCTGGGGCTGAACTTCGGCATCGATTTCGTCGGCGGCACGATGATCGAGGTGCAATCCAAGACCGGGCCGGCGGACCTCGGGCGGATGCGCTCGACGCTGAATGCACTCAATCTCGGCGACGTGCAGCTGCAGGAATTCGGCGCCCCCACGGACGTCTTGATCCGCGTCCCGCAGCAGCCGGGCGGCGAGGGCGCGCAGCAAGAGGCCGTGGCCAAGGTCCGGGCGGCGCTCGGCGCCGATGTCGATTATCGCCGGATTGAGGTGGTGGGCCCGCGGGTCTCCGGCGAGCTTCTCACCTACGGCGTCATCGGGTTGATGCTCGCGATTCTCGGAATCCTGATTTACCTGTGGTTCCGCTTCGAGTGGCAGTTCGCGCTCGGAGCGATGATTTCCAACGTCCACGACCTGGTGCTGACCGTCGGGTTCCTGGCGATCATGCAGATCGATTTCGATCTCAGCGGGATCGCGGCGCTGTTGACCATTCTCGGTTATTCCCTCAATGACACCGTCGTGATCTACGACCGCATCCGCGAAATGCTGCGGCGATACAAGCGGCTGCCGATGCACGAGTTGCTCAACATCGCAGTCAACGCCACGCTGTCGCGCTCGATTATCACCCACGTCACCACGACGCTCGCACTGCTCTCGCTGCTGATTTTCGGCGGTCCGGTGCTGTTCGCGTTCACCGCCACGATGATGTTCGGCGCTATCCTGGTCGGCGCCTACACCTCGATCTTCATCGCCGCACCGCTGCTGATCTACCTCGGCGTGGGCGAAGGCCGGGAAATGACCGCCGCCGACGACGATGATCAGGCGGCGGAGACCCCGGCCAAGCGCTGACCTTTGACCGCGACGCCAGGCAGCCCGCACTATCCGAGACCCGCGCCGATCGAGGCCTACGGCAAGGGCGGGTTCCGTTTCGCGGGCATGTCGCACCGCGGCTCGCTCCTGTGTCTGCCGAGCGGCATCTGGGGCTGGCCGGTGGCTTCCGCTGCCGAGATCACCGAAGCGGCGCTGGAGCCGGTGTTCGCCGAGGCGGCCGCGATCGGACTGTTCCTGATCGGGGCCGGCCGGGAACGCTGGATCATGCAGGACGCGCTGCGGGAGCGTTTCATGTCCTGCGGGATCAACGTCGAAATCGCGCGCACGGGCACGGCGGTCAGCACCTACAATATCCTGCTCGAAGAGGGCCGGCGGGTGGCGGCCGGGCTGATCGCGGCCGAATGAGCGGCAATTCGGCGGCAATGGGCGTCTCCCTGATGGCGCTGCGGTGACGTAAGGTCGCGCCATGCCGGATGCCTTCGAACATTGCGAACGGCTGGTCCGCGATCACGACAAGGACCGGTTCCTGGCCGCGCTGTTCGCGCCGGCAAAGCACCGCCGTGCGCTGCACGCGCTTTACGCCTTCAACCTGGAGATCGCACGGACGCGCGAACTGGCACGCGAGCCGATGCCCGGCGAGTTGCGGCTGCAATGGTGGCGCGAGGCGCTCGGCGGCGAGCGCGCCGCCGACGCGCAAGCCCATCCGGTCGCCGCGGCCGTGTGCGACGTCACCGTGCGCTACCGGCTGCCGCCGCCGATGCTGGTCGACCTGATCGATGCGCGCGCATTCGATCTCTACGACGAACCGACGGCGCGCCTGAACGACCTCGAACTCTACGCCGTCCGCACCTCGTCGGCGGTGATCGAACTGGGCGCGCGGATTCTCGCCGACGGGCGCGATCCGGGGCTCGGCGACCTCGCAGGCCATGCCGGTATCGCTTATGCGATGGCAGGCTTGCTGCGTGCGCTGCCGATTCACGCGGCGCGGCGGCAGCTCTACGTGCCGGCGGAGACGATGGCGCGCTATGGCGCGCGCGCCGAGGATCTATTTGCCGGGCAGACGACGACCGAATGGCGGGCGGCGCTCGCGGAACTGCGGCTGCGCGCGCGTCATCACCTCGACGCGGCGCGGCGGCTGATCGGGGACGCGCCTGCATTGTCGGCTCCCGCGTTGCTTCCGGTCGCCCTGGTGCGGCCGATGCTCGACCGCATGGAGCGGCGCAGCTACCGGCCGCTTGAGCCGAGCGAACTGCCGCAATGGCGGCGGCAATGGATTCTCTGGCGCGCGGCACGCTCGGGACTGCGCAAGGCGTTCTGAATCATTCTGCGGCAAGCCGCGCGCCGCCGAGCCAGGCTTCGAGATCGGACATGGCGCGGGCGCAGAGCGCGCGCTTCTTGGCGGCGGCCTTGGCCGGACCGCGCAGGCGCGTCCCATCGGGGGCCTTGTTTGGAACGCTCGCAAGCGGCGGGAACAGACCGAAGTTGACGTTCATGGGCTGGAAGGAGCGCGGACCGGCGTCGATGGTTTCGACGTGGCCGCCGGTGATGTGGCCGAGCAGCGCGCCGTGGGCGGTCGTCGGCGGCGGTACGGTCAGCGGCTCGCCGCGCCGTTCGGCGGCGGCGAAACGCCCGGCCAGCAATCCGATTGCGGCCGACTCGACGTAGCCCTCGCAGCCGGTGATCTGGCCTGCAAAGCGAAGCCGCGGCATCGCCTTCAGCCGCAGCGTTTCGTCGAGCAGCTTCGGCGAATTGAGGAAGGTGTTGCGGTGCAAGCCGCCGAGCCGCGCGAATTCGGCGCGTTCGAGACCGGGAATGGTCCGGAAGATGCGCGTCTGTTCGCCGTGGCGCAGCTTGGTCTGGAAGCCGACCATGTTGAACAGGGTGCCGAGCCGGTTGTCCTGGCGCAACTGCACGACGGCGTAGGGCTTTTGCTGCGGATGGTGCGGATCGGTCAGCCCGAACGGCTTCATCGGCCCGTGGCGCAGCGTCTCCGGTCCGCGCTCGGCCATGACCTCGATCGGCAGGCAGCCGTCGAAATACGGTGTGTCGGCTTCGAATTCGTGAAAGGAGACCTTGTCGCCCGCGACCAGCGCGGCGACGAAGGCTTCGTACTGCGCGCGATCGAGCGGGCAATTGATGTAGTCGGCGCCGGTTCCGCCCGGACCGGCCTTGTCGTAGCGCGACTGGAACCAGGCGACGTTCATGTCGATGCTGTCGCGATGCACGATCGGGGCGATGGCGTCGAAGAACGCCAGCGCGCCTTCGCCGGTCAATCCGGAAATGGCGCTTGCGAGCCCCGGCGAGGTGAGAGGGCCGGTCGCGACGATGACGCTGTCCCAGTCTTCCGGCGGCAGCGCCAGTTCCTCGCGGCGAACTTCGATCAGGGGGTGCGTGCCGAGCGCCTGCGTCACGGCGCCGGAAAATTCATCGCGGTCGACCGCAAGCGCGCCGCCGGCCGGAACCTTGTTGGCGTCCGCGGTCCGCATGATCAGCGAGCCGAGCCGGCGCATTTCGGCGTGCAGGAGGCCGACGGCGTTGGTGTCGGCGTCGTCGGAGCGGAACGAATTGGAACAGACCAGTTCGGCCAGGCTACCTGTCTTGTGGACGGGTGTCGCGCGGTCCGGCCGCATCTCGTGAACAATCACGGGCACGCCGGCCTCGGCGATCTGCCAGGCCGCCTCCGAACCTGCGAGCCCGCCTCCGACGACGTGAACCACTTGCCTCCGAACTGTCGACATGGCGCAATACCTAGGCGGCGGCGGTGTTATGAGCAATGCCGGATTGCTTTGGAGCGGTAATGACGATTTTTCGGTGTCGAATTGGCGTGGCGGCGGCTTTGGCCGCCGTTCTGGTGTTGTCGGGTGCCGGCCGGGCCGCGGCCGTCGAGCTGTCCCACGAAATCCGCCAGATGTACGCCGCGACCAACGCTTCGCCTCCGACCGCCAGCCAGATGATGATTTGCTACGGCTTTGTCTGCCGGCTGCGCGCCATCCTGCACTTCGGCCCCGGCGACCGGGCTGCGATCCGCAGCATGATGGCGGCTGGTCAGGGCTCGCCCGCGGCCGAGCGCAAGGCCGTCGGCGAAGTCGTCCGCTGGTTCGACCGCCGCGCGGGCAAGATGGTCGGCACGGCCCGCCGCGTTCCGCGCGCAGACTTCCGCAACCGCGACGACGACGGGAATTTCGATTGTTTTGACACCACCCGCAACACAGTCAGCCTGCTGCTGGTTCTCAGGGAATGGAAACTGTTGCGGCACCACACCGTGGGCGACCCGAAATTCCGCGGCAACATCCTCGTGGGTCAGACGCCGCATAACACCGCGGTGCTGATCGAAAACAAGACGCGGCAGTCATGGGTCGTGGACATGTGGACCACGGGCTACAACAAACCGCCCGACGTCATGACGCTGGACAGGTGGGTCACGCTCGATTGAGCGTGGCCGCGAGACCATTGCGCAGGAAGAGCATGAGTTTATCGATGAACAGGAGGACACCATGCGTTTCGGAACTGGATTGTTGCTCGCGGCGGCCATCGGCATGAGCACGCAGGGCGCCGCGGCCGCGGAAATCAAGGTGCTGACCACCGGGGCGTTCAAGCAGGTGGTGGTGGCGCTGATTCCGGAGTTCGAGAAAGCCACCGGCCACAAGGTCGTGCTCGACAACGGCACGGTCGGCCAGTTGATCAAGCGCGTCGACGGCGGCGAGACCTTCGATGTGCTGGTGCTCAATCCGCGCGGGATCGAGAATTACATCAAGACCGGCAAGATCGTCGACGGCACCGGCGCGCGCGTCGGCAAGGTCGGCGTCGGGGTCATGGTCAAGGCCGGCGCGCCGGCGCCCGACGTCAGCACGGTCGACAAATTCAAGGAGACGCTGCTCAAGGCCAAGACCGTGGGCTACATCGATCCGGCGAGCGGCGGATCGAGCGGCATCTACGTCCACGGCCTGCTGGAGAAGCTCGGCATCGCCGAGCAGATCAAGCCCAAGGCGCGGCTCAAGCGCGGCGGACATGTCTCCGACCTCGTGGTCAGCGGCGAGGTCGAGGTCGGCATCCACCAGATCAGCGAGATCGTATCGGAGAAGGGCGTGACCCTGGTCGGGCCGCTGCCGGCCGCGATCCAAAACTATACCACCTACGTCGTGGGCCTGAGCACGGCGGCCAAGAACGCGGACGCGGCGCGGGCCTTCATCCGGGTGCTGACCGGCCCGTCGGCCCCGGCCGTCCTCAAATCCAAGGGCATGGAAGGCGCCTGAACGGTCCCGGAGAACGCACGGGCCACAAAAGCGAAAGCGCCCGCCGAGGGGAGGCGGGCGCTCTCGTTGGCTCGAGTTCCGGGCGTCTTAGCGCTCGGAGCTCTCCCAGGCGACGCGCGGGATATCGCCCCGCGTCATACCGAGATCGGCCAATTCGCGGTCGCCGAGCCGGTTAAGCTGGCGAAGGCTGTCGTTGTAGCGGCGCCACTGCTGGAAGACGCCAACCAGGTGAGTCAGGAACATGGTCGTTAACCCTTTGGTCGCCGGGAAGAATTCCCGTGCGAATGTGAGCGGAACATAGAGATTCGTTGCCGCGCTGCAAAGCGTTCCTGTTGCGACGCAGCAATGCAGAAAATGCATGAACCTTTTACCGGGTCAATAAACTTTTACAAACATCGGTTGTCTTGATCGTTTTGTTCCCTGGTCTGCGGCTAACGCGCAAAGGACTTTCGGCTCCGATTCAGGGGGTAATTTTCCACAACGCTGGGACGCACCCGGAACATAGGCGGTAAACGGCCCTATGGAACCGTCGATGGCGGCTTCACGTCCGCCTGACGCAACCGGCCAGCAATGCGCTAGCCGCATTCGTCCGCAGCGGGCACATTGGCGGCTCCATGCGGTCCAAATCCGTCACCATCGCCTCCCTTGGCGTGGCCCAGATTCTCGGTTGGGGCACGTCGTTCTATTTTCCGGCCGTGCTGGCCCCGCCGATCGTCGCCGAAACCGGCTGGTCGTTGGGGTGGGTGGTGACCGGAACCACCGTCGGGCTCCTGGTCGCGGGCCTGATGGCGCCGCGGGTCGGCGCCTTCATCGACCGGCACGGCGGCAGGCCTTCGCTGGCGGCTTCGTCGCTGCTGTTCGCTGCGGGACTGACGTGCATCGGGCTTGCGCCGAACCTGCCGGTGTTTCTGCTGGGCTGGGTGGTGGTGGGCTTCGGTATGGGCACGGGGCTGTACGACGCGGCGTTCGCGGCGCTGGGCAAGCTCTACGGCGCCGAGGCGCGGGTGCCGATTACCAACCTGACCCTGATCGGCGGCTTTGCCTCCACGGTCTGCTGGCCGCTGAGCGCGTTCCTGGCCGAGACCTTCGGCTGGCGCGGCGCGTGCTTCGTCTATGCCGCGTTGCATCTCGGCCTGTCGCTGCCGCTGCAGATGGCGGTGATGCCGCCGCTCACGCAGACGGCTGGCGCGGCTGGCGGTTACGCAGCCGGAGACCCGGAACGCCGCGCGGCGATCCCGTCCGGCCAATGGCTGCCGTTCGTTCTGCTGGCATCGATCCTGACCGTCGCGTCCGGCATCGGTTCGATCGTGATCGTGCATTTCATGATCTTCCTGCAGGCGAGGGGGGCCGACCTCGCCCTCGCGGTCGCGCTCGGCACGTTGTTCGGTCCGTCGCAGGTCGCAGCGAGGATCGTCGAACGGCTTTTCGGCGCGCGCTATCACCCGATCTGGACCATGGTCGCGTCCGGCGTGCTGATGGCGCTTGGGCTTGCGATGCTGCTCGGCGAGGCGTCGTGGCTCGTTCTGACCGTCGTCATTTACGGCTCCGGCTACGGCATCATGTGGATCGCGCGCGGCACCCTGCCGCTCGCGCTGTTCGGTGCCGACCGCTACGCGACGCTGATGGGACGGCTCGCGTTTCCCGCGCTGATCGTGCAGGCGCTGGCGCCGTCCGCCGGCGCCTGGATGGTCGAGCGGCACGGCGCCGACGCGGCGCTTGCCGCGCTGACCGCGCTAGCCGTGCTCAATGTGGCGCTGATCGCTATCCTGTGGCTTCTGTGCTGGCCGCGCGGTCCGGCGATCTGACGCCGGCTATTTGGCCGCCCCAAGCCCTGCCGCCTTGATCACGCGCGCCCACTTCTCAACCTCGATCTTAAACCGCGCCGCGAACTGCTCGGGCGTGCTGCCGACCGGTTCGGCGCTTTCCTTGCGGATGCGCGCCTGCATGTCCGGCGTCTTGATCAGCTCCACGATCTCGCGGCTCAGCCGGTCGATAACCGGTTTCGGCGTGCCGGTGGGCACGAACGCGCCTTGCCACGAGCTGATCTCGTAGTCCGGATAGCCCAGCTCGGCCACGGTCGGGATGTCGGGCAGCGACGCTAGCCGCTTATCGGTTGTCACCGCGATTGCGCGCAGCTTGCCGGAACGGACGTGCTGCAGGGATGACGCGCTAAGCCCGAAATGCACCTTCACATGGCCGCCGAGCAGCGCGTTCATCACCTCGGCGTTGCCCTTGTATGGCACGTGCACGAGGTTCGCTCCGGTCATGGTCTTGAACATCTCGGCAGCCAGATGCGTCGAGGTGCCGGGGCCGGAACTGGCATAGTCGGCGCCGCCGGGCTGCGCCTTGGTGTAGGCGATGAAGTCCTTCAGGTTCGTCACCGGCAGCGAAGGGTGCACCACGAGAATGATGGGAATCGTGGAAATCTCCGTGACCGCAGTGAAATCCCTGAGCGCGTCGTAGGGCTGCTTCTGCAGGCTGGCGTTGATCGCGAACGCAATGGTTGTGACCAGCAGGGTGTGGCCGTCGGGCGCGGCCTTCGAGGCGATGGCGGTGCCGATGGCGCTGCCGCCGCCGGGCCGGTTGGTCACGATCGCGGGCTGGCCCCATTTGTCCGAGAAGCGCTGCGCGATCAGCCGCGCCGCGCTATCGGTCGTGCCACCGGCGACGAAAGGCACGATCAATTCGATCTGCTTGCTCGGGAAGGTCTGCGCCGCACCGGGCGTGACGACGGTCAGCGAAAACGCAAGCGCCGCAAGAGCGCCCGGCAGTGACTTGAGCATTCCTTCCTCCCGAATGTTTTCTTGGCTTTTGTCCAAGCCTAGTCTTTGACACATTCGCACGACAAGTGGGCGCGAGCGGAAAGGCGCGGCGATTGACGGCAGGCCTGCCAGACATTCCGGTGGTGGACGTGCGCGACGGCGGAACCGTCCGGCTCGCGGACGTGGGCCGCGATCATGCGCGCGGCCTGCGCGACACCTGTGTGGGCTGGTTCCCGGCGTTCGCGCGGCCGTTCGTGCCCGCGCTCGACGGCATGGCGCGCTGGTGGCTGTCGCGCTCGCAGTCGCCTTATGTCGAAGAGGTACGAACGATCGCGCGAATGCTCGGATTTCCGGGCATCTGGTTCCTCAACGGGTCCTACCAGTGGTCCTGCACCGCGCTCGCCCGCGAGGAGGACGGCGCGCCCTGGCTCGTGCGCACGCTCGACTGGCCGTTTCCGGGGCTTGGCCGTTTTGTCCATGTCGCGCATATGCGGGGGCCGGCGGGCGATTTCTACAACGTCACGTGGCCGGGCTATGTCGGCGCGCTGACCGCGCTGGCGCCGGGCCGTTTCGCCGCCGCGATCAACCAGGCGCCGATGCGCCGCCGCACGCTCGATCGGCGGCTGCGGTTCTACGACCTGGCGGCCAATGCGGTCGCAACGCTGCGCCGTGAGCGCGCCATCCCGCCGGATCAGCTGCTGCGCCAGGTCATGGAAAGCGCGCGCGGCTACGGCGAAGCGCGCAATCTGCTGGAGTCGACACCCGTGGCACGCCCGGTCATCTACACGCTCGCGGGTTGCCGGCCGGGCGAGCGCTGCACCATCGAGCGCACCGAAACGGATGCCAAGACGCGCACCGAACGGACTTGCGCCGCCAACGACTGGCTGGTCAGCACCGCACCGTGGGAGGCGCGGATCGGCGCCGACAAGGTCATGACAAGCACATTCGAGGACGCGGCCGAGAACAGCCGCTCGCGGCGCGAGGCGCTCGAAGCATGGAGCGGGCAGTTTGCCGGCGAAAGCTTTGATTGGGTCGCGCCGCCGGTGCTCAATCCTTACACGCGGCTCGCCTTCGAGATGTGCCCGGAGCGGGGCATTCTTCGGGCCGTCGGTTTCGAGAAGCGGGACGGGGACGACGTGGCCCGGCCCGCGACCATGCCGTGCGAAGTCAGGCTGGAGCGCGCTGTCGCCTAAAGCCCCGCCGGCGCGCCGCAGTCAAGCCCGTAGTTCGCCCTGAACGCCTCGACCATGCGCGGCGTGCGCGCCAGCGCACAGGTCGTATAGTGGCCGCGCATCCTGTCGCCCTCGATGTACATCCAGTCGACAATGTCGGCTTCGGCGAAGGTGACGGCGTCGCCGCGGTTGAGGCTCGGGATGCCCTTCGGTTGATTGGCGAGACGGCCATGGAACTTGCCGTCCTTCTTTTCGACGGCGGCGACCCAGATGAATTCCATCTGTGCGTGCGCTTTCATGCCGACCTTGACGGCAAAGCCCTGCATCGTCGGCTTTGGGTTGGCCGCGATGGCGAAGTATTCCGGCAGCGTCGAGCGGGCCTTGCGCTTGGCAGCTTCCATGACGGGATCGCCGACGGCAACGTCCACGACGGCGCTGTTCGAGGCGGGGCGGGCCTCGTTGGCGAGGCTCGCGGTGGAAAGGGCGCCCAACTGGGCCAGGATCAGTGCCGTCCGCAGCATGTCGCGCCTCGCCGTTCGCATCTCCGTGGGCGTTAGTCTCGGAACGCCCACGGATGGTTCAAACGCGAGGCGCAAAGCGGGCTAAAACAGCCGTTCGACCTCCGCCTGCGAACCGGCGAGCGAGCAGGCCGCGGCCTGCGCATGCGCTGCGTCGCCGCTTGCGAGCGCCGCATTGATCTTCTCGATCAGATCGAGCGCGGACTCGCGCGAAATCTCGATCGCCACGCGCTCGCGCGCGCCGTCACGGTCGCAGACGAAGTCGACGCAGAGCGCGTGGTCGAGCTGCGCCTCGTAGGGGTGGTCGTAATAGACGTTGGCGGTGTCGACCGTCATCCACGCGCTGTTGGGTCCCTTGGCGACGCCGTAGAGCCGGGCCTTTTCGACGATGTACGAGCACATGATGCTGCTCCCTCCTGCGCTCAGCCGAGATGCTTGCCGAAGAAGGCGAAGACCTTCTTCCAGCCGTCGGCGGCCTGTTCGCCGCGGTAGGCCGGCGCGCGGGCGTGGTTGAAGAATGCGTGGCCGGCGTTGTCGTAGCGGTGGAACTCGTAATTCTTGCCGAGCTTCTTCAGCACCGCCTCGGTGCGGTTGACCTGGTCCGCGTTCGGGTTTTCATCGTCGTTGCCGAACAGGCCGAGCAGCGGCGCGGTCATCTTGTCGGTCAGGTCGATGGGCGCGACCGGCCGCTTGGCATTGAGCGCCTTGGGATCGTCCACGATCACGTTTCCGCCCCAGCAGTCGACCAGCGCGTCGATGCCCGGCACCCGGCAGCCGGCGAGATAGGTGTGGCGGCCGCCTGAGCAGAAGCCGATGACGCCGACCTTGCCGTTGGAATTGGGCTGCGCACGCAGATAGGCCATGCTGCCCGCGACGTCTCCCATCACGGTGTCGTCGGGGACGCCGCCGGCCGCGCGCACCCGCGCGCCGAGATCGTCGGGATTGCCGGTGCCCTCCCGGAAATACAGGTGCGGTGCGACCACGGCATAGCCGTGATGCGCGAACTTGCGCGTGGTTTCGATAATCCACTCGTCCCAGCCGGGCATGTGCATGATCACCACCACGCCGCCCACCTTGCCCGGCGCGGTGGGCCGCGCGTGGTAGGCCTCGCCCTCGTCGCCGTTGTGCCCCTTGAACTTCACGGTTTCCGCAATCAAACCCCGGTACGACATGCCATCCTCATGTGCGTTGAACGATGAGTAACGATAGCATGGCCGGAATTGCCGTAGCCCTCGACTTTTGCGTGTTGTGAGACATCATGCGGCCAGGAGCGGATTCATGCAGCCACCCAAGGCAATGTTCTTCGATGTGTTCGGTACGCTGGTCGACTGGCGCAACAGCATCGCGCGCGAAGCGGAGGCGGTCCTGAAACCGCTCGGCTATTCGCTCGACTGGCTCGCCTTCGCTGACGCCTGGCGCGGCGAGTACCAGCCGGCCATGGAGGAAATCCGCACCGGCCGCCTGCGGTTCTGCAAGCTCGACGTGCTGCACCGGCGCAACCTGGAGCTTATTCTGCCGCGCTTTAAGGTGTCGGACCTGTCTGAGGACACGCTGCGGCATCTCAACCTCGCCTGGCACCGGCTCGACGCCTGGCCGGATTCCGCTCCCGGCCTGAAGCGGCTGAAGGTGGGTTGCCCGATCGCCCCGTGCTCCAACGGCAACATCACGCTGATGGTCGCGCTCGCGCGCCGCAACGAATTTCCCTGGGACGCGATCCTGGGCTCGGAGATCGCGGGTGACTTCAAGCCGAAGCCGAGAGTCTATCTTGCCGCCTGCGAGGCGCTCGACCTTGCGCCTTCCGATTGCATGATGGTTGCGGCCCACTCCAGCGATCTCGCCGCGGCGGCCCGCAACGGGCTGCGCACCGGCCACGTCGCGCGGCCCAACGAATACGGGCCTGGGACGGGCGAAGCCCGGCCGGGCATGACGGTCGACGTCGCAGGCAGCGATCTGGTCGATCTTGCGGCCAAGCTCGGTCTCTAGAGCCATGCCGGCTTTGACGGAGTCAAAGCCGGGGCTCCAGCATCTTATTTTGACGCGTTTTCTTTACGCGAACCGGTACCCACTTCGCTCGAAAACGCTATAGCGTTCACGGGGCCGTTATCGGCCGCTATCCTGACATGGACGAAGCGTTATTGGCCGATCCGCGGCCGCCATGTTAGGCGCAAGGCATGACGTCCACGGCACGACCGAATCCGAAGGCGCCCTGGCAAATCTGGCGTGACGGTGCCGGCCGGCTGTCGGCGCTGCGCCTCGCCGCGCTGATCTTCCTTGTCCTGCCCACCGCGATAGCACTTTACGACTTTGTCACCGTGGGCTTCGGGCCACGGCCGCTCAACGACGTCATTCACCGCACCGGCTATTGGGCGCTGATCTTCCTGATGGTGGCGCTCGGCATCTCGCCGCTCGGGCGCATCGCGCGGTTCAATCGGCTTCTGGACGTGCGGCGCATAATCGGCGTCGGCGCGTTTGCCTATATCGCGGCCCATCTGACGCTCTACGTCGCCGACCAGTCGTACAATCTCTGGAAGGTCGCCAGCGAAATCGCGCTGCGCCTCTATCTGACCATCGGCTTCGTCGCGTTGCTCGGCCTGGCCGCGCTCGCAATTACCTCGACCGACGGCATGGTGCGCCGGCTCGGTGCGAAGCGCTGGCAGCGCCTGCACCAGTCGATCTACGTCATCGGCCTGTTGGGCATCATCCACTTCTTCCAGCAGGTCAAGGCCGATGTCTGGGTTCCGACCTACGTGGCCGGCCTGTTCGGATGGCTGATCGGCTACCGGCTGATGGTGCGGTTCCGCTATGGGCGCAGCGAACCGCCGACCTGGGCGCTGCTGGCGCTGACCATCGCGGTCACAGTCTTGAACTTCGTCGCCGAGGCGATCGGGATCGGTTTGTCGTTCAACGTCTCGCCACTGCGCGTTCTGGAAATGGCCTTCGATTTCGATCCGGCATCGATCCGTCCGGGTTGGGCCGTCCTGGCCTCCGGGCTGATCGTGGTCGCGATTGACGTCGTGCGCGCCAGGATCGCCGCGCGGCGGCGATCCGCGCGCCGGGTCGAGCGCACTATTCCGGCTTGATGCCGGCTTTCTGCGTCAGCGCGCGATAGCGCTCGATGTCCTCGCGCAGGAATTTTGCGAATCCGTCGACCGTTCCTCCGACCATCTCGTAGCCAAAGGCGGCAAAGCGTTTGGCGAACGCTGGTTCCTTGATGACTTCGTTGATCGAGGCGTTGAGCTTCTGCACCGCTGCCGGCGGGGTCTTGCCCGTGGTCATGATGCCGACGTAACCGACCTGCTCGTAGTTCGGCAGGCCTTGCTCGGCGAACGGGGGTACGTTCGGCAGGGCGGGCGAGCGGGTCCTGCTGGTGATGGCGAGCGGTGCGACCTTGTCGCCCTGCAGCAGGCTCAGCGCACCGGGAATGTCGCTGCAATAAAGATCGACCTCGCCGCGCGTGACGGCAAGTACCGCGGGCGCGACGCCACGATATGGCACGTGCAGGAGCTTCACGCCGGCTTCGCTCGCCAGCAGTTCCATGCAGAAATGATGCGCGCTGCCCTTTCCGACCGAGGCATAGGTGAGCGGCTTGTCCGCACGCGTCCTGGCCAGCGCCAGAACGTCTTTCAGCGAATTGACGCCCAGCGACCGCTGCACCAGCAGCACGTTGGGCGACGGCGAAAGGTAGGTCACCGGCGCGAGATCGCGCAACGTGTCGTAGGGCAGGGTGACGAACAGGCTCGGATTGACGGACACGCTGGTGTTGGCGAACAGCAGCGAATGGCCGTCGGGAGTGGCTTGCGCGACCGACGCGGCACCGACGGTGTTGCCCGCGCCCGGCCGGTTCTCGACGATCACCGTCTGTTTCCACTTCTCCTGCAGGCTCTGGCCGAGCGCCCGCGCCACGGCATCGATGGTTCCGCCGGGCGGGAAGGGCACGACGATCCGGACCGTGCGCTCGGGAAATTCGGATTGCGCGGCGAGCGGAGCCGGCAGGACTGCCAGCGCCGCGACGAGCAAAGACGGGACCAGACGTGTCATGCGTTCCTCCCGGGCGGCCATGCGGATCGTGTGGCGGCAACCCTACCATCGGCACCGGCGGCCGTGCGATAAAGTTCGCGCTCTTGAAGTGTGCGCTGTTGAGGCACGGAGACAGCCGCGTGGGACGCAGCATTCGAGTCGCGATCGTGGGCGCCGGCCTTGGCGGGCTCGCCGCCGCCTGCGCGCTCCGCAAGCACGGCATCGACGCCACAATCTACGAGCGCGCGCCCGAACTGGGCGATGTCGGCGCGGGAATCCAACTGGGGCCCAATGCCGTCAAGGTGCTGCGCGCGCTCGGCGTCGAGCGCGAATTGATGGCGACGGCCTGCGAACCGCGCAACTTCGTCTCGCTCGCCTGGGACGACGGACGGCTGCGCTTTCGCGAACCGATGCAGGGGCCGCTGGCCAGGCGCTTCGGCGCGCCTTACGTGATGGCGCACCGCGCCGACCTGCACCGAATGCTGCGGGCGTTGCTGCCGGACAGCGCGATCCGGTTGAACGCGCGTTGCATCTCGGTGGCGCCGCGCGGAATCGGGGCCACGGCGCGCTTTGCGGACGGCACGGAGATCGAGGCGGACGCGATTGTCGGCGCCGACGGCATTAACTCGGCGGTGCGCGAATGCCTGTTCGGCGTCCAGCCGGTGCGGTTCACCCAGCAGATGGCCTGGCGCTGCATCGTGCCGATCGAATGCGTACCAACGCGCGTCGGACCGCGCGGCGAGTTCGAGGTCGGCCGCGACGAATACGTCGGCTGGATTGGCCCTGACGGCCATGTGATCTGCTATCCGATCCGCGGCGGGGCGTTCTACAACATCTTCGCGGGTCACGTGTCCGACGAATGGGTGGACGAGTCCTGGGCGGTGCCGAGCAGTGTCGACGAACTGCTGGCCGGCTATCGGGGCTGGAACCCGGCGCTGCTCGACATGCTCGGCAATGTCGTCGAATGCTACAAGTGGGGAATCCGCGATCGCGATCCGCTGCCGCGCTGGACCGAAGGCGCGATCACGCTGCTAGGCGATGCGGCGCATCCCATGATGCCGACGCTGGCGCAGGGCGCGGCGATCGCCATCGAGGACGGCTACGCGCTGGCGCGTCATCTGGCGCGCGGCGGTGATGCCAGGACGGCGCTTGCTGCATATGAAGCCGAGCGTCGGCCACGCGCATCGCGTGTGGTGCTGCAGGCGCGCGAGCAATTCCAGAACAACCGGAAGAATCCGGCGCCACCGCCGCTGTCGCGCGACTGGATTTTCGAGCATGACGCGACCGCGGAGCCCGCCGGGGTCGTATGAACGGCAGGTGAACGGTCAATTGCATTGCCGCCGCAAACGCAAAGATTTTTTGCGAATGCTGCCGCGATTTCACCACAGAGCGTAATAGGATTTCTGTGCCGACGCGGACCGTCGGTTCGCGCTATCGGCGGATAACAAACGATCCTGGGGAAACACATGAAGACCATCTTACTGGCGGCCGCGTTCTCGCTTGCCGCCACCGGTGCGTACGCTTCGTGCAAGAGCGAAGCCGCCTCCAAGAAGCTTGCTGGCGCGGTGCTGACGAGCTTCATGAAAAAATGCGAAACCGACGCATCGGCAAAATGCGAAGCCGATTCTTCGGCACGGAAGCTCGCAGGCGCAGCCAAGTCCAGCCACATGAAGAAGTGCGTGAGCGACGCCGTCGGCAGCTGACGCGTCTGTAATGGAAATTTCCGGGTAGTACCCGCCACCGCGCGCGGTCCGCGCGGTGGCGGTTCCATTCAGAGCGTTTTCGAGCGAAGTGGAAGCCGGTTCGCGTAAAGAAAGCGCGTTAAGATAAAGAGTCTAGAGGTTCCGGCTGTCGTAAGCCCAGTGCAGCAGGGCCTGACGCTGGCGCCGGCGGCACAACAGATCGCCTGGCTCGCAATTCTTCTGGATTTGCCGGACGTGGCGCCGGATCGCCTTCCAGCGTTTGATCTGCCGCCGGTCCTCGTCGGGCACGCGCCGGCCCATGTAGTAGCGGCAGTACCACTGAAACCAGCCGCGCGGATCGTCCGGATGAATCCAGCCTTTCCGGAGCCACTCCGATAGCGGCTGGCTCGCGTCGACGCCGAAGAAGTTCAGCGCGCAGTCTCGGCCGCGTGCCGAAAGTTTGGCGCGCACAAACCAGCTGGCGGGGAACTCCTTGCGGCAATCGGTCATGTACTTGCCGCAGAACACCCCGAGCCGCAGCATTTCGGCGGGCGTGAGGTCCGGCTTGAATTCGGGATCGAAGTTGCGGCCGACGGGCGCGGTGAGCTCGTACCGGTAGTTCCTCTGCATCCGGTCGCGGACGATGACGGTCTTCTTTCGCATGCGCGTCAGCCGACCTTGAAATCGCCGGCCTTCCAGTTCGGCTTCGGGTATTGCGGGTTCATGTCTTCGAGGGTCTCGCGCACGATGGCTGCGACGGCCGCGTTGCGAGCCCATTTGCGGTCGGCGGGAATGACGTACCAGGGCGCCCAGGCGGTCGAGCATTTGTACAGCATCAACTCATAGGCGGCGCTGTAGCGGTCCCAAAGCTTGCGGTCCTCCAGATCGCCGGGATTGAACTTCCAGCGGCTCTTTGGTTCGTCCAATCGCGCCTGCAACCGCTCGCGCTGCTCGGCCTTGGAAATGTGCAGCATGAATTTCAGGATCGTGGTGCCGTTCTCGGTCAGCATCTTTTCGAATGCGTTGATCTGGCCGTAGCGGGCTTCGATCTCGGTCTTGGGCGCGAGCGTCCGGACGCGCCCGACCAGCACGTCCTCGTAGTGAGAACGGTTGAAGAGGCCGATGAAGCCCCGCGCCGGGCAGGCGCGGTGGATACGCCAGAGGAAGTCGTGCGCCAATTCTTCGTCGCTCGGCCGGCCGAACGCCGCGACCTGGACGCCGAGCGGGCTCGTCTCCTTGAACACGCTCCGAATGGTTCCGTCCTTGCCCGCGGTGTCGATGCCCTGGAGCACGACCAGGAGCGCGCGCCTGCGCTCGGCATAGAGGCGGTCCTGGAGGCGGTCGATCTCGGCGCTGTCGCGGGCGGTCTGCGCCTCAGTGTCGCCGCGGTCGGGAAAGGCTGCGATATCGGCGGGATCGCGGCGGCCGAGATGCGCGCGCTTGCCCGGCGCGATGCGAAATCTGGCGGCGATATCCCTGGCCATGGCGGTTCCGGTGCCGCCGGTCTAGCGCGAGATTAATTTGGCCCAAGCGCGCCCGGCGCCCGCAACGGGGTCGGGCGATCTGGTGCCGGCCGCCGCGGTCAGCGGAAGACGCCCAGCAGCGACAGCACGCCGAAGGCGACCAGGCTCACCATGAGCACGGCGGCGACGGTCGTGAAAACTTTGCCTTCTTGGACTTCTTCGGCCATGACGCGGGCTCCCTGGACACGCACCTGAATGGCTCCAAATAGCCACGGGGCGGCGGCCGATGCAACGGGAAATCCGCTGCCGCGAGGGGCCACTTGTCCACCGGACGGTATCCGAGGCCATCCGGCCGCCGTCCGGCCATGGCAATATCGGCATAGCGACAACAAGCCTGCTGGGGAGCCTGCCATGAAAGCCGACGAAGCCGCCGAGTTGATGGACAAGGACAAGGAATCCGACCGCTTCAAGCAGCGCGCCGCGATGGCCATCGCGGTGTTCGCGATGGTGCTGGCGATCTGCGGACTGGGCGGGTCGAACGCCGGCAAGGAGGCGATCAACAACAACATTCAGGCCTCGAACTACTTCAGTTTCTTCCAGGCCAAGAACATGCGGCAGACCTCCATGATCCTGGCCGCGGACGAGATCGAGATCGCCTGGCTCAACGACCCGGCGATGCCCGAGGCGGCCAGGTCCGGGCTGCGAAGCAAGCTAGACCAGTACAAGAAGACCATTGCGCGCTACGAATCCGAACCCGAGACCAACGAGGGCAAGAAGGAACTGCTGCAGCGCGCCCGCGAGCACGAGAAGCTGCGCGACCATGCGCTCAAGCAGGACCCGTATTTCGACTACGCCGAGGCGCTGCTCCAGATCGCGATCGTGCTGATCTCGGTCGCGATCATCGCCAATCTGGCGTGGCTTGCGTTCTTCGGCGGTGCGGTCGGCCTGGTCGGGATGCTGTTGACCGTCAACGGATTCTATTTGCTGGTGGAGATCCCGGGCCTTTCCTGACCGAAGGCTCGGTCAGGGAGTGGAGGGCGGGTTGCACTCCGTGTTGACCCGCAGGCGCTGGCCGCCCACCTCGATGTCCTTGAGCTTGGGCGCAACGAGTTCGAGCCCGCCGCTCTTGAGCGCGTCGCGCGCGCCCTTGCAATTGATGTTGGCGAGCGTGCCGAGCAGGATCCATTGCCCGCCGACGTTACCGAACGCGGCGGCTGCACCGGGCGTTCCGATCACCACGATCTCGTCCTGAGCGTCGCCGTCGAGATCGACGAGCAACGCATCGCATCTCGCCTTGTCGGGCGCGGTCAGGCAGCGCGGCACGCGCCATTGCAAAGTACCCGTCCATTCCTGCCGCAAAAACGCGTCCGGCAACGCGGTGCGCCCGCCTGAATGCACGACCGTGATATTGGCCGCACGCGTTTCGGGCGTGGCCTTCGGTTGCACCTGCTCGCGCAATTGCCATGGCGTCTTGGCCGCGAGTGCCTGTTGCACGCGCTGCATGACCGCCGGTTCGCCGCCGTCGCGAGCGAGGCGTTCCAGCGCTTCGGTGCCGTAGCGTCCGGCATTGAAGCGCAGGAACGCGAAGTCGAAGCGCTCGGGCGCGACCTCTCCGGCGCGCAGGCGCGCAACCTGATCGGCGACCGAAATCCGGGCTGGATCGGCAATCGGGGAAACCAGCGCCACCAGCACCGCTACGATGGCCGAGGCGGTGAAGATGTTGGTGCGTTCGAGCTGCTTGAGGGCGAGCTGGGAGCGCGCGACGGCGAAGGCGTAGCCTGCCGCATAGCACGCACCGACCGCCACGCAGGCGAGCGCGATGATGCGCTGCGGCGTCCAGCCGTACTGCTGCACGCGAAGCATGAGGCCGTAGCCCGCCAGCACGATCAGCGGCACGAGCGCGACGGACGCGATCGCCCGGCTCCAGCGCAGGATCGGCGCAATCGGCGTTTCGGGCAGGCCGTCCTGATAGGCGGCGTTGATCAGGAACACCAGCGCCGCGACCGACGCCAGCAGGATGCCCGTTGCGCGGCGGGTGCTCCACAGGGGCTCCAGTCCGGCGAACGGCAGCGCAACCAGAAAGAGGACCGCGAACGCCGTCATCAGCGGCAGGAGCCACGACAGAAGGGTCAGCTTGAGCGTGCGCGCGCCGGCGACGAGCCCGGCGCTGACGTCGGTGACATGGACGGCGCAAGCCAGCGTCATCAGCGTGACGGGGATCGAAAACCAGAGCTGCTTGATCAGCGACGACAGAAACTCAACCTTGATGAGCATGAACAGCGATGCGCCGAGCCACAGCAGGCCCCAGAATGCGCCCACGAACAGCCCACACAGGACGGCCTGTACGCCGTGCTTCCATGACACGTCGAAATAGGTCGGGTAGCGCGCAATTGCGGCGCGGTCGGCGTCTCCCGCCGCGACCAGCGAATGAACGATGAACGTCGCGGCGGCCAGCGTGACCCAGGTCATGAATCCCGGCACGATGCGCGGAGCGTCCGCAGAGCCGGTCACCGGCTCGCGCCATATGTCATAGGCGCCGATCGCGGCACTGAAACCCAGGGCCGCAATCGTCCAGATCGCCAGGGTGCTGCGGCGCATGCTGCCGAGTCCCGCGATTGCGACGGTCGGGACGAACACCGCGACGGCCAGCGTTCCCGCATACAGCATGCCCTCGGTTGCCGGCCATGCCTTCGCCAAATGAGCGGCGTGGAGAAGATAGAGCGCCAGGCCCTGAGCAAGGCCGATTGCCGCGCGAACGACGGTGAGTTGCTGCATAGGCATATCCCGGCCTCAAGCGCTCTGCGCAAGCGGGTTGCACGGTTGCATCATGGCAATCGGACTGGAATCGCCGACCGGAGAAGATCGTCGGGCAATTGCGGTGGATTTGAGCCGATTCTGCCGGGAAAGCCCCTGCAAGAGTTCGCCCCGGCCCGGTTGCGTTACATCAACAGTCGGCCGGCCGTTCCTGCCTATCTGTGCGCTGCCGGAGGCAAGGAGCGGACACCGATGTCCAGGATCATGATCGTTGTCGGGCACGCGCAGCACACCACGTTCTGCGAGGCCCTGGGCCGCGCCTACCGCGACGGCGCCGAAAGTGCGGGCCATTCGGTGCGGCTGTTCGTGCTGTCGCAGATGCAATTCGATCCGATCCTGCGCGAGGGCTACCGGACGACCCAAACCCTGGAGCCGGACCTCGCCGACGCCTACGCGACACTCGCAGCCTGCGATCATCTGGTCCTGATCTTTCCGTTGTGGTGCGGGGACATGCCGGCGATCCTGAAAGGCTTCATCGAGCGCATCCTGCAGCCGGACCTGATTGCGCGCGAGAACACCGAGAACGCGATGAACTGGCGGATTTTCAGCAACAAGTCCGCGCGCATCGTCATGACCATGGGCATGCCGGTCTCGATCTACCGCTGGTACTATCGCGGTCATGCGCTGAAGCTGCTCAAGCGCAATATCCTACACTTCATCGGCATCAAACCGGCGCGCGACACGCTTTACGGCATGATCGGAACGTCGAAGCCGCAGCAGCGCGAGCGCTGGCTCGACGAGATGCGGGCGCTGGGAGCCGCCGCTCAGTAGCGCCGGCCCCGCCACGCAACGCGGTGGACTTCGCAGCGGGCGAGGCCGATGTCGCGCAGCGTGCGGTCGTCGAGCCGCAAGAGAGTCGTGAGGTTGCGCCGGTAGCGCTGCCAGCGCCGCAGACGTTGCAGCGCGGCGACGATGAACAAAAGCATGTTTGTATCCTGTGTATCGCGGGCTTGCGCGCCTGGGGCGACGCCGTCGTCTGGCTTGGTCGCGCGACACGCGGAAAGGTTCAAGGCGGGCCTCGCAAGGCGGGCGCGGACCGTCCATGCGCCTGCTAGGCTTTGCGCGCCACCGTTCGCACCGGCCGGAGATCCGTCATGCTCGGTACCGTCGTTCTCGCGCTCGATCTGTTCGGCACCGCGGTGTTCGCGGTCACCGGTGCGCTGGTCGCTTCGCGCAAGCGGATGGATATCGTCGGCTTCATGCTGCTTGGTGCCGCGACCGGTGTCGGCGGCGGCAGCGTGCGCGACATGATGCTCGGGCTGATGCCGGTGTTCTGGGTCAAGGAGCCGCTGTATCTGGCGATCTGCGTCGGAGTAGCTGCGGCGACGTTCTTTGTCGCGCACGTTCCGGAATCGCGTTACCGCGCATTGCTTTGGCTCGACGCGGCGGGACTCGCATTCTTCTGTGTGGTCGGCGCCGACAAGGCGCTCGCGGCCGGCGTGGGCGCATTCATCGCGATCGCCATGGGCGTGGTCACCGCGACCATCGGCGGCGCGATCCGCGATGTGCTCGGCGGGGAGAGTCCGCTGATCCTGCGCAAGGAAATTTATGTCACCGCGGCGCTCGCAGGCGCGTGCACCTACGTGGCGCTGGCCGCCCTGAGCGCGCCGCAGGCGGTGTCTGCGGTGGCCGGCTTCGCGGGCTGTTTCGTCATCCGCGCGCTGGCGCTGCGCCACGGCTGGTCGCTGCCGGTGTATCGCGCGCGCGAAGGACGCAGCGCCGAGGAGGTCGAGCGGTTGCGGAAAAGGTAGCTGCAGACGCGCGCGGCGCTAGGTCAGCCGCGCGGGGATGTCCTTCATGGTTGCGAACATGTGGTCCGGACGCGCATCCGCAAGCGCTGCCGGGTCGGCATAGCCCCAGGCGACCGCGCCGCTGGCGACCCCGGCTGTGCGGGCGGCTTCGATGTCGCGGATTTCGTCGCCGATGGAAATAGCGTCGGCAGCCGCGACGCCTGCCTGCCGCAGCACGCGGCGGAACTTCCGTGCCTTGCCGAACAGCGACGCGCCGCAGGCGAAGTGCGAGAACAGCCCGGCCAAGTCGCCGAGCTGGGCCCGCGCATTGGCCTCGTTGTCCGAAGAGACGAGCGCAAGGCGGACGCCGTTGGCCGCAAGCGCGCGCAGGGTCGCTTCCGCACCGGTAAACAGCGGGATGTCCGCGATGGCGTCGGCCTTCAAGCGTCGCATGCGGCGCGCAATCGGGGGAATTTTCCAGAGCGGCACGCCGAGGCGATGCAGCAGTTCGCGCGGGGGGAGGCGGCGCAGCCCTTCGATCTCGCCGTCGGCGACTCGGCGGAAGCCGAATTCATTCGCCATCGCCGGCAGCGTCCGCAGAAACCATGGGAAGCTGTCGGCGAGCGTGCCGTCGAGATCGAAGATGGCGAGCCTGTAGCGCAGCGCGGCTACTTTTCAACCTTGCCGCCGGATTCGGCCCAGTCCTTGAAGCCGCCGAGGTTGTAAACCTTCTGGTAGCCGAGGTCCAAAAGCAGCTTGCCGGCGAGCGCCGCGCGGCCGCCGCCCGCGCAATGCAGAATGATCGGCCGGTCCTTGGCGAAGCTCTTGTCGTGGGTGGCGGACTCGCTGCAGGCCTTGAACTCCAGCGAGCCGCGCGGCACGTGCAACGCGCCCGCGGCCTTGCCGGTGGCGGCAAGCTCGGAGCTGTCGCGGATGTCGACGATCAGCGCGCCGTTCGCCGCCATCTCCTGCGCCTCCTTGCCGGAGATTTTCGGAACCGCGGCGTGGGCGGCTTCGAGCAGTTGCTTGGAGGTCACGGGCATGGACGCATTCCTTTGTTCTGAACGAAAGGGGCGGCATCCTAGCGTGGGTGCCGCCGAAGGGGAAACCGCTTCGCGTGCTCAGTTCAGCTTCACGCCGGTCTGATCGACAATGCGCTTGAAGGCTGCCGCTTCGCTCCTGATGCGCTCGGCCAGCGCCGCCTGGCTGATCGGCGAGGCCTCCATGCCGAGCTCGTTGAAGCGCTTGCGGATCGCTTCGTCCTTGAGGATTTTGAGCAGTTCAGCGTCGAGCCGCGACACGACGGCGGCGGGCGTCCCCGCGGGGACATAGACGCCGAGGTTGAGGCCTGCGTCGACGTTGAGCTTGCTGTCGGTCATGGTCGGCCACTGCTTCAGGAACGACGCCCGCTCGCGGCCGAGCACCGCCACGACCTTGATCTTGCCGTCGTCGACCAAGCCCTTCACCGAGGTGTAGGTCGTGACCCCGAGCGCGGTGTCGGCCGCGGCAAGGCCGTTCACCAGCGCGACGCCGCCGCGGTAGGGCACGTGCAGCAGCTTGATGCCGGCCTCGAGCGCGAGCCACTCCACCGCGAGCTGGTTGATGGTGCCGTGGCCGGGCGAGCCAAAGGCGATCTTGCCAGGCTCGGCCTTGGCCTTCGCGATCAACTCGGCGACGCTGGAAATGCCGCTCTTCGGATGCGTCAGCAGCAGCAGCGGCACGGTCGCGATGCGCGTGACCGGGATCAGGTCCTTGTAGGGATCGTAGGCGTGTTTCGGCATCAGCGAGGGCACGGTGATGAAGTCGCCGGTCGCGAACAGCACGGTGTAACCGTCGGGCGGCGACTTGACCGCGGCGTCGACGCCGATCGTGCCGCTCGCGCCGCTGCGGTTTTCGATCACCACCGGCTGGCCGAGCGCGTCGGCGAGCTTCTGGCCGACGATGCGCGCGCCGACGTCGGTGACGCCGCCGGCGGGGAACGGCACGATCATTTTGACGGTGCGGCTGGGATAGGTCTGGGCGGAGGCGGGCGCGGCGAACGGCGCAAGCGCGAGCATTCCGGACATCAGGGCGACGGCAAACCGCATGGCGAGGTTTCCTTCTTGTGGCCCGGCTGGCGCGAATGGTCCCGCAAAGCGGGTGCGGGCGCAAGGCGCGCGTTCTCCGCGGCGCTCAGCGCGGCTGCGGCGCGTCGGCCCAGGCGAGGAAGCGCTCGACGATTTCGGCGAGCCGCATTGCGTCGCCCGCGCCATGCCATTGCCCGTCCTGCAACCGGCACGAGCGGTGGCAAGTTTGCGCCCGCGCCGTCAGCCGGTGACTTCTTCGCACCAGTCGGCGAACGCCATGACGTGATCCGCATAAAGCTCGGCGCGCGGGCCGCTGCCGTTGTATCGGCGGACGCCTTCGCGCCGGGCGCCCCCGGACAGCGCGAAGGTTCGGTCGAGCTCGCGAGTCATCCGCTCGATGCACGGGCCGATATCGTGCCAAAGCAGATTTTCGAAGAAACTCTGGTCGTTGCGAACGTGCTGCAGATCGTACTGAAAAATGCCATAGCCCTTGTAGACGATTTGAGCCGGTGACAGTCCGCGCAACGCGCGCGCTTTGTTCGCTTCCGCAATCAGCTTGTTCGTGAACGCTTGGCCGAATTCGTTGCGGAATTCGGCTGTGTTCCTGGGGAACGCGCTTCGCGGAGCGCCGGCGACGTCGCCGCTTGCATCGCCGACCATCAGGGGCAGAAGGTCATCGGCGTCCATTGTGCTGCTGCGGCTGATCCAGATGAAGCCGGTTTCCTTGCATGCGATCGCACAGGCAATGGCCGCGTCGTAGGGCTTTCCGGCCACGGCATTGCCGATCTCGGAGGCGAAGTTCGACATCAACCAGGCTGTGCCCTTGAGAACCTGCTGCTTCGTGAGCGGGAGGGACATGGCTATGACTCACTTCAGGGATTGAACGACGCAGATGTAGGGGCTGTTCTTGCGCTGAATGACGAGGCCGTCTTCATCCAGCGCGACGCGCTTTCGACCGACCGATCCGGGATCGCCCTCGTTGCCGCCGATGGTTGTGGCGATCCACGGCGAAATTGTTCAAGGTTGCTATCAGAACTTCTTTCGCGTGGCGTTGCAGGCGAGGAAAGCGATTGGCGTCCGGCCCTGCGCAGGTTCTGAGCGCCTCAACAGCCTGTCGATAAGTCTCCTCGGATACTGGCTGTTCGCGATCTTTTAAGACCGAGCCAAGATTTAGTAGGGTTCTAAGATCTGTGAAACTTCCTAATTTATCTTTCCGACCAATGTGTTTGCGTGGCTCTGCGATAAATTGCCGATACAAATCGGCGTAGACGTTGGAGCCTTCTCGCTGAAAGGCAAGCGCCGCCATATGTGCAATGCTTGATTTCAGATAAGCTCGCTCGTCGTCAGTCCAGGATGAACGTGCTTCTAAAACTGCTTTGTCCATTGTCAGCGCGGCGTCGTAAAATTTTCGATTGTCAAACTTGTTTCCAAGCGCGCTCAAGTCATAATCTGTAGTAGTGATCACATCCAAAAGCTCACCGTTGTCCAGATGTCTTGCAACTCGCTCCACGAACTTGATTGTCTCTAGAGGTTCGTTGGGATCAAAGCTACGTAGTTCTGCAAGGCTTTCGACTTTCGGAAAGCAATAGGCAATTCCAGATAAGCGCTGGTATTGCGCATCATTATTGGAAACAGCGACAATCTGCATAGCCCTTGCAGCCATCAACGCATAGTCGGCATCAGTTTCGGCGCTCATTTGTTTGACAAAGGTGAGTTGTTGCCGGCGTATTTGAAGCAATTCCATCGCTACTTCAGCAGCCATAGTCGTCTGCTGATGATCTTCAAATGTTTTGATCGCTCGTTCCAGCAAGGAGCGAGCCTCACTCAATTGTTCCGGGTTAGGGTCGGCCCAATTGGACTTACGAATTAGAATCGCGACATTGACGGCGGCTTCGGAGAATTGGATCGGATCACGAGCATGTTCAGCAATCCTCAGTCTGGACCGAGCCTCGGTCTCGAGCGCTTGACGCTCTTCTGACGAGGACGTTTGGCGCACAATTTCAGCGGACAGCCGCCAATATTCGGTATCTATCCGACGACGCCAACTATTGGATAAGGCCGGCGCATCTGTATGCGCTAACCTTTTTAGTTTGACCGAAAGGTGGCGCAACTCATCTACGCTCACCGTTTCGGGTTCGGATAGGGCGACCTGCGTTAGTCGGGCCGCCTCGAAAGCAATGGCGCCAGCGAGCGCCCCATCAAAATCTTTTGCGCGTTTGTCAAAATCGATCCTCCGTACTTCAATAAGCCCTGTCTTGAGATCTGTGCCGACGAGCCGGATAATTCCTATGCTGTCATTCTTGATTCGCTGGCCCCAAACCAAAATATCGCCGCCGGTTTGCTCAAGCCAATATTTGGCACGTTCAATTGCATAGTCATGCGTCTTGGTTTCATCGCCGCTTGGCAATGGCAAAGGAAACGTCATTACATAGAACGGCCGTGTCGTTGGATCATGCCACCCCGCGAAGGCTCGAAAAGCTGTTTCAAGTCGGGCATTAATTTCGTTTCCAATTGTGCTTCTTTCGTCGTTAATAATTGGGCATCGGACTATTACGAATGCGCCATTGCTAATAGCGCGAATGGTAGCAGCACGCCATCTGCATATGAGGGTGCGCCACAGGCGGCGGCTGGCAAGAAACCCAACCAATGCAACAATTGTTAGCACCACCAAAGCGGCCGTAACTTCGATGGCCACGTGATGCACGAATTTTTCAGTATTTATGCCGAAAAAGGATTCAATCCATTGCGATAGCGAACGCGCGACGGCCTTAACACCCCCATCTTTA